>Ga0182016_10006841_pt1 | contig 11879 bp, 9 predicted proteins | sample 712S2MmetaG_FD_120491 | JGI IMG/M metagenome (GOLD analysis project Ga0182016, IMG submission 120491) | Permafrost microbial communities from Stordalen Mire, Sweden - 712S2M metaG | ecosystem: Environmental > Terrestrial > Soil > Wetlands > Permafrost | place: Sweden: Stordalen | collected...
GCACGATGCCCGGCACGCCGCGCAAGGCTTCCACCAGTGATTCCGGCGTGTGCGCCGTCGGGATTTCCTGGGTCAGCGGGCGCATTTGTTTTTTCAAACGCAGATTAACACGGATGAAATCACTTCAACCTGGAGTTTGTCGGGACAATATTATTGCTCAACCCGGCAAGCCGCAGGTCGTCTAACCGGCACAAATCACTTTTGCAGGTGTTTTTCGGATTTCTGCCTGGAATTTTGGCGAGAAAGGAATTCACCAAGTCGACCGTATTTGTGTCCTCGTCTTTGAATGGATAACTCTGGCGATAAACTTTTACCGAGGTCAACAATCGGTCGCGCCACTCGCGAGTTTTCTCATCGGGCTTGAACCGGATAAATTGATCCCAAGCCGCAATTGTTGAAACCGCACCGTCCATCTGCATTTCCAATCGTTCAATCGCGTTGCTTGTGTCATTCATACGGAGCATCGCCAGCGTGCTTGCTTCCATCGCCGCTTGCCCTGCCACGTCCACTTCCTTGGCAATTTCAAGACGAGCAAAAGCACGGCTGGCCCACAAAAAACCGCCAAACACGCCCGCACCAAAACTCACGATCATGAAAAAGGCGATGACTGCGAACTTTTTATTTTTCATTCAATTATTTTTTAATCTGGATTAACCCGCCCAATCGGCTGAAAAATTTTCACGCAAACGCCACCGGCAGCGTGCCCGGCGGGCCGACGCGGCGCTCGTAGTCACGGATGATCTGGATGACCTCGTCCACGTCGTCGGTGAGCTTGAGCAGGCCGAGGTCGCCGGGGCTGATGTGCTTGTCCTTTTCGAGGCGCGATTTCATCCACGCGAGCAGACCCTTCCAATGCTCGCTGCCGAAAAGGATCAGCGGGAACTGCGGGATGCGCTGCGTCTGCACGAGCGTCAGCACCTCGAACAATTCGTCCAGCGTGCCGAAACCGCCGGGCATGAAGACGAAACCGATGCTGTATTTCACGAAACACACCTTGCGCGAAAAGAAGTAGTGAAAATGGATCGGCACGTTGGCGTATTTGTTCCCGTTCTGCTCGTGCGGCAGCTCGATGTTGAGGCCGACGGATTTGCCGGCAGCGTGCGCCGCGCCCTTGTTCGCAGCCTCCATGATGCCGGGGCCGCCGCCGGTGACGACGGCGAGGTTATGCTTGGCGAGGCCGCGCGCGATCTCCATGGCGGCGCGGTAATACTTGTCCGCCGGCTTGGTGCGCGCGGAGCCGAAGATGGTCACCGCCGGCCCGACCTGCGACATCGTCTGGAACGAGTCCACGAACTCGGACATGATGCGGAAAATGCGCCAGGGATCCTCGCGGATGAAATTGTTGCCGTCGCTCATGCCGTCACATTAGTCCCGTCCGAGAAATGAAACAAGCCGGAGAATCTGGAAATTCTCCGGCCTGCCGGTTTCTCCTGACCGCCTAAGTCATGAGCAGCCCAAGCTTTCGCCGCAGTTGAGGCACTTGTAACACGCGCCGTTGCGCACGGTGATCTGCCCGCAGTTCGGGCAGCTCGGCGCGTCCGACTGGTTGGTGATCATCTGCGTCAGGCTCGCCGCGCGGCGCGTGTGCTTGGAACCGGTGCCCGGCGCCAGTTCGATCAAGTCGGTGTCGGTGCTGAGGGCGAGTTCCGGGACGGGGCGGTTAATCTTTTTTTTTATTTCCTCGGCCAGCCCGGGCATGACGAGTTCTGGCTGGTTGCGCGCGGCGGTGATGTTTTCGCGGTAGCCGGGCAGGAACTGGAACGCCATCCACCGGAACACGTAGTCGGTGATGGACGCGGCGTTGCGGATGTCCGGGTTTTTGGTGAAGCCGCTCGGCTCGAAGCGCTGATGGGCGAACTTCTTGACAAGCGCGTCCAGCGGCACGCCGTATTGGAGCGCCATGCTGGTGAGGGTGCCAATGCTGTCCATCAGGCCGCCAATCGTGGAACCTTCCTTGGCCATCGTGATGAAGAGTTCGCCGGGTGTGCTGTCCTCGAACAGTCCCACGGTGAGATAGCCTTCGTGCCCGGCGATGTCGAACTTGTGCGTGACGGCCGTGCGGGTGTCCGAAAGGCGGCGGCGGAGCGGCTTGCCGGACTCGTCCTCCAACCGGGCAATCTCGGCTTCCAACTCCTGAACGCGGACATCCAACGCGGGCGCGGCGGCGGCGGACTTGTCGCCGCCTTCGTTGGTCTTCTTGGTGTTCAACGGCTGCGAGCGCTTGGAGCCGTCGCGGTAGATGGCGACGCATTTCAGCCCCATCTTCCATGCCTGCACATAGGTGTCGCGGACTTCCGCCACGGTGCATTCCTTGGGCATGTTGACGGTCTTGGAAATCGCGCCGCTGATGAACGGCTGCGCGGCGGCCATCATCTTGAGGTGCGCGAGATAGCCGATGCTGCGCGTGCCCTGATGCGGCTTGAACGCGCAATCAAAGACGGGCAGATGTTCCGGCTTGAGGCCGCTCTTGACGGTCGCGCCGTTTTCCTGGACGTCTTCGATGGTGTCGAATTTCTCGATGTGGGCGATGATTTGTTTGTTGTCCGCTTCGCTGTAGCCCAACCGGTGGAGCGCGTCGGGCACGCCGCGGTTCACGATCTTCAACATGCCGCCGCCGGCGAGCAATTTGTATTTCACGAGCGCGATGTCGGGCTCCACGCCGGTGGTGTCGCAATCCATGAGGAACGCGATGGTTCCCGTGGGCGCAAGGACGGTGACCTGAGCGTTGCGATAGCCGTGCTGCTGGCCTTTCGCGAGGGCGCTGTCCCAGGTCTTGCGGGCTTCGGTCTTAAGATAGTTGAATTCCTCGCTGGGCTGGATGGTTTCCACGGCCGTGCGATGGAGTTTGATGACGCCCAGCATGGATTCGATGTTGTCCTTCGCGACGGTCTGCTCGACGCCGGCGCAACGGGCGTCGCGATAACCGGCGAACGCGCCGGTGGTCGCAGCAATGTCCGCGCTCTGCTCGTAGGCGTGGCCGGTCATGATGGCCGTGATGGCGCCCGCGAGCGCGCGGCCTTCGTCGCTGTCGTAGGGCAGCCCGTAGCTCATGCAAAGCGAACCGAGATTCGCAAAGCCGAGGCCGAGCGTGCGGAAGATGTGGGAGTTCTCGGCAATGTCCTTGGTCGGATAGCTGGCGTTGTCCACGAGAATCTCTTGCGCGGTGATGAAGATGCGGACGGCGGCCTTGAACCGCTCGATGTCGAACTTGTCATCGGCGCGCTTGAACTTCATCAGGTTGAGCGACGCGAGATTGCAGGCGGTGTTGTTGATGAACACGTATTCACTGCACGGATTCGTGGAGTGGATCGGCTCGGTGCCCTTGCAGGTGTGCCATTTCTGGATCGCGCCGTCGTATTGGATGCCGGGATCGCCGCAGATGTGCGTGCCTTCGGCAATTTTATCGAGGAGCTTGCTCGCGTCCTTCTTCTGCAATGGCTTGCCATCACGGATGGCGCGCGTCCACCATTCTTTGCCGCCAAGCGCGGCTTCAAAAAACTCGTCGCTCGCGCGGACGGAGAGGTTTTCGTTCTGATACATCACGGAGCCGTAGGCATCGCCGTTGTAGCTGCCGTCGTAACCCTGCTCAATCAATGCCCATGCTTTCTTTTCTTCCTTTTGCTTGGCGTCAATGAACTCCTCGATGTCGCCGTGCCAGTCGCGCAGCGTGTTCATCTTCGCGGCGCGGCGGGTCTTGCCGCCGGACTTCACGACGTTCGCCACTTGATCATAAACTTTCAGGAAGCTCATCGGACCGCTCGGGCGGCCGCCGCCACTCAACTTCTCGCGGCTGGAACGGATCGGCGTCAAATCGGTGCCGGTGCCGGAACCATACTTGAACAGCATCGCCTCGCTGTAGGCGAGGTGCATGATGGATTCCATGTCGTCCTTGACGGACTGGATGAAGCACGCGCTGCCCTGCGGATATTCGTATTGCGTCTTGGCGCGCTCGGCTTCCTTGGTCTTGCGGTTAAAGAACCAGTTGCCCTTGCTGGAATTTTTGCCGACGCCGTATTCGTGATACAGCCCGACGTTGAACCACACCGGCGAATTGAACGCGCCGTATTGGTTCAGGCAGAGCCAAGTCAGCTCCTCGTAAAAAATTTCGCCGTCCGCCTTGCTGAAATAACCATCCGCGATGCCCCAGTCGGAAATGGTGCGGGTGATGCGGTGGATGAGCTGGCGCACGGAGGTTTCGCGCTCGGAAGTGTGCTGCTCGCCGTAAAAATACTTGGAAACGACGACCTTCGTGGCGAGCACCGACCACGACTTCGGCACCTCGACATTTTCCTGCTTGAAAATGACCTTGCCGCCGTCGTCGGTAATTTCGGCGGTGCGCTTGTCCCATTCAATCTGGTCGAACGGTTTGACCTTGGCGTCGCTGAAAACGCGCTCAATGCGCAGCGACTTCTTGGCTTCGGATTTGGTTGGTTTCATGGAACGGGTCGCAGAAACTTTGTTGGTTCGGCGGCTGGCGGCTTTGGCAGCCGGCGCCGAGACATCCTCACGGGCATCAATCATGGTAACTCCAGGTTTAATTTTTTAGAACTTATCCGGCCAGTTTCAAGCGAGACAGAAACCCACCGGCACTCAAAATCCACCAATTTCCAAGAAAAACGGGCTTTTCCTCAAAATTGCGAATCCCCAACTAATTGGGGAACGGCAGCCATCATGCTACCACCGGTGGTATCTTTCAAGAAAAATTTACAAAAATGTTACGCGAACGTTATTCCCAAATGAAATCAAAGGAATCCGCCGGTTCGGCCAGTCAAACGTGAAGTTATTCCCCGGCGGTGAACAACATTTTTGCCGCCAGTTTTAGCGCCGGCCTTTGGCGCGATTGCTGCCGCGCGGATGGGATTTCTTGCCGCGATTTTCGCCGCGATTTTTGGGAAACGCCGGTTTCGCGCCGCCCGTTGCCGGCCGGTAAAAAGGTTTTTCTCCCGGCTTGCCGGACGGACGGACGAAAGGCTTGCGGCCGGTTTTTTCGCCGGGCTTGCCCGTGGCACGAAGGAATGGCCGGTTGCCAAATTTCCCCGGCGTTTTGGCGGCGTCGCGGAATTTCCGTTTCGCCAAAACTGTTTTCGGACGCGGCTTCGGCACCAGCACAATTGGACAACCTTCGAAACCGAACGCGGCGCGCAGTTCGTTGCCGAGGCTCTTCTTGTATTGGTCGGAAAACAATTCGTCGCGGTTGACAAACAGCAGGAACGTCGGCGGCGCCTGCCGCACCTGCGTGGCGTAATAAAATTTCAGGCGATGACCGGCGGCGCTGATGGGCTGGCGGCGCTCGATGGCGTCGTTGATGGTGCGGTTCAAAATCGCCGTGGGAATTTTCTGCTGCAACTGCGCGGCGACGTAGCGCACAGCCTCGAGCAAACGATCCAAATGAAAACCGGTCGTGGCCGAGGTGAAGATCACCGGTGCATAATCGAGGAAAAATAATTTGTCCTGCACCCACGCGCCAAACTCGCTCAACGTCGTGAGCTTTTTCGCCGTGCCTTCGGTGCGCGCTTTCGCCTCGCGCCGGACGATTTCTTCCTCGCGCGCCTTGCGAATTTCCTCGGCGAACAAATCCCATTTGTTGATGACGAGAATGCACGCGCGGCGCTGTTCGACGATGGTGTCGGCGATTTTTTTGTCCTGCTCGGTCACGCCGACCTCGGCGTCAATCACGAGCACGGCAATGTCGCAACGCGCAATGGATTCGCACGCGCGCTGCACGCTGAAAAACTCCACCGAGTCGTCCACCTGCCGGGTTTTTCTCATGCCGGCGGTATCAATCAAAATGTATTTCGACCGCACGCCGTCGGTCTCCACCTCGAACGGCACGTCCACGGAATCGCGAGTCGTCCCGGCGATGGGCGAGACGATGACGCGCTTGGAATTGGTGAGCGCATTGATGATGGACGACTTGCCGACGTTGGGGCGCCCGACGATGGCGAGCTTGAGCGGTGACGGGTGACGAGTGACGGGTGACGAGTTTTCAGACTCGCTCGGCGCCGGGGTTTTCTCGTCACTTGGCACTTGTCCCTCGTCACTGGACACAGCGGGCAGATACGCCGCCGCCGCGTTCATCAAATTTTGGATGCCCTCGCCGTGGATGGCGCTTACAGGGAAAATTTTCGGGAAGCCGAGCTGGGCAAATTCCATGGCCGACTCTTCCAACCGGTGCGTGTCCACCTTGTTGACCGCGACCAAAACCGGCTTGCCGCTTTTGCGCAAGCGTTGCGCCACTTCGCGATCCAGCGGGACGATGCCTTCCTGCACATTGACGACGAGAATAATTGAATCCGCCGATTCGATGGCCATGTCCACTTGCTCCACGGCGGCGCGGATAATCACGTCATCGGACTTTTCGCCGCGCAGCAGGCCGATGCCGCCGGTGTCCACCAACGTGTAGGGACGGCCATGCCATTCCGCCTCCACCGTCACGCGGTCGCGCGTGACGCCGGGTTCGTCATGCACAATCGCAATGCGCCGTTTGACGATGCGGTTGAACAGCGCGGATTTGCCGACATTCGGCCGGCCGACGATGGCGATGAGTCCTGACATGATGTCAGCTTGCGCGATTTTGCACGCAGGAGAAAGCCAAAACAAACTGTCCACTTGTTTTCCCGCCGAAATTTTCTGACAATCGGCCGCCGCATGAATCCGACGCTCATCATCCTGCCGACCTACAATGAACGGGAAAACCTCCCGCGCATGGCGGCGAAACTCCTGTCGCTGCCGGTTCCCGTGGACGCGCTGGTGGTGGACGACGGTTCGCCCGACGGAACCGGCAAAATTGCCGACGAACTCGCCGCACAGCATCCGCAAATCCACGTTTTGCACCGCACGGAAAAAAACGGTTTGGGTCGCGCCTACATCGCCGGCTTCAAGTGGGCGCTGGAAAAGAATTACGAGTTCATCTTCGAGATGGACTGCGATTTTTCCCACGACCCGGACGAGGTTCCGAATTTCCTCAAGGCCGTGCAGGACGCCGACCTCGTGCTCGGCTCGCGCTACGAAGGCGGCATCCGCGTCATCAACTGGCCGCTGAAGCGGCTGATGTTGAGCCGGTTTGCGGGCAAGTATGTCAAGGTGGTCACCGGCATGCCGTTCAGCGACCCGACCGGCGGCTACAAATGTTTCCGCCGCCGCGCGCTGCAGGCGCTCGACCTCGACAAAATCAAATGCTACGGCTACGGCTTCCAGATCGAGCTGACGAACAAGCTGTGGCGGCAGGGTTTTACCGTGGTCGAGGTGCCGATCACCTTCACCGACCGCACGCACGGCCAGTCCAAGATGGCCGGCGGCATTGTGAACGAGGCCTTCTGGCTCGTCTGGCGGCTGTGGCTGCAAAACGGGCTGCGCCGTTCGCCGCGAAAAAAAGCGTGACGGCGGCTTGCAAAACCGCGCCGGTTGGGCGATGGGTTCTGCCATGAAAATAAAACTACTGCTCGCCGCGCTGCTCATTTCCGCCACCACAATTTTTGCCGCCATGCCGAAAGCCGGCGACACCGCGCCCGCGTTTGCCGCGCCAGACCAGGACGGCAAGACCGTCGCGCTCGCCGATTTCGCCGGGAAGAAAATTGTGCTGCTGTATTTTTACCCGAAGGATTTCACCGGCGGCTGCACCAAGGAGGCCTGCGGTTTCCGCGACCGCATGGGCGAATTGCAGACGAACAACGTGGCCGTGCTCGGCGTGAGTTTTGATTCCGCCGACAGCCACAAAAAATTCATCGAAAAATACAATTTGAACTTCACCCTGCTCGCCGACACCGACGGGAAAATCGCCGCCGCCTACGACGTGAAAATGCCGGTGATGAACATGGCCAAGCGCGTCAGCTTCCTCATCGGCACGGACGGAAAAATCGTCCACGTCACCAGCTCGGGCAACCCGCAGGCGCACTTCGACGAGATGCAGGCGGCCATCGCCGGGCTGAAGAAAAAGCCGTGACGCGGCTTAGAATCCGCGCAGGTCGGTGCTGCTGCGCTTGGGCAAACCGGGCGCGGGCGTGCGCTTGAGGACGAGATACTCGATGCCAAGTTCCGCGCAGTATTCGCGCTTGCCGCCTTTGTCGCCATCTTCATTGACGACGTAGATGTCCGGTTTTAGCCGGCGGATTTCCGGATCGGCGTCCACCCAGCCGCTGCCGGTGGTAACGAGCGCCTGCTTCACGAATTTGATCGAGCCGAGCACATAGCGGCGCTCCTGCTCGGACAACAGCGGATGCCCCTCGCCTTTCAGCAGCCGCACGTTCGCGTCGCTGCCGAGGCAGACGTAAAGATCGCCGTAAGCAGATGCTTCCTCGGTGAAACGAACGTGGCCGGAGTGAAACCAGTCGTAGCAGCCGGTGGCGACAACTTTCTTTCTACCCGGCGCGGACGGCATTGGCGGCGGTTCGGGAAAACCTTTCAACTCATCCGCCGTAAAAACGCGATAGCTAATTTTATTTTCGTCGGCAAATTTCTGGCGGCCGACGTTCGTTGTCGCTTCCGTATCCGCCCAGAGGTCGGCGCGCAGATTTTTCGGCAGCGTGTCAAAGCTGTTCGCGCCGTCGGCTTCAATTACGCGGCTGACGTAACGGACGGCATCGAGAAAATACTTCCGTTCTGCCAGCGAAAATTTCGGCGCCGTGCCGGAAAGTTTTTGTAGCGTCGCATCCGGCCAGAGCAGCACGGAAAGCTCGCCGAGCTTGGACGCTTCTTCAAGAAAACGCAGGTCGCGCGCCTTGATGTTGTCAAAGCCGCCGGAAACGATGACTTGTTTTTTGAAGCTCATTTTTTAGCAATCCGGACCTTCACCCGGAACGCGCCGGGCACCGGTTTTTCGGAAACGACCATCAGATAGCCGCCGCCGCAGCCGGAATACATCGCGCCGAGATACTGCTTCTGATACGCCCGCAAAATCGGCATCAAGTCCACACGCAAGGCCGGATGGCGGACAACGTGCGGCAGCAGCGTCTCCCAACATTTCATCGTAAGGTTCAGCGACGCGCCGAGTTTTTTCGCGTCCATTTTTACAATCGCATCGAAGCAGTCATTTCCCGACTGGCCGAGCCGGGCGACCCACTTCGGTGAAAGATTTTTGATGCCGAGCGGACTGTAGCCGTCCGGGCGCGGCTCGACGGCGATCAAATGCAAGACGCCGCCCAGCCAACGCGCGACCTTGGCGCGGTTGCATGATTCGATGTGCGACGGAAAAACGCCGCCGTGGATTTTGAAGTCGTAATCCAGCCGGTTCACGCCGGGATAAACCAGCCCGATCATGTCCTGCGAGCCGCTCGGCTCGGCCTTGCCCTGGTTCTCGACCTCGTAAAGCTCGCGCGCAAGTTCTGCCGGCGGCCGGGGTGGCAATTTGCCTTTCCAAAGCTTCATCGCGATGTGGCGCGTGCCGCTGGCGATGCCGCTGCGATCCATCGGCCGGAAGTCCGGCTCAATCTGCACCACGACCATCGCGCCGGGCGACTGCGGGTTGTGCCGGTTGACAAACGGCTGGTCAATCCAGCCGCCGGCGAGTTGCAGGCGGTTGGGAATGGCGCCGAAAAATTTGGCGACGGGCGAACTTAGCTTCGGCATTTGAGTTAGTTGGCTGAAAGTTTGCAATCACTTGGCCGGCTTGAGGCTGCTGCCGGTGATGCGCAGCGAGCAGGTCAGGTCGCCACGCTTTTTGTCCGGCAGCTCCACCGTCAGGGCGTCTGCTGTCTGCGTGAATTTCAGTTTGCCGTCGTAGCCAAGCAGTTCAACGCTTTCGATCTCGTTCACACCGGCGTCCGCCGTCTTCGCGAGCGCCCGGATGACCACCTTGCCGTCGTCCGGCCAGCCCAAGGCAATCGCATAAAGCGTCGCACCTTTCGTCGTGAAGCGGATGTCCTTGGCGGAGTATTTGAAATTTTCCTTGAACGCGCCGCCTTTGGCCTGCACTTCGCCCTCGCCATAAACCAGCCACGGGCGCGTGCCGTAAATCGCCTCGCCGTTCACCGCCGTCCAGTCCGCCAATTCGTGCAGCATCGTTTCCACCTCGGGATCCAGCGAGCCGTCGGGGCGCAGCACGACGTTGAGCAGCAGGTTGCCGTTCTTGCTCGTGATGTCCACCAGCATATGAACAATCCAGCTCACCGGCTGGTATTTCCAGTGCTTGTTGTAAAACCAGTCGCCGATGGAGGTGTCGGTCTGCCACGGATAGGGATCAATCCCGCCGCCAACCCCGCGCTCGTAATCGCGCACCCAGCGACCGCCGGATTCCTGCTTGCAATTGTAAACCGCCGTCAGCTTCCCGCCGTTGTGCGCAAGGTTGTCGTTGTAAAGGTTGGCAATCTGGCTCAGGCCCACGACGCTGTCCGCGCCGAACGCCACGCCGCCGTCGCTGTAAAGCAGGTCGGGATGATAATTGTCCACGAGCTGCTTGATCTCGTCATACCATTGCTGCTGCCAGCGCGGATTGTTGGAATACCATTTCGTGTCACCCGGCTCGGCGGGAAAATGGTAGAGATCCCAGTTGTTGGAATTGGCGCCGTCATACGGCACGCCGGCGAGCGGACCGGTTTTGTCCGACTTGTGCGCGTCCTGAAACCAGGTGAAGCTCGCGCCCAGATGCTCGGACACGCCAAACGGCAGGCCGTTCGCCTTCGCCGCCTTCTGCCAGTCCGCCACCACGTCGCGGTGCGGGCCATAGTTGACGGCGTTCCACTTGTGCAACGGCGAGTTCCACAGGAAAAAATCATCGTGATGCGAGCCCATGCTGACGAAATATTTCGCGCCGGCCTGCTTGTAGAGCGCCATCAGCTTTTCCGGATCCCATTTCTCGGCCTTCCACAGCGGGATGATGTCCTTCCAGCCGTTCGTCGAAGGATGACCGAACCGCGCAAGGTGGTCGTTGTAATCCGGCGAACCCTGCTGATACATCTTGCGCGCATACCAGTCGCCCTCCTCCGGCACGGCCTGCGGTCCCCAGTGCGCCCAAATGCCGAACTTCGCGTCGCGGAACCAGTCCGGACACGCATAGTTTGTCAGCGACTCCAGTGTGCCGGCATATGGCCCGGGCGCGACCGGCAGATTCAAAGGTTCGGCCAAAGCGCCGGTGGCGAAGACGGCCGAGAACAAGAATGGGAACAGAAGTGATTTGAGTTGCATGGGGGAATATTTTTGACCGGACCGCTGGCCGCTGCCGACGCGGGGCATCGGCAGCGGCGCAGATTTGTTGTTTGCGGAATGAATCAGCCGATGCCGACGCGCTTGCCGGCGGCGCGTTTCTGGTATTCGCCGTAAATCCACTCGTAAGTTTCCGCAAGGCCTTTGTTCAAGGTCGTGCCCGGCTCCCACTTGAGAACTTTCTTGATGAAGGTATTGTCGGAGTTGCGCCCGGCCACGCCCTGCGGCGCGTTCAGGTCGTATTTGCGGTTCATCTTCACGCCCGCGATTTTTTCAATCTTGGTCAACAACTCGTTGATGGAGACGAGTTCGCTGGAGCCGAGGTTGATTGGCGTCGCGATCAAATCATCGCTGTGCATGATCTTGTCAATGCCCTGCACGCAGTCGTCAATATACATGAAGCTGCGCGTCTGGGTGCCGTTGCCCCAGATGGTGATGTCCTTCTTGCCGGTCTCGATGGCCTCAATGACCTTGCGGCACAGCGCGGCGGGCGCTTTCTCGCGGCCGCCGTCCCAGGTGCCGTGCGGCCCATAGACATTGTGGAAACGCGCAATCGCCGTTTTCATGCCGCGCTCGTGCCAGTATTCCTCGCAGAACATTTCGGAAACCAATTTCTCCCAGCCGTAGCCGCGTTCGGCCATCGCCGGATAAGCGTCGGTTTCCTTGAGCGCGCGGACGTTCGGGTCCTTTTGCAGCAGCGTGTTGTAGGCGCAGGCTGAGCTGGAGAAAAAGTAGCGGCGCGC
>Ga0182016_10006842_pt1 | contig 11879 bp, 10 predicted proteins | sample 712S2MmetaG_FD_120491 | JGI IMG/M metagenome (GOLD analysis project Ga0182016, IMG submission 120491) | Permafrost microbial communities from Stordalen Mire, Sweden - 712S2M metaG | ecosystem: Environmental > Terrestrial > Soil > Wetlands > Permafrost | place: Sweden: Stordalen | collected...
CCACGATCACGTCGGGCTGGTTGGCGGCGAGTGTCTCGGGGGCCAGGCCGAAGGTGCAACCGATCGACCATGCGCCGGCGTTCCTGGCCGTCAGTACGTCGACCTTGCTGTCGCCGATCATCACCGTCTCTTCCGGCCGCGCGCCGGCCTCGGCCATCAGCGTCAGCAGACCCTCGGGGTCGGGCTTCTTGGTGGGGAAGCTGTTGCCGCCATAAATGCGGAGGAAGTAGGGCGCAAGGCCCAGCGCCTCGCATATATCCCGCGCCGGGCGGACCGGCTTGTTGGTCAGTACGGCCATGCTTCTGGCGGTTCCGCCCGGCAGGTCGTGCAAGAAGCGCAGTGCGGCCAGCGCCTCAAGAACCCCGTCGTAGGCATAGGTAAAGTCCAGTTTGTGTTGGCGATAGTAGTCGAGGAACCAGGGGTGAGCCTGGTTTAGAAATTCCTCATCCACCGGGGTGTCATCTGGTCCTGCGAGTGCTCTACGTACGAGCATGAGCGCGCCGTCGCCTATCATGCGGGCAATTTTCGCATCCTGAAGGGGGGCGCGTCCAAAGTGGATCAAGGTGGCGTTGACGCTATTGCACAGGTCCTGTGCGGAGTCGATGAGCGTTCCATCGAGATCGAAGACCAGCAATTTCAGCCGTTCAACGGGGAGAGAGCGAAGTTCGCGAACCATGTTTTCAGTGTAAAGGGGGGCGGCGGGGTAAACGAGGGGGGCGAATCTGCCGGAAACGGGAAGGGGGGTTCCTATTCTGGTACGGTGGGCAACTAACGCCCCGAACTTCTTCGTAGTATTCGCTTTATATGTGAAAGCGCTTACTACCTAAGTGGTAAAGTAGTAACACGCCCGTCTTGCCAAGCAAGATAACAGTGGTATTGAAAAGTAACTGCATAGAGCCGACGATATTTAGTACGGCAAGCACCGGGCAGCCGCGTGATGCGGAAGAACCGTCCGACATGGATAGCGGTTTCTAGTCCAGCCTGCCTGTTTAGTCGGAGAAAGCGGTCGAAATGAACCGTTTTCGTGCAGGAATGGTGAGTGGATAGGGTTCTGCCGATCAGGACCGAGAGGAAAGCAAGATGGCGTCGCCGGTATTACGCGATTTAACGGTACGGAAGGTTGAGAGCCAGCAGATTGCCTCGGCATACTCGCCTGAAGTACTGGGTCCGGCGGAACCTCAGAAATGCTGCGCATACAACGAGACGAAACTGCGGTTTCTCGGCCTGGACATCGATGCGGGCGATTTCACTGTGGCCAGTTTCGAGGACCGGCTGTCGGCGCTGACGCCAAAGTCGGGCGCGGGAATATGGCTGCTCCCGTTCCGGGGCATCTCCGCATCGAGCGTTCATATACCGGTGGATCTGCTTTATTTGGACCGCAATGGCACGGTTCTTGACGCCGTCGAGTCCTTCCCGATTTTCCAGGTTTCCCCTTCGATACCGCCGGCCGCGAGCGTTCTCGTGCTGCCGTCCCGCATGATCGATACGACCTCGACGCGGCCGGGCGACCAACTGATTCTCTGCGCGCCCGAGGAGATGAAGCGGCGCCTGCAACGGGGGCCTGGCGCGGGCAGCGCCGCGCCCTTGAAGGAAGAGCCCATTCGCGGAGGCGCCGCCAACGTGCTGCAATGGGAAGACCGTTCCCGGCCGAAGCGCCCCGATGAGAGCCGTCCCAACGCGGAGATCCCCAAATCCAACCCAGATCAGGGGAAAACCTCTAGCGATGCGGGGACGCGGAACGACAAGCCCGCGAAGAGCTGGTGGCAGCGCTTGCTGACTCCCGATCCGCCCGATCTGAGAAACAACTCACGGGAGAGGTTACCTGGACTGACGGCATATTTCTGGACGGGCGGGGTTCCGGTGGCGCACGACATTCAGGATGTCAGTCCGACCGGGCTGTTCGTAGTGACCGAAGAGCGCTGGTATCCCGGCACGGTGATAAGAATGACGCTCACCGATTCCTCGGAGCCGACTGCCGAGCGCTCCATCACGGTCAATGCAACTGCCGTCCGCTGGGGCAACAACGGCGTGGGCCTTCAATTTGTAGTCAACGACGGGAAGAGCGGACGCCGCGGGCAACCTGCCACAATTGATGGCGTGGACAAGAAGCAACTCGATCAATTCCTTCAGCGGCTGAGGGGCGCGAACGGCTAGCAGCATGTGGTGAAAGTGCAAATAGCTGAAGAACTTCCCCCTCGAAAGGCTAAAGCCCAGCACTGATTCTATTGCATTTGCGGCACGGCGGAAGTCGTGCCCTTTGCAAGGCTCGATTTGCTGTCCTCCTCACTTCCCTGCCCCCTCGCGCCGAACTTCATACGCAGCCGAACTTCCCTTGCAATTGGCACTATGCATAGGCCCGGCGCTATAATTCTGGGCAAACCGCAACTCAATCCGCAAGGAATCCAATTCCCTCAGCGAACGAGGCCGTATGACTTCCATCAAGCGCACTCTTCTTGCCGCGGCGGTGCTTTTGGCTGCGCCGCTTCTCCATGCCCAGGCCTCCGAGGCGGCCATCAACAAGCAGCTCGGGACTCTTCGATCGCTTTCCGCCGATAAGCGTCCGGCGGCCACCATCAAGCTCGCCGCCGACATTCGTACACTGCCCGCGGGCGCATCCAAGGTCAACCTTGCCAATTCGCTCGCGAATCTCGTCACCGAAGGCGATCAAGGCGCCGATGCCTTACAGGCTGTCGGCGACGCTCTTTCTCAAGCTCTGGCCCAGTCGCCCATGCCCGCGGGCAAGAACGGCCAGCCGCCAGCGCCCTACATGGAACTGGCCCGGCTGGTCCGCTACAAGGCCGTCACGGCAACTGTTGGCGATCCACTCTTTGCCAAAGCAGGCGAAATCCTGGCCGCAAACGACGAAGATGTCCAGAAGGCCGACTTCACACTTACGGACCTGCACAACAAAAAGGTCACTCTTTCTCAACTCAAGGGAAAGATCGTGATGGTCAACTTCTGGGCAACCTGGTGTCCGCCCTGCCGAGCGGAGATGCCCGACCTCGACGTGATCTACACCCATTTCCAGTCCCAGGGACTGGTTATTCTCTCCATCACCGACGAGGAACCCTTCAAAGTCGCCTCCATTCTGAGTACGTGGAATTATCATCCACCCGTCCTCTTCGACACCGGGGGCAAGGTCGCCAAGCAATTCCACGTTGAAGGCATTCCTAAGACTTTCGTCTTCAACCGCGAGGGCAAATTGGTGGCCCAGGCAATCGACCAGTGCACCCAGCGGCAGTTTTTCGAAATGCTCTCCAAGACCGATCTGCATCCGTGAAGCGTTTTCTGGCGGATCGCGTTTTTGAGGCGGGCGCTATTTGAAGAAACTGAAGCGCTTTTTCTTTTCAGGATTCTCGGGCATTCCGCAGGCGGCCCTGGCCATTTGCCGGATCGCCCGCGATATGGGCGAGTCTTCAAGGGCGAGGGGAGTGGCTGTGTTCTGGGTGCGGCGGGCAGTGGCGTAGTCGTCGGGGATCCTCCACTCCGCCGGCCTGGTAAGAGCCTTGGTGATATGGGCGTCATCGAATCCAAGGGCGCGGGGCGCATAACGGTTGAGCACAATCTGCAATGTGTGGACACGATGGGCGAAGAAGTGGGAGATGATGCGATTGGCGTTTCTGAGCTCGGAAACGCCGATCTGCGTAACCAGGTAAACAATGGCTGAATCCTCAAAGAGCGTGGACCCCTTCAAGTCAATTCTCGATCCGGCGTCGACGACCACGTAATCGTAGTTCTGGCGTGCGACGGAGAGGAGCTTGTCAATGGCGCCTGGAGGGGGCTGGTTCTTGCTGAATTCACCGGGAGCGGCGAGCACCTGAAGGCCCGAGGTGTGCTCTGACAAGAGGGATGAGAGGAAATTGGCGTCCAGGCGGTTTGAATCCTGAAGGGCGTTGGCTGTGGAGTATTTGGGGACCATGCCGAGGTTGATGGCGACGTCACCAAGCGGGAGGCCGAGGTCGATCAGGAGAGTAGATTGGCCGGACTCCTGGGCCAGCGATACCGCGAAGTTAGAGGCGAGGGTGGTGACACCGCAACCGCCTTTTGCGCCGAGAAAGACGAAGGACTTCTTTTTGACAGTGGTTTTCGCCTGGCGGGGCGCGGGACGGCGAACCGCTACGCGGGCAAGGGCCTCGGCCATATCGACTGTGGCGAGGGGCAGCTTGAGGAACTCGCGGGCGCCCGCCCTCATGCTCTGGATGGCCATCTCCAGATCGGGGTTCGCCGAATAGACCATCACGGCCGCAAGGTCGAGGGAACAGATGCTCCTGACCATGTTGAGGGCCAGTTCCGGGTCGGTATCCAGCTCTATGATGACGAGTTCGTAATCCAGTCCCAGCGCCTTTGGAATATCGTCGATGTCAGTCGGAGGGTAGGAAGCAAACTCCCGGATGGTGACCCCGGTGTGCGGACTCTGGCGCTTGGGGGCCGGAATCTCTGTGCCATCGCCTTCAGCCTGACGCTGCTGAGCACGGGACTCCATCCCGATCTGGCACCAGGAGAGCGCGCCGGCGACCGCCTTGCGATGCTGCTCGTGCGGGCCAATCAGCGCAATGGACAATTCGCCGGCAGCGGGGGTGTCGGGAGTTTGAAGTAAGGCCGGCATAATGCAGTCGCTGCTCCCACTTGCGTGCAACACTGCCAAGTTCAACCTGCTAAGGGTGAATCGACCGAGCCCTTTCTCGACAGTGAGGGAATTGCTATCGCGGCCCTCCAGTCTTCTCTGTTGGCGGCTTGCTCTGGCGAGCGGGTTTGAATCGGGAGGGCGGCCGGATCTTCACCACGCCTTCGCTAGCCGCGCCCATGGCCGCCTTCTATTGAGCGAGGGTAAAGGTGACCTCGACTGTAACTGCGGATTGGGCTTCCGCCGGGGCAAATCTCCATTTGCCGACAGCCTCCTCTGCCGAGGCGCAGAGCGCGCGGTTGCCGCTGACGGCCTTTGCATTGCTCACTGTGCCATCGGGATTTACCGTTGCCTCCACTCGAACGACGCCCGATATTCTCATGCGTCTGGCAATCTCAGGGTATGTGGGCGCTACGCGCACCTTGATAGGCCGGTCGTCCGCCGCCCTAGCGGGCATGGCCATAACCGCCAGCAGCAGCGCAAGCACGGCGGCGTGAAATAGCCTGAACCCGGCGCGCCGGAGCCGGCCTGGACCGATTCCGAAATGAGATTTATGCATGGGCCCTCCAAAAAGCAAATGCCGCATGTTGGGGTTATCGGCGTCCGGGAGGGATGGGATGAGGGGATTCTTAGTTTCTGATTACAAAGGGAATGAAACACCTACAGCCGCTCGGAAGTCTGTCCAATCTCGTCAAAGACGAGGTTCACCGCGGGGGAGTTGTGCTGCTGACGCCAGAGGTCGAAGAGGCGGCCATAGCTGAGAGTAATGTACTGCGAGGGATCGATGCCCAGGCGAGCGGCGGCGCGGTCGATCCACTCCGGGGCGCCCTCGAGTTCGGCGTAGTTGCCGATGGGGGTTTCGTCGATGACGCAATGGCCTTCGCCGTCAGACCACTCGGCGCGCCATTTTTCATAGCGGAAGGCGGGGACGAGGCCGAGGGAGAGAAAGACCTCGGCCAGCGCCTCGTCGTCTGAGATTTCGGTTTCGGTTTCGATGCGGTGCTTGTGGGTGTCTTCGCCGGGGCCTTCGTCCGGCAGGCGCTTGTGAGTTAGGATGCAGCGTCCGGCGTAGTTGCGGATGCGGAGAATCTCCGTGCGGGCGCGCATCTGCCGGTCAGGCGTGTCGTAGAGGACGTTGCTCTCGAAGGCGCGCGGGGTTTGCAGGATGAACCCGGCGGCCTGGAGGCAGTGGTTGAGGCTGTCCAGGTCTTCTACGAGAAATTTGATTTCAGTTTCGATGGGCATGGGTAAGAAAGAGCTTTCAGCTTCTAGCTTTTAGTAGTGCCTGCCTTTGCGTTTATCTTGCGTGTTCCCAAAGCGCAGCGTAAGGAAAAAGCTAGAGGCTACGACGGTAAGTATACGGCTCTAGGGTCTCCCGCCGCGGCGGGAGAGACCGTTCGACAAGCTTAGGCCATGCTCTCCACCCCAGCTATGGGGCACCTCCCACGTGTCCAATTTGCGGCTTTGTGCGCCTCCGCTTGACCAGGATCGTCGCAACTAACAACGCGCCAATGGCACTGATCGCAGGTAGTGCGAGCCAAAGCGCACGGCCAAGCCCAAGCTCCTTAAGCTCGCTTGCTGCATGCCCGTTTGTAGGATCGAGTGTAACCGCCATTGCGTAGCTCTTAATTGCGAGGTCCCTCTCGCCGTTTCTAGCATAAGCCTCGCCCAAACTGTCGAAGGCGTTTGAAGACCAGGGATGTTGAATTGCGTTTAGCTTAAAGATCGCGATTGCGTCACTCACGCAGTGGTCTCCGTATAGCAACTGGTACCCCAGCGTATTCAATTCAGACTCCCCGACGTCGTAGTCGTCACTCTTGGCGTTCTTGAGAGTGTCGTACAGTTGCAGAGCCGCTTGAATTCCCGATTCGTGGATGGTTTTGTATAGTTTTTCGGCGCCCGATTGCTTCGGCAGAGCATACGGTTTATCCGCCAAGATGTTCTTGACAGCAGCGTTTATATCCCGGCGCTTACTGTTTCCTTTGTTCGTCAGCATGATGACGGTGACCCTGTCTGCGAGCCGGCGGCCAATAAACGCCCTGAAGCCTGCGTGACTGCCTTGGTGCCAGAGGTACTTGCTGCCGCCGTCTTCCTCTATGTTCCATCCGAAACCATAGGTTGAAGTGCCTAGTCGAACCTTGCCTGGCGCAAATGCTTCGGCCAATGTGGACTGATTTACGAGCCTTTCTGTGTATAGGGCTTGGTCCCACTTGAGCAAGTCGTCAACAGTCGAGTAGATGCCGCCATCGCCGGGAATCGCAGTCGGGCCACCGTCATCCACTTGTCCAAATTGCCCGTAGCCAACGGCTGTTCTCGCAATTTTCTTCGTTGGACTGTCATAAACGAAAGTGTTGTTCATGCCAACCGGTTCGAAGATATCCTGTCCCAGGAACTCGCCGAACCGTTCGCCCGAGGCTCTTTCGACCACAACTGCCAACAGCGCATATCCGGGATTGCTGTATTGGTACTTCATGCCGGGTTTCGCGAGAAGGTCTTCCTTCTTCAGGAGCGCCCCTATCAGCCCTTGTTGGTCCAGGCCGGCGTCGTCAACTCGTAAATCGTCATAGTCAGGAATGCCGGAGGTGTGGTTTAACAGCTGTCTCAAAGTTATCTGGCTGAGATGCGCTGAGCGGGAAAACTCTGGAATGTACTTGGATACCGGGTCGTCGTAGCGGAGTTTCCCTCGCTCGGCCAGCATCATGATCGCCATCGCTGTGAATTGTTTTGTGACGGAGCCGATGTCGGACGGAGTCTCAGCAGTGAAATCGGCGCCTGTCTGAAAGTTCGATTTTCCAAACCCTTTGCGGTAAATGGTGTTTCCATGAACCGCAACGAGGATGGCGCCATTGAACTGACCTCGTTGGTACATCGTCGACATCAGCTCGTCGATTTCCGCCGTTTCGTTGGCGGGCATTGCATGGACCACCGCGCAACAGATCAAGAGAGATGAGAGAGCGGTTACCATCCGCAGCGAATGTTTCAGCAGCATCTGGGCAACCCAATTGCTCATCATGCAAATGCGTACGCACATACGCGGCAGAACGTTCCCCAAGTTGGTGTCCAGACTTTTTCGCATCTCGATCTTTGTAAGGCGGGTAGCGCCCGCAGCCGCATGGAAAGGGAGAGAATAGAAAGGTGAAGACGCTGCGATTGGTTGTGGACCCCGAAGATTTGCAGAATTCCAAAGCCGATGACGTGCTCGGGCGGGCGGCGCTGATTTTGCGTGCCGGCGGGTTGGTGGCGCTGCCGACTGAGACCGTTTACGGGTTGGGAGCGAATGCCTTGGATGCGGCAGCGGTGGGGCGGATCTTCGAGGCCAAGCAGCGGCCGGCGTGGGATCCGATCATTGTGCATATTGCCAACTTGGCTATGTTGGAGGGGTTGGTCGAGGGTGTTCCCGAAGGGGCGCAGCGGCTGATGGAGGCATTTTGGCCAGGGCCGCTGACGCTGCTGCTGCCGCGGACGGTTGCGGTGCCCAATGCCGTCACGGCGGGACGGGCGCTGGTGGGGGTGCGGATGCCGGCGCATCCGGTGGCGCTGGAGCTGATTCGGCGGGCAGGGGTACCGGTGGCTGCGCCGAGCGCGAACATTTTTGGCCACATCAGCCCCACGACGGCTGCGCATGTGCTCGCGGATCTCGATGGGCGCATCGATGCCGTGCTGGACGCGGGACCGACGGGTTTGGGGGTCGAGTCTACGGTGCTGGATCCATACCAGAGTCCGATGGTGATTTACAGGCCGGGAGTGGTGACAGCCGAGCAGATCCGGGCTGTGGCCGGGGCGGTGGAAGCTTTCAGCGGCAGCGGGGAGCTGGCCGAAGAACCAAGGGAGGCTCTGCCTTCGCCGGGGGTGGGGTTGCGGCATTATGCGCCGCGGGCGCGGCTGGTGCTGGTGGATGCGCCCCTGCCTGAACTGGGGGCGCGGCTAGCCGAGGCGGCGCGCGGCTGGGCTGGGGAACGGGTTGGATTCATGCTGCCGACGGAGGTTGCGTCGCCGGTTGATGGCGCTGCTGCATTTGCGTGGGGACGATGGGCCGACCCGGAGGAACTGGCGCGGGAACTTTATGCGGGACTGAGGGCGCTGGATGCGGCTGGATGCACTGTGATTCTGTGCCCATTGCCGCCGCCCGAGGGAATTGGCGCGGCGATCCGCGACCGGCTGGCAAAGGCAGGGACTAGGGACTAAGGGACCAAGTGTTAGGGGTTTCCGGTGTCGCCCACCTTGTACATGTACTTGATTGCGGATTTGTAGATGAGGGTCTTTTGGCGGCCGCGGATTTTGAGGGTATTGCGGTCGTACCATTCGATGCAACCCTCGACCGGCTCGCCATCTTCGAGGACAATGACCATCGGGGTCTGCGATTGAATCTGCTTTTGCAAATAGAAGAGCTCCGCCTGGCGTTGTTGCGCATCCTCGACCACGGGGTAAGCCGGAAAACGGAACGGCAGCGCCGCAGGGATGGTCTTGCGGTTGCGCGATAGCAACTGGTTGGAGCCTGGGCCGCTTCTGACGCGTTCAGTGGGCAGAGTAGCTCGACTGCTCATGGGAAACAACCCTCCTGGGAAAATTTGTGGCCCGTGTCTGCGCGCCCATCTCCAGCGCTTGAGGGGAATTACCGGTTACACGACACCTATAGCTGGGAAAGCCTGCCGTGTAGCCGACTCGAGGCGATTTCTGGGATTCCTTGTCTAAGAGATGCGAAGGGCCATCCTCGGGTTGCACTTATTTCAGAACTTCGAAGAGAAGAGCGGGGCGGTGAGATGGAAATTGGATGCGATCCAGGCGCAGGTCAATTTCGATCGAGGCTGGCGGCCATGGCGTCCAGAGAAAGAGAGCGCAGCAGGTTGCGGCGCATTCCCTGCTCGACTTGAACAAGGGCGCGCGCGGCGTTCTCAATCCAATCCACATTCAGACCTTGCGCGAGGCGGACGAGTTCGGCTTCGAGGTCTATGTTGCGGATGAGGCGGGGGGTTCCGGCAACGATCAACAGCAGATCTTCCATCAGGCTGCCGAAAGCGCGCAGCAGGTTGACGGTTTTTTCCTGGCCGTCTGCGCCGGCGCGATAACTTTCGGTGGCGTGGAAGAGCTGCGAGTAGTCCGGTTCTCGGAGGGCGGAGCGCAACAGGACGAGGGCATCCTGGCGGCTGGCCAGATAAACGCCGAGGTCGATGGTGAGCGCACGCCCCACTGCGCCCTCGGCGAGGCGCGCGGCAAGGGCGCGGTCTTTCTGCTTCAGTTCGGGGCGTCGGGTGGCCAACAGGGCTTCGAGGTCGGCGGCGGGAATGGCGCCAAGGCGGTGGATGACGGCGCGGGAGCGGATGGTGGGAAGCATCTCCTGCGGATTTTCAGTGAGCAGGATCAGCGAGGTGTGCTCGGGCGGCTCTTCCAAAACCTTGAGCAGACTGTTAGCTGCTTCTTTCATAAAAGCCGAAGAAGTAAAGATGGTAAACGAGCGATTGGCCTCGGCCGGCGGGCGGTAGTAGGCCACGTGAATCGCCTGACGCACCTGGCCCAGCTTGATAAGCAATTGCGGCGGGTCGGGCGGGACGATGAGCACGTCCGGATGGGTCTGGATGAGGATGCGGGTCTCGCGCTTGTCGGTCTCGCGCAGGGCCTCGCGGGCCTCGACGGCCTCGTCCACCAACGCTTCGAGATTGGCGGAGAGGGCGATGCGCGCGCAGTTGCGGCAGACGCCGCAGAAGTCGGGCAGGCCGACGGTCTCAGTGGGCTGGAGGCAGTTGACGGCTTGGGCCAGCATCAGCGACAGCGTGTACTTCCCTGCCCCGCGCGGCCCGGCGAGGATGAGCGAGTGGGGAAATCGCCCCGCGCGTATGCTCTCGCGGAGATGGGTGACGGTTTGTGCGTTGCCGAGAAAGTAATTGAAGCCCACGGATTGAGGGTAGAAGAATCCGGCGACGGTGTCGAGGCGAGCAGACAGCCCTTGGGGTGTATCCTCAACTGCGAAGAAGAACTTCCTGCGGTGGGGCAGGCTAAATCCCACAGATGCTGGAAAGGAATCGGATGCGGTTGAAAGTGGCGATTGTTTGGGCGGTTTTTGGAGTTTTCGGCGGAGCATTTGCATTGGCTCAGGGGCTTCCCCCGGTATTGCCGGGCAAGGGGCTGGCGCAGCACGACTTTATGTATACGGGCGAGTCGCACGAGCGGAATATCTACATTGTGCGCGGCGGCAAGATTGTTTGGAGCTACTCCGACCCGGCGGGCAAGGGCGAGATCAGCGATGCGGTCATGCTGTCGAATGGGAATATTCTCTTTGCGCATCAGTTCGGATTGACCGAGATTACCCCGGAGAAAAAAGTGGTTTGGAATTACGACCCCCCGGCTGGTCACGAGGTGCACACGGCTGTTCCGATCGGCAAGGACCGGGTGCTTTATATCCAAAATGGCGACCCGGCTCTTTTGCGGGTGGTGAACATTGTGACTGGCGCGACGGAGAAGGAGATCGTGCTGAAGACCAAGCAGCCGCCCAGCACTCACGGGCAGTTCCGGCACGCGCGGCTCACCGCCCAGGGAACTTTGCTGGTGGCGCACATGGACCTCGGCAAGGTAGTGGAGTACGACTCGAACGGCAATGAACTGTGGTCGTTTCCGGGCAACGGCGTATGGGGAGTCGAGCCGCTGAAGAATGGCAATGTGCTGATTACGGACCGCGAAGGAGTGCGCGAGGTGACGCGCCGCGGCGACGCGGTGTGGAGCTGGAAGCCGGCCGACGCGCCGGAGTACAAATTTGCCAACCTGCAACAGGCGTGGCGGCTGCCGGATGGGAACACGGTGATCAACAACTGGGTAAACGAATGGAACGTAGCGCCCAAGGATATGGTGGGAACATTGCAACTGATCGAGGTTACGCCCGCCAAGCAGGTGGTTTGGGCGCTTTCGTCATGGACGGAGCCGGAGAAGCTGGGACCGGCGACGACGATTCAGTTCCTGGATGGGCCGGCGCAGGAAGACGCGCACTTCGGGGAGTTCAAATAGACAGCTAGCTAATGCGGGGGTTGAAACCCCCGCCTCGCTCCGGACCGATTCTTTCATGGCCTCGGGGTCTCCCGAAAAAATAATTGACAAGGACACTTGACAAGTTGCGCCCAATTATGTAAAGTTTAGTTGTCAGTAAGTAGTCGCGGTAGGGATACAGATTTCTCCGTACCCCCCGCACAGATCCGGACTGGCGGATTTCCCGCATCCGGCTCCTACCTCAAGTAATGACGCCCATGCGGCGCAGAGGAAAAGGATGATA
>Ga0182016_10006843_pt1 | contig 11878 bp, 9 predicted proteins | sample 712S2MmetaG_FD_120491 | JGI IMG/M metagenome (GOLD analysis project Ga0182016, IMG submission 120491) | Permafrost microbial communities from Stordalen Mire, Sweden - 712S2M metaG | ecosystem: Environmental > Terrestrial > Soil > Wetlands > Permafrost | place: Sweden: Stordalen | collected...
CATACTTCTCAAAACTCGGCTGACAGGCAAATGTTATCTGGCGCATCGCAATCTTCACTCAACTACAAGCTTACGCAAACTGGCTGTGGAGATCGGACTTATTCAGAGCATCCCTAGCTATTCCCCCTCACTGTCCCAACTGCCACAACATGTTCTTCATTGAAAACTCTACGCCACAGCAGCACTTGTATCTCACGCTAGTTACCATCAGAACCATGGGAAATGAAAAGGAATCGCCATGCAGACTGAGACTAGAGATAAAGCCTAGCACCAAATAGAAAACCCGCCTGCCAGGGCGGGTCTCCGGTTCGCTCATCCTGTTAAGCGAATCTTCGCACAGGATGAGTGTGTATGCAAACCCTTACAAGTTCCCCGACTTCATTGCTTCAATCACTAGATCAAATACTGCAAGCCTCTGAGCGTTGCCTTGAGCATGTTCGCCGCTCTGTGCGGCTTCAAGATGCTTCATGTATGTCAGAGCAAAATTCGGATCGCGCTCACACAGTGCGTCCAGAAGTGCCTTGTGACCATTCGTCAGTTCCAGCGCCATTTCTGCGTACTGCCGAATGATGGCGTAAACCTTCGCTAGTTCCTGTGCAAGTTCATGCTTTTCCATGCGCTCAGTTCTCCTTCACGTGGGGATTGCGCCAACATACGCAGAGCAACTCCCCTATCGTCCACTGGTGAATAGTTGAGGATTATACGTTCATGACCCGCTCCCGCTGCGCCCTGCTCGAATCCGTCCCCCTCTTCCTCACCCCCAAACTGCTAACCATCCCCCGCGATTCAGACTCCCGTGCCGCCCTCCGCTGGCCTTCCGCCCACGCACAGCTCCGATTTCAAGTCGAAGTGGCAGGCGACGGCATACCAGTCAGGATCAACATCCTCCGCCAGCCTTTAACCTTCTCCCCTCCCCGCTGGCTACCAGAGCAAACCCTTCGCCTCCTGACCACCCTCCACGCGCACTATCCTTCAGGGCTGGCCCGGTGTTATTGGTTCCGGTGTCCTGGCCGCCAGTGTCGTCGCCGCGTGACAGCCCTCTTTCTCTTCCCTGACCAATCCGCCGCCCGCTTCCTCTGCCGTCACTGTCTGTCCCTTCCCCGCCCCTCCGACCTGATCGGCTCGTACACTTACCAGGCCGCCAAGGACCCCTTCCGTCCCAACCTCTCCCTTCCTGTCCAGCTCCGTGCCCTAGCTGTCTGGTGGCGCTGGCAGACGGAAGGGAAGCGATGGAAAGGAAGGGAGAGCGGGGAGAGGTGGGAAGCAGTCACGCCAACCCATGCCTAACCTTCCCATCCCCTGTCCATCCAAGTCTTAAACCTTGCCAATCATCTCCCCCACTTTTCGCTACTAGCCCTTCTACCTTCAGCGACAAGCTTTCCGGGTCTCGCTGCGAACGTGGCGCGGGCGGGGCGCTGCGCCGGGTAGAGTCGTTCCTCAAGCCGGATCGGTGTGCCATACTTCGGTCGCTTTTGTCGCTTCGGTCGCAAACCAGATTTCTACGTCGCGTCCGCCGCTGGACCGTCTCTCGCATTTGGCAACCTCATGCATGGTGAGTTGGTTCAGCGCCCGAGCGATGCGGTCACCGGATTCATGCTTCCCCAACAAGTTGCGTATCTGAGTCCGGGTCAGCCCTTGCGCGCCCGCGTCCAGTAGCGCCTCCTGGATGCGATCAGCTACCGGATCGCCAGAGGCTTCACCGAAGATGAACTGCGCGGAGCCAAGGCAATGCTCCCAGACGGCCAGCGCCGCCCCAAGGTGCTCCGCCCGGACAATATCGCTGCGATCGAGCACAGCCTAAATGGCGGAAAGCCTGAGCACCTGGGCCTCTGCGCGCGCCGTGGCAGCGCCAAGCAAGCCCGGCAATCCTTCGCTCAACTTTGAGTACTCTTCAGCCCTCAGCCTGTAGCGCCGTCACAAAGACCCGCCGTGACTCAGGCATACGCCGCCCGTGGCTTGCGCACCAGCGGGCAAGGGAAAGGTACAGCGCGCCAGTTTCGCCCCACCAGCGGTCACGCAAGGCACACTGCTCCAGGAGCCAAAGCCCCCAGCCCTCATCTATCGGGCCTTCCACTGGCGGAATCTCTTCCAGATCATGCAGCGGGATGCTGGCCGATGGAGCATTTATTTTTGAAACGGGCAGAGTAGGGACTGACAAAAATGACAAAACTGGTGACGATAGGGGTTCTGTCGGTTTCGTCAGTTCGCGCTCTGGGCATTCCTGAAAAATTGCAGGCGGATTCCAGTCTCTCCACCGTCTACTTGCCAGCATGGTTTCCCCCTATCCTCGGATTGATGCGATAGGTTTCGCTGGGCCGTCCGGGAGCCTGTGTGTCAGTCTCACGCCTTACCCAGCCATATTCTTCGAGCACCAGCAATGCGCCCCGCGCCGCGTCCGGTGAATCAAGCGCGGTCCATCCGCTCCGATACACGTCTCGCACGGTGAAGAACCCATCTTCACGTTTCCAGCCCTCTGCCAGCCGCTTGCTTAAGGCGATTGCCGCGTGATGCTCTGGCCGCGCCTGTGCGGAGTAAACGCGCTTTGCATGAGTCTCCAGATAGTCGCACCAGTCACAGGCCAGCTTCGCCTGAGAAAGCGGCACACAGTCCGTGTGCCCATCGGCAAGAGCAAATAGCAGAGCAAGGGAAGGCATCAGGCTGCGGTATTTGGAGAGATGCGCTTGCATGACTGGTGCAACTTCTTCGCCCCGGATACGCTGCTCCAGATCGGTAAGCCATTGCTCGAATAGCGCCTGAGCTTCATCGTCAAATTGCAGCCGGAGCGGGTCTTCGGCTTTCATCGCAACTATGCGGCCGTAGACCTGTCCGGCACACTCCAGAGCGTCCGTATCGGGCTGGCGGTCAACGTAGCGCCATGCTGGTGGAATGTCTGGCCACACCATGAGCTGAAAGCGTTGCACCAGGCCATCGTTTGAAGGCCCATCCCGCATTGCATCGGCCAGATAGGGCCGCAACCGGGCGGGCTGGATTCCGCCAAACAGCGAGATACAGGCATGGGGAACATGAACGCTTCCGCGCCCTATCCGGTCAACGGTAAAGGCTGCATCCCCATTCCAGCATTCCAGAAAGAAGGCTCTTTCCTGTTCCCGGCCCTGTCTCTCCAGTCCGGCCAGCCATCCGGTCAACTCATCTCGGATCACGAATAATCCGGCTGGATTTTCTGAAAGAACATGATGGAGACTTTCAAAGGTTGCATCGCTGGTGACAAGGCGGCGAAGCGTGGGCTGTGCAAGAGTGGATTCAGGCTTTGCAGGCCGTTCCTTGCTGTCCTTTTTCTTCGCAGCTTTTTTGTATTCTTGCTCCCATGCCGCAATCTCAAGTTTTTGCGATTCCAACTCACTCAGGTAGACCTGCTCTTTGAATTCATGCACCTTGCGCCATTCGCTCTCGATTGCCCGCGCCGGTTGCGTCATGCAGGTAAGCACAGGAGACTTGAGCATCCCTGGCGGCGCTACGATCCCGCCCCAGAGGTTCGGCACTACCGTCCAAGTGTGGTCATTCCGTTTGGGCTGAATCACAGCCCGCCGATTCGTCACTCCCGCAAGTGTGGCTATGGCGGCCACGGCGGGGAAGTCCGGCGGAACCTGCATACGCTCGGCTACATCCTTCACCAGCGGACGAAAAGACTCCGGCATCAACTCCAGATCAAATTGCGCTACATCGGGCAGAGATTCTGCCAAAGGTTCCGGCTCCCGCCATTCATCCGGCAGTGGCATATTAGGCTCCCCGGCTGGATACCGCTTTACAATGTCCGCCGCGATTTTTCGCACCTTCGTCTCTGGCAAGGGCGGAGCACACTTTTCTGCATTCTCCACCAGCAAAGCCACTTCGATTGCAGCCGGGGCCATGCGCCGTTTGTTCATGGTTCCGGCAAGGGAAACAAGATGCGGAGTACGGTTGGGGTGTTCAATTACAGCGCCCTCCGCTGGTGCGCCCTGCCGGTCCTGTGCGCATTGTTGCGAATCTTTGAGGATCATGCCCAGCAGCCATGCCGGGCACGGCGGAATGGGCAGAGAATTGTCCGAGTAGTGGTAGACATGGCCGCTCGGATGGACACTCGGCGGAATGACGATGTAGGAATCTTGCCCGCGAATGTCGATGCCCTGGCAGGGGCGATTCGTTGCCGGGCGCACGTCCGCATTTTGCGGCCACTCGTAAATGAGTTGATAGCCCCTGGCCGTGACGTTGGTGAGACCCTCCGGTACCAGCCCGAATTCAATTTCCAACTTCATCATTGCCTCGGGCACATCCACATCAACAGCGAAAAAGCCGGAATTGAGACCCGCCGCCGCACCCCAATTGCAGTCGGGATACTGGCGAGCCCACGATTCAATCTGCCGAATGTCGGGCGTGGCGAGGTGCTGCCAATTCTTCAGGCAGGGCCGCTTCGAGCGCACTCCTAGCGGGTGAATTCGCCAGCCGCGCGCGCTTGCCTCAATGACTTTGCGGGGTAGTGCCGTCACTGACGCCGCTGTCGCCAGATCGGAAGGGGCGTTCACTACGGCAGCGTCTTCGGCGACGATGATTTTTTCTCCAACCGTGGCCGCTCAGTTTCGGCCAGAATCCGGTTCAACTCATCCTGCGCAACCATCAGCCTTTTACCCAATTTGTGGGAGCTAATCCGGCCACAGTAGCACCAAGCCCGAACCGTCCAAACGGAAATTCCCAAGGCCGCCGCTGCGCCTTGGACCGAAATCAATTTTGGAGCGCTTAGTGTTTTGTCCACGTTTCACCTCAGCTTCGATAATCTGCGGACAGACTCGCATGGTCAAGTATTTCTATTGCATTGTTTGTATCAATTGGGTACTATATTAAAGTGGAACGCAAGAGACAGCAAAGACGCGCCAGCGAATGGGCATTCGCGCCGGAGATGAAAGGCGGACATACGACCGGCGGCCTTGAGTGGGCTTTGTCGATCCTGAATCAAGAAGACCTCTATTACACCGAGATGCGCAGAGAATTGCGGGCTTTGGTTGCGGAGTGGCAAGCGTGCGGCCAGTCGTTCTGGAAGATGATTCGGAAAGACTGCGAAAGGGCTGCCGCGCTCCAAACGGGATGGATCGCATTCTTCGGGGCCGATGGCAAGTTTCTTATTGGGCGTGACGAACGCAGTCAAGACACAAGTCCGCGTGGCGTGGCGCTCACTGCCTTTGCGTCGCTGATGAACGATCCTGACTTGAGTTTGCTCGGCGGACCGTGCGACCGTTGCGGGCGGTATTTCAAAAAGAAGAGAGCGAATCACAAACTCTACTGTGACCGCGATTGCGCCCACCTCGCCAGTGCCACGAAATCTACGAACGAGCGATTGCAACGGGACCGGGAAGACAAGTTAAAGCGAGCCAAACTGCGCATTGCGCAATGGCAAGGCTTGAAACGGAAGCCCAAAGTCGGATGGAAGAAATGGATCGCCACGGCGGTCCCGGACCTTTCGGTGACTTTCTTAACGAGGGCTGTAAACAGCGGTGACTTGGTTCCACCAACGGACAGTGCAAAAGAGAGGGATTATGCCAAAGGCTAAACAACGCGATGGAGTGTTTCAGCGCAAGGACCGGAGCGGCTGGTGGGTTTCCTATGTGGACGCAAGCGGCAAGCGCAAGAAAGAGAAGGTCACAGCCTTTACTCGTACTCAGGCGATGACGGCCCTTTCTCAAATCAAGACACGCATCGAACGGGAAAGCATTCTTGGAGTGAAGTCTGCCAGCGAGATCACCACGGCGGACCTGCTCAAGCGATTCAAGGCGTACCAGAAAGCGCACTTGCGCCCGACTACGTTTGTCCGTCTGGACGGCATTCTGGAGACGCTCAAGGCCGCGCTGCCCACACTGGCGAAAGAGATCACGCGCCGCACGGTGGCCGATTACATCCTTGATCGGAGCGAGACGGTATCAGCCGGGACGGTGGCGAAAGAGTTTGCCACGCTGAGACACGCTCTCCAGTTGGCCGTCGAATGGGAACTGCTCACGGTGAACCCGGCACAGGGCGCGAAACTGCCCAAACTGTCAGAAGGTCGGACGCGGTATCTGTCTCCCACGGAATTCAAGGCCGCTCTCGAAGCCGCGCCGGATTGGATGCGCGGCCCGATGGCCCTGGCCGCGTTCACCGGGATGCGCCGGGGAGAGATTCTCGGTTTGTGCTGGAAGGATGTAGACCTTGCCAACAATCGCGCCTATCTGACGGAGACAAAAAACGGCTCTCTGCGAGTCCTGACGTTGAACCAGTTGGCTGTGCAGGTGCTCAAGAGTCTCCCCGTGGGCGAACCGGCTCAACTGGTGTTCCCCGACGTAGACGCTGCCCGCCTCAGCGTCTACACGCGGCGCGTATTCGCTTCCGTGGGCATTGACGATGCGTCGTTCCATTCGCTGAGGCATACAGCGGCAAGCTGGCTGGTCATGGAAGGTGTAGACCTGTACGCAGTGGGCCGGATTCTCGGCCACAAGACGCCGCGCATGACGCAACGCTACGCGCACCTATCGCCCGGATTCATGGCCGCTGCGGTGAACAAGTTGGACGGGGTGTTTGCCGGGTCACTGCCGGAACCGAAGTAGACCTGTCGGGGGATGGTTGGGGACAGCGTACCTTTGCGTTAGTCCCCGTAGCGTCCCCGCTTTTCGAGGTATCGCTCAAAGTGGCTGTAAGCTATTGATAATATGGCGTCCCCGACGGGATTTGAACCCGTGTTATCGCCGTGAAAGGGCGGTGTCCTAGGCCGGGCTAGACGACGGGGACGCTGGTAGGGCAGGTGCGGCGAAGGTTGGCCGGATGCGCCCTTATGAAGGCTATCAACTCGTGGGAGCCATGTCAAAATAGCCCCCGTAGGACACACTGCCACCTGCAGGCTGGAAGGCGCCGGAGCCCCAAAGCCGCCGAGGCGCGTCAAGCCTTGCGTTATCCTCAAATAGTATGATGCGACGCTTCCGCTTTCTCGACTTGTTGACCATCGGGTTTGTGGTGGTGCTGCTGATTTCCAATCTGGTAGGGCCCAAGATTTGTCAGTTCGGCCCGCTGCGCCCCAGCGCCGCGGAGTTCCTGTTTCCCCTTACCTATATCTGTAGCGATGTCTTTACGGAGGTTTACGGATACGGGGCCTCGCGCCGCGCCATCTGGCTGGGCTTTCTTGCCATGGGCCTGTTGGCCGCCATGGGGCAGGTGGCGGTGGCGCTGCCGCCGGCTCCGGAGTGGAAAGGCCAGGAGGCCTTTGCCACCGTCTTCGGTTTTGTGCCCCGGTTCGGGGTGGCCAGCCTGGTGGCTTATTGGGCTGGTGAATTCACCAACAGCTACACCCTGGCCAGGCTGAAGCTGATCACGCGCGGCCGCTGGCTGTGGACACGCACCGTCGGTTCCACCGTCACCGGGCAGGCCGTGGATACTGCGATCGTAATCTTAGTGGCTTTCGCTGGAACGCAGCCGCCGGCCATGCTGGTCCGGATGGTGCTTTCCTCTTACTTGATCAAGGTCGCAGTCGAAGTGGTGGCCACCCCGGTCACCTATCTGGTTGTGGGCTGGCTCAAACGGGTCGAAGCCGTGGATACCTTTGACGACCGAACCAACTTCAATCCCTTTGCCTGGCAGGGTGAAAGCGCCTGAAGGGTCGATTCTCAAGGCCGCCAAGCGCAGGGCAGGGTTTTTTTGCGACAATGATAGGACGTCAGTCGTCAGATAAAGAAACGCGTCATTTTACGTCTACCGCCTCAGAGGGGAGCGCTGGCACTCGATGCGGACGGAATTCAGATGCAAGAAGCGGCCGCCGGATGAGATCGGGATTCGGATACTTGGCCTGAGCCGGTACTCGCCGGATTTTCAGATTCAGAGTTCCCGAGCCGAGGAAAGATTGAGTGAGGGTTAGTTCTTTGAAACGCATTTTTGGTACCACTTTTGTTGTAGTTTTGGGGCTATTGACCGTCGGATGCAAGCAGAAATCGGCTGCGCCGGTTCAGGCAATGCAGGCCATGCCAGTGCAGACGATCGCGGTGACCATGGCTCCGGTGGCGCAGAGCAATGAGTATGTAGCCACCATCAAGTCGCGACGCTCGGCGACTCTACAGCCGCAGGTGTCGGGACGCCTTACTGAGATTCGGGTTCGGTCGGGCGACCATGTCAAGTCTGGCCAGGTGCTGATGGAGATTGATTCCCAGCCCCAACGCGCCACGGTGCAGGCGCAACACGCCACGGAGCTGCAGAAGAAGGCGCTGTTCGACTTCAACACCATTGAGGTGGACCGGCAGCACAAGCTGTTTGACGCCGGCGTCACCAGCCGCGACGCCTACGATCAGGCGCAGCAGTCCTACGACAACACCAAGGCAGACTATGAGTCGGCTGTTGCCTTGCGCAGAACCCAGGAAGAACAGTTGGCCTATTACACCATCCGTGCGCCTTTCAATGGCGTGGTGGGAGATATCCCTGTCCATGTCGGCGACTACGTGTCGTCCAGTACCATGGTCACCACGGTGGACGAAATAGGGGACCTTGAGGCTTACATCTATATTCCCACTGAGCGATCCAGCCAGGCGCGGATGGGGCTGGCTGTGGAGTTGTCAGACAACAGCGGCAAGCTGCTGGAGACGACCAAGATCGACTTTCTCTCGCCCCAGGTAGACCCCAATCTGCAGGGTATCCTCGCCAAGGCTCCAGTGCACGCAACCCCGGAGATCCTGCGCAATGCGCAGATGATCAAAGCACGGGTCATCTGGAGCACTACTCCGATGGCAGTCGTGCCGGTACTGGCAGTCACCCGTCTTGGCGGACAGACCTTCGTCTATGTGGTGCGCCAGGAGAATGGCCACATGGCGGCGGTTGAAACACCGGTCACCCTGGGCGACACGGTTGGAAACACCTATTCCATCACTTCCGGGCTCAACGCCGGCGACCGAGTCGTCGTGTCGAGCACACAGTTCCTGGTCAACGGTATGCCGGTAATGCCGCAGGGCGCCTGAACGCGGCCGTTCCTAGGGGCACCCTTGGGGCATTGAAGCGGGCTTCGGATCACTTGTGCCTGCTTCACGCAGATATGAAAGAAGGATTCCATTGTTTGTCGATTTCTTCATCCATCGACCTGTATTCGCGACAGTATGTGCGTTGTTGATCATCCTGGCTGGGGCCATCTGTATCCCAACTCTGCCCGTCGCCATGTACCCCACGCTGACGCCTCCGGTAGTGATGGTTTCGTGCAATTACGTGGGTGCCAATGCCGACACGGTTGAGAAGGCGGTCACAATACCGCTTGAAGAGTCAATCAACGGTGTTGAGGGCATGCGCTACATCAGCTCGTCCAGCACCAGCAGCGGAACCAGCATGATCACAGCCACTTTCAACACTGGCTATGATCTGGATATAGCCGCCGTCGACGTGCAGAATCGTGTGGCCAGCGTAACCGGCCGCTTGCCCGCGGCTGTGAACGCCACAGGCATCACCATCACCAAGGCCAATAACAACTTCGTCTTCGGTGCTGGTTTCTTCTCCCGGGATGGGCGCTACTCCCACGAGTTCATATCCAACTACATCGATGTGTACGTCAAGGACGCAATCAAGCGCGTGCAGGGCGTAGCCGATGTGGAAATCTTCGGCGAGCGCAAGTACGCCATGCGGGTGTGGCTTGATCCGGTTCGACTTGCAGCCCGGAGCCTTACCGCGACGGACGTTGTCAATGCTTTGGTCGAGCAGAACGTCGAGATTCCCGCTGGACAGCTTGGTCAGCCTCCGTCCGATACGAATCAAGCCTTCCAGGTGCCGGTGCGCGTGGTGGGCCGACTTACGAATCCTGCCGAATTCGAAAAGATCATCATCAAGAACAATGCCAGTGGCCTAGTCCTGCTCAAGGATGTGGGCCGTGCTGAGGTGGGGGCTGAGGACTATAGTTCATCCCTCGAGTACAACGGGCACGCGGCCCAGGGCATCGGCGTCTCGCAGCTTTCCAACGCCAATGCCCTCGATGTGGACGCCAAAGCCAAGGCTGCGTTGAAGGAGCTCTCTAAGAGCTTTCCGCCGGGCCTTGAATACGCCATTGCTTTCGACTCCACCACGGTGGTTGGCGACTCCATCCGCGAGGTGTTGGTTACCCTCGCTGAAGCCATCGCCATCGTCATCGGTGTCATCTTCCTGTTCCTTCTCGACTGGCGTGCCACCATCATTCCCGCTGTCACCATACCGGTTTCGTTGATTGGCACCTTCGCGTTCATCAAAGTCTTCGGATTCTCCATCAATTCGCTCACCCTCTTCGGCATCACCCTGGCTACAGGACTGGTCGTCGACGACGCCATCGTAGTCATTGAAAACGTCCAGCGCCACATCGCCATGGAACACTCCGATCCGCACGAGGCCACCTCACGCGCCATGGGCGAGGTCACCAGCGCCGTTATCGCAACTTCGTTGGTGCTCATCGCGGTCTTCGTGCCGGTATCGTTCTTTCCTGGGACCACGGGCATTCTATACCGCCAGTTTTCGCTTACCATTGCGTTCTCCATTGCGATCTCGGCGTTCAATGCGCTTACCCTTTCTCCGGCTCTTTCGGCCATGTTCCTGCGCGGCGAAGAGGCCCGGCCTCGCCAGATGGACTTCCTGCACATTCGTGCGGTTTCAAGCGCCTTTGCCGCCTTTATTCACGGAGCCGATGCGTTTGTCACTTGGCTGGCCAAGACTTATGCCCAGGCGATCCACGTTGCCCTGCAGTTGCGCTATGTGCTCTTGCTGATCTTTTTTGCCGGCTTGGGCGCCACTGTGTGGATGTACCAGCATGTTCCCACTGGGTTCATTCCGCAGGAGGATGAGAGCTTCCTCATGGGAATCGTCCAGGCGCCGCCTGGGTCTTCGCTGGCCTATACCACGGCGCTGGCTGACCGCGCGCAGGCCATTATCTACTCCAATCCCGACATTGTCGGGGCCTTCTCTGTTATGGGCTTCAGTTTTTCAGGCGAAGCATCCAACGCGGGCATGATGTTCATCAGCACCAAGCCCTCCGATCAGCGCCGCGCCAAGGGTCACTCCGCCGCAGACATCGTAGCCGACTTGTCGCCCAAGCTTGGATCCCTGATGTTTGCACCCAATGGCGGCCTGGTGGCAGTCATTCAACCCCCCGCTGTGCAGGGAGTCGGCAGCTATGGCGGCTTCCAGTTCATGCTCCAGGACACCGGCGCCAATACCCTGTCTGATCTTGACCGGGTGGCCCACCAGATAGTGGGTGCGGGCCGGGCGCGCAAGGACGTTACCGGTCTCATCACCACCTTCTCGGCAAACGATCCCCAGGTACTGGTCGCCATCGATCGCGAAAAAGCCAAGGCGATGAGTGTTTCTCTTTCGCAAATCACCACTACGCTAGGCGTATTCATGGGGTCGCAATATATCAACGACTTCGACTTCAACAACCGCACCTACCGCGTCTTCGTACAGGCCGACCAGCCATTCCGCATGACGGCCAAAGACCTGCACAGCTATTATGTCCGCTCCGACCTGGGCCAGATGGTTCCTCTCGATAACCTCGTCACAGTGGCAGAAAGCTCCGGTCCCCCCGTGATTTCGCACTACAACCTCTTCCGAGCGGTAGAGATCGACGGTTCGCCCGCGCCCGGCTACAGCTCGGGGCAGGGCATCACGGGGATGGAAGATCTGGCCAAACAAGTCATGATGCCGGGCATGAAGTATGACTGGACCGGCCTGACCCTGGACGAAATCGAGTCCAGCGGCAGGGCACTGATCATCTTCGGACTCGGCATCCTGGTCGTCTATCTCGCCCTTTCGGCGCTTTATGAGAGTTTCGCTCTGCCCTTCATCATCCTTCTTGCTGTCCCCATGGCGGTGCTCGGCGCGCTCGGTCTGATTTCACTGCGTGGCCTCTCCAACGATGTGTACTGCCAGATTGGGCTGGTTA
>Ga0182016_10006844_pt1 | contig 11878 bp, 6 predicted proteins | sample 712S2MmetaG_FD_120491 | JGI IMG/M metagenome (GOLD analysis project Ga0182016, IMG submission 120491) | Permafrost microbial communities from Stordalen Mire, Sweden - 712S2M metaG | ecosystem: Environmental > Terrestrial > Soil > Wetlands > Permafrost | place: Sweden: Stordalen | collected...
TATCCAGCCTGGAAGGCCGACGACAAAGGCAATGTGGTGTTAGATAACAAGGGGGTGCCGACACCGGATCCTTTTATCCTGAGCTATAAACCAGCCGATGCCGTCAGCGGAAAAGGGACGCCAAAAGACCCAACTACTTTCAACTTCCATACTAATGCGGCCTCGGTGGTCGCGCCCCATTCTTTCAGTTCCGTCCTGGTTCAAGCTTGCGTGGCGATCCTACTGCTGGTCGGGTTTGAATCGGTCACGGCCATGGGTGAGGAAGCCAAAAACCCCAAGAAAGACATTGGCCGCGCGGTCTTGCTCTCCCTGGCCATTCAAGGCGCGATTTGCTACTTGTTCGAGTATTTCGCCGCGAATTATTTCCTAAACAGCGGTTATACCCTGTCTAATGCTGGCGCGTCCGGAGCGCCCCTGGGAGATATGATGGTGCTGGTTGGAACCTGGGCCTTTGGCAGCTTTTCGGCGGGCCGGGCCTTTATGCTCATCGAAGCCGGGACGGTTTTCCTGGCGTTGATCGGCACAACCCTCTCCTGTATGAACACCGGAGCGCGCGTCACTTACGCCATGGGCCGGGACGAGGAAGTCCCCACCCAATTCGGCATGTTGCATGGCAAGACATTCTCACCGCACCGAGCGGTCTGGTTCCTGGCCATCATCTCCATCTTCATTGGCATTGCCACGACGATGATTTATCTGGGCGGTCAAAGCTCCGATTTGGCCGCGTTGGACAAGCATAATTTCTGGTACAGCGTCGGCATCTTCTCGCCCCATGCCTACACCGTGTTGCCCAATACAGTGCTGATTATCACGCTGATCAGCAACTTTGGCACTTTTCTGCTCTACATGACGACCTGCATTGTGGCGATCGTGGCCTTCCGCGAACATCACAGTTTCCATGGATTCAAGCATGTTTTTATCCCGGTCTTTGGGCTGCTGGCCAACTTGGGCTGCATGCTATTCTACCTGCTGGGTCCCATTCCGGGAATTGGTGTGGCTGGAATGAGCATTAAAGAGCCGTACATAGCGCTAGGCTTCTCCGCCCTCTGGATTATCGCCGGAGGCGTTTACCTCGGCATGACGAGCAAGAGCAAAGGCAAAGAGGTCATTCTTTCCGCCAAACCTGGTTTGGCCATCTAACCGAATTGCCCGCAACGATAAAACCAACCGGTTGCCTTCGCCCGAAGGCAACCGGTTTTACCATCTTAGGCCAGGCGCGCCTGAAGTTCTGCAAATTATTGAAAATCAACAACCAAGTTTCGGTTGGGACAGCTCGCCAAGCCGTTCGTGGTTGCCCCAGCGCAGCAACCCCACCTCAGGAGTTGGATGCTTATCCCTGTTCCCGCCTTGACCAGGAAAAAATGAATCTGGAAACTGCCGTATGGACTTAACCTACGCGCAAATGTCCATTACCGGACCGGTGCGGCAAAATAATGAGGACTGCGTTGGTTTTTGCCAGCCAGAAACGCCAGAATTAGTAAGGACGGTCGGGATTGCCGCCGTTATCGCCGACGGTGTGGGCGGCACAGGGAGAGGTGAAGTCGCCAGCCAACTGGCGGTGCAAAGCACCATTGAAGCGTTCAAGGGTACGCAAGCGGAAGCAGAGCCTGCGGATCTGCTGCGCAAGGTTTTTAACGACGCCAACAAGCTGGTCTTTGATGCCTCCATGCACCAGCGCGAAGAAGGGCGCATGGCAACCACGCTGACCGTGTCCATTTTTCGCAACGACGAAGTCTCCATTGGCCATGTGGGAGATTCTCGCGTGTACCTGGTCCGGAATGGAACGGTCCGGCGCTTGACCTCGGATCACAGCTATGTCGCGCTCCAGGTAAAACTGGGGCTGGTTAAAGAAAAGGACGCCATGGCCAGCCCAATGCGCTCGATGATTACCCGTAGCATTGGGCAGGATTTGATTTGCGCTTATGATGTTTTCAAACAGACGCTCTGCAAAGGCGACGTTCTCGTCCAATGCACCGACGGTCTTTATTCCGTTGTGTTGGATGATGAAATCGGCGAAATTGCGGGCCACTTCGCCCCATCAGAGGCTTGCGCAGAACTGATCGCAATGGCGGAAAAACGTGGAGCGGAAGACAATGTTTCAGTCCAACTGATCCGAATCAATGAAATTGAACAGCGCCATTTCTATCGGGGCGCGCCCTATTACGTCAAAGCACCGAATATCCCTGTGAGCAACGAACTCCAACCCGGCCAGACCCTGGATAACCGCTTCGAGATCACCGACATTATCAACCGCAGCGGCATGGGCTGCATTTTTAAGGCCAAAGACCTCAAAACAGGGCTGATCGTCGCCATCAAGGCGCCGTTAATGCAGTTTGAGAGCGACCCCGCCTCTTATTCCCGCTTTGAACGTGAGGAGGAAATCGGCGCTTCGCTCAGTCATCCATACATCCTGAGGATATTCGCCGTTCCGCCGGAAGAGAAAAGCCGCCCCTATATTGTCATGGAATATTTGCAGGGGCAGACACTGGCGGCGCTTTTGCGCGAGGTCCACCCCTTGCCTGAACCGGATGCCGCGAAAATTGCCAGCCGCATCTGCGAAGCCCTCGACTACATGCACTTCCGCAAGATCGTGCATCGTGACCTCAAGCCGCAAAACCTCATGATTTGCACCAACGGCACCATTCGCATCATGGATTTCGGCATCGCCAAATCAATGAAAGCGCGGCGCCTGACTTTTGTCGGATTCTCCCCTAGCATGGGAACGCCAGATTACATGGCGCCCGAACAGGTCAAAGGCAAACGGGGGGACGAACGAACGGACATCTACTCTTTGGGAGCCATTCTTTATGAAATGGTCACGGGACAAACTCCGTACGAGGGCGAGAGCCCTTATGCGGTCATGAACGCCCGCCTCACGGGCGACCCTGTGGCGCCGCGCAAGGTCAATCCAAAAATCACTCCCGCCATTGAGGAAATCATTTTACACGCAATGGAACGGGAACCGGCCAGAAGATACGCCACCGCCGCGGAGATGAAGGCGGAGTTGGACGATTACGAAAAGGTGGAATTGATTGGGCGTCATCGCAATTTGCAATCGCCGCAACTATGGAAAAGCAGGTTCCGAAACCTCCCGCTTATCTTGTTGTTCGGGGTCGCATGGATTGTCAGTTTCCTGCTGTTGTTTTTGTATCTTAAGCATCATGGCCGATAACAAAACCTTGGCTGTCGAAATTTGAGCAGAGTGCCGCTTCGGGCGCGGAAAAATCGCCCTGGCCAATGAGCAAAAGCCCGAAAAAAAGCATGAAAATGGCATTATTGGCACACTGGCCCGTCACTGGCACTTGCCTTGCTTAATCAAATTATGTCCGAAACTGTGGCTTTCCTGACGCTCATTGTCATTTTGGCCGGCATCTTGGTGTTGCTCATGCAAAGTGGCTTCGCCCTGCTGGTCACAGGATTATGCCGGGCGAAGAACGCCGCCCAGATCGCGACGACGAATCTCATCCTCTACGGTTCGAGCGTCCTGGGTTTTTGGATGTTTGGCTTTGCGGTCCTGGCTGGCGGCCAGGGTGGGGCGGAGAGCGAATGGGGGATTAAGCTATTCGGACATCCCTTTGGCTTTATGGGCCGCACCGGTTTTTTTCTGAGCGGCCTCGCGGAAAACCCCGAAGCGCTGGCGCGTTTCTTCTACTTCGCGGCCTTGGTCACCGTTGCGGCGCTGATTCCTGCGGGTGTCATGGCGGAGCGCTGGCGATTTGGCAGTGTCGTCCCTTATGGGTTCTGGAGCGCGGCCTTGCCGGTGGCGCTCTTCGGCAACTGGGTTTGGGGTGGAGGCTGGCTGGCGCAATTGGGCCAAAACCTTGGACTCGGCCATGGCTTTGTTGATTTTGCCGGCTCATCCGTCATTCATATGGCAGGCGGGACCGCTGGCCTGATGGGGACTTTGGCCCTGGGACCGCGGCTCGGAAAGTACAGCCGGGACGGCCGCCCGCGCCCCATGCCCGGCCATAATTTGACGTTCGTCATCATTGGCACTTTTCTCGTGGCCGCCGGCTGGGTTGGCCTGAACATTGGCCCTGCCCTGCTCAACGCCCCGGCGCGCATGCCTCTGATTGCCGTCAACACCCTTTTGGCCTCCGCTGCGGCGACCTTCGCGGCTTACCTGGTCGTCAGAGTTAAATTCCGCAAACCGGACCCTTCCATGATTTGCAATGGACTGCTGGCGGGCCTGGCTGCCATTTGCGGTCCCTGCGCCTTTGTCAATCCGACAGGCGCTGTGCTCATCGGCGCTGTGGCCGGCGTGCTCGTCGTTTACTCGGTGCTCTTTTTGGAAGGGACCATGCGGGTGGATGACCCGGTGGGCGCCATCTCGGTGCATGGCGTCGGCGGAGCCTGGGGGATAGTAAGTCTGGGTCTGCTGGCGGATGGCACGTTTGGCGCGGGCTGGAATGGCGTCCATAAATCAGGCAAGCAGGGTGCCGAGTTGGGCGTAACGGGCTTGCTGGGCCCGCTTTTTGGAGCGCCCACCAGTGATGCGTCGCAGTTCTTGGCCCAACTTATCGGGGCGGTCGCTTGCCTGGCGTTTTCGGGATTGGCCGCCTGGGCGTGGTTCAAGGTTTTTGGAGCAATCAAACCGCTGCGGAGCAGGCATGAAGATGAAATCGCAGGGTTGGATCTGCCGGAGATGGGGGCGGAAGCCTATCCGGATTTTCATTTGACGGATAAAGGCTCATCCAGTCGCGAGTAAGCGTATGAAAAAAATTGAAGCGATCATTAAGCCATTTAAGTTGGATGAAGTGCGCGACGCGTTATATGGCATCGGCATTGGCGGAATGACCGTTAGCGAAGTGGAGGGATTCGGACGCCAAAAAGGCCGCTCGGAAGTTTACCGGGGCTCCGAATACCAACTTTCACTGCTGCCCAAAGTGAAATTGGAAATCGTGCTCGCGGACACAATGGTCCAGCAGGTGATCGACGCCATCATCAGCGCGGCCCGCACCGGTAAGATCGGCGACGGAAAAGTTTTCATTTATTCCATCCGCGAGGCGATCCGCATTCGCACAGAGGAAACAGGCGCAGGCGCAATCTAATCATTACTTTGAGGCTCCCATCCGCTGCCGCTTGTCCATGCGGTAAGCCAGCAGGTTTTCAACGCAAGGACAGAAGAAGCAATTTGTCCTGACCATCCAGGCACCAAACGTGATGCGAAGATCTGGCATCCATTCCTGTCACGTCGCATCGCCATTGCGCCTTTGTGTTCAATTTCCATTGGAATTTCCAATGCTTCTGGCTCAATTGCCGCCATGAAAATGGCTATATGCAACGAGATTTTCCAGGGATGGCCGATCGAGGCCGCTTTGGAGTACTGCGCCAAGGCCGGGTATGACGGCATCGAAATCGCCCCTTTCACCCTGGCTAAAACAGTCAACCAAATCACGCCGGAAACCCGGCGCGATCTGCGCGAAAAAGCCGCCCGCTTTGGTCTGGAAATTTGCGGCCTGCATTGGCTTTTGGCCCGCACCGAAGGCCTGGGCCTCACCCATCCTGACACGGCCACACGAGATCGGACCGCCCGCTACCTCTGCGATTTAGTAGATTGCTGCGCCGATCTCGGTGGCAAAGTTCTGGTGCTGGGTTCCCCCCAGCAGCGCAATGTCTCGTCAGGACAACCCCAGACCGAAGCATGGGATCTGGCGGCCCGGACATTGCGCCCGGCTGTGCAGCGAGCCGAGGAACGCGGGGCCGTAATTTGTTTTGAGCCGCTTTCACCCGCAGAAACCAATTTTATCAATACCGCCGCGGAAGCGGTCCGTTTTGCCGAGCAATTCCAGAGTCCGTCCATGAGAATCATTTTGGACGTGAAAGCCATGTGCTCGGAGCAAAAGGCGATCCCCCAAATCATTCGGCAATCCTGGCCGCATTTCGCCCATTTCCATGCCAATGATAAGAACTTTAAGGGCCCCGGCTTTGGCGACGTCGATTTCCGCCCCATCGCCGCTACGCTGAAGGAAATCGGTTACAATGGGTACGTCTCGGTTGAGGTCTTCAAATTTGAAGAAGGACCAGAAGTTATAGCTTCGAAGAGCCTGGAGTACCTGCGACAAGTATTCGGCGCCTAAACCAAAGATTCGTGGGTGTTTATTTTTGTCCCGGGAAACCAAGGTCGTGCCCTTGGTGAAAAACCATGCCGATCTGTTCCAATCCGCCGTGGCGACCGTTGTACCATAAGAGCCAGCGGTCGCCTTCAAATATGGCATACGGTTTATAACATGCGTCGTGGTCCCAGGCGCCGGGATCAGGTTGCACGATGGGATTGGCGGGGAGGCGTTCCCAGCCGCTGAGGCCATCTTTGGACCGGGCCAAGCCGATCTGGGCATGGTCAATGTCTCGGAACCCGATGTAAAACATCAGATACCAGCCGCTGTCCGGAACGATTTGACACGCGGTCACTTTGTATTGTTCCCAAGGCAGCGCGGGGTCCGATTTGAAAATGGGGTTGCCGGCGTGTTTGGTCCAAGCCAAACCGTCTGGACTTGTTGCGTAGCCAATTGCATCCGGCTCGTACTGTTCGCCGCCAGAATACCACATGCGATAGAGCTTCGCGGTGGCGTCCCAAATCACGTCCGGACACATGACCGCCGCTTTCTCCCAGGCCTTATCCGGGGACAGGACCGGCTTGTCGCTCATGCGCCGCCAAGCGATTCCGTCCACGCTGGTGGCGTAGCCAATCCAGGAATGCTCGCGCGCTTGCCCCGTGTACCACATGTGGTACGTACCGTCCCGTTTTATGACAACAGGACGATTGATGTCCTGTTCCCAAGTCGAACCGGGAAGCGGCCCAAGAACGACGCGAGGCGGCTCGCCCCAGATAATCCCGTCTTTGCTCTCGACGAGAGCAACGCTCTGCTTGGGTCGCCAGGAAACCCACATTCGATACGCATCGCCTTCCTTGAGGGTGGAAATGTCGAAACAAGTCCCGTATTTGCCCCCCATGACCGGATTACCCGAATACTTTTCCCAACCGCCGTGCGCCGCGCGGGATTGGGCCGGTGGGAGGATGCCTTGCACTGGTTGCAAGGAATCGGCACTCGCAAGGAGTTCACCATCCGCCAAAAGGCGCAGACCTTTGCCCTGGTGGTAGTGATCGCCAGTTCGGTCCCACAAAATGGTCAGCCAGTGGGAATGATAACGGACACGGTCGAGGCAAAAATAATCCCAGGAGACAGGGGCCAATGGTCTGACCTCGACTTTGCTGTCCTCCCGGGGCCGCAAGCCCACAAGGCCACTGATGATCAAATCGCAATAAGTTGAATGATTGTAATCAATCCCGCGTTCCGGGACTTGCGAGCCGCGCTCCTTCAGGAGAGTGCGCGCAATCCAGTCACCGTTTGTGGGGTTAAGGTCTTCGTCAATCCACGGTACCATCCGACCGTCAGGCAACTGCAAGTGCTGGGAGTGCGTGTAAGATTTCAGCACGTCGAAATAGTCCTGCTTGGATACGACGCTTTGCTGGTAATTATCAAGCAGATTAGCCAACGCGGTAAGGGTCACGGCAGTCGCGAAGGGCCAACTGGGACCGTTCCACTGGCACTCATGGCCTTCGTAGGAAACGCGATATTGCGCATGGCGCCGCTCTGCGGTGGTTGGCCCGAATGGCGCCCGGAAGCCATTCGTATCAAGCAGTTGCACCCAAGCGGCGGACTTGTCCGAATCTGGAAGGTTAAAATACCAGGGGGTATAGCCCAGTTCCTCGCGCACTTCGCGCCAATGGGAGTCGGGACCGCGCGGCACAACTTCATAAAACTGCGCTTTAGGATTCCACAGGTTCCCCTCCACCAACCGCTTGAGCTTGGCCGCCTTGTCCGCGAATTCTTGGGCAATTTCCTTCTGTCCAGTCAGCGAGGCGACTTTGGCTATGGCCAGGGCATCGCCGTACATATAGCTGTTGATGGTTGGACGGTAGCCATTGCCGCCGATGCCCATTTCCATGCCGTCGCGATCATCGATCTGCCAAAATAGACCATTGGCATCAAGGTGGTCGCGCTCCCATGCGTTATAATTCTCGATCAAATCAGGCAGCAACGCCTTGAGCAAAATGTCATTGCCTGAGACAAGATAGCGCGCCCATAAAGACTCCGCCGCCCAAAAACTATAGCGGCGCGGTTCACCGCCTTTACGGAACCAAAAGACGGCATAATCATCCAGATATTTTGAGTTTGCCAACCAACGTCCCTCGTGAAAGTGATGACCAGCCGCGCAATCAATCGAGTTGTCCTTCCCCGCCCAGCTTACCTCAGGCAGAAACTCCGTGATAACGAAGCCCTCGGGCGTTTCTTTGATATGCTTGCGGTACGTCCACCAACGGAAATAGTAGATTTCGTTGACTTCGGGATCGGGCGAATCAAAGAGCGGAATATTATTCTCCAGGAACACCCACGCGTCCGAGTTAGCGATAAAGGAGGTGTGGGGAGCGGTGTCGCTTTGATTAAAAGCGTCGATATAATGTTTGAAATCCGCCGCTTGGAGGACGCGCACCGGGGTTTGGGCCGCCGCGGCGCCAGACAGGACAAAAAGGAACGTAAGCGCGCACTTGAGGGAAACTGCTTCGTATTTCATATGGCCAAACAGATGGAAAGCAATGCGGAAAGATTGACGCTCCCGCCGCCCTTGCGCAAGAATTCTTCCAACGATGGCCAGCCGCAGCCTTGCCTTGGCTGAATGTGAGCGCTGGCCTGTTGACGGCTTTTTCCGGCTTGCCTTATGTGGCTGAAGGCGTACGGCTCCTAAATGCACGACCGGCCGGCACCCCGGCACCCCCCGCAACCGTAGTATTTTTAAACTGCGCGTTAAGTCTTGGCACGAAATTGGCTAACAAAAAACCGTAGAGGGGCTGCCTGGAGGAGATTTCTTAGAACGGGAGCAAGCTGGAGGTGGCTTGGGGACTCCCGTTCTAAGAATTTCGGTTTGAAACGATAATCTTCCTGCGACAGCCCCTCTTCTTCCCTAAAATCAACCCCCCGTAGCGGACAAAGCGATCGCAATCTCTAAATTTGTATCGCGTGAAAATCACGCCGACGCGTGAAAAAACCTTGGCAAAAGCCTGATTTTCTCAGGCTCAAATCGCACATTTCAATTTTCTCGTGGAAATCCGCACGAGTATTTTTGACAAGAGGTCAAAAAAAAGTGGCATGAAATTGGCTTAGAAAAATAAGCAGACGGAGAGGTTGTTGAAGGGCGAAGAGACTCCGGGTATGGGTTTGCTCGCGAGGTGAGGTTGGGATCCTTTCTCGGAAAGGTTCCATTAATCTCTTCCCCGAACTTCCTCTCCGTCTCGAGTGAAAAGCGGCGCCGCAGTTTGAGCAGCAGAAACCGGCCTGAGAGGCAGAAAAAAACGTTCGAGATGCCGAGCCGACCGCGTTTGACATTGTGCCCGAAAGGCACATACTCTAGGGCAACGAAAGCATTTGAACGAAGGTAAATTGTGGCTGCAAACGACGATTATTTAATCGATTGGTTAGTGGATATGGGGCAAGTGAGCGCGAAGCAACTTGCCGAAGCGCGGGAAGAGTCTTCCTCCAGCGGGGAAAATGTCGCGGATGTTCTTATCGCTAAGAAGGTGATCCGCCCGGTTGATTTGGCCCAGGCCAAAGCGGCCCATTTCGGCTATGAATTTATCAATCTCCGCGACCTGCGGTTGACCGATGATGTTATTGCCGCCGTTCCCCGGCACATGGCCAAACGATACCGGGCTGTTCCGGTGGCCAAACACGACCACAGCGTCACCATTGCCTTGGCTGATCCATCGGACCTGGACGTGGTGGACTCCCTGCAGCGGATGCTCAACGCCGACGTGGAATTGCGGGTGGCCACAGATGAAGACATCGACTCCGCCTTGAACAAGTACTACGGCGCGGCGGACGACTCGGTCAACAAGATGCTGCAGGACATCACCGAAGGGGAAGTGGAAGTTGGATTGGCCGCCAAGGATGTTACGGCGGACGATCAAGCGGTGGTTGATGCCGATGCGCCCATCATCAAGCTGGTCAATACCCTGATTGTGGAGGCCTTCAAGGCTCGGGCCTCGGACATTCATTTGGAACCGTTGCCCAAACAGTTCCGGGTGCGCTACCGCATTGACGGCATTCTCCATGAGATGAAAAGCCCGCCGAAACGGTTGCAACTTTCTATCATTAGCCGGCTGAAAATTCAGTCCAACATGTCGATCGCCGAGCGCCGCATCCCGCAAGACGGACGCATTCAAACGCAAGTTGGCGGCAAGCTCATCGACTTGCGCGTTTCGTGCATTCCAACCAATCACGGCGAAAGCATCGTCATGCGTATTCTGGATAAGGAAGGATTGCGGTTGGGCTTGCCGGAATTGGGCTTTTTCACCGATGATCAGCAGACTTTCGAGCGGCTCATCGGCCTGCCGGACGGCATTCTGCTCGTGACCGGGCCAACCGGCTCCGGCAAGACGACGACTCTGTATTCCTGCCTTAATTTCATTAACCGCCCGGACCGGAAAATCATTACCGTCGAGGACCCGGTGGAATACCTATTGGCGGGCATCAACCAAGTGCAGGTCAGCGAAACGGTGGGGTTGTCCTTCTCCGCCGCTTTGCGCGCCATGCTCCGTCAAGCGCCCAACGTCATCATGCTGGGGGAAATTCGCGACTTGGAAACAGCCACCATCGCCATCAATGCTTCGCTCACGGGACACTTGGTCTTCTCCACCCTGCACACCAACGACGCCCCTGGCGCCGTCACGCGCTTGATTGATATTGGAGTTAAACCGTTCTTGGTCGCCTCCTCCACGCGCGCCCTCATGGCGCAACGGTTGGTCCGAAAAGTCTGCAAGAAATGCACCGCTCCGTATCACCCCAGCGAGAGCGAATTGCATTCGTTGCAGTTGGACCCGGCCAAAGTGGCCGGAGCGACCTTCATGCGCGGCAAAGGTTGCACGGACTGCAACAAGACGGGCTATCGCGGACGCTTCGGAATTTTTGAGATTTTTGTCATTGATGACGATGCCCGCAAGCTGATTTACGAACGCGTGGCCACCTCGACCTTGCGCGCGCGCGCGCGGGAAATAGGGATGCGCACCTTGCGCGAAGACGGCGCGCGCAAAGTGATGGCCGGACTGACGACGGCCGATGAAGTAATACGCGCCACTACGGGTGACGCTGATTGATGCCGAGATTTCTATTTGTGTAGCTTATGTCCTATTCCATGTCTGATCTTTTGCAGTTGGTGGTCTCTGAGGGGTCTTCTGATTTGCATATCCGCGTCGGTGTTCCGCCAGTTATTCGCGTCCATGGCACCCTTCATCGGGTGGAAGGGCCCGCCTTGCGGCCGGAAGACACTGAGGAGTTAATGCGCAGCATTACCTCTGAAGACCATATTCAGCACGTGCGCGAAGCGGGTGGCGCGGATTTCGGCTTTGCCTTCGGCGAAATGGCTCGCTTCCGTGTCAGCGTCTTCAAGGAAAAGGGGAACTTCGGGTTGGTTTTGCGCCAAATTCCGAGCAAGCTTTTAACTTTGGAGCAGATCGGCATGCCCCGCAATACGATTCTGAATCTGTTGCACAAGCCGAGAGGTTTGGTTCTGGTCACAGGCCCCACCGGCTCCGGCAAGACCACCACTTTGTCCTCAATGATTAACATCATCAACGAGGAGCGGGACGACGCCCATATCATTACGGTGGAAGACCCGATTGAATATTATCATAAACACAAGAAGGCCCTCGTCACCCAGCGCGAGGTGCATATAGACGTTCCCAGTTTCGCAGAAGCTCTGCGCCGCGCCTTGCGGCAAGACCCGGACGTGATCCTGGTGGGCGAATTGCGCGATTTGGAAACGATGGAAGCCGCCGTGACGGCGGCGGAAACAGGCCACTTGGTCTTTGGCACGCTGCACA
>Ga0182016_10006848_pt1 | contig 11872 bp, 9 predicted proteins | sample 712S2MmetaG_FD_120491 | JGI IMG/M metagenome (GOLD analysis project Ga0182016, IMG submission 120491) | Permafrost microbial communities from Stordalen Mire, Sweden - 712S2M metaG | ecosystem: Environmental > Terrestrial > Soil > Wetlands > Permafrost | place: Sweden: Stordalen | collected...
CAAAGCGCGCAAACCATCTACGCGTTCAGGCTTCTGCGATCAGCTGGGGCAAGCGTGGCGCGCGTGTGAACTCCATCAGCCCGGGCATCGTCGCTACGCCTCTCGCACAGCACGAATTGAACTCGCCAATTGGCGACATCTACCGCGCGATGATCGATGCGTCGCCAGCCAAGCGGATGGCATCGCCGGACGAGATCGCAGTGGCTGCCTCGTACCTACTCGGACCCGATGCGGGCTTCGTGACGGGCAGCGACCTTCTTATCGATGGCGGTGTGATTGCAGCTATGCGTGCCGGGCTACTGCCGAACCCCGCATAAGACAACACAGAGCAGAAACAAGGAAGGTGAGCCATGAAGGGAAAGAACCGCAGAGATTTCTTGAAGTGCGGAGCGATGTTGAGCGCCGCCGTGGTGTCCTCAGGTTTTGCATCTTCAGATGCCAAAGCAAGCCCGAAGACCGCTCAGCCAAATCGCTCAGGAACAAAGGCCCGCACCCTGGGCTCGGGGAAAAACACAATCGAAGTCTCCTACGGCCTTGGCCTGGGCTGCATGGGAATGAGTTGGAATCGCAGCTTCGTTCCCGATCGTGACCAGATGATTGCTCTCATCCGAAAAGCCTATGACATGGGAGTCAATCTATTCGACACTGCAGAAGCGTACGGGCCCTTCGTGAATGAGGAACTGGTTGGCGAAGCGATAGTACCTTTCAGAAAGAACATCACTCTTTGCAGCAAATTTGGCTTTGACATTCAAGACGGCAAAATGACCGGTGGATTCAACAGTCAGCCGAAACACATCAAAGAAGTGGTTAATCAGTCTTTGGGAAGACTGAAGACCGATCACATAGACCTCCTCTATCAGCATCGAGTAGATCCCAACGTCCCCATGGAAGATGTAGCAGGCGCGGTCAAAGACCTGATCGCGGAAGGAAAGGTGCGGTTCTTCGGATTGAGCGAAGCTGGTACGGAATCGATCCGCAAAGCTCATGCTGTTCAGCCCGTAACCGCCCTGCAAACCGAATTCTCCTTGATGTCACGCGATCCTTTGCAGGATGTTTTCCCTGTCTGCGAAGAGTTGGGAATTGGCTTCGTCCCCTACAGCCCACTCTGCAGAGCCTATCTGACCGGCTACATCAACGAGCGGACGACCTATGTGGCCGGAAACGACAATCGTCCAACCTTGCCACGCTATAAGCCCGACGCTGTGATTGCGAATTGGAAGATCATTGATGTCCTGGTGAAGTTCGGGAACCAGCGTGGACTGACTGCAGCTCAGGTAGCTTTGGCCTGGCTCTCCGCGCAGAAGCCTTGGGTCGTGCCCATTCCTGGAACCACCAAGCTGGCACACCTGCAGGAGAATCTCTGGTCGTCGGACTTTGATTTTACTCCCGACGAACTTGCAAGCTTCACGGCAGAGATTACGGCCATTCCAATCACCGGCAATCGCTACCCCACACCCCAAACGAGATAGCAATCAGGAGTTACATATGCAGAAGCGCACATTGGGAAAGAGCGGCCTTGAGGTTTCAGCCCTTGGCCTGGGTTGCATGGGACTCAGCTACGGCTACGGTCCGGCAACGGAAAAGGAACTGGCGATCAAGTTGATCCGTGCTGCGTACGAAGACGGGGTTACGTTCTTCGACACCGCAGAGGCCTATGGTCCCAACCTCAACGAAGAACTCCTCGGCGAGGCGCTCGCCCCATTCCGGGACAAGGTAGTCATCGCCACCAAGTTCGGATTTGTCGAGGGCAAGCCCGCCATGGGCATGGACAGCCGACCTGAGCGCATCCGCGAGGTAACGGAGGCGGCCCTGAAGCGTCTGCGCACCGACGTGATCGATCTACTCTATCAACATCGCGTTGATCCGAATGTACCCATCGAAGAAGTCGCCGGAACCGTGAAGGATCTCATCGCACTAGGCAAGGTGAGGCACTTCGGCATGTCCGAGGCAGGTGTTGAGAGCATCAAGCGGGCACATGCCGTACAACCTGTCACCGCTCTGCAGAGCGAGTATTCGCTCTTTTGGCGCGAGCCGGAGAATGAAATCTTGCCGACGCTCGAAGAGTTGGGAATCGGCTTCGTTCCTTTCAGCCCGCTCGGCAAGGGTTTTCTGACCGGAGCCATCAATGCAGACACCACTTTTGATAAGACTGACTTTCGCAACGTGGTGCCGCGTTTCGACGTGGAGAACCGCAAAGCCAACCAGGCGCTCGTCGATGTGCTCGGCAAGATCGCTGCACAAAAAGGTGTAACCAAAGCGCAGATTGCTCTTGCCTGGTTGCTAGCTCAGAAGCCCTGGATCGTGCCCATTCCTGGCACCACCAAATTACATCGGCTGGAAGAAAATATCGGCGCTGCTTCCGTGGAGTTGATCGCTGGTGATCTTGCTGAGATTGAGAGTGCAGTCTCCGGCATTGAGGTGCGAGGTGCCCGCTACCCTGCACAACTCGCGAGTCGCGTCGGCCGCTAGCGCCGGCCGCTCACGGCAAGCAAGCGTCCCCGGCATGAGGTTTGCCGGGGTGCGCGTGAAAGATAGGGAGAATCGCGATGGCAATCAGCGAAGAGGCACGAAAGAACCACGATGAGCTCTTCCCCGGCCACAGGTCGCAGTTGGCTGTGACCGACCCGGAACTGATCGAGGTCTTTGACAACTTTGCGTTCGACGAGGTGCTGCAACACAGCAGCCTGGACCCACGCACCCGCCTGATGGTGCAGCTTGCGTCGATGATCGCCTGCCAGGCCCTGCGCGAGTACCGCATCATGCTCGGTGCCGCGCTCATCGTGGGCGTCACTCCGGTCGAGGCCAAAGAGATCGTCTATCAGGCCGTGCCTTACGTTGGCATGGCCAAGGTCTATGACTTTCTCCACGCTACCAACGAGGTGCTGAGCGAACGCGGCATCCAGCTGCCGCTTCCTAGCCTATCGACAACGACGCCCGAGACTCGCGCCGACAAAGGTCGCGAGATTCAAGGACAGATCATCGGCACGCATCGAGTCGAGAAGCTCTACGCCTCCGCCCCCGACGATCAGATGCACATTCAACGCTATCTATCTGCCAACTGCTTTGGCGATCACGTTGCGCGCGGCGGGATCGATATTCCAACCCGCGAGCTGCTCACACTGAGCATGCTGGTCTCCTTGGGCGGATGCGAAGCGCAGGTCAAGGGACATGTCTCCGCAAATCTTCACGTAGGAAATGACCGCGCGCGGTTGATCGATGCCATTACGCAGTTGGTGCCATTCATTGGGTATCCCCGTGCTCTGAATGGACTGCGCGCTATCGATGAGGTGACAGCATCATGAGCAATCAATCCATGACTATATTGGTGATCGGCGCCACAGGCAGCATTGGAAGTCTTGTTGTCGAAGAGGCGATCCGGCAAGGGCATTCAGTTCGTGCGCTCGTGCGGAGCGCGCAGAAAGCACGCCGGCTTCCCGCGAAAGCTGAGGCAGCAATCGGCGACTTGACTCGGCCCGACACTCTCGTCGCGGCGGTCAAGGACGTTGACGCCATCGTCTTCACGCATGGTTCGGATGGAGCGGGGAAGGTCGGTTTGGAGACAGTTGATTACGGCGGCGTCCGCAACGTCCTCGCAACGCTCGGTTCGCGGAAGGTTCGCATTGCGCTGATGACTGCAATCGGAGTCACCAACCGAACCGGGTCCTATAACCGTTCGACGGAATCGCACGACTGGAAACGCAGAGCCGAGCGGCTCGTGCGCTCCAGCGGATTGCCTTACACCATCGTGCGGCCCGGCTGGTTTGACTACAACAAGCCCGACGAACATAAACTTGTCTTCCTACAGGGAGACACGCGGCAGGCTGGCAATCCAAGCGATGGTGTCATCGCGCGACGACAGATAGCAGACGTTCTCGTCAGCAGTCTCACTTCGGACGACGCGTTGCGGAAAACCTTTGAATTGGTTGCAATCAAGGGTCCGGCACCGCACGATCTCAATGCCCTGTTTGCTGCTCTCGATCCGGACCCCAAAGATGGATCGGACGGCGTGCGCGACATGCCGAACCAGCCACTGGAAGATGAGCCGCAGCGGGTGAAGGACGATCTATACGCCTTGTCGGTCACCCACCGTTAGTCGCAAGCTCGCAGGGGGAAAGGAACGCATACGCAATGAAGATGTGCAAGTTGCAACTCGTGATCGCAGCTCTGTTTGTTTTGGCTGAGCCACTCCTGGCGCAGAGCGTAAAGCTGGCGAATATAGCGCTCGGGATGACTGAGACCGAGGTTAAAACGGCCCTAACCTCAAGCGCGCCGTTCTACGTCAATCAGGCTTCCGACTATTTAGATATGCACTATCTTGTCGCGAAAACTGATGCAGAGTCATACGCGTTCACATTGATCGATGGCAAAGTCGCTGCCTTTTCCGTGGTGCATTTACTGCCTCCCGGACAACTGCCGTTTCTCCCGCCAGGCCAGCAACCAACCGTGTCAATTCTGCGCGGACTTATAAGTAAACAGACCTGGACACCCGCCGAGATCAACAAGGGGAACACCTGGTGGTTCAGTGACGCGTCCGGAGCGCCTTTGTCCGACGCATCGCAATGCCGTGCAGAGTCAAGCGGGGCATGGTTGCCCTTTGGGCCGGTGCCAACTGCAAAGCCGGGTGAGTCGCCCGCAAAATCCACCGAGGGCCTCATGAGACCGTCCTCCACCTTGTATCCGTCGAATTGCGGGGTAAGTATTCATTTGAATCAGACACCCGCTGAGAGTGAGGACTCCGTGGTCACTTCGGTCCGGTACCAGGTGCTCGACATCAAGGCGATGAATGCCTTTTGGACAAAACATCCACAACAATAAGCTCAGTGAGGATTGAAATGACAAATGTGATTGTAGTTATCGGAGCAGGATCTATCGGCCAGGCAATCGTGCGGCGAGTCAGTGCGGGCAAGCACGTCTTGCTGGCCGATATTCGGCAGGAAAACGCTGAAGCGGCAGAAAAAGTTCTATTCGATGCCGGTTTCAACGTCAGCACGGCGGTGGTCGATGTTTCCTCGCGCGCCTCAGTTCATGCCTTGGTTGAAGCGGCCACCAAGCTTGGTGAGGTCTCAGGTGTGATCCATGCCGCAGGCGTTTCACCCTCTCAAGCCTCACCGGAGACGATCCTCAAGGTCGATCTGTACGGCACTGCAGTTGTGCTGGAGGAGTTCGGCAACGTCATCGCTCGCGGAGGCGCCGGCATTGTCATTGCGTCTCAGTCCGGGCATCGTCTGGGACCGCTATCGCCAGAACAAAACGCGCTGCTCGCAACCACGCACGTCGAGGAACTGCTTTCACTTCCCATGCTTCAGCCGGATCAGATCAAAGATTCCCTGCACGCTTACCAGATATCGAAGCGGGGCAACTCCCTGCGCGTGATGGCGGAGGCAGTCCGTTGGGGAAAGCGCGGTGCGCGGGTTAACACGATTAGTCCCGGCATCATCATCACGCCGCTCGCCAACGACGAGTTGAAGGGTCCCCGCGGCCCCGGCTATCGGCGCATGATTGAGATTTCAGCTGCTGGACGAGCCGGCACTCCGGACGAGGTCGGAACTGTTGGGGCACTCCTCATGGGTCCTGACGGCGCATTCATCACCGGCAGCGATTTCCTCATGGATGGCGGAGTGACGGCAGCCTATTGGTTCGGCGACCTCGCCCCAAAATGAAAAACTGGCAGCGAAGCTAATGAGAAGGCCGCGGCACTGTCGTCACTCAGAAAAACAGATTGATTCTGGAGGCTTAGACCCGCATTCCGCGTTTAGCCCCCTTCCTGCGGTGAAAGTTTCAACAGGGGAATCTATGAAAAACGAAGCAAAAGTTTTCTGGGGATGGAATACAATCTTAGTCCTTGCGGTTGCTACGCTGATGACGGGCATTGCCGACCAAGCCCGCACACAACAAAGTGCGCCGTCTCAGGTCACTGACACTGCGAAACCAGTAGACCCGCTGTTCAACCAACCTTACATAGATATCGATGAGTGGCGCGACAGGCCCGTTCGACATCGCTACGTTCACGGTGGTTTCAAGGGCACGAACGCTCTTTTCTCGTTTTACTTCCCGCTCAAGGAGCAGTATCAGGGGAGATTCTTCCAGTACGTCACACCTGTGCCGACCAGCGAGAATCTTGCCCAGCCGAGTTCCGTGGCGGAAGACAAAATGGGCTTTGCAATCTCCAGCGGAATCGGGCTTGCAATTTCAAGCGGAGCATACCTCGTTGAAACAAACGAAGGCAGTCTGTCTGTTCTTGCCGGGGATCAGAAGATCCCTGGGTATCGTGTGAATTCCGCCGCAGCCGAATATTCCCGTGTTCTTGCGGCTCAAATGTACGGACCGCATCGCCCCTATGGATACGTATTTGGGGGAAGCGGTGGAGCGTTCAAAACGATCAGCGGGTTTGAGAACACCGAAACCTGGGATGGCGCTGTGCCCTATGTCGTTGGGTCGCCGCAAGCGATTCCCAATGTCTTCACAGCGCGCTTGCTCGCCCTGCGCATTCTGAAAGACAAGTTCCCTGGCATCCTCGACGCCATTGAGCCAGGTGGCAGCGGCGATATGTATCGCGACCTCAATCCAGAGGAGCGCGCCACGCTCCGCGAAGTGACCGCGCTCGGATTCCCGCCCCAGGGCTGGTTCAACTACAAGACGATTGGGCCGGGATCCTTTCCTGTACTTTTTGGTGGGATCCGCATGATGGACCGCTCCTATTTTGAGGATTTCTGGAAAACGCCTGGATACCTCGGAGCAAGTCCACCGGACTCCCTTTTGCATGCGCGCATTCAATACAAGACAAGCGTGAAGAAGGTCATCACCGCAGGCGATCCTGAAGCGCGGACCGCATCGGGCGGAGTCGATACAGCCTGGCAGCAGTTGAAGGCGGAGGCCCCGGTCGGATTTCAGTTGGAGAGTGTGCCCGCAGGTGATGTCGAAGAAGCCTTCCTCTTGATCAAGACCGGCGATGCAGCTGGCAAAGATCTTCTTGTTGGGAGAGTCTTCGGGAATACTATATTCATCGGCAGCAACCCGTTCGCCGGAGACAATGCTCAGGTTTTGAAGACGATCAAGGCCGGCGACGAAGTTGTCATCGACAATTCCGATTTTCTTGCCATGCAGTACTACCATCGTTACCAGGTTCCGACGCCGGACTTCTATGTGTGGGATCAGTTTCGAGGTCCGGATGGCAAGCCGCTTTATCCGCAAAGACCAAAGTTGATCGGCGCCATGATGACGGGTTCCGGTTCAGTCCAGTCAGGCAAATTCAAGGGCAAGATGATTCTCCTGGAAAGCATGATGGATCAGGATGCTTTTGCCTGGCAGGCCGATTGGTACCGATCCAAGGTGAAGGCCGCATTGGGGGATCGCCTCGACGACAATTTTCGGGCATGGATCACGGAACGCGCGATTCATGGAGACGTTGAGACGCAGGAGGATCCCACCCGAACGGTGAGCTACGTGGGAGTGCTTCAGCAGGCGTTGCGGGATGTGAGCGCGTGGGTGGAGAAGGGAATTGCGCCTCCCCCCAGCACGAACTACAGCGTAGTTGATGGCCAAATCGTGGTGCCTGCAACCGCAGCCGAACGCAAGGGAATTCAGCCTGTCGTGCACGTCACGGCAAATGGCGGAGTGCGGGCGGATGTTTCGGTCGGCCAGGCAGTGACCTTCTCGGCTGCGATCGAGGTACCGTCTGGCACAGGGAAGATCGTTGCAGCGGGGTGGGATTTCGAGGGCGAAAAGACGTTTCCGGTTGTGCAGAAGATCGATGCCTCGAACCGCAGCGCGTCGGGTACCAGGGTAAAACTGACCATCAAGCATGTGTTCTCGAAGGCCGGTACCTACTTTCCTGCGCTTCGCGCAACATCCCAGCGTGAAGGCGATGCGCACGCACCCTACGGGCGCATCCATAACCTCGGTCGGGTTCGCGTCGTCGTGAAATGAACCGGTGCGTTATGGGCAGGCTCACCGCACCCGACTTTAGTCATCAACCCCTTCGTCGATTCTTCCGAGGAACCACCATGAATTTTCGCACTCGCGATAGCCGGAAGCGCCTCAATACAGAGTCCAGGCCGCGCATGTACTCGCTCATTCCTTTCGCCGTTCTTTTCGTCTGCCTGGCCGACGTTGCTGTAGAAGCAACCGAAGCTCCTAGGTCACCCGCGCCTGAGCCGATCGAAGTCACCGAACTGCCTTTGCCCCCAACTGCGTCAGGTAACAGCGTCGGCGCCTGCACCGTTGCCATCAATCCGCACCGGACAGGCTGCATCGATCCTGCGCCCTTGAGCTTCCAATCCGGAAGTTTCCTGCCCGATGGCCATCATGTCCTAGCGCTGGTGCACTTCATGGGCGCTCCTGCGCCGCCCGATGCAGGTAGCACTTATCACGGCGGCCAAATCATCGTTGTGAAGACGGACGGAACCAAATTTCCGAACGGCGATGCGTGGCATTGCATAACCTGTGGCGTTCCGGCCGAGAATCGGATTGGCATTGGCCCTGATCAGACCTATCCTCAAGCCTTTCTAGATGGCAAGCGCTTACTCGAAGGCACGAATGTCGTTGACTGTTCTCCCTTCATGGTGACGGACCCGCATTGCACGCCGGAGCACGTTCATATTTACCCGATCCGGTGGAATGTCCGCCCAGACGGCTCGGGCCCGAGCGGAAACATTCGCGAACTGCGGCTTCACCCCGACAACGTACACCTGGGATTCAACTCCCTCTCTATTTCCAACAACAGGTTCACTCAGTTCGGCTACATTGGCCGACTCGAATTCAACCCTGCTCCGAAAACCGGAGAACCATTAGCTCCCCGCTATGAGCTGACTCAGGTGACGAGATTGTTTCAGGAAGGCTTCGATCAGCGTGTCCTGGGGCCGGACCCGCAGCATCCGAAGCAATTGCGAATCAATCACAACGGCATCGACGTTGGCGAGTTTCGCGGCTTCAGCAAGAACGGCCATGAGGTCTTCTACGTTGGCTATCCCTTCGAGTCCTCGAACATCGATCTGTTCGCGGCGGACCTGTTGACGGGTAAGGTGCGCCGGTTGACTTCGAACCCCGAGTATGCAGACCCCCTGGATGCATCTCCCGATGACAAGTGGATTGTGGTTGAAGACACGCGCGGCTCAGGGCGCCAGATGTTCCTTGCCGCTATGAGAGGAATTCCGCCGATAACGGATCTTGTTACGTCCAGCGCCGTATCCTCGGTGCGCAATAACCACGACCGTAGATTCATGCAGGCATATCTATTGGATCGCTTTGGCGACCGCGGCGATTACCAAGGCCAGTTGCTCACCTCGGGCGATGGAAAGCCTGGCAGCGTGAGCGATCCCAACTGGAATGCCATGGCGGATCCGCGATGGTCCATAGACGGCACACGTGTCGTCTTCTTTCAGGCGCAGGTCGCCAGCCCCGCGTGCGGCGGTTCCAACCCGTTGCCGTGTCCTCCACCAACCGAACCAGGTGGGCGCCGTTTTCGCATGTTGATCGCTCGCTTCACGAGCCGCAAGCCTCTCTCGATTCCGCCGCCGAGGCCCATCTCGGACAGCGTCCCTTGGGGAACTGCGTATGTGCCGGGCACTCCGACACCAACCCGACCGCTCATTCTGGAAGGGACGTATACGCTGCCCGGCAGTATCTCCGGCTCTGCGACTGTAACCATCGTCCATACATCGGACCACAATGCGATTCGTACAGTGACGGTGAATTACGACAACTATTCCGACGAGCCGGGAAACGTCCTAAACGGCTCCGAGAGCGTGTCGGAGACGCGTCCCACTCCAACCACAACGTCGCTGGACTGGCATTCAGATATTGTTCAGACGGGAAAGGTGCAAGGGACCAAACGGACAAGCGCGGACGGTTTCAAACTGACGATCGACGTGAGGACCAACATTCTTCAAGCCACCGGTACGCTCACGACCACCATCAACGGCCAGACCTTTGTGCAACCCGGCAATGACGATTAGGCACCAAATCCTGAAGGGATAGAAGTGGGCATGGATTATGAGAGTTGACGGGAAGGTCATGGTTGTTATCCAGGTAATTGTGCCAGCCTCGAACCTGCGCTTGAAGGAGTAGTCTTGGGAAAACGCTCCATTGCATTGGGTTGGGGTTGTGCGTGGCTACTCGGCATTTACCTCGTGGTCGATAGCTCTCGTGAACTGGGGAGCACGAGCCTCTCTCGCTTCGTGCAAATCGCCAATGCTTGCCGCAAAGTGCGTGAAATATCGCGATTAAATCTCACTTGCATTCGGAACCGCGCTTCATCATTCTATTCTGCCCGCAACTTACAAGTGAATGCGGAGAGTTGAGCAGCGAACCGTAACCTCGAATCAGTATCGCAAACGAACACACTCGCGCCGCGGATCTTGAGAGCGTTGCTATCGGGTTTCATTAGGTCTCTCCGTTGAAAGAATGAGTTGCTTACTTCGCGCGATTCGGAAATCGTAGAGCGCGCAATCTCCACGTGGGTTTTCTATACAACATTACGAATCGGCCCCGTGAAGGGTACCGACCAGATATGTAGCTGCCTCAAGCCACCGTTCCCGCAATTACTTTTTCTCGCTCGCTGTCCCTTCTGCCAGCCCGAGAGCTCCCGATGTGAGCGTTGGTGCTGCCGCAAGATCCTCGTGAAGGCTCGCTAGATACCGGTGGACGTCTGAAATGACAACTGATCCTTCACCAACCGCCGAGGCGACTCGCTTCACCGATTCAGCGCGAACGTCGCCGACCGCGTATATTCCTGGAACGCTCGTTGCGTAAGGACTGTTTTCAAAGCCATTCATGCCTCCGGTCAAGACGAACCCTTTGCTGTCCAGCCGGACTGCGCCGATCAGCAAGGCAGTATTGGGTTCCGCGCCGATCATCACAAAGACGGCCCCGATGTCCCGCTGTGTCTGTTCGCCAGTAATCCGGTTTATCCATGTCACTGACGAGAGAGTGGGCTCGCCCTCGAGCGCGACAATTTCCGAGTCGGTGTGGAGCGTTATACGAATGGAGCTTTGGATGCGCGCGATGAGGTACTCCGACATCGTCGCAGCAAGCGAGTGACCACGGACTATGTGATGGACATGCTTCGCGGCCCCCGACAAGAACATTGATGCCTGACCTGCCGAGTTCCCTCCACCCGCGACAATCACCTCCTGGTCGCGGCACAGCAACGACTCCATCGGAGTGGCGGCGTAATAGACGAACGTGTGGGCAGAGGTCGCGGGCACATTAAGGACACAATAACGGTTTCCGTTTGTTCCCATAAGGGAAAAAGGAGCCATCCGTTGCGCTTATTTTCTATAAGTTTCGGTTTTCCAGTGCCCTGTCACGGCAGAGGTCAACAACCACATGGACGAATAGAAATCTCGGACAAGTAACGCTGTCATTCGACTGTTGATATCACCAACCGGATGGGCCAGCCAAAGGGCCTAATTTCAAAGCGCCACAAATGTGAATGTCGGAGGCGACTGAGTCCGTGTCTTCACCAATACTCCGTAACGATCGACGCCCCAAAAGACGACGATTTCAGGCAGCCTCGGGCGGACCGATTATCCGCTGCGAACACCGTAATCGAGCGTAACTAGGAGAAACAGAGCGCATCTTCCGACGGGTCAATGAACGCGGTGATTCCCTTAAATGCATCAAAGTAAACGGGATGCGCACTGTACCTATTTTTGTACCTGAATTCGGGTAGCGGCGCCTCTCAGCTAAGCAGCTAGCATCCGGTAAGTCAATTTAATTGACGTGTTTATTGGGAGAATAGGTGGTGCCGGGAGGGGGAGTTGAACCCCCATGGAGTTGCCTCCGACGGATTTTGAGTCTCTCAAGAATACCGTAAGTCTATGATAAATAAGCGAAATCGAGCGTAATGTCGGATATCCACAAGTGACTGCCC
>Ga0182016_10006850_pt1 | contig 11872 bp, 16 predicted proteins | sample 712S2MmetaG_FD_120491 | JGI IMG/M metagenome (GOLD analysis project Ga0182016, IMG submission 120491) | Permafrost microbial communities from Stordalen Mire, Sweden - 712S2M metaG | ecosystem: Environmental > Terrestrial > Soil > Wetlands > Permafrost | place: Sweden: Stordalen | collected...
GCTGGAGTCAAACGTGGTGGTGACCTCGCTCGTCGACCTGCTTGAGCATGAGGACGGGGAGTGGGTGGGGAACGCTGCCCAGTTGCTGCACCAGCTCGACATCTTCCGGCCTGGCGACACCAAGTCCCAGTCCGCTCAATGTTGGCCAACTTCGGCACGAGCGCTGGGAGGGCACCTACGCCGCCTCATGCCTGCTCTCCGGTCAGTTGGCATCACTGCAGTATTCACCGAGCACGGGAGGATCTGGACCCTAACGGGGCCCACGGACGAACAGGAACACGAGCACGATGCACACTGAGATGGTGCCAGGCACCATTGAGGCTGTGGGCACCGGTGGCATCCATGATGACAAGTCGTCGGCTACCGACACCTGGGAGGTGGGCAACTACCGATCTGAGGACCCGAGACCTGCTGCCGTCACGGTCGTCACGGTCGGAACGGTTGAAATGAACTTTTTGGGTGGGGGATATGGTGACCACGTTCACCGACGTTCATACCAACGTTTTGAAAATGAGCAATACGACCGTTCCGACCGTTCCGACCGTGACCGCTGGAACCCACCACCCCTAATCATTTGATTATCGGTAATCAAATGAACGTAATCAGGCGTCTGGAGCCGTGGATGGCACGGACATCAGAGGTAGCACGGGACAACGAAATCCGTAATCCGAAGATCGTGTGGCTACTGGGCCATCAGTACCTGCTGCACCGACGATTCCGTCCTGGGCCGACTACGAGGCGGTTGCCAGGGACAAGGTTGAGATAGCAGCTACCTCGCCCGTACAAATCGTCGTGACCCTGGCCCCAGTCATCTGGTCGACGGTGATCACGACGGGTGGCACAACACCATGGATGAGGGGCAAGACCGTCACCTCGTAGGCCACCCTGGCGTCTTGGTAGAAGCTCATCCATAGCCCACGGTTCATCCGTCCGCCGATCCCCAGGCGCCGTGCGATCTCGGCCAGGGCGTCGACGTAGGGCTCGGGATAGAGACGGCGGCGGGTCCGGAGATCTTCAGGGTTGATCACAAAGGGGGCCGGTGGCAGCAGCCCAAGGCCCTCCCAGTAGTGCACGGTCCAGTTTGTCCGGCCGAGTGCGTGGGCCAAGTGCCCAATGGTGAGGAGGGTGACCTTGTCGCCGTTGATCATGGCGTTGATGCGCCGGAGTCCACGGAGATTCTGCACGTGACAACAGTGCCACCGAGAGCCCGCTTGGTTGAAGTCACTCGGCGGGTTCTTGATCGCCCCGGTGCAGGTCTCCCAACGGGCGATGACGGGCAGGACTTTGGTAGCAGGTGTGGCCAAAGGTGCAACATCAGTGGAGCTGCTCCGACACGCACTTGGCAGACTTGCCGGTCATGGCATCCATGACTGTGTTCATATCGGCTTGTAGCCTGCCCAATGCCATCCGACGCGACTTCCGCAGACAGGGTTGGACGGTTCCTCTGCTCGATTCGATAGCAGTTGACCGCCGTCCACAAGCATGCGGAGCACGTAGCCGGGGCTACATCGGTAGTTGACAAATGCCACGGAGGACGACGTGACTCAGCAACACGCACCAAGCAAGTATCAGCTCCCATCGATCCTCCGATTTCGATGGCTCGCTGTCCCCGTCTTCCTTGCTTCGATTGTCACTGCGTGCGTGAATCTGGGATCTGTTCCAGCGGGAGCCGCTAGCTACTCTGGGTCGTCGGTGGCCCCAGCCAGTACCTCGCTGGTTACCACTCCGAGCACCCCGTGCACGGTGAGTTTGAACACTCCGACCTGCACGAGCAGCAACTCGACCCTCACCGTTGACGGCGTCTTTTCGGGCAATGCATCCGGTTGCGTATTCACTTGGAGCTTCAACTGGGGCGACGGAACTACCCAGACCGTGCAGTTTGCCGGGCAGTCGGCGTCCGGGCTCTACTTTCTTGCTTCACACACGTACGCCTCATCCCGGCCCGTCACGTATGCGGTGTCGGCTACGGCCATTTCCGTTACCCCGCCCTGCACGATCTTGTCTGGCTCTTACGCGTTCTCCTACGTGCCGTTCTCGGTAACCACGACATCATTGCCCGATGCGGTGCCCGGTCAGGCCTACGGCCCGGTCACATTGCAAGCAACAGGCATCACAGCTAGCGGCAACGGCTTCACGACCACGCTCAAATGGTCCAAGGTCGCCTTGCCTCGTGGTCTGAAGCTGTCATCGAGTGGGGTGATCTCCGGTACGCCGAAAATGAAGCTTGTCGCCGGTACGAGTGATGCCACAGTCAAGGTGACCGAGACCGTCAGTAACCTCAATGGAAATCAGAAGATCAAGACCAAGACGTCCGTCGAGGCCACCATCCCACTGACTGTCACCTGACCGACACAGCAACGAAAGCAAGCGAGGCCCCCCGCTCCGGCTGGGGGTCCTTCGCGTCCGGGCTATGAGCTACGTGGTAATCCGCGGCTGGTGTTCTTGAACAGGGAGCCGATTATGGCTCGCTGGGTTCGCTCAAGCGTCGGACCCAAACACTCACGTCGGCGCACGAGTTTGACGAGTGATCCTTGTAGGTCCGATCGCTGACCGCCGTCCGGTATAATGGATATTGCAATCATCCAGAGCAGACGAGGCACATGGGCCTGCGACTCTGCCCCAACCGGACCCAAGAGGGCACCGGTGGGAATGCCATGTTCGATGAAGGAGCACAGCATGAGCACTACCACTGGCATTGTCGTCCCTACTGATGCCCCCCGAGAGGTCCCACCCGAACTCCTCCGGGCCCGACTCCTGGGCAGACGGCTAAATGGGGCCCTCTGGGATCTAGGTCTCGTTGAGAAGGTCCCAACGAGCTGGGTCACCCCCGCCTGCAGCGGGTGGTATTTCAGTCCCTTCACTCACCACCAGGCGAACAAGCTCGTAGTGGCGCTGGAGGACCTCGCAGTCTTCCTGCAGGAAGCGGGCCTGGAGGATCACCTCAGGGCTGGAGCGTTCCCCGGTCCCGGTCAGCAGGCGTTCGATTTCGGGGGTGGGGCATGAGTGCCGACAAGGAAGAGTCGACCAGCGGTGGTTGCGACCTATACCTCCCCGGCCACCAGGTCCACTACATCCAGACCCGAAAGGCGATGGAGGATGCGGCGGCGGGAGACCGGACCAAAGCGACCCTGGTCGTGGCCGCCGACGGCGTCATCGTTGTCTCGCTGGCCGACGGCAACATCGTTCGGTACCGGACGCATTCGACACGCCGGGTTCGCCGGATTGCCAAGCCTGGTGATGGGGTGATCGTTTGCGAGAGCTTCCGGACTCTGGGTATCCCAGGGCCACGAGGAGCGACCACGATGTTCTGCATTGCACTTGACCGGGACGAGTTACGGCCGTGCAGCGCATCTCCGGCCACAGCGGCAACCCCGGAGGACTTGGCCGAACAGTTGGCAACCCGTGGCGGCTTCGTCATACCGGGCCGAGTGGCGCTTGGTCACTTGATAGGTCGTCGAGTTGATGGAGATGTGACATGACCGCCGCAGGTGAGCTGCAGAGCAACTCCCCCCGCTCGTTCTCTAGGCAGTTGACGACTGCCGGGCTCTCGTCCATAGCCATCGGTGTGGCGATCACGAGCGTTCACCGGGGGAGTGACGCCACGATTGGCGGGTGGTTCATCGGCGGCGGATTGATTGTCATCATCGGGTACTGGGCCATCGCCTTCGGCCTCGCCTGGGGTCGTGCGATCAGTGCTGAGATGAAGGTGGCATCGACACCAGTCCCCTCACCCGTAGAGATCGCCACCCATCTGGAAGAAGAGTGGGGGAGATCCCCGACGATCGGTGAGGTGGCCGCAGTCCACCAAATGCTCACGTCAAGGAGGAACGAGGCGCTCCTCGGCGTCGGGTTCAGCCTTGGTGCGCTCTACCTGGTCGACCAGAGCCTGGATTAGCGCTAGCACCGCCAAATCACTGCCGTTTCGCAACGGGCGAGGATTAGCCGAGGTTGTTAGCGCACGTACCGCCATCATCGTTGCTGTTGGTGTTGTCGGGGCAGGTGGTATTCGACCATTGCGTTCCGGTGAGCGACGTTGCTTCCATGTTGGCGTCGTCCAGGGAAGCTCCGCTCAGGTTGGCGCCGGACAAGTTGGCGTCCGACAGATTGGAGTAGCCGAAAGTGGCACTGGTCAGATTGGCTCCCGATAGGTTGGCTCCGGACAAGTTGGCAGAGCCCACATTTGCATCGGACAAATCTGCGCCACTCAATGTGGCGCCGGTCAACACTGCAAGGTAAGCGTCTGCGCCCGAGAGGTTCGCACCCGAGAGGTTCGCTCCTGAGAGTTGTGCAGCACCGATTCCGGCGCCAGGGCATTGAGCATTCGGCTCAACGGTGCATCCGTCGACAACAGTCCCGACAGGAACTGCGGGGCCTAGGGGGATCGTCGTAGTTGTGGTCGTGGTTGGCGTCGTCGTCGTCGTTGTATTGGTTGGAAGAACGAAAGTAGGTGGCGATGCAGTCGTCGCAGGGGCGGCCGCACTGGCGTCACGCATGGCTTTGCGCATCCCATCGATGCAACCTTGCTGCCAATCCCCGGAAACGTCACCTGACAGCACCCCGGCCCCATTGACCCACTGGGAATAGCATTCAACATCAGGATGGATGAGTTCGACAGCGCCGATTCCCGACTGGTTTGCGTAACCCTCTGTGAACCCATCTTGGTACGACTTAGAGCGTCCTGCGCAGCCTGTAAGCATCGCCACTGAGGCCATAAGAACGGTACCGACAGTCAACCTTCTATTCCTGTCCATAGAAGCACCGGACTTCCGGAAGTGTGAATGGAATCGTTTGGCTCAGTGGGATGGTGGTGATCGGAGCCCAGCGAGTCAGCATCCGGCGCCCGCTTGTCCTGCGCCCGACGCATCGGGGTAGTTCTGCCTGATGTAGTTCGCCGCTGCACATGTAGGTGACAACATGCCAGAGTGTGTCTCGTCAGCTTGATAGTTCGTCACAAAATCGTCAATCTGCTGCTGAGTTGGGGCCTGACCAATCAGTGCCTGGGCTGCCTGATCGAGCGCAGTGATGAGGATTGAGGCGGGAGTTGTTGTCGCCGTAGTGGCAGGGGACGGTGTCGGTGTGGGTGCTACGGAGGCTGGTGACTCTGCCGGAGTCGGGCAAGTCCATCCGAAGTCGGCCAGGACTTGGTTTGGTACCGATGAGGCACTGCTGCAACCAAGTCCATCGGAGCTAGGGCCCGTGCCGGGGCCAGCGACGATCTGCCAAGATCCGCTGACATATTGTGCGAATCCATATTGAGTGCCCAGTGTTGGGTCGTTCAGGGTCCACCTTGCCCAACTTGAGTTGCTGGGGTCTATGCCCACCGTGAAAGCCGAAGCGGGTTCCGTGAGGTCGACACAAGCCCCATTGCAACCGTTGGCGAAGAAGGGTGGGAGTACGCCGATGATTGATGCGACGGGGTCGGCTGTTGTCGTGGTCGTCGATGAGGGACTTGCTGCACCTGTTGATGGCCAGTTCCTCGCATCGAAGTCATTCACGACTGCCTTGCACAGAGCGTGTTGTCTCGGAGGCAGAGTGCACGTGATGAGAGAAGCAGCACCCTCGCTGGAGTAGGTGTAGTGCAGGACGCCATCAGCTGGATTCTTCCCGCCAGATGGCACACCGTCCCCGGCGACGCCCGTTGGGTCCTCAAACGAAACGGTGTCGTCCGCCGTCGTGGCGCTACCTAGGGAAGGAGATCCATTGAGCCACTTGACGACCTCAGTAGCGGGCTGGGTGTTCCCACAAGGAGTGCCCGATCCGGTCTGGGCAATCACAAAAGGGATCAAAGGGCAAGCGAGATCGGCGACGCATCCTTGGCAAGCACCTGACGAGTTGGCGATCACAGCCGAGTCCTTCGACGCAACGAAGGGCTGGGGAGATGAACTCTTGCTGGTGAAGTCGGAAGATTCGGACGGTGGATAGATCGCCACGTTGATTCCTCCGTCGACGGCCTCCAGGACTGAGCAATCCCAGCCCTTCGGGCCCATGATCGGTGGAATAGATCGGGTGCTGTCGCTGTAGTACGCAACGGCCCGCGCCACGGAGGGAGGTAGCGAGATGGCGATGGTCGCCGGGTACGATGAGGTAGTTGTGCTCGGTGTCCCTTGCGTCGTCGGGCATTCCTTCACTTGAAGTGACACGGGTTCAGAGCTGTTCGTTGGCGACACGGACGGCTGAGTTGTCTCGGCGCTCTTCGTGGTTTTGGGTTTGTGGGTCACTGCCACTGCGATGCCGACAGCGGCAATCACGACGACAACACCTGCTGCTACGGCCAACCACAGACGGCCCCGGAAAGAGTTTCCACCGCTGAGATCATGGGATGAGCCGAGAGGGTTAGGGACCGGTCTTGGGCCGCTTCCAGTGACTGAGGTCGGCACGCTGAAGTTCGCAATCGCAGCACCACACGCTGGGCAGAATGCCGCACCCGGCAACGTCTGGGCGCCGCATGAAGAACAGGGTGGGGTTCGCTCGCTGCCATTCTCACCTCCAGACATGAGATCATCCACGAGTTGGAAGGAGCTGCTGCTTGGCCAGGTTGAACTCCTCCTCGCTCAGGGCGCCAGCTGCTCGAAGTGAAGCCAGCCTCTCAAGCTTGGACACGAGGTCGTCGTCGTTCCCTGAGTCCCGCGTACTGCCTGGTGCTTCCACGGGCGGCGTGGTCATAGGAGATGACGGTCCTGCTCGGTTGGAGAAGGCATGATCCGAGAGCATCCGTACGGCATTCCTGAAATCGATGGCCTCATAATCGGCAAGTTTCAAATCGGCCCAACCATCGTATGTTACGAGACCCATTGTGACCCACTTATGCGTTTTAGTTGTCATGGCATTCAGTGCCGAGCTGATGAGAATGCCTTCTGCGGCACCTTTCACTCCGAACCCTCCCCCAATGAAGCCACCACCTGTGGTCACCGACCGTCCCTCTATGCGAACGTCAGTGACTGTAGATAGGTCAATCGTCGTCCGGCGGTGACGCTCCTCGACAATCACTCTGTCGCCATATATAACGAGATTCGCCGTGCTCCCGATCTTGGGTGCCCAACCTGCGCCGTCCAAGATCTCAAATGGTCCGAGGGAGGCCTCAGGGACCTCTTCAGCCGCTGGCCAAGTATTTGAAGAGCATGGATCTTCAGCCGCTAGAACCTTGGAAAAGGGTGATGTCTGAGTGCTCCCCCCGAGTCGGATCTTCCTGCCGCAGCCCGCACACGGTACCGATCCCTTCTCCGTGACCGACTGAGATCGGCTGCAGTAGACGCATTGAGCAAAGTGACGAACAGCTCCGCAGTAACAGGTGACTTCGGTGGCGTCTGGTTCGACATGGGTCCATCGCCCACATTGTGGGCAGACGAAACTGGAGACATCGGCGCCCTCAGCCGGAACCTCACTGATCGCTCTGAGTCCGGGAGCATCTCCTAGGCGTGGTCGATGGCCGTCGTAAGTCACAACCTGGTTGCAGTTGGGACATGTGCATGGCCCAAGCCCTATGCCCACGAGCGAGGTGTCACAGGCGGGGCACTGCCGACCCTGGATCTTGGTCCCGCATGCCGGGCAGGCTGTAGCAGTCCAGTTCTCGTCGCACGAGTACCTGACGTTGCATTTCGGGCATGGGATGAGCATTGTCATGTTTGCGGGGTGGTCTTCCTCACTTCGGTTTCACGGGTGAACAGCGGAGTGCAGAGTGTGGCCGTCATCTGAACATGGTCTGCCTGCCTCGGCTGTGGGCCACTTCGCATCTCATCAAGGTACAGCGTCGAAAGTTCATGACGTGGGTCTGGAGCAGAAGGCGGAAAGTTCCCTGCGTCCCTTGTCTGTCAGGCTGATCTGGCAGGATTGTCGACATGGCATTGGAGCACTCGACGATTGACATCTCGGAAGCCGCCGCATCGGTCGGAGGGCTTGTCGTGATGCTCCACAATGGAGAGATGACCGCACCTCAAGGCGTCATTGACAGGCTTGAAGGTGCCTTCCTCGCTCTCACCGCCCTCGCCGAAGGCCGTTGCCCAACGGTTGAGGAGCTATTCGGTACCAGGGGCTAAGCCGCTGATAAGCCGAGCACGATCTTCCTCACCGTTGCCGGGTACCACCGAACACCTCCATGGGCCGTGGGAACGGCATCGGCATCGAGTTGACGGGCAATGGCCGACCACGACGCACCGGCCTGATGTGCGGCCACGATTCGCTCAGTCACGTCTGCCGGGAGCACGGTAGGTCGGCCCAGCCGGACTCCCTGGGCCCGTTTGGCTGCGAGAGCGTCCTTGGTGCGTGTCCCGATGGCCCGCCTCTCCCACTGAGCCACAGCGGCCATGATCGTGGCCACAAGCTCGCCCGTAGGCGTGGTGGGGTCTAGCCCCAGGTCCAGAGCCACAAGGGCCCATCCCTCACGTTGGGAGCGCTCAAGCAGTTTTGCGGCGTCGATGGTGCTCCGGGTGGCCCGGTCCAACTTGGCGACGAGCAGGGTGCCAGCCGCCCCTTGCTGGAGCAGCTGAAGTGCATGGGCGATCCCCGGGCGCTCCAAGGTCTTGGCCGACACGCCAGCTTCCTCCACCATCTCCACGAGCGTCCAGCCTCGCCGGTCGATCTCGGCCTGGATGGCGGCCCGCTGGGCCTCAAGCCCGAGACCGCTGTTGGCCTGTTCATTGGTCGACACCCGGGCATACCCGATCACCTGAGTGCGATCACCACGCTGAGTAGTTTTCGCCATCCACCAAGCTTATACTAAATGACCGAATAGTATCAACCAGCGGGTCCAGCCCTGTGGAAAATGGCTCCATGTAGCTTGGCCAGGCAAGATAAGAGGGGATCGGAAAGGAGGGCGGGGTTGCAGGATCCGTACGAAGTTCTCGGGGTCGCCCCAGATGCGACTCCTGAGGAGATCAAGGGCACCTACCTAGCGTTGGTCCAGATCTATCACCCTGACCGCTTGGCGGAGTCCTCAGATATGGTCTTGGCGCAAGCCAACCGTCGCCTGCAAGTGGTGACCGAGGCGTACAACGCGGTCAGAGGTGGGTGGCTCGTCTACTGGGAGACACCCGGATGGACCAATAGTGAACGTGCCAGCGTCACGGTCAAGCTCCTTCAGGCCCGTGTTCCTCACCGCTGGGATGAAGACGGTGTTCTCTCGGTCAACCGACTTTATGAAGCAGCTGTCGATGGCGTCGTGGCGAGCCGAACGTGATCATCTGCCTCGCTGCGGCGGTGACCCCCCATCATTAACGAATCGGCTCTCTCAAGGGACTCCGGCAGGTGCCGTATGTGCCCGAGATTCGCCAGAAGTCTGATAACCCACCGAGCCCTGCCGCACCGGTGGTTCCGTAGGCTCGGCCCATGGAGTACACACTTGATCCGCCACCGCTCCGCCACGACGTCAACTTCGAGATCACGGCCAACGGTTACGAGGTCTGGTTCTCCGACCGGATCGCCAACGACCACCCTGACATTGTCGGCCAGTGCGGCGAGTGGATGGAGGATGAGATCGGTACCGTGAACCTGGGCCAGGTCGACCACAAGGCCCTGCTGGCAGACGGAGTACTCACTGAACAGTTGAAGTGAGCCATCGTCGCCTGGTGGGTGCAGCGACTCAAGGACCTGGATCAGGGGTAGCTAGGAAGCGCCAAGTTGCCCATGGGCTCATGCACCGCAGACGGACTGGGCCGCATGGGCCGGATCGCAATAGTCGATGCCCATCGAGGTCCGAATCCCCGGTGGTTCAAGAGTGAGCATGATCGTTGCGCCAACTCCAAGGCTTTCATTGGTTCCGCCATTTCCACTCGGATTGATGCCTGAGGCACTCCCCTGGCAAGTCGGTACTGCGATCGAAGTAATCGTGGCCTCCGCCGTACTGGTGGACGCAGGGGACACTTGGATCTGAGCCGACTGGTTGCAAGCCCTGGTCGACAACCCCGCAACGGAGATGGTCCCTTCGCCATTTGCTGCGATGACGAGTTGTCCATCGTGCACGTACCAGGTACCTACGAAGTTTGTGAGACTTGCCGAAGCGGTGGTCGTCACCGGCACCGTCGTCGTCGCGGCGATCGTTGTCGTCGTCACGGTCGGAGCTTTGATTGTGGTCGTGGTGCTACTACTGGTCGAGCTTCGGGTGGCCAGGGCAGTGACCCCGACTGCAGCCAGCGCAACGATGGCGACGATGGCAACGATCATCCACCCGTTCAGCAGATGCGACTTCTCATCTGCGTCGATCGACTCACCCGCCACGGCATCTCCTCATGACCAACTGGAACGTTGATGGATCGTAGGAGAGAACGCCGCTAGTGCCTCGCACATATCCGGCGCTATGGGGGGGTAGTAAGCCTCTTGAGTGGAGGAGCGATCACCTGCCACGATCGCTTCATGAGGAATCGGAAAGTCATCGCCGTCGGCGTCGCACTCTCGATCTGGGCCGTCGTGACGCCATACATGTAACGAGATCTTCGGGTCCGAACGTCTGAGCAAGTCCGTGGGCCAAAGTGGCTCTTCGAAAATGAGCGGGGTGCAGTAGCCGGATCCGCGAGCGCGTAGCGGGGGTCCACCAGTCTTTGGTTGTTCAACGACCGAAGATGGAGGACCCCCGTGGAGACTGACCCTACGCGCGCGATCGAGTGGATGATCGGACTTCCCGACATCACGTTCCTCGCCGTCGAGGACGGACTGGATGGTGTGGGCCGGATCCACGTCGAGACGGTGTCCCGGCCCGTTGGCTGTCCGGGGTGCGGCGTGGTCGCCCGGATCAAGGATCGACCTCGGGTGGAACTCGTCGATCTCCCGGTCTCCGGTCGTCCTATCTGTCTCGTGTGGCACAAGCGCCGATGGTGCTGTCCGGATCCGGACTGCGAGACGGGCTCGTGGACCGAGGAGGACCACCGCATCGCGTCCCCCCGCCAGGTCCTGAGCACGCGTGCGGCGTTGTGGGTGACGTTCCAGGTCGGCAGGTTCGCACGCAGTGTGAACGAGGTGGCCATCGAACTCGGGTGCGGCTGGCGCACCGTGAACCATGCCGTCATCACCTATGGCGAAGCGTTGCTCGAGGCCGACGAAGGCCGCTTCGGTCAGGTGGCGGCCCTCGGTCTCGACGAAGTGCTGATGGTCCGGATCGGACCGTTCCATCACAAGCACTTCTCCACGCAGATCGTCGACGTCCGCGCCGGCCAACTGTTGGACGTCGTCCCTGGTCGCAGCAGTGTGGAGCCCATGGCGTGGCTGGCGGAGCAGGGACGAGCCTTCCGTGACGGCATCGAGTTCGGAACGCTCGATCTCTCGGGTCCCTATCGGCGGGTGTTCGAGATCATGGTGCCCAACGCCACCATGGTCGCCGATCCATTCCACGTGACGAAGCTGGCCAACACCAAGCTCGACGAGTGCAGACGGCGCGTCCAGAACGAGACGCTCGGACACCGGGGCCGCAGGGACGATCCTCTCTACCGGGGTCGACGCTTGCTGACCATGGCGAAGGAGCGGCTGGGCGAGAAGGGACACGAGAAGCTGACCGGGATCCTGCGCGCCGGCGACCCGACCGGTGACGTGGCCACACTGTGGCAGGCCAAGGAAGCGGTCCGAGAGCTCTACTCTCACGGGGACCCAGACCTCGCACTCGACTGGGTCACCGAACTCGGCCGTGATCTCCAGGACACCGACTACCCGGTCGAGGCCCGCTCGCTCGGCCGCACCCTCACCCGTTGGAAGCGGGAGATCGCCGCCTGGCACCAGGCCCACGTGAGCAACGGGCCCACCGAGGCGGTCAACAACTTGATCAAGCGGGTGAAGCGTGCGGCCTTCGGCTTCACGTCCTTCCGCAACTACAGGATCAGAGCCCTGCTCTACGCCGGCAAGCCGAACTGGGATCTACTGCCGACAGTCAGACCCCGCTGAATTCCGAAGCGCC
>Ga0182016_10006852_pt1 | contig 11869 bp, 12 predicted proteins | sample 712S2MmetaG_FD_120491 | JGI IMG/M metagenome (GOLD analysis project Ga0182016, IMG submission 120491) | Permafrost microbial communities from Stordalen Mire, Sweden - 712S2M metaG | ecosystem: Environmental > Terrestrial > Soil > Wetlands > Permafrost | place: Sweden: Stordalen | collected...
GCCAGGACCGACGTCTACGAGGCGTTCAAACGGCGGCTGCTTTCCGGCGATCCGCCAGACGGATGGGATCAGCTACTCGACGATTGTACGTAAGCGCGCCCCGGCACGCTTGGGCGTTTCACGCGCGCTTACGGGCCCGGTCGTACGGCCGGCGCTCCTCGCGCCTCACCATCACGCGCATCGCCGAGGCAGCTCATGCCCGCTCGCTCATAACGATCAGGGGGCCGTCGATGCGCGACGGCTGCCACGTCGTCGCCCCGCGCAGGATCAGTTCGCTTACCACCAGGCCCACGTCGTCGGCCGTGATCCAGCCCGGCTCCGCGAAGTGCGCCGACTCGCGCGTTGCGACCGGGCCGTTGATGACCAGTTCCGCAATCCGCGGCGGACCATCGCCGGCCTCGCGTGACAGGACACGCGTCAGCATGGCCTGCCCGGCCGCAGCCACCGACATCAAGCCCGCCTCGCGCACCGGCACGAACGCCGCTCCGCCGCCGATGGAGAGATACGTGCTACCCGCCCGCGCCTTCAGCAGCGGCACGAACGCGCGGGCCAACGCAAAGTGCGCGGTCAACATCTCGTCGAGCACCGCGCTCCACTCCGCAGGCGCCAGGTCCAAGGTCGGCCCACTCGACCACCAGCCGCGCCCGAGCACCGCGACGACGCCGTCCACGCCGCCGCGCGCCGTGACCTCCTCCGCCAGCCGCGCCGCACCGGCGAAATCCCCAGCGTCGGCCACGATCGGCACGACCCGCGAAACGGCGTCCGCCGGCAGCCGGCCGAGCAACACCTCGAGCCGCTCCGCCGTCCGCGACGTCGCGTACACCCGCACGCCGGCATCGCCGAGCAGCAGCGCGCGCACGATCGGCTCTCCGATCCCGCCGGCGGCGCCGGTGACGAGGACTTTCCTCAGCGGCTCGCCGCCTTCGTCGCGGCGTAGGCCGCCGCCACGAACGTGAAGATGCCGCGGTGCTTCGCGCCCAGGTCGTAGTCGTCGAGCGCGTCGTCGATCAGAAAGAATGCGCCGAACAGCGCGAGCGACAGCGCGAAGCCCGCGTCGGCGTCCTTGTCCTCGACGACCGCCCCCAAGAACGACACCGCGGCCGCCGCCTCGATCAGCGACGCGCCGCCGAGCAGCATCGCCGGCACCCCTTTGGGCGCGTGCAGCGGCTCGAGCACCTCGACGATGTATGCGAGGTTCTTCGAAGCCATCGGCCGCAGGAAGCGGACGCCGGCTGCTTCGGCCAGGATGTCGAATGCGTTTTGCAGCGCGGCCAGCCCGTGCCAGAGGCCGAGCACGCCCACTACTGTCCGGCCGACGGAATTCATGCCGTAGGCGTTGTTCGAAGGAGGGTTAGCCGTCCTGCATGAGCGTGATCGAGCCGTCGTTGGCGTGCACGCTAAAGTGACCGGCACCGGCGCCGACGCGGACGGTCCGAGTGGATGCGTCGTCGTCGTCGGAGGATGTCGTCTCAGCCGCCGCCGAGCCGGCCGGGAAGCCGCTGACGTGCACTTTGCCGTCGTTCGTCTCTGCTGAGATCAGCGCGTCGGAGCCGGGCGCGAAGCCCAGCGTCACGTGCTCGTCGCTGGTGACGTTGCCGTCGCGCACCCGAACGTCGGTGCCCTCGACGTGGCCATCCTTGCTCGAGGCATCGAGCCGGTCGGCGACCACCTGACTGAGCGTGATCGAATCGCGCGATGCGACCCGCAGCGTCGGCGCCTTGTAATCCTCGATCGTGATAGAGCCGCTGCCGGCGCTCTTGATTGACGCGTCGGCCCGCAAGCCTGTGGCCGTGATGTCGCCGGCGCTGAGCACCGTCACGGCGGTCTCCGGCGGCACGACGACCGTCACCATGCGATCGTCTCCCGAACCCCACGTGTTACGGCCCGGCGTGGTGATATGGATCGCGTCGCCGTCCTGCAGCGCCGTGAACGGCGCCTTCGACCGGAACAGGCCGAAATCCGAAGCCTTGCTGGCAGAGGCGTCCACCTGCGAGCCGTCGCGCGCGACGATCGTCAGGTCGGCATAGCCGATGTCGATGGTCAGCGTCGGCCGCTTCCCGGTGTCGAACACCTTGTGCGAGCCGCCCTCCACGAGATGCGGACTCGACGCCGCCTGGGCCATGCCGGATCCCGAGCCCCAGTCGAGCCGCGGCGGGAACTCCCCGCCCCGGACGGCGATGATCCCCATGGCCACGATGGCCACCTCGACGGCCAGGATGAAGCCGATGACCGTTCTGCGAGACATCATGCCTTATGTACGGCCGCCCGGCCGCGGTGTTTCGCCCAGGCAGGCCGGGGCGGCGGCCAGCCGACGGCTAGGCTGCCAGGACATCCGCGAGGCGGTCGAAGCTCGTGGCGACGCCCGTGGCCATGCCGGACTCCACGGCGATGTCGCGGATCGCGCGGGACTCGTACAAGCAGGTCATCGTCACGGTCGTCGCGCCGCCGCGCTCGTCGAACGTCGTCGTAACGAGGGCCTCACCCGGGAAGCCGTCCATCGCTTCGACGTGCACGATCCGCTCGGGCGGTGCGACCTCGCGATAGGTGCCCTCGATGCCGAACTCCGTGCCGTCGGCATCGCTGCGCCAGCGGTAGCGCAGCGTGCCGCCGGCCTTGAGATCGGCTTCGCAAACCGGCATCGACCAGCCGTCCGGCCCGAGCAACCAGCGCCGAATCAGTTCGGGCTTGGTGAACGCATCGAAGACCAGCGCGCGCGGCGCGTTCAGCCGTCGCGTCATGACGATCTCGCGATCGCTCGGCGTCGTCACTACAAAGCTATCGTTCATCTCCGTTGCCTTCATGGGGTTAGCTCCTCCGTCGTTTAGCGCGCGTACGCGTACGTGTGCGCGGCTTCGCATCGTTCTGCATCTCGTCAAGAAGCGCGTCGAGTCGCTGGAAGTTCGCCGCCCACAGCTTGCGGTAGCGCTCGAGCCACTGCGTGGCTTGCGCGAGCGGCTTTGCCTCCAGGCGGCACGGGCGCCGCTGGGCGTCCCGCCCGCGCGAGATCAAGCCGGCCCGCTCGAGCATCTTCAGGTGCTTCGAGATGGCCGGCTGGCTCATCGCAAACGGCGCCGCCAGTTCCATCACCGACGCCTCGCCGTCGACGAGCCGCGCCAGGATCGCCCGCCGCGTCGGGTCTGCGAGCGCGACGAACGTCGCATCGAGCTGCGCGGGCGAAGGGTTTCCATAACCGACTAGTTCCATAACTATTTGGCAATATACGCCAGCCGCGCCCCGCTGTCAAGGGGCGACTTACCGGGGTATTGTAACGTTGACTTCATTACGCTCGGAATGTTACTGTAATGACAACATCATTACGAGAGGCGCTCGATGGCGAAAAACTCCGCTCCGACGGTCAACTTCAATGCTCGCATCAATCTCGACCAAAAAGAACTCATACAGCGCGCCGCCGACCTGCGTGGCATTACGCTGACCGACTTCGTCCTTCAAGCGGCGCACGATCGAGCACTCGAGACGATCGAGCGCGAGTCTGTGCTTAAACTCGCGCTTGGTGACGCGCTCGCGTTTCACGCCGCAATCGAGCAGCCACCGGAGCCGACAGCCGAGGTGCTTGCCGCCTTCCGGAAAGCTCCCCGCGCTACGATCCGCTGAGTGAGCGAGCGCTTCCACCTCGAGCGCCTCGCCAGGTCGCACGACCGCTCGTCGTTTCGCTGCTCGGCTGACGAAGGCACGCTGCAAAGATACTTCACAGACGACAGTCGCGCGTTGAGGGAACACGAGCGCGGCGTCTGTACGGTCCACGTCCTGCTCGACGACGCGCTCGCGCCGCCGAAGATCGCGGGCTATTTCACGCTGGCCAGCGAGACCATCGTGCCTGCCGAATTGCCGGCGGCAATCGCGAAGAAGTATCCTCGCTATCCGCGCTGGGGCGCCGTGAAACTTGGTCGCATGGCGCGCGACGACGGGTATGCCGGCGAACAACTCGGCGTCACCCTCGTCCGCGCCGCCTTCGACGTGGTCCTGCGCTCCGACGCAATCGGGGCGATCGCCATGGTCGTCGATGCCAAGAACGTTCGCCTCGCGCGTTGGTACCAAAACACGTGCGGCTTCACGCCGTTCGCCGAGCGCCCGCTGACGCTTTTCATCATGAAACCGACCATGCAGAGCACCGCTCGGGTCTAAGCCTGCGCGACCTGACCCTGGCTGTCAAGCGCTTAAGAGCGCTCGGGCCAGAACGCGACGCCGGGGGCGAACGACGGGCCGACGACGACTTTCCGTCGCAGCCCTGCTAGATCTATCGTCGCACCGACCCATCCCGCTCTCCGCGCGCTCTCCTTCAGCGGGGAGCGCGCGATGATGCGGCTGCGCTCGATGGACGCGCCGTCGACGAACTCCGCCAACAGCACGACGGCGCGCAGCTTGTCGTACGACACGACGAGGTAATCGGGAAGCGCGCGTTCCTCCAGCCGGCGCGCGAGCGGTGCAAAGGCGGCGCCGGTGAGATGATCGCCGGAGACGCCCGACACGGCTTTCACCTGCACTTCGTGTTCCTCGCGTCAGACGGCATCGAGCAGCGCAGTGTTCGCCGGCACCAGCAGCAGCGGGGCGCTGCAGCGCCAACAGGCCACGTTCGACGCCGCCCACGCCTCGATGGCGACGCGCGCGACTTGCGACTGGCTTGCGTAACGCGACGCCTCGGCAAAGTCGATGCGCACGCTCGGCGCGGCGGCAACGCGCAGCTTTCGGTAGCGGCCGCCGCCCTCGAACGCGACGTCGCCCCGGTCGCGCAGGATCTGTAAACTTTGGCGGATCTTCGCCTCGACGTGTTTGTTGTTCGGAAACGCCAGCCGCAACGGATCGGCGATCGCGTAGACCTCGGGCAGCGTGAAGTCATCCGGCAACGGGCGGATCAGCGCAGAAACCGCCACCGGCCAAGGAACGCGCCCGTGCTCGCTGGAGGCCATTGCGCCCGCCATTCGATCCCGCTCCCCACGCGCCTCCGATAGGTCCCCGCCGTCCGTCGGCCGTAGGTCGCATCATGCCCATACCGGCCGCCCCGCCCCCGGGCCTCGTTGCTGCGATCGTGCGCGACAAGGACGTCGCGTCGTGCGCTGCCGATGCGGGCGGGTCGCAGGCACAGTATATAGCCACTGCCTTCGAGTTGCGTAACGTCACGCTGAAGAGCGGCGAGCGCATGACGGTCGCCGTCGGCAAGGACGCCTGCATCGCCGTCGGACAATCCGTGCGCGTCTTCATCTTCCGCCGCACGCCCGGCGGTTTCGTACGCGTACTGGGCGACGTGTCGATGGCCGAGTCCGTCGACGTGCGCAGCGACGGTACGGTCGAGTTGCCGACGCATGAGACGATCGACACGATCGTCGAGTCGACGTACGTTTGGAACGGGAAGACCTACGCATTTTCACCGGCGCGCTCGCACGTTTACGACGTTCCGCTCGAGGAACGGCGCCCGTATCAGATCGCCGTAACCTTTCCGCCGGGCGCGCACGAGACGACGCTGTCGGGCTCCACGGCGCTCAACTTCGGCGAGACGTACGTCTTCAAAGCCCGCGCCGGCCAGACCGCCGACATCGCGCTGACGCACCACACGGGCCGCGCACCAGCCGTCGTCCTGTCCTATGGCGGCAAGACGCTGGCGGACCTGACCGGCGCGAAGTGGACCGGGACGTTGCCGCATTCGGGCACCTACGCGCTCGACGTCTTCGGCTCCGGCGACGGCGACCCGACGACGCGCTCCGCCTACACCATACGCCTGCATATTAACTAACTCACAATGCCGGGGGCGGCGCCGCTTTGCTATAATCCTACGATGCGACTTGCTTTGCTCCGCGGCGCCTTCGTCTTTGGGGCCATTTTCGGACTCGCGGCCTGCTCGGGAGCGCGATCGAACGATTCGTCCCCTTACGGCGCGGGTGATCCGAACCTCGCCGCAGCGAACCCGGCGGGCGGCCCGATCGACCCGTTCCTGACCGACGGCCGCGCCGTCCTCAAGGCACTCGACGCGATCGAGCAGCGCGCGGGCAAGCCGCTGCGGGTGACGTCGATGAACGCCGACCAGACCAACGGGCTCTCCGTCGACGTCCAGGAGCCGCAGAACCACGTCAACGTCGACCAATACGTCATCGCTCCCGACGGCACGCTGACCGGCCCCAAGCCGGTAAAGGTGATGTCGCTCAACGGCGGCCCCATCACGGCGGCGGCCGTCGACAGCCAGGCCTTCGACCCGCGGTCGATCGGCTTCAGCCGCCTCGCATTGACCGCCCACGAGGCCATCGTCAAGTCCGGCTTCCCCGACGCGCGCGTGACGACGTGGGAACTCGACGGCCTGGACCCGGACGATCGCAGATACATCTACCTCGAAGCCGCCCGCGGACGTCCCGTCGCCGTCGTCCGCCCCAACCTCCAAATCATCCAGATGCGGTTTTAGCCGTCACCGCCGGTAGCGCACAAGGGGCACGCCCGCTAACGTTCGTCGCCGGTTAGCGCTTGCGGCGGCGTTCCAGTTTGGTTACGCGCTTGCCGAGCGAGCCCAGTTCGTCTTCGACGGCCTCCAAGCGTTCTTCGACCCCGAAGAGCCGCCGGTCGAGTCGGTCTAGACGCGTCTCAACGCGGTCGAAGCGGGCGTCGATGGCGACGAACCGCTGCTCCACGCGAGCGAACTGGTCGGCGACCGCGTCGCGAAAATCCCCAAGCGCGGCGAGGATCTGCGCGGGCGTCGGCTGCGTTGGATTATCCACAGGCCAGGAGTTCACGACATGCCCTACCTTCGACAAGCCACGGCGCGCGCCTCGCGAGTCAGTTCAGCGCGTAGGTTGCGAGCGCGGCTTGGCCGAGGCTGAGGCCGCCGTCGTTCGGCGGGACGGCGCGGTTCGTCAACACGCGCAAACCGCGCCGCTGCAGCTCCGGAACGGCGAGCGCGCACAGCAGCGCGTTCTGCCACACGCCGCCCGACAACGCGACGACGTCGACGCCATAGTCGTTCGCAAATCGTACGGCCGCCTCGGCGATCCCCAGCGCCAGGCCGGCGTGGAACGCGCGCGCGACGTCGGGCACGGCCATGCCCCCCGCGCGAGCCCGCGCGACCGTGCCGATCAACACGTCGGTGTGCAACACGACGCCGTCGAACGGCACGACGAACGCCTCGGCAATCGTCGAGGCCTCCGCGCGATGCTCCAGCCACATCGCCGCCTGGCCCTCGAACGTCACCTCGCCGGTGAACCCGCACAGCGCCGCCGCCGCGTCGAACAGGCGCCCCGCCGACGTCGTGCGATGCCCGGCGATGTCGCGCTCGAGCAGTTGCGCCGCCAGCATGGCGCGCTCCGGAAAGTCGAAGGGCGGCTTGTCGAGCGGCGGCACGCCCGCACCCAACGTATAGCCGAGCGCGCAGTGCGTCGGAGAGCGCGCGGCCGCGTCGCCGCCGGGTAGCCGCGCCTGCGCGAAATGCCCCACGCGCTCCAATCCATCCGCGAGCGAGCCCGCGAAGAACTCGCCGCCCCAGATCGTACCGTCGAGGCCGTAGCCGGTACCGTCGAGCGCGACGCCGACGACGCGCTCGGCCGGATCGACGTTGCACTCCGCCAAGACCGACGCGATGTGGGCGCGGTGATGCTGTACGCCCATCCCCCGCTTGCCGATGCCGCGCGCGTACAGCGTGCTGCGGTACTGCGGGTGCAGGTCGTGCGCGATCGTCACATCGTCGAAGGCCAGGCCGTACATCGCGAGCAGATCCGAGATCGCCTCCTCGAACGACGCCGCCGCATCGAGATGATCGAGGTCGCCGATGTGCGGGCTCACGATCGCGCGGCCGTCGACGACCAGCGTGACGGCGTTCTTCAGATCGCCGCCGACGGCGAGGATCGGCTCTGCCGCGGGGAGCCGCGCGACGGCCGCCGGTGCGTACCCGCGCGAGCGGCGCAGGATCACGGGACCGAGTGGCCCGGCCGTTGCGACGGAATCGTCCACCCGCCGCGCGATCGGCCGCTCGCCGCTCAGCAGCGCGTCGGCCAGCGGCAGCAGGCTTTCCCGCGCATCCTCGTCGCGATAGGCGATCGGCTCGCTCGACCGGTTGCCGCTGGTCAATACGAGCACGTCCGGCGCGCCCGCCGCGAACAGCAGCGCGTGCAGCGGCGAGTAGGGGAGCATCACGCCGAGGCGGCTCTGCTCCGGCGCGACGTCCGGCCACGTCTCGCGCGCGGGGACCAGCACGATCGGCCGAGCCGGCGACCGCAATAGCGCCTCGTAGCGGGCGTCGATCTCGACGACGCTACGGACCACGCCCATGTCGCGCGCCATCACCGCGAACGGCTTCTCCTTGCGGAACTTTCGCTCGCGCAACGAGCGCACGGTCGCGGCGTTGCGCGCGTCGCACGCGAGGTGATAGCCGCCGATGCCCTTCACGGCGACGACGGCGCCGTCGCGCAGCAGGCGCGCCGCCTCCGCAACGACCGCCGCATCGCCGTGCGCCGGCACGGCAGCGGCGCCCTCCAACTGCAGGTGCGGGCCGCAGACGGGGCACGCGATCGGCTGGGCATGATAGCGCCGGTCGAGCGGGTCGTCGTACTCGGAGGCGCACTCCTTGCAGAGCTTCCAGCGCCACATCGTCGTATTCGGCCGGTCGTAGGGCAGGCCGGTCACGATGGAATAGCGCGGGCCGCAGTTCGTGCAGGTGATGTACGGATAGCCGTAACGCCGGTCCGCCGGGTCGAACAACTCGCGCAAGCAGTCGTCGCAGACGGGCAGATCGGGGCTGATCGGGACCGTCCGGTCGCCCGCGTCGTCGCTGTGCCGGATGACGAAACCCTCGCACGACGCGTAGGGCGCGCCGGTCACGTCGATCGACTCGATCGCCGACGCCGGCGGCGCCTCCTCGCGCAGCGCCGCTACGAACGCGTCGAGCGTCGAATCCGAGGCCTCCGCGTGGACGTACACGCCGTGCGCGTCGTTCAACACCCAGCCCCGCACGCGCAGCCGCGCGCCGAGACGCGCCACGAACGGCCGGAACCCGACGCCCTGCACGATGCCGCGCACCCTGACGGCGCGCGCTACCTGCGGCCTAGCCCGGTCCGACGACACGCCCGCGTCCGCGGAAGCCGATCAAGAACTCCCCGCGCAAGAGATCGACGTTCACGCGGCGCCGCACCGACGCGACCTCGGCAACGGCGATGCCGGTCTCACGCTTGGGGAACTCGACGATTTTTCGCGGGCGGTGCGAGACACACGGTAGGGACGTTCTCTGATAGGCCGCCAAGTCCGCCGTCGGAGGGCGTTAGCGGTCGTACTTTTGGTGGTGCGCGCCGCCACGGCGAGCGGCGCGAGGTGGTCGACGCGTTTTGCGGCGGCGCCAAGACGTAACCGGCTAGCCCACTTCGACCGCGTCCTCGATGTAGGCGCAGAGCAGGCTGAGCAGCCGCATCTGGTCGATCGTCGTGGCGCGCGACGAGGGCAATTCGGGGCTGCAGACGAGCACGCTCACCGCCTGCGCGCGCGAGACGGCGACGTTGAGCCGATTCGGACTGAGCAGAAAGTCGAGGCCGCGCGGCGCGAGGTCGGCGTCCGACGCGGCCATCGAATAGAACACGACCGGCGCCTCCTGGCCCTGGAACTTGTCGACCGTCCCGACGCCGACGGCGTCGAGGCCGCGGTCGAGCAGCCGCCTCGTGATCTCGACGCGCTGCCGATTGTAGGGCGCCACGACCAGCACGTCGCCGGGGCCGAGCGCGGCGGGCGCGCGGCCGCGGATCGTCGCCGTTCCTGCGTCGAGCAAGGTCGCGATCTCGGCGACGATACGGTCCGCCTCCTCGATCGAGTACTTGCCGTTGCCGTCGTGCTCGACGCGCAGCCAGCGCGGGCCGCCGCCGGTCAGGCCGCCCGGCGCCGCCACCGCGTTGCCGGCATTGGCCGGGTCCGCGTGGAGGCGGCCTCCGTAGAACGCGCGCGACACGAAGTGCTCGATCTGCGGCTGCATGCGGTACGACTTGTCCAAGAACACGCCCCGGTTCTCGGCGATCGTCTGATCCCCAAGCAGCAGATGCTCGAGGATCGAGAGGTTGGTCCCGACGGGATGCGAGCCTTTGGATACCTGCGGCAGTTGCTGCGGGTCGCCGAGCAGTACGACGTCGCGCGCGGCAAGCGACGCGATCAGCGCGTCGGCGAGCGACACCTGGCCGGCCTCGTCGACGACCATCACGTCGAACCGCCCCCGCTGCGTCTCGTCTGCCCACGAGTACGTCGTCGCCGATACCAGATCGCACGAGTCGAAATCGTCGCTCTTCGGGGCGTCCGCCACCATCGGCCGGTCGAGCGCCGACACATAGGGCGAGTCGTCGTTCATAGCCGAGCTCTTGTGGCAGCCGCCGAACGTCACGTTGCGCTCCGTTGCCGTCTCTTCGATCTTGCGCAACAGGTTGTGCAGCGCCTTATGGCTGAGGGCGGCCAGCCCGACCCGCTTGCCCGCCGCGAGCAGGTCGACGACGAGGTGCGCCGCCATCGTACTCTTGCCTGATCCGGGCGGCCCCTGCACGACGACGTAACTGCGGTCGAGCGCGCCGACTACCGCCGAGACGGCCGCCGGCTCGACGACCGGCGGTTGGAGCGACGCTCCCGCCGAGCGGTCGCGCAAGCGCGGCGGGCGCGCCAGCAGCAGCGCGGCCGTCGCCGGCAGCGTTGCGTCGAGGGTGCCGTCGAGATACGCGCGGGCGATCGACTCGAGGCACTCGCGATGTCTTTTGAAGTTTAGCGGCCTCGACGGCAGAAGGCCGCGCAACTCGGCTGGGTCGAGCGCGCTCGAAAGTTTGATCTCCAGCCGCCGTGCCACGTCGTCTAAGCGCACGATCTTGCCGGCGCCCTTCCCGGTCTTCGCGTCGAGCGGTTCCTTGCCGGCGTTCAGACCGTGTTCTTGCGACGGAAAGGAAAACGTGTAGACCCACGTCCGGTCGCGCTCGCCGAGTTTGCGGCGTTCGACGTCCTGGCACCAGACGAGTCCGCCGAGCGCGTCGTCGTCCTCCTCCACGAGGTCGATCGTGCCCTCGAGACGCGCGAAGTACTTCCACCACTCGGGCTTCTGCTCGCGGCGGTGGTACTCGAGCAGATGCCCCAGCAGCCAGCGCGCGCGGTCGGGCTCGCCCCATTCCCGCAACTGCTCGAGCGTGTCGGGCGCGGGCAATCCGTCGAGCAGCCTGCCGGCCAATTCACTTCGCTCCTCTTCTTCGGCCGATGGCTCGCCGGTCTGCGCGGCGCGCCACGGCAGCCGGGCGTCTTCGGGTAGCGTCGCGTTCAACTCGGCGCGCAGTCCGACGAGCCAGTCGCGCAATGCCGCCGTCGACTTGCAATCGTCTTCGTTGTACGCGCGAATGTCGTCGAGGATCGCGTCGTCGCGGCTCAGCAGCCACGACTCGAACTGCACGATCGAGTCGTCGCCGCCGCGCGTCACGGTTTCGCGGCGCAGCCCGTAGAGGGCCTCGACCTTCTTGATGGAGTACGACGGCTGCGAGATCCACGCACCGCGATGAACGACCGGGTACAGGTCGACGAAAACGCCCGTGCGGAGGAAGTCGTCGATCTCGCGCTCGCGCGATCCGAAGCGTCCCATCAAGCGCTTGAGCGCCGTCGTCTCGTACGGCGCGTAGTGGTATACGTGCAGGTTAGGGTACTGCCGCCGGCGTGCGACGACGAAATCGACGAACGCTTCGAACGCCGCCCGCTCCTCGGACGGCTCTTTCGCCCAGATCGCGCGGTAGCGATCTTCGTCCGGCAGGTAGACGCCCCACAGATACTCGAGCCCGCGGTCGGGCCGGTACATCGGATCGCCCTCGATGTCGAAGAACACGTCGCCCGCGGCCGGCTCCGGCAGCCGGGCTAGGCCGATCCCGGCGCCGTGGGGGCGCAGCGTGTA
>Ga0182016_10006854_pt1 | contig 11865 bp, 13 predicted proteins | sample 712S2MmetaG_FD_120491 | JGI IMG/M metagenome (GOLD analysis project Ga0182016, IMG submission 120491) | Permafrost microbial communities from Stordalen Mire, Sweden - 712S2M metaG | ecosystem: Environmental > Terrestrial > Soil > Wetlands > Permafrost | place: Sweden: Stordalen | collected...
CCACGTCTGGCGCTTTGGAAAACTTGATAGACTCAAAGCGAGGCTGAGATCGTCCCGATGTTCGCTAGAATCACCTTCGACCCCAGCATTATGGGAGGGCGCGCTTGCATCCGAGGCATGCGGATTACCGTTTCCCTGGTGGTCAATTTCGGCGCCAATGGCGTGTCCCCTGATCGAGAGGCGCTGTCCTACGCCTCAGTATCAGCTCAATCGTTCTAGAAAATCGGCCTTCATCCGCAGCCGCTATTAGATCTGCACCCCGGCCTCCCCTATAATAAAGAAGCATGTCATCGGCGTTCGTGGAACTCGCGGGGCCCGAGCTGATCGCCAAATACGAGCCGGTAATCGGCCTCGAAGTACACGTCCAACTGGCCACCGCGACCAAAATCTTCTGCGGCTGTCCCACCAGCTTTGGGGCGCAACCCAACAGCAACGTTTGCCCGGTGTGCCTGGGTCTGCCCGGAGCGCTGCCGGTGCTGAACCGCGCGGCCGTCGAGATGGCGATTCAGGCGGCGCTGGCGCTGAACTGCAGTGTGCGTCCGGTCTCGCGCTTTGCGCGCAAGAACTACTTCTATCCCGACCTGCCCAAAGGCTACCAGATCTCGCAATACGAGGAGCCGCTGGCCGAGTATGGCTGGGTCGAAATCCCGGTGGACGGCGCGCCCAAACGCATCGGGATCACCCGCGTCCACATGGAAGACGACGCGGGCAAGAGCATCCACGACGGCTTTGCGGATTCCGCGCGTTACACCTACGTGGATCTGAACCGCTCCGGCACGCCGCTCATCGAGATCGTCACCGAGCCGGATTTACGCGGTTCCCAGGAAGCCTACGATTTCCTGACCGGGCTGAAGCAGACGCTCGAATTCCTGAACGTTTCCACCTGCGACATGGAGAAGGGCCACTTGCGCTGCGACGCCAACGTGTCGGTGAGACTGAAGGACGCGGAGCGGTTCGGCACTAAAGCCGAGGTGAAGAACCTCAATTCATTCCGTTTTCTGAAGCTGGCGCTGGACTACGAAATCGCGCGGCAGGTTGCCATTCTGGAGGGCGGCGGCACGATCCCGCAGGAGACGCGGCTGTTCAATCCCGATACGGGCGAGACCGCCAGCATGCGCAGCAAGGAACACGCGCACGACTACCGCTATTTTCCCGAGCCGGACCTGGCGCCGTTGCGCGTGGCGGACGCATGGCTCGACGAGATCCGGTCGCGCATGCCGGAGCTGCCCGCCCGTAAACGCGCCCGCTTTCTGGAGAGCTACGGGCTCAGCGCTTATGACGCAGATGTGCTGACGGCCGATCGCGCGATCGCCGAATATTACGAGAGGGCAGCCGCCGTGGCCGGAGAGCCTAAGGCCGCAGCCAATTGGGTGATGGGCGACCTGATGGGAGCGCTGAACGCCGAAGGCAGGCAGATCGCGGACTCTCCCGTCGCACCCGAGCAGCTTGGGGAACTGGTGGCCCTGATTCGCAACGGCGAGATTTCCGGCAAGATCGCCAAAGAGGTCTTCGTGAAGATGTTCGCGAGCGGCGAGGCGGCGCCGGCGATCATCGAAAGAGAAGGACTCAAGCAGATCAGCGACACGGGCGCGTTGGAGCAGATCGTCGATCAAGTGCTGCAACAGAATGCCAAGCAAGTGGAGCAGTACCGGAGTGGCAAGGCGACAGTGCTCGGATTTCTGGTCGGGCAGGTGATGAAGGCATCCCGCGGGCAGGCTAACCCCGGAGTTGTGAACGACTTACTAAGGAAGAAACTATGTTAAAAGACGGCGATCAGGCTCCCCAGATTCAGTTACAAACGGATGCGGACGAACCGTTCGATTTGGACGGCGTGCGCGGCAAGAAGGTGGTGTTGTTCTTTTATCCCAGAGCCAGCACTCCGGGGTGCACGGTGGAGGCGTGCGAGTTTCGCGACACCTTCAAGAAATTTGAAAAGAAGGGCGTGGTGGTGCTCGGCATTTCCAAGGACTCGCCCGCGGCACAGACCAGATTCAAGGAGAATCAGGGCCTGCCCTTCACGCTTCTGTGCGATGAGGACAAGAAGGTCGCGGATGCCTACGGCGTGTGGAAAGAGAAGAATATGTACGGCAAGAAGGTGATGGGGATCGAACGTACCACCTTCGTAATCGACGAGCAGGGTAAGATCCAGAAGATCTTCTCGAAGGTCAAGCCCGCCGGACACGCCGAAGAAGTACTGGCGTCGCTGTGATTGTGGGGGGCAGGCCGACGTGGACGTCGGCCGCAGGACTGGAGTCCCGCCCCACTAATACCTAGTAGACACTTCCTCCCGGCTGGGTAGATTCCAGCCGCCCACTTATCGCCGAGATATTGTAGGCTTCCCCGCCCTTGCCGATCCAGTTGGATATGTTAAACGTCCCGCCCGCGCGCACGCGATACGCGGAAACATTGCGGAACGTAAGCGGTGTCCCAGGCTTGCAGACTTCCGGCCACCCCGCGGTGCGCAGAAAGTAAGCGGCGCCCATCCCAACCACAACGCCGCTCCCGTCCGGCTCCATCAGATACGCCGTTTTCTCATCGGTCGCAATGGCCGAAACCTGAGATGATTCGCCGCCCTGAAGCACACGCGCTAGAAACGCGACCAGCCGGCCCATGCGGTCGCGCGCCGCGAAGTGATCGTCCGTGAACATGTCCCGCAGCAGCGGCGACACGTTGAGAAATCCGTTCTCAATGGTGATCAGCGGGGTGAAGGGATTGGCGAGCGCCTGCTGCGAAGTCACCGAGCCGGTCAGGGCCGAATAGCCGTACTGGGCCAGCACGGCGTTCCCGGCGCTGGTGCCGCCGACCGGCACTCCGCGCGCGGCCAGCGCATTGATTCCGCCGGCAACGGGCGTGTCCGCGTAGTACTTGACGTAATTCGATTGATCCCCGCCGGCTATGAAGAGCGCCTCGGCCTTCAGGATGGTGTCCTTGACAAAGGGTTGCTCGGCCCCTGCCCGGCTGTGCACGATGAGCGTGGCAGCGGAGTTGAGGGCGGGACAGAGTCCCCGGATGTACGAATTGTAGGCGGCGGTCCCAGTGGCGCGGATCACCAGGAAGTCTCCGCCATTGGCCTTCGCACACATCCATTGATAGGCGGCGTCCACATCCGTGCTGCCGCCTTCGAACAGGATTCCGCCCCTGGTCGTGGTAGCGACGTCGTTCGGATTGCCGAGACGGGTGTACTCCCAGCCTTCGCCTTTGGTCAGCGTGCCATCGGAGTCCGCGAAAGCGGCGGCGGCCAGTAACATGCAGACGCACAGGCGCCGGATCAATTCGAACCCGCTACGCGCAGCGTCTTACTCAGTTTGACGTCGGCGGAGGACTCGCCCACCATCAGCTCGATCTCATCCTGTTCCAGCGCCCAGCGCTTCCCCCCTACATCCCAGTAAGTCAAGGAATCGGCCGCCAAGGGAATTTCTACGGTTTTAGTCTCGTTTGGCGCCAGCGTGACTCTGCGGAAGCCGCGCAGCTCCTTCGCGGGTCGATCCACGGCGGATTTTATGTGTCTCACGTATAGCTCGACTACTTCATCGCCCTGGCGCGTCCCGGTGTTCTTCACATCCACGCTAATCGTTGCTTTGCCGCCCGCAGCCAAACGTCCCGGACTTACTCGTAACTTAGAATACTTGTAAGTTGTATAACTAAGCCCGTACCCGAATGGGTACAGCGGATCGCCCTTGAAGTACATGTAGGTGCGGCCGTGCCGGATGTCATAGTCCATCATGGCGGGAACCTGGTCGAGTGACTTCGGCCAAGTCTGCACCAAACGTCCGCCGGGGTTGTAATCGCCGAACAGCACTGCCGCGATGGCAGTGCCCATCTCCTGTGCGTTGTGGGTCATGTGCAGAATGGCCGGCAGGTTCTCGTGGCTCCAGTTAATGGCGAACGGGAAACTCGCGACGAGCACCATCACGGTCTTCGGATTGGCGGCGTAGACCTGCTTCACCAGCTCTTCCATTTCCAGATTGATGGCGCGCCGGTCCACCGCCTCCTTGCCGTCGCTGAGCGTCGGGCACTTCTCCCAACCGGCATCGCACGTGGTGTGGTTGCCGACAAAGACCACGGCCGCATCGGACGCCTTCGCCGCCTTCACTGCCGCGTCGTTGTCGTTGTTCGCGGCATAGTTCACGGTGATGCCGTCGCCGAGCTTTCGCTTGATGCCTTCGAGCGGAGTGATGGTGTAGGGAGGGGTGCCGCTGTACCAATCCAGCAGCACCTCATCGGCGCGCGGGCCGATCACCGCGATCGACTTCAGCTTGGACTTGTCGAGCGGCAGGAACGCGCCGGCGTTTTTCAGCAGCACGACCGACTCCAAAGCCACCTGTTTGGCCACGTCCTGGTGTCCGGGCGTCTTCCAGGCATCCTCTTCGCCTACCAGTTTCGAATACGCCACGCGCTCGGGCGGATCCAGCAACCCCAGCCGGATCATGACCCGAAATTCGCCTTTGATCACATCGTCGATCTCCGCTTCGGTCAACAGTTTTTCTTTGAGCGCATCGTTGACCGGACCCTGGAAACGGTCGAGGAACTGATTGATCCCCGCCTTCACCGCGCCCGCCGCGCCCTCGCTCAATTTGGGGTAATACTTGTGCAGCCGGATCATGTTGCCCAACGAGCCTGCATCGGTGCAGATGATTCCGTCCACGCCCCATTCTTTCATGGTGATCTCCCGGAGGATGGGGTTCACGGTCATGGGAATGTGATTCCACGCATTGTAGGCGGCCATGTAGGCGCGCGAGCCGCCATCGATCACGCCCATGCGGAACGGGACCGAGTAATATTCGCGCAGCAGCCGCTCATCGAAGTCGGAAGACGAACCGCCGCGGCCGTTCTCGTTGCTGTTGGCCAGGAAGTGCTTCATCAGGGAGGCGGTCAGCCAATACTTGGGATCGTCGCCCTGCAGGCCGCGCACCATGGCGGTCACCATGGTGCCGTTGAAGAACGGGTCTTCGCCGAAACATTCCTCGGTCCTGCCCCAGCGCGGGTCGCGGCCCAGGTCGGCGTTGGGCGCGCGCACCACCAGTCCGCCGCGCTTCTTGCTCTGATAGATGTAACGCGTTTCGTTACCTTCCACCCCGCCCGCCTTGCGGATCAGGTCGGGATCCCAGGTTTCGCCCATGCCGATGGCCTGCGAGAATTGCGTGGTCGGAATCGGTGTGGGCCGGCCCCATCCGCCGGGACCGCCCAGCGCCAGGCCATGCAGGCCTTCGACGTGACCGGTGCCCTGGATGCCCAGCCGCGGCACGTTCGGGCGGGTGCCCAGGCAGGCGACCTTTTCGTCCAGGGTCATCAGGGAGACGATGTTGTCCACCCGCTGCTCGATGGGCAGGTCGGGATTCTGAAAAGGATACTGGTAAGGGCCGTCGGCGGCGGCCGGACCGCGCATCAGGAAGAACAGGGAGATGGCGGCGAGGGTAGCGATGGGTCTCATGAAACCACCATTATCCACCCAATCGGCCCTGTGGAATTTGGCTTTCATTTTGGTGTTTTGTTGAAAACAAAGGGTCGAATTGGGTTCGCTTTGTAATTGACATGTTGGAGCTGTCGAGATTCGCCTGCCGTTTGGGCGGGATACAGCGAGAGCTTTTATTTCGATTTCGTGTAACATTTCGTAACATCCGGCTGCGACTGGGAGCGACCGGAACCCGCCGCAGTGTGTCCGAACCTGACTGAGCATATCATGGCGGCGTCGCGAAGTTGCCGGACGGATTGGCGGTTAGCGTTTGTTTTCAGGTCACGGGAGGCGGCGCGAAACGCGTGACCGATGGTTCCTGCTCGGCGGTCAGCCTTTGGTTAGCAATCTTTGCTAACCAAAGCTGGATTTACGGTATGATGGCTCAAGGGTCAGGACCTCAGGGAGGAGGTTGCCATGCCAACGCGAAATGTGAATTTGACCGAAGAACTGGACCGCTTCGTGCTGGAGAAGGTCGAGACTGGACGCTACGAAAACGCCAGCGAAGTGGTGCGCGCCGCGCTTCGTACACTGGAACGCGAGGAGCGGCAGTATGAGGCGAAACTTGCGGCGCTCGGTAGCGCCATTGATGAGGGCGATGCTAGCGGGATTGCAGAGGGCGACGTCTTTGACCGTGTGCGGAAAACGTTGAACCTCCCCACAACGGGACGCTAGCCGGTGGCCGCGTTTCGTCACTCCCGCCGGGCAGAGGCCGACCTGCTCAGCATCGCTCAATATACCCTTCGCACTTGGGGCGAAGAGCAGGCCATCCGTTACATCGACGACCTTGAGGCGTTTTGCCAGATGCTCGCCGACAATCCCCTGTTAGGCCGGGCATGCGATCCTATTCGCCAGGGTCTGCGCCGGATGGAGCGCGGGCGACACGTCGTGTTCTACCGGGAGGATGGCGAAGGGATTCTGATTTCGCGCATCCTGCATCGGGGCATGCTGCCTGAGAGGTGGCGCATGGACGATGCTGACGATGGGCTCTAAAGAAGGGCGTGGGAAAAACAGGGCGCTGGCTTATCTGGAGCATTGTTAGCTTTGTAGTTCTCGGGATGGGCGCGTGCGGCTTCCACGGTGGCAATATTATCGAACACCGCGAATACGTTTGATTTTACGTTCGGCCGGTTTCTGATTGGGGCGGGCATCGCGCTGTTCTTTGGCATCGTGTCGTTCTGCAAGGAAGCTGTGATTTTCATTCACCCTTTTCCGCGCCGATCTCCGCCCCGACGGCGCAACGACGCCAGACCTATCCTCACCCCCGTTGATTCGCGGCTAGGGCGTCGTCCACCGTCAGGCAAAACTGGAAGACGGTATCCAGGCGCGTGACCCGGAAACAGTCGCGCACGTAGCCCTGCGCGCCCGCCATCCACAGCTTGCCGCCGCTCTCCTGCACTTTGTTGAGGCAGTAGATGAACCGGCCGATGCCGGTGCTGTCGATGCGCTTCACGCCGGCCATGTCGAAGACGATGCGGCGCAACCCCTGCGCCAGCGCGCCGTTCAGCACCGCCTCGATCCGCTCGCCCTCCGGCCCGCGCATCACGCTGCCTTCGAGCGAGATTACCACGGTCGCGGGCGCGACTTCTTTTTGATTGATTTCCAGTGCCATCGAGCGCTGTCCCTCACCAGTATATGCCGGATGGGTCTTTTTGCGGGGGCCATCCGTATACCGGATAGTGGTATGATCCTCGCGGCGGCTATGAATCCGGAGGCGTTTAGCGGCGCGCAAGATGCCATCGCCCGTATGCGGCGGGGGGACCCCGACGCAATGACGGCAGTGATCTCGCGGTACCAGCACAGGCTGTACCGCTATTTGCTGCGGTTGGTGCGGGAGCCGGCGGCGGCCGACGACCTGTTCCAGCAAACGTGGCTGCGGGTGATGGAAAAGATTGGCCGGTACGATGCGCGGCGCAATTTTGAGTCGTGGCTGTTTTCGGTGGCCCACAACCTGGCTGTCGATTCGTGGCGCGGCAAGCGCGGCGAAAGCCTCAATCATGCAGGTGATGCAGGTGATGCAGGTGACGCGGGCGATTCCGGCGAAGCGCCGATCGAGCGCCTGAGTACCGGCGAGCCGGATGCTTTGGAGCGGCTGCTGGATTTCGAGCGCGGCGCCATGCTGGCGGCTTGCATGCACGAATTGCCCGCCATCCATCGCGAGGTGCTGACATTGCGCTTTGAAGAAGATATGAAGCTGGAAGAGATCGCGGAGGTGACCGGCGTCCCGCTTTCGACGGTGAAAAGCCGGCTGCGGCGCGCGCTGGAAGGGCTGCGTGCAGCCATGGGGGCGCGGCTTCCAGGAGGACGGAGAGCATGAGCGAGCACGAATCCCATCATGACGTCGCCCGAATGTTGGCGCTGGCGGCCGCCGGAGCGCTGGATGCCCAGGAGCAGCGCCGCCTGCAGGAGCATGCCCGCGAGTGCGCGGCGTGCCGGCGCGAACTTGAAATCTGGAGCGGCTATTCGCAGGGCCTGCGGCAACTCCCCCAGCCGCCGATCCCTGCGCAGTTGATGGAGCGGACGCGCACGCGCCTGGTGCAGGAGCACGCCGCGGCGGCCGACCGGCGGTGGGACGAGTTGATGTTGGGTGCGCTGGCGCTGTTTGCCTGGACCGTGGGACTGACGTTCTGGTTTGTGGCACGCATCGTGACCGGTGGCGAACTGGTCGTGATGGGCGCCAATCTGGTCCGGTTCGGAACCTGGTCGGCGGGCTCGACTGTTTTGGTGTGGCTGACCGCGGCGGTGGCGGCCATCGCCCTGGGAAGACGCCGCCGCGAATTGAGGAGGGCTTTATGAGTCGCTTTCAAGATGAAGTGGAATTGGTGCCCCGTCCGGCATTCGCCGTCGGCGTGTGCGTCTGGCTGGCGTTTTTCCTGTTGATGTTCTTGGTGCCCATCGGGCACGATCCGCAGCTTAGAAACTGGCCGCTGGCGGGTAAGCTGGCGATCTCCATCCTGCCGGGCCTGCCGCTGTTCTTCCTTGCTTCGCTGGTCGGCTACGTCTACGCCGATGCGAAGCGGCGCGGCATGCGGTACGTGATGTGGACATGGCTGGCGGCCCTGATCCCAAACGCCATCGGGATCATCCTGTACTTCGTGTTGCGCGACCCGTTGCTGCTGAATTGCACGCATTGCGGCGTGCAAGTGCGGACGGGCTTCGCGTTTTGTCCTAAGTGCGGCGGATCTCTGTCGCACGCCTGCCCGCAGTGCCGGCGCGGCGTGGAGCCGGGCTGGACGCACTGTGTGTACTGCGGCGCATCGCTGAGTGGGGCGGGACTCTAGTACTGCGCGGGTCCTCCAGGACCCGCCTTCGCACAGATCTGTGCGATACTCAAATCGCGAAGGGAAGCGAGTTCCTTTGGAAGTTGCAGCGGATAGCGCATCGGATTCGACTATCCTGAAGGACCCGTTGAAGGAGTTGGGCGCCGGGCTGCTTCGGTCGATGTGCCGCGACCTGGGGATTGAACGCGCGACTTGTAACAAGGAGACTCGATGTTCACTTTCGCCTACCCCGCCGTTTTCAGCCGCGATGAAGATGGACGCTCGCTCGTCGGCTTTCCCGACTTTCCGACTGCCCATACAGACGGGGCGGATGCGAGCGAAGCAATGGAGGAGGCTATCGACTGTTTTGGTAGCAGCATCGCGTTCGCAATGGCCGGCAAGCGAAACGTACCCAAACCGTCCCGTCTGAAACGCGGGCAGAAGCTGGTACCCGTCCCGCTGTGGATCGTGGCCAAACTCGCTCTCTACTGGGCGATTCGTGACCTTGGCATCAGCCAGTCGGAGCTGGCCCGCCGTCTCAAAGTGCGAGAGACCGTCGTGCGGCGCATGCTGGACCCCAACCACGACACGAGGCCGGAGACGATTCAGGCCGCGCTCGAAGCTGTCGGGAAACGGGTCGTCATGGCCTATGATGACGGGGCGTGAACCTTGCTGAGGTCGGGCTCGCGGCGGCCCGGGGACCCAGTTCAAGCCACACGTATACCCTGGCGCTCCGCCTCTTTTCGCAGCCGCGCGTCGGTGGTGAGGAGAGTGGCGTCCTCGCGGCGCGCCAGCGCTACGTAGAACATGTCATAAGCGGGCCGGCGTGTGGTCCGCGCCAGCAGGAATGCCTCGCCGTACAGCTCTTTGGACGGAACCAGGATGTCCACCATGCTGAGAGCGGATTCGAGCGCGCGGTCGCACACTGCCAGACCCCACTGCTCAAATTGGTGATACTTCCACATTACGTTGACGACCTCGGGGACGAACAGGTCGGGCGCCAGCACCAGATCGGCTTCCTCCAGGATGCCTCCTAACCGGGCGGCCTGACTGCGTTCAACGACGATCTCGATAGCCGCGCTGGCATCCAGGACCGCTCTCACCGGCGCCGGTCCTCGCGAATGAGCTTAGCAGGATCGCTTGGCTTGAGCCCGCGAGCTGGAGGATTGGACCGAATGGACGCGAGCAATGCCCGACGGCGCGCCCTCGGATCGATCTCAACCCGGAGCCCGCGCGCCAGCACCGCGACAACCTGTTGGGCGAGGCTGCGGCGCTCCTGTTCCGCCTGGTCAGCTAGCAGTCGGTAGATGTGGTCCGGAACGTCTCTGACTTGAATGAGTGGCATGCTCTCGCACCCATTGTGACACAGAATGCATATGGCTGCAAAATGCAGCGCGACCAACTCTCTTCACCCCGCCCGCGGGCGCAGCCACACATGATACACCGCCGCCCCCGCGCCAATCGTCGCCAGCGCGGTGACCGACGCCACCGGCTGCCACACGATGCCGTAGGCGATCATGCAGGCGCCCACCAGGATGTAGGCCAGCGGAATCGCCGGGAAACAGAAGCTCACCGGACGGAGCTTCTGCCAGCCTGGCCGGCGCCGGAAGATGAACAACGACGCCACCGACAGCACTGAGAAAAAAGTCAGGCTGAAGCCGATGTAGTACACGAGCTGGGTAAAGGGCGTCAGGGTCATCAGCATGGCGCACAGGCCCTGGCTCACGATCGCGTTCACGGGCGTGTGCCACTCCGGATGCACGGTGGCGGCCGCCTTGAAGAAGGCCTTGTTCTTGGCCATGGCGTAGTAAACCCGCGGCCCGATGGTCACCTCGGCGTTCACCGTGGCCATGAGCGAGAGGGCCATCAGCGCGGAGAAGGTCCCGGCGACCTGCGGGCCGAACAAGTTGGAGGCCGCCAGCGAGCCGATCGCCATCACCCCCTTCATAGATTCGAGCGGCGTGGAGTAAATGAAGATCAGGTTCAGGCCGATGAAGAGCGCGGTGACCAGCGCCGTGCCGGCCGCCAGCGCGGCGGGCAGGGTCCGTTCGGGGCGTTTTAATTCTTCCGCCACGTAGGTCGCGGCGTTCCAGCCGCTGTAGGCCACCATCACCCACAGCAGGCTAATTACAAACTGCTCCGTCAACGTGGTGTGCGCGGTGCGCACGGCCGGCTCGGAGAAGTGCCGCCAGCTTCCCGATCCGCTCAAGAATCCCAGCGCGATAAAACCGACGATCACCGCCAGTTTGGCGGCGGTGAGCGCGTTCTGGACCCTGGCCGTGCGCCGCACTCCCAGGCAATTCAGCACGCTGAAGCCCGCAATCAGCAGGCAAGCGAGCGCCTGTTCTCCGCCCAGATGAATCGAGAACGGCCCCGAGCCGAGGACGAAGCGCGCGTGCCCCTGTTTGAGCGACGGAAAGAAATATCCCAAATAGTTGGAGAAGGCCAAAGCGGCCGCCGCGATGGGCGCGGAGAAGCCGGCGAAGAAGGAGACCCATCCGGTCATGAACCCCCAGGCGGGACCGAAGGCGCGGGTGAGGTACACATATTCGCCGCCGGAGCTGGGGAAGTTGATGCCCAGTTCAGAATAGCTGAGGGCGCCGGCCAGGGCGAACAGAGCGCCCGCCAGCCACACCGCCAGGATGAGCTTGGCGCTGCCCAAGTCCGCCGCCATGATGCCCGTGGTGGTGAAGATGCCCATCCCCACCATGTTGGAGACCACCAGGGCCGTAGCGCTGACAAACCCAAGTTGACGGAGAAGTCCCGCTTTGCCCTGAAGCTGCGTAAGCATGTTTTCTATTGGTCATTGTATGTCACTTGCGGGTTGTTTCAGAGCGTGAACGGGTTTCTGAGAAGATCCGGCAGGAACATCGTTCGGGCGGCTAGGGGGTGGGTGACAGGCAGCAGTTAGGGCACGCCGTTCACGCTCTAAGTTGTATAGTGACGGGCGTTGGCAAAACGTTTCATTGGCAGGGTGGGTACTAGTACGAAAGGGGCGGGGCAGGCCGACGTGGACGTCGGCCGCAGGACTGGGTCCGGACCGGCGACATGGTTGACACATTAGACCGGGGACATCATTGACACTTTTGTGCTCCTGGGAGGTTCTCGAAACTGGGTATGAGGAGGAATCCGAATGCCCTGGGAAGAGAGAAC
>Ga0182016_10006855_pt1 | contig 11865 bp, 8 predicted proteins | sample 712S2MmetaG_FD_120491 | JGI IMG/M metagenome (GOLD analysis project Ga0182016, IMG submission 120491) | Permafrost microbial communities from Stordalen Mire, Sweden - 712S2M metaG | ecosystem: Environmental > Terrestrial > Soil > Wetlands > Permafrost | place: Sweden: Stordalen | collected...
GTGACTAACGCGCCGCGCCTTGCTACGACGCGCTGGCAAAAAGGGAGCCCAGGGGAAATCATGTTCAAGAAACCGCATTGTCCGGTGATCGCGATCGAAGAGCATTATTGGGACGACGAGCTGTCGAAGACTTTCGTCGGCGGCGAGGCCGGCCGGCCCGGCGAGCAGATGACGCGGCTCACCGATCTCGGCGCGCTCCGCATCAAGGAGATGGACGAGGCGAAAATCGACATCCAGGTGATCTCGCACGGCGCGCCGGCGACGCAAAAGCTTCCCGCGGATACGGCCGCAGCGCTCACCCGCCGCGTCAACGATAGGCTGCATGCGGCGATCGCCAAACATCCCGATCGCTTCGCAGCTTTCGCTACGCTGCCGACCGCGGTGCCGGACGCCGCGGCCGACGAGCTCGAACGCACAGTGAAGCTCGGGTTCAAAGGCGCCATGCTGCACGGGCTTTCGAACGACACCTTCCTCGACGACAAAAAATTCTGGCCGATCTATGCGCGCGCCGAAGCCCTCGACGTGCCGATCTACATGCATCCGTCGCTGCCGCAGGCCGACGTGCGGCGGGTCTATTACGACGATTACGTCAAGGACTTTCCGATGATCACGCGCGCCACCTGGGGCTATACGGTGGAAACCGCGACGCTCGGCATCCGGCTCGTCCTCTCCGGCGTGTTCGAGAAATATCCAAAACTGAAAATCATCCTCGGCCATCTCGGCGAGACGCTGCCGTTTCTGGTCTGGCGCGTCGATCACACGCTGGCGCGGCCGGGGCAGAAGGCGATGAGCTTTCGCGATATCTTCTGCGAGCACTTCTACGTCACCACCAGCGGCAATTTCTCCAATCCGGCGCTTCTTTGCTGCGTCATGGAAATGGGCATCGACCGCATTCTGTTCGCGGTCGACTGGCCGTTCGTCGCCAATCCGCCGGCGACCCAATGGATGGAAAGCGTGCCGCTCTGCGATGAAGACAAAGCCAAGATCCTCTCCGGCAATGCCAAGCGGCTGTTGAAGATGTGACCTCTTTGACCTCCCCCTGCAGGGGGAGGCCGCCCGCCTCTCGCGGGCTGGTGGGGGAAGTGCACGCCGAACGGCAATGTTCGAAAGTGCACCTCACCCCGCGTCCCTTCGGGCCGCGACCCTCCCCCTGCAGGGGAGGGTGTCAGCCAATCAGCGGCCGACGCCGCCCATCGATCCGGACAGGCCGCCGGTCGCATAGCTCGGCGCATAGCCGGTGTAATGGCCCTCGGGCACGGCGGAGTCGTAGTAGCCCGTATAGGCCGACGGCGTCTTGGCCCGGTTGGTGTGCGCCTTGCTGGTGGCGGCGAACGACGGCGCGGTCATGGCGAGCGCGACCAGCACGCCCAAAGCCGTCACGATTGCTTGCTTCTTCATTTCAGTCACTCCGGCATTCCAATGTTGCAATGTTCACGAGCGCGCGGGTCTCCGCCGCCCGGTCCAGCATGTCTCTATGCGCGGCGCATAATTCAAGGTGTCCATTGGTATGATCGCTTCACCTGCATCATGCGTCATGCATTTCTCGTCGTATGACGGGCAAAACGCAGCGCGCTTTCATCGCTGCCTCAAATCAAAGTGAAAATATTTTCCATTCGCTCACCCAAAAACGCCGCGCAGGCAGCCGCGACCGGCATGTGTTGCAGATCACAAACAGATGACGCGAAGCCGATTGCCGCAAAGCGAGGCAAACAAAATGCGTGCGGTAAATTTGAGCAGAACGCGCCGGTGCATAGATCGTCATTCCGGGGCGCGCGTAGCGCGAGCCCGGAATCCATAGCCACAGAAGGTGCAGAACCGTCTCTGGGGGCCAACGCAGCGCACCTCATCGTCGCCGCCTCCCCCGTAAACGGGGGAGGATTTAGGCAACCCTACGCCGCCTTCTTCCACAAAATCTCCGACGCCCTTCGCGTGCCTTCCGCGAGCGAGGCAAGCTTCATCCAGACGATCTTGGTGTCGACCTGAACGCGGCCCGCGAAAGTGCCGAAGCCGCAGTCGACGCCGGCGATGACGTTCTCGCGGCCGACGGTGTTGGCGAAATTGAGGATGCGGTCGGCGACGACTTCGGGGTGCTCGACGGTGTTCACCGTCGAATCGATGACGCCCGGCACGATGATCTTGCCGTGCGGCAGCTTTACGTCGCGCCAGACTTTCCATTCGTGCTCGTGGCGGGCGTTCGCCGCGGGAAAAGACACCGCCATGGGTTTTGCGCCAAGCACGACGTCGATGATGTCTTTGAGCGGCACGTCGGTGTGATGCGGCGCCACCGTCGAGCCCCAGCACAGATGCATGCGCATGCGGTCGGCCGGAATGACGGCGACGGCGTGATTGAGCGCCGCGACATTCACCGCGATGATCTTGCGGAACTCGGCGAGGCTTTTGTCGAGATAGACGGTGTGGCGCAGCATGGCGAGGTCGGGGCAATCGAGCTGCAGGATGAAGCCCGCATCGACGATCGCCTGGTATTCGCGCTTCATCACGTCTGCGAGCGCGTAAACGTAAGCCTCTTCGGTTTTGTAGTGCTTGTTTTTCAGGTAGCGCGCGATCTGGCCGGGCGACGGCGAGGTCATGAAAAGCTCAGTGGCCTTGCCGGCGCCTTTGGCGGCCGCGATCGCGCCTTTCGAAAGTTCGATATCGGCGAGCGCGGCTGAAAAATCCTTCCAGCCGACATCGCCGGTGCAGGACGGGCGGTGCTGGAACGGCGAGGCGAAATGGGTGAGGAGCTGCGCCAGTTCCGGGAATTCGGCGTCGCCGGTGCCGAGCGGCGGCGAGCTTTCGCCTTCGTAGCCGGTGAGGCGGTCGAGCACATGCACGGTGTAATCGGTGCGGCCCTGTTCGCCGTCGTTGACGATATCGATGCCGCATTCGATCTGTTTCTCGACCACATGCGCGATCGCCTCGCGCACCGCGGCCGTTAGCTCTTTTTTGCGCGCGCCTGGATTTTTCTGTTCGGCGAGCAGTTCATCGACCACCTTGGCGGTGCGCGGCAGGCTGCCGGTGTGGGTGGTGAGAATGCGATCGTGGCTCCGTTTCATTTTGTGTTTGCCTGCTTTGCTTTGCGAGTTCGTGTGGCGCTTCCTCGGCGCGGATATTGGTGCGTCCACGACATTGCCGCAAGCCAGGGTTAGAACTAGCGTGCGAGAAAGCGCCGCGGATGGGCGAGATCGGATGGGATCGTGCCCCCGCTATAATCGGCAAAGCACCGGCATAAAAATCGCCGGGCCGACGGGGAGGGAGCGCGATGACGAAATCAAAAACAGAATTGCCGCATGATTCTTTTTCGCTGACGCGGCGCCGTGTCGTGAAAACCGCGGGCGCGCTCGCGGCCGGCATCGCCGCGCCGGCCATCCTCGGCGTCCGCGCCGCCTATGCGGATTACCCGGACCGTCCGGTCAAGATCGTGGTCGCCAATACGCCGGGCGGCCCGTCCGATCTGATCGGCCGCATTGTAGCAGCCGCGCTCGGGCAATCGACCGGCAAGACTTTCATCATCGAGAATATCGGCGGCGCCGGCAGCAATCTCGGCATGGGCTATGTGGCGCATGCCGAGCCCGACGGTTACACCATCCTGCTCGCTACCAATGCTTTTTCGATCAATGCGACGCTCTACGAAAAAATTCCCTACGACCCGTTGAAGGATTTCGTCGGCGTCAGCGAATTGGGCTCGTCGCCATCGAGTTTTTTCGTGCGCGCGGACCTGCCGGCGAAGACCATGCAGGACGCGATCGAGCTCGCGCGCGCCAATCCGGACAAGTTCAACATTTCGACGCCGCCGATCGGCACCGCGGGCAGCATCCAGGCCGAGCTGCTGAAAGTGCGCGCCAATCTCCCGAAGCTCGTCTCCGTGGTGTTCAAGGGCGGCGGCGATTCGATGGAAGCCGTGCTCAACGGCACCGTGCAGATGACCGCGGGCTCGATTCCGCCCGCCATGCCGCATATCAGGGCCGGCACGCTGCGCTGTCTCGCGGTGCTGGCGAAAAGCCGCTGGCCCGATCTGCCGGATGTGCCGACCATGGAAGAAGTCGGCTACAAGGATTTCGTGCTCGCCGTCGACGCGGTGCTGTTGGCGCCTGCGAAGACGCCGCGCGAGAACGTCAAATGGCTGGAGGCTGCGACGCTAAAGGTCCTCGGCACGCCGGAGATGAAGACGCGGATGTTCCAGGCGGGCTTTGCGGTGCGGGTCGCCGGCGCGGACGCCGCCTGGACGCGGGTGACCAACGAGATCGCCATGTTCCGCGACGTCCTCACCCAGGCCGGCATCAAGAAGATGCAGTGAGGGAGAGTCAGGCGATCTCTATCCGGTCGCCCGGCGCGATCTCGCCGCCGTCGATCACTTCGGCATAAATCCCGCAGTCGGCGTGGCCGAGATGGCGCAACAGCGTCGGCGGAATTTCGAGATCGCGCAGCCCGGTCGAGGGATCCACATTGGTGGCGGCGCAGCGGACGATGCGCTTGACGATTTTCAGACGCGCCTTGCCGATGGTGAGCGTCTGGCCGACAAGTTCTAGCTCGCTCCAGGCCGGCCAGCCTTCGACGTAGACGTTGCCGCGGAAGCGCAGCGGCTCGACCGGCGCCCCGACCATGTCCTCGATCGCGGCGACCGAGGCGAGGTTGATAAACGACACCACCTTTTTGGCGACATCGGAAAAGCTGTGCCCGCCGCCATGCACAATCTTCGGCGGCCCGCGCAATTCATCGGCGCAGTAGGCGGCGAAAAAAGCTTCGACGGCGGCGCGGCCGTCGGCGGTGCGCAGATTGGCGCGGATTACATTTTCCTCTCCCCCTTGTGGGGAGGGGGAGGGGTGGGGGTCGGGAGGGATTTTTGCAGGCGTCGACGCAGCCGACATCCCCTCCCGCCCCCCCTCCCCCGACAAGCTTGCACTCGGGCGCGCGCTAGCGCGGCCCGGGTGGGGGGAGGGAGGAGTGATCGTCAGCGTGTGGCTCTCCTGATCGAACGCCGTGCGCAGGCTCGCGAGCCGCTCGTTCTTCATCAGCATCAGAAAATGCGTCTTCGAGAGATAGCGCGGCGCGGCGGGGTCGAAGCCGGACGGGCCGTTCTCGATGGCATAGAGCCGGTCGCCGGGCAGCGTCTCGCCGGGCGAAAGGGCTATGCGCGGGAGCGGTTCCGGGGTGAGGCCTTTTACGGGATAGCGGTAGATGGAGTGGATGTGGGGCATGCCGTTCTATTCTCCCTCCCCCTTGTGGGGAGGGTGGGGTGGGGGTCGGGAGGTGGCTCGCGGCGAAGACGGCTGCGACCTTTATCTGCGTGAGTTTACCACCTCCCGATCCCCACCCCTGCCTCTCCCACAAAGGGGAGGGGAATTTTCTTAAGCCCATCCGGCCCTCTTTTCCCGGCCGCGCGAGCCCCCATATTTTGGGACGATGGATCGCCTCTCGGGGGATTCATCGGCGACGGGTTCCTTGATTTGCCTCAGGGGCGCCCGCCGCAACTCCGTGTAACCCAGTGACGATATTCCGGCCGCGCCTTTAAGGGCGCCGGGATAGGCCGAGGGACTAAAACCATGAATTTTGAGAAATATACCGACCGCAGCCGCGGTTTCGTGCAGTCCGCCCAGTCGCTCGCGCAGCGCGAGGGCCATCAGCAATTCGCGCCCGAACATCTGTTGAAAGTCCTGCTCGACGACCCGGAAGGGCTCGCCGCGGGGCTGATCGACCGCGCCGGCGGCAATTCGCGCGCGGCGCTGCAAGCGACCGAAGCGGCGCTTGCCAAGCGGCCGAAGGTTTCCGGCGGCGGCGCCGGCCAAGTCTATCTCGATCCGGCCCTGGCGAGGGTGTTCGACACAGCCGAAAAGGCCGGCGAGAAGGCGGGTGACAGTTTCGTCACCGTCGAGCGCCTGCTGCTCGCGCTCGCCATGGAGAAGGGCAGCGAGGCCGGAAAGATCCTCGGCACCGCCGGCGTCACGCCGCAGACGCTGAATGCCGCGATCGAAGCGCTGCGCAAAGGCCGCACTGCCGATTCAGCTTCGGCCGAAAATGCCTACGACGCGCTGAAGAAATATGCCCGCGATCTGACGCAAGCCGCGCGCGACGGCAAGCTCGATCCGGTGATCGGCCGCGACGAGGAAATCCGCCGCACCATCCAGGTGCTGTCGCGGCGCACCAAGAATAATCCCGTGCTGATCGGCGAGCCCGGCGTCGGCAAGACCGCGATCGTCGAGGGTCTGGCGCTGCGCATCGTCAATGGCGACGTGCCGGAAAGTCTTCAGGACAAGAAGCTCCTTTCGCTCGACATGGGCGCGCTGATCGCGGGCGCCAAATATCGCGGCGAATTCGAGGAGCGGCTGAAAGCCATCCTGCAGGAGGTCGTCGGCTCGGCCGGCGCCTATATCCTCTTCATCGACGAGATGCACACCATCATCGGCGCCGGCAAGGCCGACGGCGCGATGGATGCCTCGAACCTGCTCAAGCCCGCGCTCGCGCGCGGCGAATTGCATTGCATCGGCGCCACCACGCTCGACGAATACAAAAAGCATGTCGAGAAGGACGCCGCTTTGGCGCGGCGCTTCCAGCCGGTCTATGTCAATGAGCCGACCGTCGAGGACACTATTTCGATTCTGCGCGGCCTGAAGGAAAAATACGAAGCCCATCACAAAGTGCGCATCACCGACGCGGCCCTTGTCGCGGCGGCGACGCTGTCGCATCGCTACATCGCCGATCGCTTCCTGCCCGACAAGGCGATCGACCTCATCGACGAGGCGGCGGCACGCCTGCGCATGCAGATCGACTCCAAGCCCGAGGAACTCGACAATCTCGACCGCGAAATCGTGCGGCTCAAGATCGAGCAGGAGGCGCTCAAGAAAGAAAGCGATCCGGGCTCGAAGGACCGGCTAAAGCGGCTCGAAAAGGATCTCGCGAGCCTGCAGGAAAAGGCCGACGCGCTCACCGCGAAATGGAAGTCCGAGAAGGACAAGCTATCGTCGGCCGCCGAATGGCAGAAAGAGCTCGACAAGGCCAAGAACGATCTCGCCGACGCCATCCGCCGCGGCGACTATCAGCGCGCCGGAGAATTGCAATATGCGACCATCCCGCAGCTCGAAGCCAAGCTGAAGGCGAGCGACGGCGCAGCCGCCGGCGCCGGCACCTCGACTTTGGCCGAGGAGGCGGTGACCGCCAATCACGTGGCGCAGGTGGTGTCACGCTGGACCGGCATTCCGGTCGACCGCATGCTCGAAGGCGAGCGCGAAAAACTTCTGAAAATGGAAGACGCGCTCGGCAAGCGCGTGGTCGGCCAGACCGAGGCCGTGCACGCGGTGTCGACCGCGGTGCGGCGCGCCCGCGCGGGCTTGCAGGATCCGAACCGGCCGATCGGTTCGTTCATGTTCCTCGGGCCCACGGGTGTCGGCAAGACCGAACTGACCAAGGCTTTGGCGCAATATCTGTTCGACGACGAGCATGCGCTGGTGCGCATCGACATGTCGGAGTTCATGGAAAAGCATTCGGTCGCCCGCCTGATCGGTGCGCCGCCCGGCTATGTCGGCTATGACGAAGGCGGCGCGCTGACCGAAGCGGTGCGGCGGCGGCCCTATCAGGTGGTGCTGTTCGACGAGGTCGAGAAAGCGCATCCCGACGTCTTCAATGTGCTGTTGCAGGTGCTCGACGACGGCCGCCTGACCGACGGCCAGGGCCGCACCGTCGACTTCCGCAACACGCTGATCGTGATGACCTCCAATCTCGGCTCCGAATATCTGGTCGCCCAGGCCGAAGGCGAGGACATCGAAGCGGTGCGCGGCCAGGTCATGGCCGACGTGCGGGCGCATTTCCGGCCGGAATTCTTGAACCGGGTCGACGAGATCATTCTGTTCCATAGGCTCAAGCGCGAGCATATGGGCCGCATCGTCGATATCCAGATCGAGCGGCTGCAGAAGCTCCTGGAAGATCGCAAGATCACCGTCGCGCTCGATGCCAAGGCGCGCGAATGGCTCGCCGAGAAGGGCTACGACCCGGCTTACGGGGCGCGGCCGCTCAAGCGCACGATCCAGAAGTCGGTGCAGGATCCGCTCGCCGAGCTCATTCTCTCCGGCCGCATCAAGGACGGCGAGAAGGTCAAGATCTCGGCCGGCCGCGACGGCCTCGTCTTCAATGGCGCCGAAGTGAAGGCGGCGGCGTAAACCTGTGATCCGCTCGTCCCCGCGAAAGCGGGGACCGAGCAGTCTCCGCGGCGCGACTGATGATACGCCCCACTATCCCTTTCGATCAGCAAGCGCACAACGTCGTGCCTCACCAGCTCGCTCAAGGTCGCCGCACGAAAGGACGGCAAGCGAACGCTTGTCGATATGGCGTCGCTCAAAGCCTATTACGAGTCGAGGCTTTGAGCGTCTGCCGCGGGTAGGTGTGCTGGATAAGGGGGGCTAAGCATGAACTGGCCCGCGCTCCGCCACCGCTGACGTTTTCTTGAAAACAATCAGCAATGGGATGGCGACAAGCGTCGCGATCATCAACAGCTTGTAATCATCGATGTAAGCAATGATCTGCGCCTGTTGGGTAATCGTGGCGTCGAGCGCGGCGCGTCCGGCGGCAGACAGCGGATTCCAGAAGCGCGTGACCGCCGGGCTCTCGAACACCCGGTTCACCGCCGTGACATGCTGCGCGATGTCGGCGTGATTGGCCTGCGTATTGCGTGTCAGCAGAGCGTTTACTACTGAGATTCCGGCGCTGGAGCCGATGTTGCGCGAGAGATTATAGAAACCAGCGCCCTCGGTCTGCTGCCCGGGAGATAGCGTGGACAGTGCCACCACGCTCAATGGCACGAAAAGAAAGCCAAGTCCGATGCCCTGGACCACGCCGATCCAGATAAATGTCCATTGTGAAATGTCCGGCGTCCAGCCGGTCATCAAGTAGAACGGCCAGACCGTGAGGCCGAGCCCGACGCCAAGCAAGAGGCGCGTATCGACGCGGCCGATCAGCGTCCCGACAATCAGCATGGCACCCATGGTGCCGATGCCGCGAGGTCCCATCACCAGGCCGGCGGTGACGACCGGATAATTCATGAGGTCCTGCAAATAGGGCGGCTGTAACGCCAGCGAGGCGTAGTAAGTGAGGCCAACGATCGCGACGAATAGCGTGCCGGCCGTGAAATTGCGGTTGCGGAACAGCGCGGGCCTCACGAAGGGTTCCTTCGCCGTAAAGGTGTGGACGAGGAATAGATAGAACGCCGAGGCGGCGACGATCGCTTCGATTATGATCTCACCGGAGTCTAACCAATCGAGTTGCTCGCCGCGGTCGAGCAGAACTTGCAGGGCGCCGATGGCGAGGCTGAGCGTACCGAAGCCAAACCAAGCCAATTTCGCCGTGGCATTGCGTGCGGTCTCGGTCAGAAAGACCTTCAAGCCGAGGAAACAGAGAATGCCGATCGGCACATTGATGTAGAAGACGTAGCGCCAGCTGTAGTTATAGGTCAGCCAGCCGCCGAGCACTGGGCCGAGCACGGGGCCGGCCATCAATCCGACGCCCCAAATCGCCATCGCCGATCCTTGCCGTTCCGGCGGGTTGATGCTCAGCAGCACGGATTGCGCGAGGGGGACGGTCGCAGCGCCGAATGCGCCTTGGAGGATGCGGAACAGCACGATTTGCGTGAGTGACTGCGACATGCCGCACAGCATCGAGGCCACGGTGAAGCCGGCGACGGAGACAAGGAACAGGCGCTTGGCTCCGAACCGCGCGGCAAGAAAGCCTGTCGGCGGCGTCATGATCGCGGCGGCGGCGAGGTACGAGGTCAGCACCCAGTCAATCTGGTCCTGACTCGCCGAGACGCTGCCTTGCATATAAGGCAGCGCGACATTGGCGATGGTTGTGTCGAGCGCTTGCATGAGTGTGGCAGCCATTACGCAGACGGTAAGCGCCGCCCGGTTGCTGCCAGCTGCCTCGGGCTGCGTAGGCATCACTGTCTAACTACAAACGATCGAACAGCGCGGTCACGAAGTGCGGGAAACCCCGCGCGTGACCGGTGTCGACTGCGATTGCGAGACTCATTCCGGCGCGCAGCGGCGGCAAATTCTTATCACTCGTATCGATGCGTACGCGCATCGCGATCCGCTGCACGACCTTCACCCAGTTGCCGCTGGTGTTCTGTGCCGGCAGCAGCGCGAACTGTTGTGCTGCCGCTGGGCTGATGCTCTCAACGACGCCATGCCATTCGGCGTTCGGGTACGTATCGACCTTCACCGTTACGGATTGTCCAAGCCGTACGTAGGTCAACTCCGTCTCTTTTGGGGTCGCGTCGCCCCAGAGGTGATCCATATCGACGAGATAAAACGCGGTCGTCGATGCCGCGAGGTACTTACCGGGCGCGATCGAAGGCACGCCCGTCACCACGCCGCCAAACGGCGCTTTGACGACGGTGTCATCAAGCTGGCGCTGCGCCTCGTCCACCTGCGCTTGCGCCTCCAAATATTGCGGGTGCTGCGTCGACGGAATATCCGGGTTGCCGGCGAGCTTTGCGAGCTGCACCGCGGCTTGCTGACGCAGAGATTTGAGCTTGTTCTTATCGACTGAGAGCGAGGAATTCGCCTGGTCGTAGGTGGCCTTGGAGGTGGTGCCGTTGGGCAAGAGCGACGCGTCGCGATTATAGGTCAACTGATCGAGATCAACTTGCCCTTGTTGCGCATCCGCATCGCTCAGCATGCGCCGGTAGTCCTCCTTCATCGAGTCGATGGTCAGCGCGGTCTGGGTGAGGTTGGCCGTTGCATTGTCGAGGGCGATCCGGAACTGCCGGGAATCGAGACGGTAAAGAACCTGGCCAGCCTCGACGCGCTGGTTGTCGGTGACGCCGATTTCTTTGACGATGCCCGAGACGTCGGTCGAGACGCCGACCGTTTCGGCGTTAATGTATGCGTTGTCCGTCGACATCACTTGGCCACCCGTGACGTACCAATAGCCGCCGCCAATCAGCACGAGCGGCAGCACCAGATACAATACCCACCGGACCCAGGGCCGGCTTAAAAGATCCGGTGCCTTCTCGGGCGTGGCGACCGTCTCGGCCGGCTGCTCCGGTTGCTTTTGCGGCGCATCGGGTCTCGGAGCTGGCGCCTCTGCTCTCTGCTCCGGGTGTTCTTGTCGCGCCTTAAGTCTCGCGCCCGGCGGCTCCCCGGGTTTCGCGGGCAGCAAAGCTAATTTTGAGTCTGTGGCCATGCATGCTCCATCACAGGCGTCGCGTCGTCGTGGTTAGCAATCACAGCTAACGGATTGCTATCTTTGGTTTTGGCCTGGACCAGGAAGGCATCTGCGATGACGTCGGCTTCAGTGGATCCGGCCTTTTTCAGATCAGTCGTGAGCTACTTGATGGCCAAAACTGCTAAGGCGGTTCCGAAACACCCGGCGTCAGAGTGAGCGCGGACACGAATGTGGTTCTATGGATGGTAGAATTCCTGCGTACTAAAAAAATCCCTTTCTGAGGCGAACCTAATTCAAGCCGACGCACCACTTAATCGTTCCGCTATTCACAAAATATACCGAGTGTATTTTGGCTTTGAAGGGGTAAGCGCCGCGAGGCCGCGCGAATGGCTCGCCGAAAAGGGTTACGACCCGGCCTACGGGACGCGGCCGCTCAAGCGCACGATCCAGAAGTCGGTGCAGGATCCGCTCGCCGAGCTCATTCTCTCCGGCCGCATCAAGGACGGCGAGAAGGTCAAGATCGATGATATATCGCTGGATTCCCGCTTGCGCGGGAATGAGCGGATTTTTAGCGCCACGCGAAGGTCCATCAGCGGAAGTCGAACCAGGATCGACGCGGCTGATCGCTGGCCGCGTCTCCTCCAAAATCAATTTCAATGTCAGCGGAATATATGTGAGCAGTTCTGCTCAGTAATCGATGGAGGAGAATTTTATTGA
>Ga0182016_10006857_pt1 | contig 11863 bp, 10 predicted proteins | sample 712S2MmetaG_FD_120491 | JGI IMG/M metagenome (GOLD analysis project Ga0182016, IMG submission 120491) | Permafrost microbial communities from Stordalen Mire, Sweden - 712S2M metaG | ecosystem: Environmental > Terrestrial > Soil > Wetlands > Permafrost | place: Sweden: Stordalen | collected...
AGCCCGGTTCTTCATTTCCTCGCGATTGGAAGAGAAGGTCTTAGGCATCGCCGGAGAATAGAACGCACATTAGTGAAGCTTGGATTGATTGAGGCGCGCGGTGTCCTCTTCGTATCCCGCACAGGAGCGCACCGGAAGCCGCGGATACTTCGGAAAGTGCGGATCGCCGGAGGAAAGCTTGCAAAGATAGAAGACCGAGCCGCGGTCCGAGCGGATAGTCTCGACGTGCACACACGCGGTGCACAAACCCACCGATCTGTCGAGATCCGTCTCCACTCGTTAGAAGCTTAGCCGGATTCCCAACTGAGCCGCAAACGGAATGCCGACCGTGGTGCCGGGACCAAAGAAATCGCCCAACCCGCCGGCGGGCACACGCAACTGATTCAGGCTGGTGATCGGTTGCGTCGCGGAGCAATCCGCATTCAGGCAAAATGCAGTGGCGTTGGCCAGGTTGTTGACCGGCACCGGCAGGGCAGCGAGGTTGGTGACGTAGTTGGCGCCGGGATTATTGCGATTGAAGAGATTGAAGATTTCGATAAACGGCGTCAACCGCCAACGCTCGTGCAAACGGAACGGTCGGCTGAGGCGCACATCCGTCTGGATGTAGGGCGTGCCGCGGAATTGATCCATGCCGGTCTGGACGCCGTTGACCACGGCGCGGTCGTCCAGCGCGTCTCCAAATCCATTGACGTCCACGGGCGTGGTGAGCGTGAAAGGCCGGGCGCTCTCGGCCTGGCTCAATACCGACAGTTCCAAGCCGCCCGGGAGGTGGACTGTCCCGGCCAGAACCAGACGGTCGGTGACATTTTCTCCCGACGGCCCGTAATCGCCTTTCGCAAACGCCTGGAGCGGATTGCAGACCCCGTTCACGTAGTCGAAAAGTTCGCCCAGCACGCAGCCCCACGTTTCGGCGCTCGACAGCGTATAGTTCAGCACCAGGCTGAATCGGGAAACATTGGCTTGCAGATGCACCGAAAGCCCGTCGTACCGGGACCGGTTGTCGCTCCGGAAAACGGTAATGTTGGGGACGTCCTGTTGTTGGGCCGCGAGGGTGTCGGCAAAAAGCGGCGAGAAAAGCGTGTATCCGGCCTGGTAAATGTACCGGCGGAAAGCGTGGTTGCCCTCCTCGTGAGTCCAGTCCGCGCCCAACGTCCAGCGGGAATTGAACGCATGCTGCACGCCGGCGCTGGCGTGCAGCGCGTACGGCGTCTTGTAGGCCGGATCGATCAGCGCGCCCGCGCCGCCGGAGGCCGCTCCCGGAATACAGCCTACATCGCCCGGATTGACGCAGGGCGCGGGCGGCTCATTTACGGCTTGGAACGCTGTCACCCAGCCATTCTGCGCCAGATCGTTGTAAAAGAGACCGAAGCCGGCGCGGATTACCGTATTCCTGGATTGGCCCGGCGCATAGGCGATGCCCACACGCGGCCCGAACTGCTTGCGGTAATCGTGAGGCGCGCCCGGATGCTGGAAGAGCGGGATCTGCAAAGCCTCAAGCGTTAGCAGCGCCGGATTGTCCAATTGAGACCGGCCGGAGGCTGTGAAGAGTCCAAAAGTGGTGTCGTAACGCAGGCCGTAGTTCAGCGTGAGATGCGGCGTCGCCCGCCAGGAATCCTCGGCGTACATTCCGAGGCGCTGCACGTTCTGCGAGAAGCTGCCGTTGCCCGCAGGGGTGCTCGTACAGGTGGTGCCCGGTGTGACGGCGAGGGTCGCAGTAGGTGTGCAGGTCAGATCCACGGCGAATTGCTGCGGGTTGTTGAGGTAGTCCACCGGATTCTGCGCGAACACGGTGAGGTTTTCCGCATTGCCCGGAAGCGCTCCGCTCATCACCGGCTCGTGGATGAAATCGACGCCGAAGCTGGGCGAGTGGCGGCTGGTGGAGTGCGTCACGGCATAACGGACCTGGTATTTTTCCTGATCCCGCACGATGGGAAAGGCCGTGATTGGCGTGACAAACTGGTTGTCGCCAAAGGTTTCGAAGCCGGAAATCGTCTGCGAGGTGGAACTGAAGGGGAAGGCCAGCGCGAAGCCGAGTTGGGAGTTGCGATATTCATTCAAGCGCAAGCCGCTGGCCGCGAGGGTGAAGGTCCCCAGCCATGTGGGACTGAAAATGAATTGCTGGCCCAGCACCAGGTTCCCATAGTTGGAATGCCAGGTGGCGCCGGTGGAAGAAAGCGTGGCCTGTTCCACGAAGGCGTTGTCGGTGGTGTAGGTATCTAGGGCGGCCCGCAGGAACCACTGCGCGCGGGACGACTGCGCCCAGTCGAAGCGCAGGTCGCCGAGGTAATCCCGGAATGGGACCGGCACGTTGTTGGGCACGGATATCGAACTGACGCCGGGGATGAGGCCCTGCCCGGCCAGTCCGGCAAGGGCCAGGAACTGGGTCAGGCTGGCGGGACTATAGGCGATGCTGGCGTCTTCGTGAGCCGCCTCGAGGGAGGCGAAGAAAAACAACTTGTCCTTCACGATGGGTCCGCCGAGGGTGCCGTCGTAGTTTTGCCGCGAGAACGGCTGTTTCGGCAGGGGCGCGGGATTCTCGATGGGGTAGCGCGCATTGAGGGCCGCGGCGCGTTCGTAGAAGGCCGCCTGACCGTGCCACACGTTGGTGCCGCTCTTGGTGGTGATCTCCACCGAGCCGCCCACGGTCCGGCCGGTATCCGCATTCTGCTGCGAGGTCTGCACGGCAAATTCCTGCACCGCGTCGGGAGAGAAGTTTTGCAGGAAGCCGCCAATGTAATCGTCCGAGTTATCGGCTCCGTCGACGGAATTCACATCGTTAAGTCCGGAACTGCCTCCGAAGGAGACCGCGGTGATGCGAGCCTTGGTAGGGTCGGAAGGCTCGACCGGCTCGGTGCCGGGGACCAGGTAGGCGATATTGGCGAAGCTGCGGTTCGCCAGGGGAATTGTGTCCAAATCCTTGGCGGTGATTGCGCCACCATGCACGGCGCTGGTGGCATCGATGGGTTGCGTAACGATGGAAGACGCCTGTGCCTGGACATTCAGCGCCTGCCGCTGGGAAGGAAGGTTCAACGTGACGCCGACTTCGCGCACTGAGCTGACTACGACCGCTACGTTGGAACTGGCCTCCGCGAGACCGGGGGCGCGCACAGTCAATCTGTAGTTGCCGGGCAGCAAGTTGTCGAAGCGGAATTCTCCACGGCTATCGCTCTTGGTCTGGCGCTCCAGGGAGGACTCGGTGGCCTGCAGGGAAACATCGGCGGACTGCACACGGCCGCCGCTCGCATCGTTGACCACGCCTGCCAGGCTGCCGCGGAAATCCTGGGCTTGGCATAGGCATGGGAGCAGGGTTAGGAAAAAGACGAGAGTTCGTCGCATCGCGGAAATGTAGAAACAGGCTAGCAGCAGACGCGACGCTACTACCACAGATCGTAGTTGCGGCTCACGGCGCCGGCGGGTCTGGAGACCCGCTGCAGGCGTGGACGCCCGCCCCACAAGACACACCACCCGGATTGGAGTAGGCTAGTGATGTAGCCCCAATCCCAATTATCAAAGGAGACAAACCAATGACCAAGTCCGTTTTGATTTGTGCCGCCCTCGCCATGACGGCGGGCCTGAGTTTCGCGCAGAAGTTTACCAGTCCGCCCGCGGAGACCTCGGTGACCATCGCAGGCAAGAACATCGCGATCAAATACTCGGCGCCTTCCGTGCATGGCCGGCAGATCTTCGGCGACGGCGGGAAGATTTCGCACGACCCGCACTACCCCGTTTGGCGCGCCGGCGCAAACTCCGCCACGGCTCTTCACACGGAAGCCGATCTTGATATCAAGGGCCTGCACGTCCCGGCGGGCGACTATACGCTTTTCGCCAACGTGGCCGATCCCGACCATTGGGAACTGATCGTCAGCAAAGACACCAAAGAGTGGGGCCTGGCCTACAAGGACAACATGGATCTGGGCCGCGTGAGGATGGACATGAGCAAGCCGCCGGCGCTAATCGAGACCTACAAGATGACGCTTTCCAGCGGCGGGGGGAATTCCGGCACGCTCGAGTTGGCCTGGGAGAACCACGTCGCATCCGTCTCTTTCACCGCGAAGTGACGGCCGCGCTTCCCTGCCCTGGCTGCAAGTGCTTTCACGCCACCAGCTTGCGGGAACATTCCGCTTTAGCGTAACGTATCAAGTTACGGATGCCTTTTTGCAGCCAGTGCGGAAGCCAGGTGGACGCGGCGGATGTCTTCTGCGCCAAGTGCGGCGCCCGGCAGCCGAATGCTGCGCCGCGTCCCGCCGATCCGTTTTCGTCCATCACGCCGCGTACGGCCTCGATCCTCTGCTACATTCCCGGACTCGGCTGGATCGGTTCCATCATCGTGCTGGCGTCGGAACGCTTTCGCGGCAACCGCGTGGTCCGCTTCCACGCCTTTCAAGGCCTGTACTTGTTCGTGGCGTACTTGATCGAGGATTGGGTGCTTAAGCCCATGTTCACCGTGATCCCGCACATGCACCTAAACGGTATCGTCGATGTGGTGCTATTGGGGATGTCGATCTTCATGATCGTGAAAGCCAGCCGCGACGAGGCTTTCGCGCTTCCCATTATCGGCGAGCTCGCGGAGAAGTCGGTGTCGGAACGGTGAGTTGGCGGATGGGCACCGCCGTCGCGCTCTTGCTGTCCGCAGCTCTGGCTTCCGCGCAGCAGACGCCGCAAAGAACTGCGCAGCCGCTGCACGCCGAATCCTCGTCGACGATCGACTTCGGTTCCGCCGCGGACGGTTCGGAGACGGTCGAGATCCGGAACGTATCGCACGAGGTTACCGGGACTCAGGTCCCGGGCCGGCCGCCCGGCGAGCGTCTCCTGCTGCGCAAGACCACGCGCTCGAAACAAGTCCTGGGCGACATCGGCATGGAAGCAACCGTCACGCTGGAGGCCTGGCGGTTGGGCGAAGATCTTCGGCGGAAGCCTCTGTACAGCCTGACGGTCACGGGCGACGAAGGCCACGCGATCGACAATGTGCTGTTCGTCGTCGCGCGCGGTCTGGAAGAGACCGAGTGGTGGTCGGTATATAAGTTGGGCTCTGGCCAGCAGCTCTTCGATACCTATGTGCCGTTGCTGAGCTTCTCGATTTCGCGGGAGACCGTGACCTCGCGATACGTAGGACTGGAGGCACCGGGCGACGATACGAAAGATGCGCGGCTGAAGCAGCCGAACGTGGTGGGCGTGGTCACTTATGCGTCGGAGGACCGGATCATTCGCGAGGCCCTGGTGACTTGCGACGACGCCAAGCAGGCCCAGCTTCTGCGATCGTACGCCGACACCACCCGCGCCGTTTCTTTGGTGGAAGGGGCGGATCAGCCGCCGCATACCTTGAAGCTGACGTTCAGCCAGAACTACCCGTCGCCTCCCCATGCGGTGGAAGTGCGGATACCGGTGCGCCGGGACGATCTCGATTTGGCGCACGCTCAACTGGCGCCGGGGATGCATGTAATTCTCTGGCGGCGATAGCGCCCGGGCGCGCACCTATTGAGGCTCGCATATTACAGTGACAGGCAACCTGGACCCCCTTGTGGGGCGGGCAATTTTGCCCGCAGCCGGCTTTCAGCCGGCCCGAGCCGCCTAAAAAGGCGGCTGCGGCCAAGATTGGCCGCCCCACATCAGCCCGATGCAGAGGGGTGCGAGCCTCAATAGATGTGCGCGCAACTACGTGTGATAGAGCATCAGGTAAACCACCACGCCGGTGATGCTGACATACAGCCAGATGGGCAGCGTCCAGCGGGCGATTTGGCGGTGCTTGTCGAAGCGCCCGGTCAGACCGCGGCGGAGGGTGATGATTGCCAGGACGGGAACCGTGAGGGCCAGCGTTGTGTGAGTGATCAGGATGGTGTAGTATACCGTGCGGATCGCTCCGGTTTTGGGGAAGTGTACGGAGCCGACCTGCGCGTGGTAGACGATGTAACAGATCAGAAAGAGCGACGAGGTGGCGAAGGCCGCCAGCATGACCTTGCGATGCGTCTGGATGCGCTTGCGGCGGATCAGCGTGTAGCCCCAGATGAGCAGCAGGGCCGCGGTGGCGTTTAGCGCGGCGTTGATGGACGGCAGATCGTGAACGGTCATTTTGGTGGCGGGGCTGAATCCTCTTTGGCTAGCTGGCGGATATCGTGCAGCAACTTGGGCAGCGCGCCATCTTCCGGGGTGCTGTAGAAGCCGCGCACGCGGCTGCGGCGGTCGAGCAGCACGAAGCGCGTCGAGTGCACCAGGCTGCCATCCACATCGCCCAGTTTGAAGCCGTTGCGGCAGATGGACTCCAGCGCCGCCTGTTCGCCGGTGAGGAAGAACCAACGGCCCGGCTCGGCGCGGTAGCGGGTGGCGTAGGCGGCCAGCACGGCGGGCGTATCGTTTTTGGGGTCCACACTGAACGAAACCAGCTTCACGTCCGGCATGGATTCGATGGCGGTTTGCACGCCGCGCATTTGCGCACTCATGCGCGGGCAGGGACCGGGACATGTGGTGTAGATGAAGTCGGCCACCCAGATGCTGCCCTCCAGCGATTTGCTGTCGAAGGGCTGGCCCGATTGCGCCGTCAACTGGAACGGCGGGATCTGCCAATAAACCGGAAGCGGCTGCGCCTGGCGGCATCCTGCGAGAGGGATCAGCAACGCCAGTGGAAGCCACAGCCTCATGCGTTGCTTACAAGGCTCTTCTGGTTGGCCACTACGCCGGAAGCGAGCAGCAGCACCAAACCAAAACATGCGGTCACCAGCAGGCTGACACCAATACCCGGCGATCCGGAACTGAGCTTCAGGAGGCCGTTGAGCAGAGAGATGGAATAGGTCAGCGGGTTCGCCCACATGACGATCTTGATCCAGCCGTGGGCGGTGGCCATGGGAAACAGCGAGCCGGAAACCATCCACATGGGCACCAGCAGCAGGTTCATGATGGCGTGGAATCCGGAGGTGGACGACATGCGCCAGGCAATCACAAAACCGAGGCCGGTGAGCGTGAAGGAAACCAGGAACACGGCACCGATGGTTGCCAGCAGGTCACCGATGCCGATCGACACCCCCGCCAACGGTGCGAAGGCCAGGAAGATGAGGCCCTGAATCCAGGCCAGCGTGGCTGCGCCCAGGATCTTGCCCAGCACCAGGCTGGTGCGGGAAGCGGGCGAGACCAGCATGGAGAGCAGGAATCCTTCGCGGCGGTCTTCGATAATCGAGATCGTGGAGAAGATCGCCGAGAACAGCACGGTCAACACCAGCGCGCCGGCGAAGAAGCGGCCCAGGTCGCCGGAGCCGGAGCCGATCAACAGCCAAAACACCAGCGGCGATGCGACCACGCCCAGCACCCGGCTCTTCTGTCTCCAGAAGCGCACCAATTCGCGCTGCCACAGCGTGACAACCGGCAACCAAAAGTTACTCAATCAAAGCTCCAGTCTCGCGGATGAACACATCTTCCAAAGTCGGCTTATGCAGCCCGACCGAATCGATCGCGCCGGGGAAAGCCTCCACCACCTCGGTGATGAAGCGGTGGCCGTTGGCGATCTCCACGCGGAGCACGCCATCCACTACCGAAGGCTGCAGACCGAAGCGGGTTTCGATCCTGCGGGCCAGTTCGGCTACATCCGCAGCCTCCAACACCACCACATCTCCGCCGATGCGCGAACGCAGATGCGCGGGCGTGCCCTCGGCCACCACGCGGCCCTGATGCAACAACGCCAACCGGTCGCAGCGGTCGGCCTCATCCAGAATGTGAGTCGTCAGCAATATGGTAACGCCTTCGCGGCTGCGCAGCTCTTCGACGTACTGCCACAGTTCGCGACGCGCGCCGGGATCGAGACCCGTGGAGGCTTCGTCCATCAGCAGCACGACCGGACGATGCAGCAATCCTTTGGCGATCTCGACGCGGCGCTTCAAGCCGCCGGAGAGCGTCTCTACGATGTCGTTACGCCGGTCGGCCAAGCCGAGGCGATCGAGCACTTGCGCGATGCGGTCGCGGAGCTTGGGGCCGGAAAGGCCGTACAGATGGCCCTGGGCGCGCAGGTTTTCGGCGACGGTCAGGGCTTTGTCGAGGCTTTGCGTCTGGAACACCACGCCGATCGCGCGGCGCACGGCGGCGGGATCGCGGGCGACATCGTGACCGGCCACTTCGGCGCGGCCGCCGGTGGGCACCATCATGGTGGAGAGGATGCGGAAGAGCGTGGATTTCCCGCCTCCGTTGGGCCCTAACAGGCCGAAGATCTCGCCCGCCTTGACTTCGAAGTTGACATTCGAAAGCGCCAGGCGAGACCCGTACTGATGACTCAGGTTCTCGGCTAAAATCACAATCCAGGTCTATCCAACAGCATCAGCCCGTAGATCAGCGGAAGGTAGATAACGGAAACCATTAGAACGTTGCGGGCGCGCAGTATGGTGCGATCCAGCGCCACTCGCACTCCGGAGTACAGGAAATAGAGACCGAGCAAAAGGGCGCCTACCAGATAGATGCGCCCGGACATGCCCAGGATGCTGGGCGCCAGGCTGACGGGTATGAGGACCAGCCCGTAGAGCACGATCTGGCGCGCCGTGGAGCGGCCATCCGGCTCGACCACGGGGAGCATGCGGATGCCCGCGCGCGCGTAGTCCTCGCGGTACATCCAGGCGATCGAATAGAAGTGGGGGAACTGCCAGAGGAACAGAATGGCGAACAGCACCCAAGCCTCGCTGGTAATCGACCCGTGCGCGGCGGCGAAGCCGATCATGGGCGGCATGGCTCCGGGGAATGCGCCGATAGTGGTGGAGAGCCACGAGCGGCTCTTGAGCGGGGTGTACAGAAACAAATAGCTGAGCAGCGTGAAGAGGCCCAGCAGCGCGGTCAACAGGTTCACGCCCAGCCACAGATCCGCGAAGCCGGCGAGCGAAAGCGCGACGGCGAAGATTAGCGCGCGCCGGGGTGTGACGCGGCCCGAGGGAATGGGGCGGTCCGACGTACGCCGCATATGGCGGTCGGCGTCGCGTTCGTACCACTGGTTCAGGGCGGCGGTGCCGGAGGCGATCAGCCCGGTGCCGAGGATGGTGTGCAGCAGGCCCAACCAGGGGATGCCCGCTGCAAAAGCCCACCAACCGCCGGCTCTGGGCAGACCGAAGTAGTAGCCGATGCCGGTGCTCATCAGGATGAGCCAAGTGATGCGCGGCTTGGTGAGCTCGATGTAGTCTTTCATCAATCTCCAAAATGGGGAGGCGGCCTGGGAGGCCGCCGCAGACCACGGGCCTGCCCCACGTCGATCATTTCTTGTACGTCAAATCGAACGTCTTGCTGTCGTTCGCGCCTACCGTGATCTGCTGGTCCACCGTCCCGTAGGTTTCATGCCATGCTTCCAACGTGTAGGTCCCCGCGGGCAGATTCTTTATTGTAAACGTCCCGTCGTCGCTTGTCACGGCGAAAAACGGATGGTGGACCACGGCGATGTATGCTCGCATCCAGGGATGCACGTTGCATTTGACGGGAATCATCACTTCCTCGCGCGGGAAGCTCTTGGTTTTGGGATCGCCCTTGGGCGGCTGCGACTCGTTCCATTCCTGGTTGATCTTGGGCAGCGGATGGATGTTGTGATTCGTCGGATCGTCATTCCTGATGTCGATGGGCTGGTTGGTCATCACGGCCAGGACGTGCGGCGTATACATACAGCCCTTCTGATCGATCTGCGCGTGCTCCGTGGGCGTGGGCCATGGCTTATTGGGCAGCCCGGCCTTGATCCACACGAAGGTGTAGCGCAAAGTACCGTTACTGTTAAGCACGGCCGTCTCGCTCTTTTGCGGCGTAGAGTGCGAACGCTCGCAGGCCGGATTCGCCGACATGTCGATGTTTCGCACCGCGGGCTTCGCGCCGGAAAAGATCACCTTTCCAGTGACCGTGGCGGCATTGGACTGAGTGGCCAGGAGCAGAGCGAAAACCGCTCCGCAGGGGATTGACAGACTCTTCATGAATAGCTCCTTTTTTCGAAATGGGTATTGGGTCCTACTGCGCGCCGGCACTCGCCCTCAGGCGAGCCAATTCCTCCGGCGTGAACTGGAACATGTATCGTACTAACAACTGCGCGTGGTCTTTGTTGTAGCCGTTGAAACTTTCCGGCGTGGGACCGGCGAACACCATCTTGTCGCCCTCCTGCCGGAATAAGCCGGACGGCATGGCGGTGCCCGGACTCATCATGGCCGGGTCCAACATCCAGCGCCGCGCCCAGCCGGGCTTTAGGCGCTCCTTCGCCAACAGGAAATTCGGCGCGGTGGCGTGCGCGTCATGTTTGGGATCTCCGGTGGCATGGCACTTCAGGCAGGGCGCGCCTTCGCTCGAGAACAACTGCCGCGCCATGGTGCGCTCCTGATCGGTGAGCGGGTCCAGCCGGTCGGCGATATACGGCGATGCCTGCGACGACATGGCCGCGAAGAACCGCACGATCTTCTGGATCTCTCCATCGGAGAAATAGAACGTCGGCATGCGCGCTTTCAGATACCGGCGCACGCCGTCGCGATCCATCTCGTCGGGCTTTTCGGTCAGCGACGGATTGTTCAGGAAGCCCATCAACCATTCAGGATTGACGCGCGCCCCTTCGCCGATCAGGGTGGGCGGGCGCTGATCCTTCCAGTCGGGATCCTGGTAGCGCGGCAGGGTCATGAACACGGTGGTCTGCCCCACGTGAACCTGATGGCATCCCATACAGTTGTATTTGCGGACCACCCACCAGCCTTCGATGATGTCGCGGCGCTGGTCGCCCGGATTGTAGAAATAGCGCGCCGGGATACTGGGGTCGACGGAGCCAGTCAGGAAGGTGGTGAGCTGATCGATCTCCGGCTTGGACAAGTTGAAGTTCGGCATCTTGAGCCGGTCGAGCTTGGCCTTCTCTTTGCCCTGATCGTAAACCGCCGGATTCTCGAGCTTGTGTTCGAAGAAACCTTTGTGCGTATACCAGCCTTCGCTTTCGGCGCGATGGCCCAGCAGCGCGAAATCCAGGCGCTCGATGGGCTTGGAACCTTCCTTGGTCAGCTCCGTGCCGATGCGCTGCTCTTCTTCCAGGCCGGCAATTTCATGGCATCCGGCGCAGCCATAGAAACGCACCAGGAACTGGCCGCGCGCTTTCAGGCTGGGATCGTCGACATAATCGGCGTTGGCATAGGTGACGCCCTCGTGTTTGCGGGTTTCCAGGTAGCTGGCGATATCGCGCGCCTCGGCCTCGGTGAGCCGCAGGCTAGGCATGGGAGTCATTTGCATGACCAGCAATTCGTGGCCGTCGTTGGGACACTTGCTGTGCTCGGTGTCGAAGACGAACGGCTGGCCAGCGCGCTTGTAATCTTCCGCGGTGATGTCTTTCTTCTCGAACGGACAATAGGGCAGCGTACGCTGGCGTGGGTTGTGGACCCAGCGCACCAGGTAATCGTAATTGTCCTTTTCGCCCACGCGGCTCAGATTCGCGGCGAACGTGCCGCCCTGCTTTTCGGCATCTTCTCCCATCGAATGGCAAGCCATGCAGCCGCGCGTCTCGAAGGCTTCCTTGCCCTTCTCGGGATCGCCGGCCGGCTGCTGCGGCAGGTCGCCCGTCACGCCGGATTGCCAGATGAAGGCGGATATGGCATGAATTTCACCCTCGTCCAGGCGGAAGGTGGGCATCTTGGTGCCCGGCCGCCACTTGTGCGGATCTTTCAGCCATTCCGGCAGCCATTCCTTGTGCATCTTTATACGCACTTCTTTGAGGCTTGGGCCGACCTTCTTGATCTCGCGCACCAGGCTGCGGGCGCGGTCGTCGTCCTGTTCGATCTTGGCGTCCAGGCCGCTGATGCGCACCTTCAGATCGTTGGCGTGTTGATAGTACTTCTGCGCTTCGTCGTTATCGGGAGTATTGTCGCCCTTCGTGGTGGTGAAGCCGATTTCGCGCGTCCACTCGGCC
>Ga0182016_10006859_pt1 | contig 11861 bp, 12 predicted proteins | sample 712S2MmetaG_FD_120491 | JGI IMG/M metagenome (GOLD analysis project Ga0182016, IMG submission 120491) | Permafrost microbial communities from Stordalen Mire, Sweden - 712S2M metaG | ecosystem: Environmental > Terrestrial > Soil > Wetlands > Permafrost | place: Sweden: Stordalen | collected...
CATGACGCCATCCATATCGAAGATCAAGGCCAGATCGAAAATAAAAGGTAGAGACGGGTGAGCGGGGTGAAAAACCGAGGGGTGAGCCTCATCAAATTCCGGCATTTGGACGAATCATAACATTAGCATCGTGACGCGGAACCAAAGCGCATCAACGCGAACCCATAAACGTAAAGCCATGAACGTAAAGCCATGAACGTAAAACAGTGATATGTTTTGGCTTGCGGAAGCAGCTACAATGGCCGATGGTAGGTTGTAACGGGGAAATACGGTGAAAGATCGCACAGGCCGCCTCTTCCTGATTTCAGGTAGGGTGCAAGGCGTTGGATATCGGGCGTTTGCGGTGGAAGCGGCGCGCGAAACGGGAGTCACCGGATGGGCGCGCAATCTGGACGACGGGCGCGTGGAAGTTCACGCCTCGGGAACCGTGCGGCAACTGGATGAGTTTGAAGAGTTGCTGCGCAGAGGTCCACGTTTCGCCGAAGTGCAAGGGCTAGAGAAGAGCGAAGCGGCGGTTCACGCCGTGCAGGAGTTTGTGATTCGTTCATAAATAGAATTTGTCGCTCACGCAATTGTGCAGTCGCGCAGGATCAACGCGCGCGGGGCGGCCAGGAGCATTCCTATGGAAAAATTTCAGATGATCACCACGATCCAGCAGCACGTGCTGCAGCAGCAGGAAGAATTGTTTCCGGAGGCCCGCGGCATTTTTTCGTCGCTGATCTCGGGGATTTCGCTGGCGACGAAAGCGATTCAGGCGCAGGTGCGGCGCGCGGGGCTGGGCGATCAACTGGGCGCCGTCGGCGCGACGAACGTGCAAGGCGAGGAACAGCAGAAGCTGGACGTCTACGCGAACCAAATGCTGCTCCACTGCCTGGGGCGGCGTGACGCGGTCGCCATGCTGGTTTCCGAAGAGAACCAGGAGCCGGTGACGTTCGATCGCGCGCGCGACACGGGACGCTACATCGTGGTCTTCGATCCGCTCGACGGATCGTCGAACATCGACGTGAATGTTCCGGTCGGGACCATCTTTTCGATCTTCCGCCGGCCGGAGACGGAAAAGGATCCCACGCGCGCCGTGTTGCAGCCCGGATCGAAACAAGTGGCTGCGGGCTACGTAGTGTACGGATCGTCGACCATTCTGGTTTATACGGCGGGCCGCGGCGTGTTCGGATTTACGCTCGATCCGAGCGTGGGCGCTTTCGTCCTGGCGTACGAGAACATGCAGATGCCCAAGCAAGGCAATTATTATTCCGTCAACGAAGCCAACGCGGGAGCGTTTCCGCCCGCCTATCGCGAATATCTCTCGCGCCTGCGCAACGGGAGCTTGGGCTGCGAATACAGCTCGCGCTATGTGGGATCGCTGGTGTCGGATTTCCATCGCACGCTGCTGAAGGGCGGCGTCTTCCTGTACCCTCCTACGAAAGCTCACGCGTCCGGAAAATTGCGCTTGATGTACGAGGCGAATCCGCTGGCATTCATTGCCGAGCAGGCGGGCGGAACGGCGACCAACGGGCTGGGGAATATTTTAGACATACAGCCGGAGACCATCCATCAACGCACGCCGTTTGTGATCGGCAGCAAAGTGGAGATGGAGGCCTTCGCGCAGTGCGTGAAGGAAGTCGAGACGCCCGTGGCGGCGGGCCGATGATCGTCTTCAATTCCGCATCTGGGATTTGTGGAAATGAATAGGGCGGCCCACAGGACCTGCCTTTTGTTGGGCCTGCTAAAATAACGTTTCTCCTGGTTACAAAGTTGTTTACGAAGTCCCCCCGAAAAATCATGGATCAACTAAAAAGTCTTATTCGCGAAGTGCCGGATTTTCCCAAGCCCGGCATCCTGTTCTACGACATCACCACGCTGCTGCAGGATCCTGTCGGTCTGCGCGCGGTCATCGACGGTTTGACGGGCCGCTACAAGCACGAAAAGATTGACAAAGTGATCGGCGTGGAGGCGCGCGGATTCATTTTCGCGCCGGCCGTCGCCTATGCCTTAAATGCCGGATTCGTTCCCGTGAGGAAGCCCAAGAAGCTGCCGTTCACCACCAGGCGCGTGGAGTACTCGCTGGAATATGGCACGGATGCCCTGGAGATCCACATCGACGCCGTGAAGCCGGGCGACCGCGTTTTAATCGTCGACGATCTTATCGCCACCGGCGGCACCACGCGAGCGGTCGCGGATCTGGTGACGAGTTTCGGCGCGGAAGTTGCCGGACTGTGCTTCGTCGTGGAGTTGGATTTCCTGCGAGGGCGGGACAAGTTAGGCGAATATCCCATCCAGTCGCTGGTTCATTACGCGAACTGATCTGCGGATGCTCTTTGGGAAAAGCGGCTGCTCTTTGGGAAGAATCGATGCTATCTGGGAAAGATCGGTGCTGCACGCAGAACCCGACGCTCCCGGCTAAAAAAGACGGCGCGCCCTCATTCTCTGAGCGAGCCGCCGCACCGCCCAAGTCATCGAGCGGGCAAAGAAACATTTTTGCAGACGGCGCCTAACGCTCTGTACGAGATCGTTAGTGATCGCGAAAACGCCATCCAGCTGATTCGCCGCCAGGAACGCCAATTGCCGGTCCCTGGACATCAGCACCGCGGAATTCAGCACCATGCCGGTCCAGCGTCACGTGTCCGTTCTTCACGGCCACGTGGATCGACGGGTTCGTTCCCATAAAGTAGCGATACAACGATGATGTGCGGCTCAGCGGCTATCTGATGCCGGGGCTTGCTCCCGGTCTTCTCTGCCTACCACCGTGTCCACTTCTATGGACGACGGAGTATGCGCTTTGGTTGCAGGTCGTCATTCGGCCGTCGAGTCCTTCAGATTTTGCTGAAAGAACAATCCTTATTCAAGGACTGCCCAGCCGGTCCGATACGTGCAGCTGTCTAGCCTTCCATGGCAGCACCCTCTCAGATTCCACCCCTCGCACCTGTAGCGGCCGGGAATAGATCCGGCGCTTCGTCCGGCCGCACCGCCAGCGGCAGACATGCCGCGAAAGGCACGGCTCCGGCCGGGCCTGCGGCGCCCGCGAAGGCGAAGGTCGGCTCGCTGGCGGAAATGGCCGTGCCCCTGGGCGTGTTGGGCATCGTAATGGCGATGATCGCGCCCATGCCTCCGTTCCTTCTGGACATTCTGATCAGCGCGAACATCACGATTTCGGTGATCGTGCTGATGGTCTCGATGTACATCACCAAGCCGGTGGAGTTTAACGTCTTTCCCACCTCGCTCCTTTTGATGACGCTGTTCCGCCTGGCGCTGAATATTTCCTCTTCGCGTTTGATTCTGATCCAGGGAAATTCGGGGACGCGCGCCGCGGGACAGGTGATTGAAGCCTTTGGAAATTTCGTCGTCGGAGGGAACTACATCATCGGCGTGGTGATCTTCCTCGTGCTGATCGCCATTCAGTACGTGGTCATCAACCATGGCGCCGTGCGCATCTCCGAAGTGACCGCCCGCTTCACGTTGGACGCGCTGCCCGGCAAGCAGATGTCGATCGACGCGGACTTGAACGCGGGCTTGATTGACGAAAACGAAGCGCGCTCCCGTCGCAAGCAGCTCGCGGCGGAGGCTGAATTTTACGGCGCCATGGACGGAGCTACACGCTTCACGCAGCGCGACGCCATCGCCAGTATCATCATCACATCCATCAACATCATCGCCGGATTTCTGATCGGCGTGTTTCAACACGGCATGGATCTGCAGCGCGCGCTGCAAACCTACACCGTGTTGACCATCGGCGACGGCCTCGTGACGGTGATCCCCGCACTGATGGTTTCCGTGTGCGGAGCTTTGATCGTTACGCGCGCCAGCTCCGACAATCAGCTCGGCGCGGAGATGAAACGTCAGGTGTTCAGCAATCCGCAGCCGCTGATGTTGTCGGGTGGTGTGCTCGTCGCGATGGCCCTGTTCCCGGGATTGCCCACCGTCCCGTTCCTCCTGCTCGGCGGGGGCGTTGGCTACATCGGTTGGAGACTGAAACAAACCCAGGAAGCGGCAGCCAGCGCTCCCGCGGCCGCGCCTCCGCCGAAGAAGGAAAATCTCGAATTGGTTCTCAAAGTGGAACCGTTGGCGCTCGAAGTGGGACTGGGCTTGGTGAAGCTGGTGGAAGGCGGCCAGAATTCGCAGCTATTGCGACGCATCGCGGGCATCCGTAAACAAATGGCGAGCGACGCGGGCTTCATGGTACCCCCGGTTCGCGTCACGGATAATCTACAACTCAAGGCTGGCGAATACGTCGTTCTGCTGAAGGGCGCGGAGATCGCGCGTTACGAATTGGCCCAGAATTGCGAGCTCGCGATTCACGCGGGCAGTGGTACATCCGATAACGCTCCCGCGCTGGCAGGCGTAGCGACGCGCGAGCCCGCGTTTGGAATTCCCGCGGTGTGGATTCCGGCCGAAGCGGCCGAAAACGCACGCGCGCGGGGCTACACGGTCGTCGACGGCGTCAGCGTGCTCGGCACGCATCTCGCCGAATTACTGCGCCGTTACGCGTATGAACTCCTCTCCCGGCAGGACACCAAGAATATTCTGGATCGCGTGGCGGAGGAAAATCCAAAGGTTGTCGAAGATCTGGTGCCGAAATTGCTCCCCATGGCAACGGTGCAGAAAGTTATGCAAAACCTGTTGCGCGAACGTGTCTCCATTCGCGACGCCGTGACCATCGCCGAAGCCTTAGGCGATGCGGCGCCGATGACGAAAAATCCGGTATTGCTCACCGAGTATGTAAGGCAGGCGATTCGCAGGCTGTTGGTGAAACCGTATCTGAACTCTGCGGGCGAGCTCCCCGCGTATTTTCTCGACGCGAGCCTGGAACAAGCCATCGAGAGTTCGGTGGAACACGGAGAGCTCGCCAGTCATTTGAATTTGGCGCCGCAGCGCTTGCGCGACATTGTGGATCGCATCACGCGCGCCGTAGGCGCCGTGGAAACTCCCACCGCGATCATGACGAGTTCGGCGGCGCGTTTCTTTCTGCGCCAAATGATCGAAGGAACGCTGCCGAATCTCGCCGTACTCTCTCACAGTGAAGTCCCCGGCGGGATGCGTGTGGTGTCGATCGGGCTGGTCCAATGAGACTGAAAAGTTATTTCTCGGGAACGGTAGAAGCGGCGATGGAGTTGGCGCGCAAAGAACTGGGCGACGAAGCGCTGCTGGTGAACGCGCGTCCCGCGACGCCCGAGACGCGTTCGCTCGGTGCCTTCGAAGTCGTCTTCGGATTGCCCGACGGATTTCACGAGGCGTCGTCAGGCGCAGGATCGCGTGCGTCGGCGGATCCTTCCGCTCCGGCCGCGGCGAGCGCGTCGCAAGACCGGTTAGTGCAGGAACTATCGGAATTAAAACGGCAGATGGAGCGGATGGGGCACTCGCTACGTTATCCTCGCGCATTGCCTGCGGCCGGATCGAACGAGTCGGAACTCTATCTCCGTCTGCTGGACGTAGAGTTGGAGCCAGCCCTGGCGCAACAAGTGGTGCAAGGGAAAGCGCTCGAAGATCTCTTCGAAACCAGCGCGACGCTGGGGCGATCGGGCGGCCGATCCGCGGACCGGTCGACGCTCAAGAGCAGGACCCCGGGACCGGCGGAGCACCGCGCGGTGGTCGCGCTGATTGGCCCTCCCGGAGCGGGCAAGACGACCACGCTCGTGAAATTAGCGGCCCGCTATGGGCTCACCTCGCGGCGTCCCGCGCAGATTCTTTCGATCGACGTAAACCGTATTGCCGCCGCCGATCAGTTGCGGACGCTGGCTGCGATTTTGGGCGTGGCTTGCGACGTCGTCGAGACGCCCGCGGCCTTGGCTCAGGCGATCGAGGAGCATCGCCATAAGGATTTCGTCTTCATCGACACGCCCGGTTATGCGTGCCCCGAGATGGAAGAGGCTCGCGAACTCGCCGCGTTGATCGCCGGGCATCCCGAGATCGACACGCACCTGGTTGTGCCCGCGTCGATGAGGCCGCTGGATTTGGCACGCACGATAGACCGGTACGAAATGTTCTCCCCACACAAACTCATCTTCACCAAGCTGGACGAGACGGAATCGTTCGGCCCGCTGATCAACGAATCCTTCCGGCGCTCGCTGCCGGTTTCGTTTCTTTCGACGGGACAGAATATCCCGGACGATTTGGAGCCCGCCACGAAACAGGAGATTGCCCAACGCGTACGCGGACGCGAACGGCGCAGCGCGGGAGCGGCGGCATGAGCGAAGGAGCGGTATGAGCGAAGGAGCGCCTCAAACGGTGAAATCCAGCAACGCGTACGAAGAACAGGCGGCGGCCGCGCGCGTGGCGGAGAATCGCGAACAGCTGATCCTGGAACATCTGCCGCAAGTTCGTCTGATCGCGCGCCGCATTCACGAACGCTTGCCGGAAAGCGTCAGTCTGGACGATCTGGTCTCCACCGGGATCGTGGGATTGATCTCGGCCATCGACCGCTTCGATTCCTCGCACAACGTGAAGTTGAAGACTTACGCCGAATACAAAATTCGCGGCGCGATTCTCGATAGCCTGCGCGGCTTGGATTGGGCTCCCCGCCAGCAACGCAAGCGCGCGAAACAAATTGAAGCGGCGATCTCGGTTGCCGAACAGCGCCTGCATCGCACGCCGAGCGAAGAGGAGATTGCGGCGCAATTGGGTTTAGAGCTTACCGCGTATCACGAATGGCTGGTGGAGATCCGCGGGTTGAATCTCGGCAGCTTGGAAAACGCGTCGGCCGACGAAGACGGCCGCGACTTGTTGCGCTACGTTTCCGGGGATGAAGACAACTGGCCGTCGAAGGTCGTCGAGCGGAGCGAACTGAAAAAGCTGCTGGCCGAGGCGATCTCCAAAATGCCGGACGTCGAGAAGACCGTATTGAGCTTGTATTATCACGAGGAAATGACGCTGCGCGAGATCTCGAAGATTCTGAGCTTGCACGAGTCGCGCATTTCGCAGTTGAAGTCTCAGGCGATTCTACGGCTGCGCTCTTACATGGAAAAGCGCTGGCCGATGCCACGTGGAGTTTAGTTCGTGTCGGAATCCCATCTGCACTGGTTGCTCGAAGAGTTCGGGTCGCAGCTCGCCTCCGTGTTCGAGACGATGGCGGGCGAGCGCCCGAAGGTGGAGCTGTCCACCGCTCCCGCCGGACAACCTGTCGCGAGCCTGGTGTGGAAGCAGCCGTTCCAGGGGATCCCCGGAGAGCTCTTCCTCGCCGCGCCCGAATCCGTTTGGACCTTTGCCGCCGAACAGGTTTTGCGTGCCGCCGGCATGCCGGAGTCCGACGCCGAAACGCTGGAGTCGACGTATCTCGAAACGCTCGGACAAGCGCTTGGTGGATTGGCGCAGGCCATGTCCGCACGGCTCGGCAAGGAAGTCACGCCGGAGGGCGGACAGAAGATTCCGGAGGCTCCGAAAGAAATCGAATGGAGCGGACTGGATCTTACGTTTCCCGGAGGCATGGTCACCCTTCACCTGGGACCCCAGCCCGCCTTGCTCGAAGCCCTGACGCCGGCCATCGCCGCGCCCAGTCCTGGCCACGAAGCGGCCGACGATGACGCGGAAGACGATCGGCAGACCGCGGAGGCGGGCGTTCCCGGCCGCTCGAAAACCTTCGATCTGCTGCTCGATGTCGAAATGCCCGTGAGCGTTTCGTTTGGCCGCGCCAAAGTTCCCTTGAAGGATGTTTTGAAATTGACCACCGGCTCGATCGTGGAGTTGAATCGGTCGATTGTGGAGCCGGTCGAGATCATCGTCAACAATTGCGTCATTGCCCGTGGCGAGGTTGTGGTGGTGGAAGGAAATTTTGGGGTGCGCGTGCAGGAAGTGGTGAGCCGCAAGGAACGTCTGCGAACGCTGAACTAGCGGAGTGACAATGTTGACAAGTGAATTCCTTGTGCGGAACGCCTCGCTGCTGTTGGACGCCCTGCTGGCGGTGGGGCTTATCGCAAGCTTGTGTCTGAGCCTCGGCGCGCAACGCGCGATTCAGCGGCAGGCTCGCAAGCACAGGAAAGCGGTGGAGGAACTCGCCGGCCGGATCGCAGCGGCCTCGCCGGTGGTGGCTCGGGCTCCGCAGGAACCGCCGCCCGAGACGGTTCGTTCCTCGAGCTCCGGCGTGCGGCCCATGCTGAATTTGAATCAGAGAGTGCAGGCGCTCAGACTGCTGAGGCGCGGTCAGGATATCGGGCACGTATCGGCTGTGTTGGGAATGACGCGCAAGGAAATCGAGCTGCTGATGCGGGTGCAGGAACTGGCCGCGGCGCGCACGGCCGGGCAGCATGCTGTAGGCCGGCTTACCGCTGCGGAGGCGCCGGATGCTCGCCCATCTCGGGCGTCACGGTGATGCTCATCTCTTTGCGATCGCGCAGCAGGGCTAGTTGTACGCTCTTGCCTTGGGTGGCGCGGAGCCGGGCGGAAATATCGGCCGCCGACGCGACTTTGATGTCGTCCACGCGCAGGATCACGTCGCCCGCTTTCAGTCCGGCCCTCTCCGCCGCCGAATTGCGGAGCACGGTTCGCACCAGGACGCTGGGGTCTTTCGATCCGAAGTAAGCCGCCAGTTGGCCGTCGATCGATTCCGCCTCAATGCCGAGCATCGGGCTGTTCATGCCTGGGAACACGCGCGGAATATCGGGCATCGGCATATCCGGCATGTTGAGGTGCACGCCCTCGGGCACGAGAATTCTGGGCAACGTGCGATTGTCGATCTTGACGGTTACGGTCTGCGTCGCGCCGTTGCGAACGACGTCGAGTTTCACTTCGCGGCCTACGGGCGTTTCGCGCACCATGCGCGAGAACTGCTCCCGGCCTTCCACCTTTTGACCGCCGTAGGCGATCACGACGTCGCCCGCTTTGAGGCCCGCCGCTTCGGCCGGGCTATCGTGAATCACCGAAGTAATCTCCACGCCCGCTTCGTCGCGCAGCTTCAACGCCTTGGCGCGTTCCGGCGTGATTTCCTGAATGCCGACGCCCAGGTACCCTCCGTGGATCGGAAAAAGTCGAGCTGCCGGCTGCGCCTGCTGCGGCGCAGGAGCCTGGCCCGCGAGCAATGCGGAAATCGCAAACGCCGCGGCCAAAGCGACTCTTGCCAACATTCGCCGAACTGAAGGAACGGGGGGATTCATATCGCTACACTCTGCTCTTTACGACGGCTCACACTGCGAAACGTCGCGTGCACCAGCATCTTCATCAGCAGGCGTTTTCATAAACAGACGTTCTCATGAACAAACTCAGTAAACTCCCGCGGACGCCTTCACGGCTTCCAGCATTCGTTGCGCGCGCTGGCGGATGTAGGTGTTGTCTTCGCGGGTGTCGTCCTCGCGGCTCACCATTTCCTGCAGGACGCCGATCACTTGGCGATCCATCGCGGAACCCGTGCCCGACGTCAGCAGATCGATCGCCTGCGTGCGCATTCCCGGATTCACGTCATGCTGCAAAACACTCGCCAGCGCCGTCTGCACGGAAGGATCGTGCGCGTAGGATTTCAATCCTTCCATGGCGCGCCAGCGGACCACCGTGTTCTGATCGTTCTCCAGCGCGAACACCAGCGCGTCGCGCACGTCGGAGGACACCGCACCGTTCACCAGAATGGTGACGGTTTCCGCGCGCAGCCCGGGATCGGACGAACCCTTGGCCGCCGCCATTAAAAGATTTCGAATCATCGCGTCCTGCATGTTGCCGGACACCGTGCGCTGCTTGGTTTCGTTCAGCACGATGTTCACGCGGCCGTTCGCGTCCTCCTGGACGTTGCGAACTTGCGTGGCGCCGAGATTCGCCAGATCCATCGCGCTGTAGTTCGCTCCGCCGCCTTTGTCGACATACGGAACGACTCGCGCCGCCATAAAGCCGATCGCAAGCAACGCGAACGCCCCGGCCGGACGCAACCAGCTCGCATTCCACCTGCCTTCAAAGCTCGATAGGACCTGCGACCACCAGCTCTCCGTCGTAGTCCCATGTGTAGTCCCATGTGTCGTCTCATGTGTCATCGCATGCGTGCCTGCGGAACTTGCAACGCGGCGGTCCGCCAGCGATTGAGCTTGTAAATCCAGAGTCTCGAATAAATTCTCGCGGCAGCTTGCGAGCAGCGCGGGCGACGGAGTCACCGCGATATCGTCCACGGCGGCGTGCAGCGCTTTCTGCTGTTCCAGCGCGGAGCGGCATGCCGTGCACGCGTCAATATGTTGATCCGCGCGTTCTTCTTCGTCGAAATTCAGCTCCCCGTAAAGCAGCAGCGCGAGCTGGTCGCGTACGGCGTCACAGTTCACGCGCATTTCACCAGGGTTCACGCGCATCGCGTCAGAATTCATTGGATTACTCATACCAGATCTCCCAGCGCCAGCCGCATCTTTTGCGTGGCGCGAAATAGACAATTTTTCGCGGCTTCTTCTGTGGTTCCGAGCGTCTCGCCGATATTTCTGAGCCGCAGTCCTTCGTAGTGGCGCAACTCGAATACGGTTCGCTCGCGCGGCGACAACTCGGCCAGCGCCGCCTTCACACGGCGCCGGATCTGCCCGCTCAATAACTGCTTTTGCGGATCCAAATCGGGGCGCTGTTCGGCGACCGAATCCAGACGGTCGACCGCACCGTCCGGTGTCATGACGACCGGCGACTCTTCTTTACGCACTTTGCGTTTGCGCAACTGATCCAGACACAGATTGGTCGCGATGCGATAGATCCACGTGTGGAAGCTGCAATCGAAGCGGAAGTTGTTGAGGTTGCGATAAACGCGCAGGAAGGTTTCCTGATAAACGTCGCGCGCGTCTTCGGGCGAACGCAACATGTTCATCGCCAGGCGAAGGATGCTCTGATCGTAACTGCGTACCAGTTGCTCGAACGCAACTCCATCCCCGCCTTGGGCGGCGCGAATGAGCGCATTCTCATCGGCATGAGCCTGATAGTTGGCGACGCGCATGGCTCTGGCGTTCTGCACCACCGTATTGGACGACGCAGATCAAAAAAAGTACCGAAGCCCCATGCGTCAGCTTGGAGCTGAACGAAACGCCGCCGGGCTAGCCCCATGAGCCCGTCTAGGGCTGCCCACAAAACTCGCCTATCCGATGGATTTTAAGCCAGTTCCAGTTCGATCCGCTTTTGCCCGGCGTCCAGGCCGCTGATCTTGCAGCTGACCACCTGGCCCACCTTCAACGTGGCCGCCGCGCTTTCGCTCCCGCCACCCGACTTCCATTTCGAAGCCAGCATCGCGGAGAGCGCCGAAACGTCTACCTTAGGCGCGCCCGCCGCCACTTCCGCCGATTTCTGCTGGACCAGTTTGCAATGGCCCACCACGCCTTCGCCGAGCTCGATGCGAGCCTTGGCCGCGGAAAGATCCATGATGCGGCCGGAAACCTGATCGCCCACTTTGTGTTCGGTGATGTATTCGTCCACGCTGGTCGGCTGCAGCTGTTTGATGCCCAGGCGCAGGCGGCGGCGTTCCTTGTCGGCTTCGAGGACGACGGCTTTCACCACTTCCCCTTGCTTCAGCGCTTCGTTCGGATGATTCAAACGTTTTTCGTGCGTGATGTCGCCGATGTGGATCATCCCCTCGATGCCTTCGCCCAGATCGACGAATGCGCCGAACTTCGCGAGGCTCGTGATGGGAGCTTCCACCTGCGTGCCCACGGGATATTTCTTTAGCGCCTCTTCCCAGGGATCGCCGAGCGCCTGCTTCAGGCCGAGCGCAATGCGTTTGTCCGCGGGATTCACTCCCAGCACCACGACGTCCACCAGTTCGCCAGGCTTCACGACGTCCGTCGCTTTGACGTTCTTCTTGCTCCACGACATTTCCGAAACGTGGATCAATCCCTCAATGCCCGGCTCCAGTTCCACGAACGCGCCGAAATCCAGCACGCGCGCGACCTTGCCCTTGATCCGCGAACCGGCTTGATACTTCTGCGCGACCAACGTCCACG
>Ga0182016_10006860_pt1 | contig 11861 bp, 11 predicted proteins | sample 712S2MmetaG_FD_120491 | JGI IMG/M metagenome (GOLD analysis project Ga0182016, IMG submission 120491) | Permafrost microbial communities from Stordalen Mire, Sweden - 712S2M metaG | ecosystem: Environmental > Terrestrial > Soil > Wetlands > Permafrost | place: Sweden: Stordalen | collected...
CAAGCTCTGGACGGCTCAGGTCGGAAAGGTTGGATGGCGGCGGCACATGATGCAAAGAGTCGACCGCGCCGAATCGACGCAAGGAAAAAATGAGGGGTTACCCACACTTTTGCCCCTATTACGAATGAAGGCTTCAACACCCTGAAAACCAAGGGCTGCCACCCCCTCACCCATCCTGCGGCCGGGCAAAACCCCTGACGGCAAGGAGGTTCGCACCCATCTGCGGCGGCTGGTACTGTGCATCCGGCGGCATTGGCCGGACACCCGCATCATCAGTGCGGCTGACGCCTTCCGGCACATCGGTTCGCTTCGCGACCCGATTCGCGGTGACGGCCACTATGGACGGTGCGAGGCCATGGATTGGTGCGAGCAGAACGGCATCCGCTACATCTTCGGTCTGTCGCCCAACGCGGTCCTGGCCACTCAGGTCTTCACCACTCAGGTCTTCGCCAAGACCGATGTCGCCTGCGTTCGCCGCGCGACCGGCAACCTGGATGTGGTGCGCGACTACGCCGTGACCCGCTATGCCGCCAGATCCTGGTCGCGTCCCCGCCGGGTCGTGGCGCGGATCGAGGCAATGCGGAAAGGTCTCGACGTCCGCTACGTCGTCACCAACATCAGCTACGGTACCCCCGGCGTGGCTCTATGACGATCTCTACTGCGCCCGCGGGCAGGCGGAAAACCTCATCAAGCGCCACAAGCGTCAACTGGCGTCCGACCGGACCAGTTGCCGCTCGCCGCTGCCCAACCAGATGCGCCTGATCCTGCACACCGCCGCGTACTGGCGGATGCAGACGCTACGCGACGCCATCCATCAGCCGCAGCCGCTGGCCAGCGGTGAATTCTCCACCATCCGGGTGCGGCTGCTGAAGATCGCTGTGCGGGCCAAGGAGACCGCCAGCCGCGTCAGGCTGGCGTTTGCTGCCGATTGCCGGGATGCGGAGTTGTTCCGTGACCTGATTGGCGCGCTGATCCAGCGCGCGACGTGAACGAGGGGGCGGATGCCCCGTCGGAACCACTCCCGATCAACCTCTGGCGCCTGACAGATATGGACTGAAATGCGGGTCAACCAGCAGGCGGTGACCTGCGCCACACTATATTGCAATATCAGTATGGATCTGATGTCGACAACTCCGGCGAATAAGATGGGGTAGGACCTTGCTGAATCGACTCTTTGAGACTTTGCCTCGCCGAATGAGTTGCAGAACGTCGAGTTACGCCCTGATCCGCGCCAGCGTTGCGGAGGTCGAATGCCCCGGCAATAGATCAGTCAGCGCCACCTTTCCGCCCCAGCCGCGAACCAGTTCCGCGCCGACCACGTTGTCCAGCGTGTAATCGGCGCCCTTCATCAGCAGATCCGGGCGCAATTCGCCGATAAGTGTCTCCGGCGTGTCCTCCTCGAACACCACCACCAGGTCGACGCTGGCCAAGCTCGCCAGCACCGCGGCGCGCGCCGCATCCGGCTGTATCGGGCGTTTCGGCCCCTTCAGCCGCCGCGCGCTGGCGTCCGAGTTCAGCCCCACCACAAGCCGGTCGCATTTCGACCGCGCTTCCTCCAGCAAATGCACGTGACCGGGATGCAGCAGGTCGAAGCAACCATTTGTGAAGCCGACGCGCCAGCCCCGCCGCCGCCACCGCTCTACCTGTTCCGCCGCCTCCTCGCGTGGCACGATCTTGCGCAGCGCGCTTCGCTGGGGAGACAGGGCGAAGAGCAGGTCAGCCTCGCGCGCCACCGCGGTGCCGGCCTTCCCCACCACCACGCCGGCCGCCAAGTTGGCCAGCCGTACCGCCGTCTCGTTATCTGCGCCGCCGGCGATCGCCGCCGCCAGAGTTGCCACCGCCGTGTCGCCGGCGCCGGAGACGTCGTAAACCTCAGCCGCCTCGGCAGGGAAATGGCGGGCACCGTCGTCATCCACCAGCGTCATGCCATTATTACCGCAGGTCACTACGACGGCGCCGAAGCCGTGCCGAGACCGCAGCGCCATCGCGGCGGCGATGATCGCCGCGTCGCTGTCCACCGGCATCGCGGTCGCCTCGGCCAGGTCGATCCGGTTCGGCACGATGATGTCGGCGCCCGCGTAGCGCGCATGGTTCGGCCCGCGCGGATCGACGATCAACCGCCGTCCGGCCCTGCGGGCTAGCGCCACAAGCTTGCTGGGAACGTCACCCGCCAGCACGCCCTTGCCGTAATCCGACAGTACCGTGACGGACGTCGCCGCCATTGCGTCGTTGGCAATGCGCAGCATGCTCTCGGCGAGCCTTGGGTGAATCGGTGCGGTCTCCTCGCGGTCCGCCCGGAACAGTTGCTGACCAGCGGCGACATAGCGCGTCTTCAACGTGGTGGTGCGGCCGCCCTGCACCAGCAGCCATGGCTCCACGCCCGGCTGGCCGCCGACCAGGCCGGTGAGGTCGGAGCCGGTCTGGTCGTCGCCGAGGACCGAGATGAACGCCACCGCCGCGCCGAGCGCAGTCAGGTTGCGCACGACATTGCCTGCGCCGCCCGGCAGCCCGATCTCCCGCGTCACTTGCAGAATCGGCACCGGCGCTTCCGGGCTGATCCGCATCATATCGCCGTAGATATAGCGGTCGAGCATCACGTCGCCGATGACCAATACGCTGGTATTCGCCAGCCGGCGAACGGCGGCGGCAAGATCCGGGTCCGGCTGATCGGCGAGTGGCTCGCCGGGCGTGATCTGATTCATGAGTATCGCGTAATGTGGGGCAAGAACGGCACGCAAGCAATCTTCACGTGTGCATAAACCCCAATTTGTCGTATTCAAGAACGACGCAAGTCAGCGCCCCACCGATCACCGCCCCGGTATCGATACCAATGCGGTTCTTGCCAACCTGGGGCTCGCGCCGCGGGGAGTGGCCATGCACCACTACGACCCCGTGATCTTGCTTGGACGACAGAAAGGGCTCGCGAATCCACAGCAGGTCCTGCCGGATCTGCTGGGTCAGCGGCACGCCCGGGCGGATGCCGGCATGGACGAACAGGTAGGGTCCGATCTGGAGCTGCAACGCCAGGTCGCGCAGGAACACGAGATGCGGCAGCGGGATGCGGCTGGCCCAATCCTTCTGCGCGACGGTCCGCGACACGCCCCAGCTCATCAGCGAGTCAGCGCCGCCGTTGCGCAGCCACAGTTCGACGGCGTCCTTGTCCGCCAGGGCGATGGCGGCCAGCATCATCTGTTCGTGGTTGCCCATCAGGTTGACGACGCGCTGCACCGGAACCGGCGGGCCGGCGAGCAACCACTCGATGACCTGGGCACTCTCCATACCGCGATCGACGTAGTCGCCAAGATGCACCAGGGCAGCGTTCTCCACCGGCCGCTCGGCCAGGTCGGCGGCGATGTGTTCGTGCATGGCGACCAGGCGCTCGAAGCAGCCGTGCACGTCGCCGATCGCGTAGATGCGCTGTCCGGGCGGGAGCGTGGCCGGGGCGGGGAGCAGTTCGATCATTGTGACACAAGGTAGGGTGGCGGGCGGTGGAGGCCAATGACGAAGGCGGGGTCCGGGAGAGAAGCGCTATTTTGATCAGGGCATCGCCCGCAATGGATGAGTTCGATACAGGCCAAGGTGCGCGTCCGCAATTCATCGAACAGGTCTTCCGGCAGGAACCCATCACGCGCGGAGAACGGGAGTGCGCCGAGCACGAGCGCGCCGGTTTCGTCCAGGAACCCATCACGCGCGGAGAACGGGCCACGGCCGGAAAAGATGTGACCCCCCAGTGCACCGCAGCAGTCGCCCGTCCCCGTCAGTTGCGCTAAACTGCCCCGCGCATGCTGCACCTCTCCATCCAGGCCCGGCAGGCGCTGGCAAAACTCACCCTGCCGGTGCTCATCGCCGCTTCCTTCGGCCTCATGCTGCTCGGCAAGGCCGACGCGCTGCTGGCCGACCGCGCCCGCATCGCCTTCGCCGACGCCCTGGCGCCAATCTACGCCGTACTGGCCGCGCCACTTGGCAACCTGCGGGCCGGCATCGCCAACACCGCCGACCTCTGGAGCCTGCGCGGCGACAACGCCCAGCTTCGCGCCGAGAACGAGGAACTGCGCCGCTGGCAATCCGTCGCGCTGGCGCTGGATGCGGAAAACCGCCGCCTGAAGGTCGAGCTGCACTGGATCCCCGATCCTGCCCCGTCCTACGTCACGGCCCGCGTTGTGGCCGACGCCGGCGGTGTCTATGCCAAGGCCGTGCTACTGTCGGTTGGTCCCAACCACGGGATTAAGCGCGGCGAGATCGCGCTGGACGAACGCGGCCTGGTCGGCCGTATCACCGAAGTCGGCGCCCGTAGCGCTCGGGTCCTGCTGATCACCGACCTGAATAGCCGTATTCCGGTGGTGCTGGAGGGATCCGGCGCGCATGCCATCCTGGTCGGCAACAACAGCCCGCGGCCCAGGCTGCTGTACTGGCCGGAAGGTTCCCCGCCACGTGAAGGCGAACACGTGGTCACCGGCGCCGAAACCGGCACCTTCCCCGCCAACCTGCCGGTTGGCACCGTGCACTACACCAGTTCCCATATCCCCGAGGTGGAGCCCGCGGCACTGCTGGACCGGCTGGAGATCGTGCGGATTTTCGATTACGGCCTGAACGGCATCATGGCCCCGGAAGCCGCGAAGCCGCCGCCGGACCGGCACCACTGATGGCGAGCGCCGATGAACAGCGCCCCGGCATTCGCCCCCGAGCAACCCTGGCGCGACGCCTCGACCTGACCGCCCGCCACGCTTTTCCCGCAAGCTGCACGATCCTTCTGATGCTGTTGACCGAGGTGCCGCTGGGGATCGTGGATCAGACCTCGCTGCTGCCCGCGGTGGCGTTGGCCTCCGTGTGGTTCTGGTCGCTGTATCGGCCGGGAGCCATGTCGCCGCCGGTGGTGTTCGCCATCGGGCTGCTGCTGGACTTGCTGGATTGGCTGCCGATCGGCACCGGGGTGCTGACGCTCTTGCTCACGCATGGGGTGGCGCAGCGCTGGCGGCGGGGGCTGAGTCAGCACGGGTTTGCTCTGGTGTGGCTGGCGTTTGCGATCGTCGCGGCCGGGGCCGCAGCGCTGGACTGGGTTGCGACGGCGGTGCTGACCTGGCGGCTGGTGCCGCCGGACGCGATGCTGTTCCAGGCCGTGCTGTCGGCGGCGCTCTATCCGGTCTTGGCCATCCTGTTCGCGCGGGCGCATCGGTCGATCGCCAACCCGGAGCGGGCGTGATGCGGCCCGCAGCAAGGTCAGGACTCCGCCCTGAAACCCGCCAGGGGGCTTTGCCCCCTGGACCCCCAGCAAAGGCGGAGCCTTTGCAATCCATCCGTTTGGAGTGGTTGGTCGGGAAGGGGGTATGCGTCGCGGCTGGCTGCCCGACCACCGGTCGGGCAGCCAGCCGCGACGCATACCCCCTTCCCGACCAACCACTCCAAGTGACGGGTTCCAAGGGCTGTGCCCTTGGCGAGGATCCAAGGGGCAGAGCCCCTTGGTGGGGTTTCAGGGGCGAAGCCCCTGACCCTTGCGGGGGACCGCACCATGCGCCGTGACACGCGCCGCACCGGCGTCTTCTCCCGCCGCGCCCTGCTCCTGATGGGCGGCCAAACCGCCATGCTCGGCGGCCTGGCCGTTCGCCTCTACCAGGTGCAGGTTTCGGACGCCGCCCGCTATCGGACCATGTCCGACGAGAATCGCATCAGCGCCCGGCTGATCGCCCCGCCGCGGGGGCGCATCCTCGACCGTTTCGGCATCGTCGTCGCCGGCAACCAGACCAACTGGCGCGCCGTGCTCGTCGCCGAGCAAACCAACAACGTCGATGCGACGCTCGACGCGTTCTCGCAAATACTGCCGCTGGCGGACCATGAGCGGGCGCGCATCATCCGCGAGGTGCATCGCCATCGCCGCTTCATCCCGGTCATGGTGCGGGAGTTCCTCACCTGGGACGACATGGCGCGTATCGAGGTCAACGCGCCGGACCTGCCTGGCATCGTGGTGGATGCCGGCACCACCCGTCAGTATCCGTTCGGCGAAACGCTCGCCCATGTCGTCGGCTACGTGGCGCCGCCAACCGAGGCGGACGTCGCCGACGATCCGCTGCTGTCGCTGCCCGGCATCCGCATCGGCCGCGCCGGGCTGGAAAAATACCACGACATGGCGCTGCGCGGTCAGGCCGGCTCGGTGCAGCTTGAAGTGAACGCGCTTGGCCGGGTCATCCGGGAGCTGGATCGGGAAGAGGGCACGCAGGGTGAGGAGGTCGGCCTGACCATCGATGCGGGCCTGCAGCAGGCGGTGCTGGGCCATCTCGGCGACGAGAGTGCCAGCGCCGTGGTGCTGGACTGCCGCAACGGCGAAGTGCTGGCGATGGCCACCAATCCCTCGTTCGATCCCAACCTGTTCAATTCCGGCGTGCCGCAGGCGCAATGGGCGGCGTGGAGCGCCGACAAGCGGGCGCCGCTGATCAACAAGGCCACACACGGGCTGTATGCGCCGGGATCGACCTTCAAGATGGCGGTGGCGGTGGCGGCGCTGGAGGCGAAAACGCTGTCGCCGAGCGATCGCATCAACTGCCCCGGATACCTGGACCTGGGCGACGCCCGGTTCCATTGCTGGCGCAAGGGCGGGCACGGATTGCTGGACCTGCGCGGCGGCCTGAAGAACAGTTGCGACGTGTTCTTCTACGAGACGGCACGCCGCACCGGCATCGATCGGATCGCGGCGATGGCGCACCGGTTCGGTCTTGGAGTCGATCTGGACATCGACCTGCCGACCCAGCGCACCGGCCTGATCCCGACGCGGGAGTGGCGCATCGCACAGGGCCATGCCTGGAACCTCGGCGACACGATCGTCAGCGGCATCGGCCAGGGCTATATCCAGGTGACGCCGCTGCAGCTTGCGACCTATGTCGCGCGGGTGGCCACCGGGCGGGCAATCCAGCCGCATTTAACACGCAAGTTGGCCGGCGAGGCGCAGCCGGGCGCCGATCCGTTGGACTGGCCAATCATGCACCTCGCAGACCGGTCGCTGACGCAGGTGCGGGACGGCATGTGGGCGGTGGTGAACGAGCCAGGTGGAACTGCGCCGCAGGCGAAGCTCGTGGATCCGCGGTGGCAGTTGGCGGGGAAGACCGGCTCGGCACAGGTGCGGCGGGTGTCGCGCGAGCAACGGGAGAACACCAATTTCGATTCTTCCAAGCTGCCGTGGGAGTACCGGCCGCACGCCCTGTTCGTCGCCTATGCGCCGTTCGACGCGCCGCGCTATGCGGTTTCGGTGGTGGTGGAGCATGGCAACGCCGGCGCCCAGATGGCGGGGCCGATCGCGCGCGACATTATGACCGACGTGCTGCAACGCGACCCGGTGAACCGCACCGAGCCGCCCCCACAACAGGTTGCGGAGAAAGCGGGATGAGGAGGCGAGAAAAGCTGGGGAGCGCTAGGCGGCCCCCTCCCCTACCGCGCCTGGACGTGGCGGGTCGGTCCGCTTCGCGGCCCATGCGCGCGTGTGGCGCTGAAAAGGTATAGTCGCATGGACCGCCGCCTGCTGCGGGACACCTCGTTCGGGCTGACCACGAAGCTATGGCAGATCAACTGGCTGTATGTCCTGTTGCTGTGTGCCCTGGCCGGGGTCGGCTATACCGCGCTGTACAGCGCCGCGGGGGGTTCGCCGGAGCCCTACGCCGACCGGCACGTGATGCGTTTCGCGGCTGGCCTGGCGCTGATGGTCGGCGTCGCGATGGTGGACTTGCGCATCATCCAGAAGCTAGCTTGGCCGGCCTATGCCGTGTGCCTGGCGCTGCTGCTGGTGGTGGCGCGCTTCGGACATGTCGGCAAGGGCGCGCAGCGCTGGATCGAGTTCGGCGGCCTGCAACTGCAGCCCTCGGAGATGATGAAGATCGCGCTGGTGCTGGCGCTGGCCTCCTGGTTCCACCGCGCGTCGTGGGAGCGGATCGGCAACCCGCTATTCCTGATCCCGCCGATGATCGCCGTGCTGATCCCGGTTGGGCTGATTCTGAAGGAGCCCAATCTCGGCACGGCGATGATCACCGCGTTCCTCGGCGGCGCGATGTTTTTTGCCGCGGGCGTCCGGTGGTGGAAGTTCCTGCTGGTCGCACTGCCGGTGCCGCTGATCGTTCGCTTCGCTTATGCGCATCTGCACGATTACCAGCGGGCGCGGATCGACACCTTCCTGAACCCGTCGAGCGATCCGCTCGGTGCGGGCTACAACATCATCCAGTCGAAGATCGCGCTCGGCTCCGGCGGCATGTGGGGCAAGGGGTTCCTGCAGGGCACGCAAGGGCATCTGGACTTCCTGCCGGAGAAGCAGACCGACTTCATCTTCACCATGATCGGCGAGGAATTCGGCCTGGTCGGCAGCCTGGCGGTAATGGGGTTGCTGGCGTTGATCGTGTTCGGCGGGATGCTGATCGCGCTGCGCTGTCGCAACCAGTTCGGCCGGCTGGTTGCGCTCGGCATCTCTTTCAATTTCTTCCTCTATGTGTTCGTCAACATCGCCATGGTGATGGGCGTCATCCCGGTGGGTGGCGTGCCGCTGCCGCTGGTATCGCATGGCGGCTCGGCAATGATCACGGTGATGCTGGGTTTCGGCGTGCTGATGTCGGTCCAGGTCCATCGTGACATGGAGTTCAGTGCCGCCGCCGACGGGCACTGACCCGGTTTCGTGGTGGCCGGTTGCTTGGCGGTTAAGACACGGTGTCGCCGGCCCGGCGCGGTACCTCCGCGGCTGCTACGCGCTTACCGAGCAACCAATTACGTGATCGGGCCGGCCGTGGCGCGGATCGGCCGACGCTCCGCGGCGGTTGATGCGGTGCTGACCCGGATGGGGACGCGGTCCGGTGTCTTCGTCACCGCCTGGAATCCGAACTCGCGTGCCATGCCGGCGGGCTGGAACCGTCGCGTGCAGCGATGCTTGGAAGCAAGGCTACGGCGCTACGTCCGCCTCCCCGCCGACGGATCGCTGCGCCGGTGGCATGAGGCGCACCTGCTGGTAGCGGGCGATCCACGCCCGGTTCTGCGATTGGCGCGGGTGTTCCGCCAGCACGGGGTGGTGCTCGTGGTGCGCCACCAGGCGGCGCGGTTGGCGTTGCTGGCGTAGGACGGAACGGACGGGCCTGGCACTGATCCGGGTCCGCAGCCGGCGCCCACCGTTGACCCCCGCATTACGGGCGGCGACCATGCGTCGGATGCGCGGAGTCGCTGGCGATCCGCGCCTCGGCGGGCTTTAGAGCGTTTTCACCGTGCGTGGCGAAGTCGCCCAACCCTGTCCTTGCGAGGCGCGCAGCGACAGCTTGTTCCGGCGATTCCACTCGCGGCGAAAATGCTCTAGCCTCCGACTGCTCATCGGCGGAGGTTCAACGGTCCGTGAACAACTTCCACGGCGATGCGCCCGAACCGGAAGCCGAGCGTATATCCAAGCGTGGACGGAACCTTGCCAGGGGCCAACCTATGCTCCGCGGCACCATCGCGTGGCCAACGGGCCGGATTGCAACGCTGGAGGCTACCAATGGCAGACGCGGAGCAAGCGCGCGTTGAGGAGCTTGAGCACCTGGTGTCTGAACTGCGTCACGACCTGCGGGGCGCCATGAGCCCCGCCGCGCTGATCGCCGATCGCCTGCGCCAAAGCAACGACCCGGCGGTGCAGCGGTCGGGCAAGACGATCGGGATCGTTGTCGAACGGGTGCTCGCCATCCTGGAGGGGACCTGCGAACTGGTCCCGCCGCGCGGCCCGGGCCGAACGGGGCCGGTGATCGGCCCGGGCGGTGCCCGGCAATGACACGGGTATCATAACGACACTGCCTCATGCGGCCCACCCGGAAGTCGGGCGTAAGCCGCCTGGGTGGGGTCACCGGTTCGCTGCCTCCTCGGCGAAATCCGTCGCACAACGCCGACTAATCACCCAGTTATAGGCGGCCCCAGCAAAGATCACCGCGGTTGTCGCCAGGAAAACCGCGCGCATCCCCAGATGCCCGCCGACGAAGCCGCCGATCACCGGGCCGACCACCTGGCCGGTGTACTGCGCCGAGGTGCCATACCCCAGGATGGTGCCCGCAGCGCCATCGGGCACGTTGTGGCGGATCGTCGCATTGATCGATGGCAGCAGTCCCGCCAACGACATGCCCATCAGGAAGCGCAGCCCCACCAATTGCCAGGCATTGGTGACGAACGCTTGTGGGATCAGCAGGACGCCGGTCACCGTCAGGCACATCACGATCACCTTCCACGCCCCGATCCGGTCGGCGAGGCGGCCTAGCCGCGGCGCTGCCAGGATGCTGCCCAGCGCCGAACCTGCCATCACCACGCCCGACATCAGCACAACATTGCCGCCATGGATCAGCGTGGCGACATAGACCGTGATGATCGGCTCGATCGACATGTTGGCCAGCATCAGCAGCATCGCGGTGACGAGCATGGCGATGACGGGGCGACGGTCGGGGATCATCGACCACGCGCTGCGCCCGGCGGGGCGCTTGCGCCCGGGGCCGCGCGGGTTGTCCTCGCGAATGAAAATGCAGGTGGCGAGGAACGCCAGGAAGATGACACCCCCGGCGAGGAAGAACGTGCCGCGCAGGCCGATCAGCCCCGGCAGCACGCCGCCGATCAGCGGCCCGAGCAAGGTGCCCGCCAGCACGCCGGTGGACAGCGTGCCGAGCGCCCAACCCGAGTGGCTTTTCGGCGTTTGCGTCGCCACCAGAACCACCGCTCCCGACGCGTAGCCGCCCAGCACGCCCGCCAGCAATCGCCAGAAGACAAGCTGCCAGACGTTCTGCGCCGTGCCGATCATCGACATGCAGATCGCCATCGCCAGGCTCGCCCGCATCAGGATCAGCTTGCGGCCGTACAGGTCGGCGAACTTGCCCCAGGCCGGGGCGAGCAATCCGGCGCCGAGGAAGCTCACGCCGTAGGCGATGCCGGACCACTCCACCACCGCTGCGTGGGTCTTCACGCCAAGCTCCGCCACGTAGATCGGCAGGAACGGCAGCAATAGCGTCATTGCCGTGATGTTGGTGAAGGAGCCGAACAGGCAGACGTACAGGTTGCGGCGCCAATACGGCGTGTCGTCCGCCATCAGCGGATAGCCGTAGCAATACGTACGGCCACGCCGGTCGAGACAGCGGGCACGCCGGTTAGAGCGCTTTCACCGTGAGCGGAACCGGTCATTGCGAGAAGCGAAGCGACGAAGCAATCCCCTGCGTGACGAGCCGAGGAACACTCGTCACGCAGGGGATTGCTTCGTCGCTTCGCTTCTCGCAATGACAGCTTGTTCCGGCGATTCCACTCGTGGTGGAAACGCTCTGGGACAGCGGACGCGCTGATCGGTACAGCGCGCGCGTGGGGTGCGCTGGCGCAGCCTGGCACGAAAAGCGTCTTGCGCATGCGGGTTCCTGGATATCGGATGATCGAAAGTGCCACGTCTCGGCCAGGCCGGCACCCCCGTCAAAGCGACAGCCGCTATGCATGACGCAAACCCTGGGGACCACGCGGCTTGCCGATCCGATCCGCCGCACCCTACCCTCGCCCGCCTGAGGCGCGGGAGGGAGTGCCATGACGCCACGTATCGCCTTGCTCGGCTTCTCCATCGAGTGCAACCGCTTCGCCCCGGTCGCCACCGAAGCCGATTTTGCCTCCCGCACTCTGCTCTCCGGCCAGGCAATGCTGGATGAGGCGCGCTCCTCCGCCCCACGCATGTTGGCTGAACTCCCCGGCTTTCTCGCCGCCATGGATGCAGCCGGCCCCTGGCAGCCGGTGCCAATCCTGCTCGCCATGGCCGAGCCCAACGGCCCGGTCGATCAGGCATTCTTCGACCGGCTGATGGCGCAATGGGAAGCCGGCCTGCGCGAGGCGGGAAAAATCGACGGCGTCTATTGCGTGCTGCACGGCGC
>Ga0182016_10006861_pt1 | contig 11861 bp, 7 predicted proteins | sample 712S2MmetaG_FD_120491 | JGI IMG/M metagenome (GOLD analysis project Ga0182016, IMG submission 120491) | Permafrost microbial communities from Stordalen Mire, Sweden - 712S2M metaG | ecosystem: Environmental > Terrestrial > Soil > Wetlands > Permafrost | place: Sweden: Stordalen | collected...
CCGCAAACCCAACCATCCCAAAGGAACCCCTACGGCTAAACCCGCCAGCAAGCCGACCAACAGTTTCTCCCGCAATCCACCGGCCAGAGAAGAACCAAGGAACAAGAGCGTGATGAGGCCGTAAATGGCTATGCGGAAGATCAACCTGGGCTTCTTCAGCGGTTGCGGTCCAACATTGCGTTGAAACCGGCGGTACATCCTCCACCCAAAATAAGCCACGAACAGAGCGGGGACGGCATTAACAGGAAAAGCAGCCATATCGTTCTCGCGCACCGGCGCTGGGTCAGGCGGCAACAATCTTGACGTCCACTTCCATTTTGCGCTGGAGGCTTCCTTTATAGTACCCGGCCACGGGTGGGACGTCGGAATAATCGCGGCCGCTGGCCAGCTTGATGTACGTGCCGTCGATCTGCCGGTTATGGGTCGGGTCCAGCGCCCGCCAGCCTAACGTGGGTAGGAAGACCTCGATCCACGCATGGGTGGCGCTGGCCATTTCTGTGGCCAGATAGCCGCTGACATAACGAGCGGGCATTTTGAGGGACCGGCAAAGGCCCAGCATCACATGAGCGTAATCCTGGCAAACGCCGCGGCGGGAACCCAAGACCTCCCGGACGGGTGAATGCACGTGGGTGGATTCCGGTGTATAGACCAGGTAATTGTGGGCAAATTTCATCATAGCCAGCGCGGCTTGCCAGGCGTCCTCCACTCCGGTGGTGGCGTCGATGGCCAACCGCCAAATGTCCGGCTCCACTTCCACAAACCGGCTCGAACCAAGAAAATCAAAACAACTGGCCGTGCGGATCGTTTCGGCCAGCGTGGCGAGGGGAACAGAGGAGGTCCCGTCGGGCAATGGTGCGCGCGGATGGGTGGTGACGAGGGCCTGGCTTTCGATGAGGAGGCTTTGGTGCGGCGCGGCGATTTCAAAATGATGGACACAATTGGAAATGAAATCGTGATATTCGCGCACTTGCGCCGCCGGGTTGGTGACCAGCGAGAAGGATTCGAGCGTCTGGTATTCATCCGACGGAGGCTTCAAGCGGACGTCATTAAAACTCTCCCGGGCCGGAGCCGCGTAGGAGTATTGCGTGCGGTGCTGGATTTGCCACTTCATGTGCTTAATGAACGCTGACGGTCACGCCCGCGCTGACTTCATGTTTGCCGCCCCCGGTTAGAATGCCGCTAACCGGGCTGACATCGCCAAAATCCCGTCCGAAAGCCAGCGTGATGTGATCGGTTCCGGGCATGAGGTCGTTGGTCGGATCAAAATCGACCCATCCAAAACCCGGACAAAAGGCGGAGAACCAGGCGTGCGAAGCGTCGGCGCCGGTCAGGACGGGCCGACCCGGCGCGGGGGTGGTGCGCAGATAGCCGCTGACGTAGCGGGCCGGGAGTCCGAGCGAACGCAGGCAGGCGATCGCGACATGGGCAAAGTCTTGGCAGACACCGCGCCTTTTTTCCATCACTTCCTCCACCGGGGTGGCCACGGTGGTGGCAATCTTGTCATATTTAAAATCGGCATGAATGCGGCGGTTCAAGTCCTGGACCGCCAGGAGCAAAGGGACGTCCGCGGCAAAGCTCTTGCGGGCGTAATCGGCCAGAGGGCGCGCGGCGCGGACCATGGGCGAATCAAACACAAATTCATAAGGTTCCACCACTTCGGGCGAAACCGGTTCGGAGAACATCCCCGTCACTTTTTCCCAGCCGGGCGAGAGACCCGGGACCGGCGGGGTGGCGGCGGTGACGGTGACGCGCGCTTTAGCCACGATCTCCAATTGGGAATGCAGTTCCTGAATGCTGAAAAAACAAACCCGGTTGCCAAAATAGTCCACCCGGCTCTTGCGTAAGGCCGGTGAAGGATCAATCCGCAAAGAGAACTCTTCCAGAACCTGGTTGGCCAGGGAGCGGGGCTCGACCCGCGCCGCGTGCTGCGAAACCGTGACCGGTTCGCTGTACTCGTACAAGGTGCGATGGATGATATCACACGTCATTGATCGGTCCGGCCTCCTGCGCGGGAAATGGCGGAATGAGCGAAATAGCTGGCGGCGATGGCATCCGAGAGGCGGGGCATCTCGGCCAGGATATAGCCTATGACATGGCCCACTTCGCTCTCCTGCCAGGTGCCGTCTATCTTACGCAAAGTCCGCGGATCGAGCAGGCGCAAGGAGGTGAGGCTTTCCAGCAAAATTCGTTTGCCGGGACTGGGCAAGGCGTTTTCGCGTTCGCCGGGCAGCCGGTCGAAGTGTTTGACGAGTTGGTTGAGTTGAAAAAGCAGCGAACGCGGGTTGGTGTCATCCAGCAGGATCAGATCATAGACCGTGGCGATGTGGGGCAGCACGTTGTAGCGTCCGCGATAAGTGATGGTGCTATCTGCCACCTCGAGCACTGCTTCCAGCACGCTGGGGTTGTCCGCTTCGGCGGATTCGAGCGCGTGGTGCAGGAAACTGCACAGATAGATCGATCGTTCGATGCGCTGGCCCATGTCGAGAAAACGCCAGCCGTGCGCACGGGTCATGTTCTCCCGGGCCAGACCGCGAAAGGCGGCCAGACTCAGCAACGCCTGATTCAAGACGCCCACGGCGTCGCCCGAGAACATGCCCAGCGTGCTGGCGGGCATGGCCATCCGCTCCGCCAGAGTGCGCAGGACTTGCCAGAGATCATTGGAAGTTCGTTCGCGCAGAAAGATGGCCAAAAGTTGCAAATATTCCGTGGTCGAACGCAAACTTCCCGGCCATTCCAAATCAAAGATGGCCGCCAAAAGGCCTTTTTCCAAGGTCCGAGCCGCACTGGCGGATTCGCCGTCCTTGGATTTGACCGGGAGTTTGAGGGTCTGCAAAATCGGGATGAGCGGAGGCATGGCACCGCTGTTTTCCGGGCTGAAACGCGCCAGCGCGCTCCGCAGGAGGCGAGCAGTCGCGTCCGCGCGCTCGGCGTAGCGGCCCAGCCAGAAGAAATTGTCCGCCAGGCGGCTGGGCAAGTTGTTGCCGACGCGCCGCAATTCCACCCCGCCGGCCGAGGGTTGCAGAAGCGTGACTTCCTCGACCGGCGCTTCGCTTAAAACCCAGGTGTCTTTGCTCACCCCGCCAAATTGCATGGAGACGGAGCGCAGGTTGCCTTCGGTGCCGATTCGTGTCAGCCCGCCGGGCATGGCCTTGTAGGTATCACCCACCGCCACCAGATAAACCCGCAGGGTCACTGGCCGCGGGGCCAGGCCTTGCGGTCCCCAGGAGGGCGCGGTGGACAGCTCGACGTGTTCCTGCGCGGCAAATAAATGCGGCTGGAAAGCGATGCGGCGTTTGAGCTCCTCGCGTTGCGCGGCGTTTAAGTGAGGGACTGCTTGCGAAACAAAAGGGTCCCAGCGAAAGGCCGGCCCGACCGGCAGCCGCTCAAGATTTCGCAGGACATAATGCTTGGCTTCCTCCTGGCCGCACCACCAGGTGGCAATCGAGGGGATTTTGAGTTCTTCGCTGAACAAACGCCGGCAGAGGCCCGGTAAAAATGCCATGACCGAAGGGCTTTGCAGCAAACCGCTGCCCAAACCATTGGCCACGGCAATGTGGCCGGCGCGCAAGGCCTCGAGCAATCCAGGCACACCGAGAATGGAGTCGTTGCGCAGTTCCAGCGGATCGCAAAAATCGTCATCGACCCGGCGCAGGATGACGTGAACCTGTTCCAGGCCGCTCAAGGTTTTGAGATAGACCCGGTCGTCGCGCACCGTCAGGTCTTGGCCTTCGACGAGCATGTAACCCAAATAGCGCGCCAGATAGCTCTGCTCAAAATAGGTTTCGTTGCGCGGTCCGGGCGTGAGAAAAACGATGCGCGGATTATCCGTCTGGCGGGGCGCCAAGCCAGCCAGCGAGGATTGCATGGCGCGAAAGAAACCGGCCAGGCGTTGGATATGGCAGGAGCGGAACGGTTCGGGCAAGACCCGGGTGGTCACCAAGCGGTTGGCCAGCGCGTAACCGGCGCCGGTGGGAAGCTGGGTGCGATCGGAAATGACCCACCATTGGCCATCAGGCGACCGGGCCAGGTCGGCCGCGTAAAAATGGAGAAAAGCATTGCGCGAAGGCCGGATGCCCCGGCAAGGACGCAAGTAATCCGGCTGCGCAAAGACCAACGCGGGAGGGAGGGAGCGGGACCGGATCAGTTCCTGCGGTCCGTAACAATCAGCGAGGATTTGATTCAGCAGTTGGGCGCGCTGCACCAACGCCGCCTCCAGGGAGCGCCATTCCTCGGCGGCCAGCACCAACGGCACCGGGTCCAGTTGCCACGGCTGTTCCAAGCCATTGGCCCCAGCCTCGTGATATACATTATAAGTAACGCCCTGTTCGTGCAACAGGCGGCGGCAGGATTCCCGCCGGCGTTGCAGTTCCGCGGCGCCCAGTTGCTCGATCGTCTGGACGAAGCGGGCATAGTGGGGGCGCAATTTGCCGTCGGCGGAATAAGCTTCGTCGAAGGCCCCGCCGCCTCGCGGGTAACCCGCGAGCAAATCCTCCCGAGCCGGGGGTTCGGTCGCGACGGCGGCTTGACTCATGTCGAATGAGGTTTGTAGCGCAGGAAAGCGCTCTTGCCAAATCCAATTTTCACGCCGCCCTTAATTCGCCCGCGCTTCCCGCCGGGACGGCGGACAAAATGGCCTTTGGGTTGGTTTGTTCAAAGTAGCTGGCGGACCAATCGTTGGCAAAGAGCACGACGGCGTTGCGCGCCATGTCGTAGCCCAGGCGCGAGCCTGTGGGCAGGGATAGGGCGTCTAATTCCGCCTCCCCAAATCCCCGGGGCAGCCACCGCATGACGGTCCAGGGGGCGGCCTCCAGCCGGGAGGTCGCGCCATATTCGCTTTCCAGCCGGTATTGCACCACTTCAAATTGCAACGGCCCCACCGCGGCCAGCAGATGCGCGGCCGCCGTGGCCTCGCGCAATTGCACGAACTGAATGACCCCCTCCTGCAACAATTGGTCCAGCCCGATGCGAAATTGCTTGTACTTCGCGGTATTGGGATTATGCAGAAAGGCAAAAGCCTCCGGCGTAAAGCGCGGAATTTCCTTGTAACAAATATTCTTGTCCGTCGTCAGCGTGTCTCCAATGCCAAAATCCGCGTGGCCCACCAAGCCAATGATGTCGCCGGGAAAGGCTTCGTTGAGCACTTCCCGCTCGTTGCCGAAGAGCTTGTGCGAACTGGAGAGGCGCACTTTCTTGTCCGAGCGCGGATGGAGCACCATCATGTCGCGCTCGAACCGACCGGAGCAGACGCGCATAAAAGCGATGCGATCCCGATGCCGCGGATCCATGTTGGCTTGGATTTTGAAAATGAAGCCGGAAAATTCCGGATGTTCGGGAGAAATCCTCGTTCCGGCCATGACGCGCGGCGTGGGCGGGGGTGAATGGCGCAAGAAGCCGTCCAGCAAGAGGCGCACGCCGAAATTGTTCAGGCCGCTGCCGAAGAAAACGGGCGTTGTTTTTCCGTCCAGGACGGACGCGGCGTCAAAAGTTTCGCCCGCGGCGTCCAACATTTCCAGCTCTTCGCTCACTCGGGCGAAAGTTTCGTCGGACAAGCGCTCGCGAATGAACGGATCGTCCAGGCCGCCCACCTGGACGGGGGCGCGGTGTTGGCCGCCCGGCGTGCGTTCAAAAAGGGAGACCTCCCGGCTCAGGCGATCAAAGACGCCCTGAAATTCAAACCCCGTGCCGATGGGCCAGTTCACCGGGAACGCGCCGATGCCCAGCACACGCTCCAACTCATCGAGCAGCGAGAGCGGCGCGCGCATGGGGCGGTCGCACTTGTTCATGAAAGTGAAAATCGGGACCCCGCGCCGCCGGCAGACCTCGAACAATTTGAGCGTCTGGCTCTCAATGCCTTTGCCCGAATCGATCACCATGATCACCGCGTCCACCGCCGTGAGCACGCGATAGGTATCTTCGGAAAAATCCCTGTGGCCGGGCGTGTCCAGCAAGTTGATGTGGTAGCCGTCGTAATCGAATTGCAGGACCGTCGAGCTAATGGAGATGCCGCGCTTGCGCTCCAACTCCATCCAATCAGAAGTGGTGGCGCGCTGATGTTTGCGCGCGGTGACGGAGCCGGCCAACTGCACTGCGCCGCCGTAGAGAAGAAACTTCTCCGTCAGCGTCGTTTTCCCGGCGTCCGGATGCGAAATGATGGCAAAGGTGCGCCGCTTTTGGATTTCTTTGGCAATCTCCACAAGGACGCGCAACCTACCACGCCCATGTCCCAAGGGCAAGGGAGGGTGCGAGAAAAAGCCGCGGAAAGGTGTGAGACATATTCCCCGTTGGGCAGCCGTCGTCCCGCGAAAAGGCGGCAACAGTATATACAATAACATAAACAGAGCCTTCCACTCTCTCCCCGCGAGCGGGGAGAGAGCCGGAGAGAGGGGCGTCTCGGTGGCCAAAGGAGCCTCCTCTCCCAACCTCTCCTCCACTGCGCGGAGGAGAGGGGCCAGAATTCGTCTCCCTCTGCGCGTCCAATGAGGCTGTCCGACGCACGCGGGAAGAATTTTGTCTCACTCCCGCCGCGGGAAGGTGCGCCACGCCACTCCGCACGCGCCCACCAACCGATCAAACCACGGATTTCGCGGAAGGCACGGATAAATTGATCCCAGTTTGATTTTCAGTTGTCGCACCTTATGCTTTTGCCATGCAATGCGAGATGTGCCAAGAGCGACCCGCGCGAGTCCACATCACGAGGGTTACGATCCTTAAGGGCGAAAAGACGCTGCACACAAGCCATCTCTGCGAGGCTTGCGCCGGCCACAAAACGGAAAAGCAAATGGAGGTGGACGCGCGCCAGAGTCAACAACAGTGGCGTGAGCGAGCAGACAAACGACGGGAAGAAAGGCGGTTGCTGGTGGCGAGAATTGATGAGGATCTCTTTGAGCCGCGACGAGAGATGCTGGCCAACAAAAAATATTTCATGGCGGGCTTTGGCTTTGACTCCCAGTGGAAACTCGCGTTGACCGCGGTCGGGTCCAGGTCGCCACAGGCGGACGTTTTTGACATTTTGTTTGACGCTAGTGGTTCCGGCGTGAATCACATCGTGCGAGTGGTGGACGGTTGGGAAGTCCACCTTATCCGCTGGGGAAGTGAGCCGAACCGGATGCTCAACCACATCTTTGAAATCTTTGCACAGGCCGGCGCGAGGCTGGACCTGGTCAAACGGCAGCTCATTGTGGCGAAGGAACGGACGCTATTTCCCGACGCGTTTCGGAGCTTGGCGTTTTGTGGATTGGCGGCCGGGGTGCTCAGCGCGGGTCGAGACGAACTTTACCGGTTTGAGTTTTGGCCGAGTGACGTGAGACACCTCGTCCCATAAGCTTGTCAAACTTACTCCTCTAATGGATCATGATCATGGCAATGGCGTCCTCCACGGTCTTGACCACATTGCCAGGGCGCGTCGCGGCCGGCGGGGCGGGCTCCAGGTCCTTGATCTCTTCCAACAAGTGCAGCGCGTGGCGCGACTTGATCGCGTAATTGACATTTTGCGGCATCACGCCGGACGCCTGTAAGACCGCGAAATCACTGATGCGCGCGACAATGACGCCCACTACTTGCCCATTGGCATCGCACAGCGGACCACCCGAGTTGCCCGGCTGGACCGGAACGCTGATTTGATACTCGCTGGGATCATCCTGCATGCCTTTGAGACTGCTGATCTTCCCATCCGTGTATTTCGGCTCGACACCCTGCATCTGAATGTTGGGAAAACCGATGGTGAAAACTGCCTCGCCCAAATCGGCGGAATCGTTCCGCGAAAGGGCCAGCGGCTGAAAATTGCGGCCTTCGACCTTGAGCACGGCCAGATCGTTCTCTTTGTCCACCTTCACGACTTTGGCTGGCAGCACAGCGCCTTGATACTTGACCTCGATGCTCCCGGCATCTTTGACGACGTGGTGATTGGTCACGAGGTAGCCGTCCTTGGTGACGAAGAAGCCTGAGCCGATCGCGCGCACGCGATCGCGGCCGAGCAAGGAAGGGATGCCGTAGTCGCGCGGCTTGGGGGCGTCGGGCAGGGCGAATTCAGCCAGGTCTTTGTCCAACATGGCGGCCGGAATGCGGTCGCGCTTGCAGATGTGGCCTATGTCATATGAACGAATGGTGCGTTCGAAATTGGAGCGGTCCAGGAAACTGAAGGTGCCGGTGGCCTTGGCCACGACCGTGATGGTGTCGTGGTCGCTCAAGCCTGGTGGCAGATTGCGCACAAAAATGAGGACTGGGTTGCCCGGCGTGGTCGAGAGGTCCAACAGTGCTCCGTCCTGGATGATCTGCAAGATTTTCGCCCCGGAAATTTTTAGCCAACCGGGCTGCGGTTTGCGCAAGTCATAGACCACACCTTCCACCTCGCGAAAATATCCCTCGGCGATCGTCTGATTCAAGGACTGCGCCGATTGCCGTTGGCCCGCCGTCCTGGCGGCGGTGATTTTTTCCGGCGTGATGGCCCAGGAATCCAGAAAGGACTTGGGCAATTGGTCGGCCTCGAAAGTAGTGCCGCCGCCAGAATAGAGAATCACCACCCGTCCGCCGGTGGCTACGTGGACCTCTTCGATCTGCGAATAGATGGTCCCGTCCACTTTGACGGAGCTGATTTTGTCCGCCGCGAAGGATGGGTAGGCCAACAGCACGCCAAGAAATACGGTCAGCCATTTCATCGCGGCCAATATTCCACAGGATAGGCCGTCTTTCAACTCTTGCGCTGGCAAAAGGGGAATGGGAGAGGCCCTAAGTTTATGGGAAAGGGCGGCGCCGGGGAAAAGATGGCAGCCGTATATATGACACACGGGGACACAGCCAGTTTGACTATCTCCCCGCGAGCAGGGAGAGGGAGGGGCCGGAATTTGGCGCTTAACCATCTCCCAGGGCCTCTTCTGAGTAGCGGAAGAATTCCGTCCCACGCCCTTGTTGACTCGGACCTAAAGCAATCCCCGTTTTACCCCGCTTGCCGCGCGCGGCTGGGACCTTTGCGCAGGACGGTATCGCGTTGGGCCCAGGCGGGGTCGGGGTTCGGGTATTCCAAATTATAATGCAGGCCGCGGCTTTCGGGGCGGCGCAGGGCGGAGGTAATGATCAGTTCCGCCACGGTGGCGATATTGCGCAATTCCAGCAAGTCACTCGTGACGATGAAATCCCAATAATAGTCCTGGATTTCCTCTTGCAGGTTGGCAATGCGCGCGCTGGCCCGCTGCAGGCGCTTGTTCGTCCGCACGATGCCCACGTAGTCCCACATCATCCGGCGAATTTCCTCCCAGTTATGGTTGATCACGACCAGTTCATCCACGTTATGGGCGTGACCGGGTTGCCAGGGGGCCAAGGGCGTCTCGTTGGACGGGTCCGGATAGGCGCGCACCCGCTCGGCGGCGCGATGGGCGCAAACGAGAGCCTCCAGCAGAGAATTGCTGGCCAGGCGGTTGGCCCCGTGCAGACCGGTGCAGGCCGCTTCCCCCACCGCGTAAAGTCCCGGCATTTCCGTCTGGCCATCCACGGTGGTGACGACGCCACCGCATTGGTAATGCGCCGCCGGCACGACGGGTATCGGTTGCCGGGTGATGTCGATGCCATACTGCATGCAGGTGGCGTAAATATTGGGAAAACGGTCCTTGAGGAAAGCGGCCGGCTTATGGGTGATGTCAAGCACAACGTTTGTCGCGCCGCTTTTCTTCATCTCCGTGTCAATGGCCCGGGCCACGATGTCGCGCGGGGCCAGGGATTGCTGCGGATGATACTTTTCCATGAAGGAAACTCCCTCGATGGTTTTGAGAATCCCGCCCTCGCCGCGCACCGCCTCGCTGATGAGAAAGGACTTGCCCCGGGGATGATAAAGGCAGGTGGGATGAAACTGGACGAACTCCATGTTGGCCACGGCGGCACCGGCGCGATAGGCCATGGCCACGCCGTCGCCCGTGGCAATGTCCGGGTTGGTGGTGTAAAGATAAACTTTGCCGCAGCCGCCCGTGGCCAGGAGGACCGAGCGCGCGGCAAAGGCCTCCACCCGGTTTTGGTTCTTGTCTAGTACATAAGCGCCCAGGCAGCGGTTGTTTTCCGGCGCGCCGCCTTTGCGCGCGGTAATCAGGTCGATGGCGAGGTGATTCTCAAAAATCTCGATGTTGGGTTGTTCGGCCGCCGCCGCGAGCAGGGCGCGCTCCACCTCGCGTCCGGTCACGTCTTTGGCATGGAGGATGCGCCGTTTGGTGTGGCCGCCTTCGCGGCCCAGGTCCAATTCACGTCCGCCGTTGATTTCCCTTTCGGAGAATTTCATCCCCAACTCCATCAATTCCGCGATGCGGGCCGGGCCTTCGCTGATGATGGAGCGCACCACCTCCTCCCGGCACAACCCGGCCCCGGCGCGCAACGTGTCGCGGACGTGCATCTCCACCGAATCCTCTTTGCTGGTGACGGCGGCGATGCCGCCCTGGGCGTAATTGGTGTTGGATTCCGCGCTGGATTTCTTCGTGACAATGGCCACCTTGCCGTGCGGCGCGGCCTTTAAGGCAAAGAAGAGCCCGGCAATGCCGCTGCCCAAGACAAGGAAATCGTAATTTTTCATCGTAGCGAACCGGGCGGCGCCGCGCGCCCCGCATCCAACCGCCTTCTTGTTACCCTACCGTAACACTCAAGGCAAGACCAGGCCATCGGCCCAAATCCTCGCCCAATGTTCGCTCCGCCCCTGCATGCTTCGATAGAAATCGTATCGGACTGAAAACATGTGGTCGGCGAGACGCCGACCACAACGACCGAGACGGTCGCGCTCCCCGGACCGGAAAAATCGTCGGCTTTGGCGACGATATGGGATCGGTGGAAATCAATGGCGGCGATTTTTTCCTCTTGCCTCCCGACGCTCTCTCTCGCATTGTTTCGCTCAATCGCAAACAAGCTGTGAAACATGAGCGAAGTTGCGATCATAATGGATTTATTATGACTGAAAATTCTCTACTTCTCCCCCGCCGTGAATTTCTTAAGACCCTGGGACAGGCCACCGTGTCCGCCGCCGTCGTGGCCGGACCACTGGCGGCTTTGGGCCAGGATAATTCGACCAAGCTGGTTTTCGCCCTGGTCGGCGCGGCCCATATTCACACTCCGAACTACATCCGCATCTTAAAGCTGCGCAAGGATGTCACGGTCAAGTACGTCTGGGATCACGACCAGACCCGAGCCCAGAACGCCGCCAACGCCTTGGGCGCGAAAGTGGTCGATGACGTCAAAACGATTTGGAATGACGCGGAGATCAAAGCGGTGGTCATTTGTTCCGAGACTAATCGCCATCATGATTTGGTCCTGGCCGCCGCCGCCGCCGGCAAACATTGCTTTGCCGAAAAGCCCATGGGCATCGGCTCGGCCGAAAGTTACGAAATGGCCCAGGCCCTGGAAAAGGCGCGTGTTTTGTTCACCACCGGCTATTTCAACCGCACCATTCCGGCGCACCTGTTTTTGAAGGAGCAAGTCGAGAAGAACGCCTTTGGCAAAATCACCCGCGTGCGCGGGTCCAATTGCCACAACGGCTCGCTGGGCCGTTGGTTTGACACGGATTGGCGCTGGATGGCGGACCCGAAAATCGCCGGCGTGGGCGGCTTTGGCGACCTGGGCACCCATTTGCTTGACATTTTAATGTGGCTCTTTGGCCCGGTGGAGAACGTCTCGGCGGACATTAAAGTGGTCACGGGCAATTACGGGGATTGCGATGAATCCGGCGAGGCTTTGCTCAAGTTCAAGAATGGCATCACGGGCACACTCGGCGCGGGCTGGGTGGACTTGGCTGATCCCGTGACTTTAATGATCAGCGGCACGGAAGGTTATGCTTACATCGATAAGGGCCGGCTGTATTTCACTTGTCCAAAGGTCGAAAACGCCGACGGCAAGCGCCC
>Ga0182016_10006864_pt1 | contig 11858 bp, 13 predicted proteins | sample 712S2MmetaG_FD_120491 | JGI IMG/M metagenome (GOLD analysis project Ga0182016, IMG submission 120491) | Permafrost microbial communities from Stordalen Mire, Sweden - 712S2M metaG | ecosystem: Environmental > Terrestrial > Soil > Wetlands > Permafrost | place: Sweden: Stordalen | collected...
CAACAAGCGCGCCGCCTGGGTGACTCTCCGTGTCTTCATCGAGATCAACGGCTGGTCCTGGACCACATCACCGACCGTCGATGATGCCGAGCACGCGGTCCTGGCAGTCGCCGCCGGCGACTGGGACGAGAAGGCGATGGCCACATGGCTGCGAACCCGAATCGGCGCGGCGTAGCAACCAGGCGCTACCCCAGGTGAGGACGAAACCAGCGTGGTTGCGCTAGGTCTGCAATCAAGGGTCACGCGTTTGCCGAGGCCGGGGTTCCGCAATGTGTTGTCGCTCGCGTACGGCCCGTTCGAGGCTCTGGAGTCGCTCGCTGATGTCGCGAATCAGCGACAGCACGTCTGCTTCTTCGTGTTCGATATCGGCGACGTCCTGGGCTAGGAATCGCTGGGCGACGGCGCCGAGGAGTACGGCTCCCGCCACCGCCGACGATGTGCACGATGTCGCTGTCCAGCCTGTACCTGCGCGGGCTGCCGAGCCGGACACTCCCTGCTTGCTGCGAAGCCGCGGAGGTGGAGCTGGCCGAGCATCACAGCGCTCTTGATGACGCGCGCGCCGCTCAGTTGCTCGCGTGCTTTCGCGCCGCTCATCGCGAGATTCCTAATTTTGGGCCGTTGGATTGCTGTGATCTCATGTCCGACGGCGTCTGGACACCGTATGGGCACCGACGTGCATCGCGTCGCACGTACGCTGCCCCTTTTTAGGCCAGGGCCAGCGGTACAGCAGTCCTCTGCTGCGAATCAGGACCGGTGGGCGCAGTGGGGCGAGATGGCGTCGCGCTCGTTGTTGGCGAGCTGCGTGTCAGCATTCAGTTATGCAGCCGCGCGAGTCGAACACGTGTCCGCAGTGCGGTGCACAGGTCCCCGATATTGACGGGCCGGTCCACGCCTACGTTCCCAGTTCGCCGGGCTGTTGGATGACGTTCGGTGAGTTGCAGGCCGACGAGATGCAGCGCTTTCGCTATCCGCCGGCTCACCGGTTGGTCGTGGACGCCTACATGGCACAACATCCGGGCGATGGGACCGACCGGCGTGATCGCCAGTCCGTGTTCGTGCACCTCGTCGGTCTCTGCGCAGTCCTTGAGCAGGGTATCCCCGCGGAACGCGTTAGCGACGTGTTTCGACGCGTTCTACGGAACGTCAATGACTTTCCGATCTTGCGCCGCTCATCTGGCCCCGGCCCAGTCACGGTGAACCATCTCGTCGGGGCGCGAGACCTCGCCGACTACCAACAGCGCGCGGAACAGTGGGCCGGCGCTGTGTGGCGGTCGTGGAGCGCCCACCACGACATCGTCCGTCACGCGTTTGCCACAGACACGAAACCGTGACGCTCCGCGCTCGCTCCGCAGAAGTGGAGCGCGGAGCGGCGGGCGGTCAACTGACTCGGTTGCGCGACACGCGAGCGTCTGGTGAGACGTCGGTGCTGACGCTCGCCTCGGACGAGATCCAAGTCCGCGGCCCACGGTGCTCCTGCCTCGCCTGCGCAAGCGAGCATCGCGTCGCCTGCAACCCGGGCGCATGGTCGTCGTGCTATGCGGGCGCGCGGGAGCGAGTGCCGCGGACGCTCGCTTTGCCGCTTACGGGTGTCTTGGCTTGACGGTTCCGGGATGTGGCGGGGCGGTTGCCGGTGAAGGCCGCGCGCGTGTGTATGAGGAGCTCTCGGAGTGCCGGGCTGTGTGTTGGTTTCCAGATCAGGGCGAGTGTGGCGGGTGCTTCGATGTCTTCGATGGTGAGGCCTTTTAGTCGCCCGTCGTATTTCGCGGTCATCGACTCGCTGAGGATCGCGATGCCGAGTCCGCGGATCGCGAGGTCCGCGATGGCGTCCGGTGCGCTGGCTTGCAGCGCGATGTCTGGCCGGGTGCCGTTGGCGTGGCAGGCTTGGTCAAACACGGCGCGGATCCCTGTTCCTTGGGGCAGGCAGACGAGCGGGTAGCGGCCGATATCGGCGAGGGCGACACGTTCACGGCTTGCTAGCGGATGGTCGAGGGGCACCGCGGCGACGAGTCGTTCGCTGATGATCGTGAGCGCCTCAAGACCTGCAGGAGTGCCGATCGCTCCAATTAGGGCGATATCTGCACCGCCGACGCGTACACGCTCAATCAGTTGGTCGGAGTTGCCTTCGATCAGGGCGATCTCGACGCCGGGATGGGCCTGGTGGAACGTCGCGAGCGCGTCAAACAGTGGGGTGATGGTGCAGCCGACGATCATGCCGATCACGATTCGGCCCCGGACCAGTTCGGTCATGTCATCGACTACTTGGCGCATCGCATCAGCGGATGCGAGCGCTGCTCTGGCGTGCTCGAGTGCCGCCGCTCCGGCGGGTGTAGGTGTGGCGGTACGCCCGGACCGGTCGATGAGCGTGGCGCCGAGCTCCCGCTCGAGCTGGCGGATCTGGGCGCTGACCCCGGACTGGCTTATGTGGACGCGCTCGGCGGCGCGCGTGAAGTTCGCTTCCTCGACGACGGCGATGAAGTATTCGAGCTGCCTGAGTTCCATATCCCGTGATTCTAGCTCCTAGTAGAAGCATCTGTTGGACTTCTAGTTCGTGCGAGTCCATACTGCCCCTTGAGAGTCGTCCCCCACGACCGAGAGGACCCAGTGCCCGACAACGCGAAAGCACTCAAGCCAGAGGACCTAACCCGCCTGTTCGTCAAGCGCGCCAACGACGGAGATGCAGCCGGCATCGCCGCGCTCTATGAAGGTGAAGCGGTTATGGCCTACCCGCCGGGCGAGATAACGGCGGGCCGCGATGCGATCCGCGTACTGTGGGAGAAGATGCTCGCCACGGCGCCACACTTCGAGCGGGAGCCTCCACTGCCGACACTAATCAGCGGCGACATCGCGCTGACCTCCACCCCGCCGAAAGATGGCGCCGGCGCGCGCGCCCAGGTCGCCCGCAGACAACCCGACGGGACCTGGCTACGCCTGCTCGACCAGCCCGAATTCACGCCCGTCTCCCGATGATGACGCTGGCCGGAGCAAAGGCTCTCACGGTCATGGAACCGCGCGGGCTGGATGCCGAGCTGGACGGCTATGCCTGGATCCCGCGGATGCTCGACAAGGCCCGAGCAACGCTTGTAGGCACCAACGGGTCCTACCTGTTCGGCTGCCCCGTCGACCACACATGCATGGCGCGTCTCGGAGTGTCACCCGAACTCGTACTCGACCTGGCCGGGCGCTATCCCGACGACGCCGAATGGCTGAGCGCGATCCGAGAACACGGGATCCCGCCGGCCCACGAGGCCTGGTTTGACGGCCGGGCAGTCGAGGACGAGCTGCAGGGGCCAGGATCGTACCTGCGAGTAGAGCGGGTCGAGGCGGCACCGACGAGCGAGGGCGGCGCCGCCATCGAGGCCGCGCCAGGCACGCAAACGCGGCCCGATGTCTCCGCTACGGGAGAAGCCGTGACCGTGCGCGAAGGTGAGGTCACGTTCTTCCTCGGCGAGCACCAGGCCCGGATCGTCCGCGCCGGCGAGACAGTCTGGATCCCCGCCGGCATCAAATGGTGGCTCCAGAACAACGGCGCCAACCCGGTCGCGATGACACGCATCACCAAGTCTTGACCGGGGGAAAGGCCCGTCCGGACGGGGTCGCGGGACCCGCAATTCGGTCAAAAAGCAGTCACGCTCGTTCGCATCGGTGGCACGCCTGCAGCGGACGACTTCCGATACTCCGGACCCTCGATGGGGTCGCTCCCGCTCGCCCCGCCAAAGCGAGCGCGCCGCCACGCCAGTGACCCGGGTCATGCAGCACGTCCTGGTCACGAACGGCTGAGGCGATGCGCTGGGAGCGATGGACCGGCATGCGTGCCGGTGATCCCCGTAGTATGGAGGTCATTGACACCTCCAACGTGTCAGCAGCAAACGTCGCCGCCGAGGTCGTTGCGCGGGCGCGCCGCACGCTCGCTGGAAACGCGCCAACGTTCAAACGCAGCCGGTGGAGCAACCAACCGACCCCCTCGCCACACGCCTGCCGCTCGCGCGGCTGGACAGCCTCCCGCGTCGGTGTTGGCGCCTGCCTTCGGATTTTGCGAGCGCCATCGCGTGGCTGCTGTGGATCAGAGTTCGCGCTCGTACACGTACATCAGTGGCCCGTCAGGGTGACTGGCATGGTTGGTGAAGCCGAGGCTCTCGTACAGTCGGCGCGCCGGGGCGTCGGGTTCGTCGACGCCGATGTCCATCGTTTCGGCGCCGCGAGCGCGGGCCGCGCTGATCGCTGCCTGCATCAAGGCCCGGCCGATGCCCCGACGCCGCTGTTCCGGCAGGACGTATAACTCGGCGAGATAACACTCGAGCGCGGCGCTCCAGATCGCGCCACGCAGGCGAAGTACCGCGATACCGCTCGGGTCCTCGCCCGCGAGTAGCACGACAGTGTCTCCATGGGCAATGAGCTCGCGCAGTCGATCGGTGAGGACCTCCGGTGGCGGGGTTGGCTCAGAGAACTCTACGTTGAAGTCGTGCAGCAGACGCCCCGCCGCCGCCAGATCGCCGTCGCCAGCAACCCGAACCGAACCTGAACCGCTCAACTCGTCCATCATCCCAACGCTACCCGCCCGAGCTACACCGTGACGGGAACAACACGCCTCGTCTTCGCGAGAGGAGGACGCTTGACGGCCGTCTCGACGGGCTGTCCTCGGCTGAAACCGTAGCGCTATCAGTCGGCTGCGTCGGTTTCGAGCAGCACGGCCATAGCGGCGCTGCCGCGCTCGATCGTCGGGCGCACAGTGGGATCAAGGTGGAATGCGATGCTGTCGTAGTTGTCGGGCAGCGTGCCGCGCAGGTGGAGGTCGAGTGCCTGCAGGCGCGGGTAGTAGCCGCCACCCATGCAGAAGATCGCGTCGTAGGTTTGCCCGGCGATCTCGTGCGTCTCGAGCGTTGTCGCGTGTTGGAGTTCCAGCGTGGTCGTTTGGTCGCCAAGTCCCGGCGACAAGCGCAGCTCGATCTCGTCTGCGCCACCGCCAAGAGAAACCTTGAGCAGGCGCGGCGCGTCGCACACCAAGATCGTGCCCGACCCCATGTTCACCTGTTCGAAGCTACCACCGACGTGCAGATCGCCGGTGACGGGCGCGTACCAACGACGCAGTCGCTCCGGGTTCGTGCAGGCGTCCCACAGATCCTCCGCGGTGGTCTCGTAAGTGCGTGTGAATACCGCGACTCGTGCCATGCCGGCGGGAATCATGCGGCGTCGCAGCTCGGGCTCGGGCTCATCGTAGATCTTCGTGTCAGTCGTCATCTCGTGCCGCCTTCCGTATCGGGATTTGAATGGGATGCCCGTCGCGCCCGCTTACCGCGTGCCACCTCGACACCAAGCGCGTCGAGCCGCTGGTTCCAGAAATGTCGGTAGGGCTGGAGCCACTGATCGACCTCCTCCAGCGGGGCGGCGTCAACCGCATACAGGCGGCGCGCGCCGGCCGTGCGCACGGTCACGAACCCGCTTTCGCGCAGCACGCGCAGCTGCTGCGATACAGCCGGCTGCGAAATGCCGAACTCATGCTGGACCACGGCGCCAACCTCACCCGCGGCTTGCTCGCCGCCCGCGAGCAGTTCGACGATGCGCCGGCGCACCGGGTCGCCCAGGATCTCGAACGCGTGCATCTATCCAGTATATCAGTTGCTACTTATATAAGGCACGCCTGAAACAGTCGCCCAGGATGAGTCGCAGCACTCCGCCACGAGTACGGGTCTGGATCCCGCTTTCCCCCCAGATGCGAGCGCCCGCGTACCGGACTGGCGCCCGCCCGCACCGGACGACCGGCAGGTCAGACGGCCGATTGGGGAGCGCTCCCGCAATGACCGGCGTGAGCGAGCGCGAACCCGCCTCGTGCGGCAGCTGGCCTCGGGCTACGGGACGGGGGCACGCGCTGGACCCGGATCGCGCGAACGCCGGTCACCGGCGTTCTACGAGACGCTTCCGCGGGCACGATCCGCGCGAATGGGCTACTGGATCCGGTAGCCGTTTGGAGTCACGCGCAACGGCCATTTGCGCCCATTTTGCGCCAGCATCGTCGATCCCCGAAAAGCTCGGTATTGCAGGCGATAATGGGCTTACGTAGGCACGGGCGGCGGTCCCAAAGTTTCATGGTAGGGAAGGGGTCAACGGTTCGAGTCCGTTACAGGGCTTCGGGGGTTTTTCCTGCTCAGCTGGCACTTTTGAATCCGCTGGATTCGGCTGTCGGGGTCCGCAGCAGGGTTTGGAAGCCATTTGGAAGCCAATTGGGGTCACGCGCCGCGCCAGCTGCGCCCATTTGCGCAGCATTCTGCCGGTGCTTGTCGCGACGTTCCCGTGCGCAGGTGGGCGCACGTGGCGCTTAGAACTCGGTCCGGGTCCAGCGATCGCCCACTCACGTACGCCTCCGACTGAGTAGGGCACGGGCCGAAGCGCCGCAAGCACCACAGCTGAGGCAACCTGGGCACCGAGTTCACCAACCCGCCACTCGCTCCGGCTCACACGGGCGTCGGCGCGTCGTTCTCGGACATCTCCGCCCAGGTCGGACCATGGGCGAAGAACCCGCCATCGACCGTGAGGCACTGGCCGGTGACGTAACCCGACTCATCAGACCCGAGGTAAACGACGAGGCTTGCGATATCTTCGCCGATGCCGAGCCGCGGCACGAGGTTGTGGCGCACGATCACCGCGCCGTACTCCTCGGGGAGATGACGGGTCTCGATCAGGCCGGGGAGGATCGCGTTGCAGCGGATCCCCTGGCGCCCGTATTGCGTCGCAATCACCAGCGAGAGGGTGCTCACTCCGCCCTTCGAAACCGAGTAGGCGCCCGAAACGGGCATCGTCGCCCGCGACGCAAGCGACGCCGTGTTGATTATCGAGCCGCCGCCGTCGCGCACCATGTGCGGGATGGCGTACTTGCAGACCAGCCAGGGCCCTCGCAGATTCACGCGCATCGTGAGGTCCCAAACGTCGGTCGAGATGTCCATGACCGGCTTGATCGCATCGTCGAACACGTCGGGCGTTCCCAGGATCGCCGCGTTGTTGAACACGATGTCGAGGCCGCCGAGCCGCTTGGCGGCCACGTCGACCAGCGTCGCCACCGCGTCCTCGTCGCCGATGTCCACCCAGTGCCACGTGGCTTGGCCGCCGGCTTCGCCGATCTCGCTCGCCACCTGCTCGGCCTTATCGCGATCGATGTCGGCGACCACGACGCTCGCGCCCTCCGCAGCCAACAGCCGCGCCGACGTGGCGCCGAAGCCCTGGCCGCACCCCACGGCCAGCGCCCGCTTGCCCTCCAGTCTCGTTCCCATGATTTCGCCTCCAACCTACCGGCCGTGCTGTGGATCGAGCCCGGGCTTCACACTCGGATCCTCGACGGTCCACGATGGCTGATCATGGCGAAGAGTCAGCTGTGGCTCAAAGTTCTGCGCGGCCATCTCCCAGTGATCCGTGCCTTCCGAGAGCCACGAATAATCGAGCGTGAGGTTCATCTGCTCGATCAGGCGCTTGTTGGCGGCGCGCTTGGTCCGGATCAGCGGGATGGACGGCCGGGCGAGAAAGGCCTGGACGAACTCGTCGACCTTCGCATCGAGCTCGTCGGCCGGCACCGCGTAGTTGATGAGCCCCAGGTCAGCCATCTGCCTCGCCGTCCAAGCCGGGCCGAGGAGCAGGAACTCCTTCATCTTGGTCGGCGTCATGAACAGCGGCAGGAACGCAAATGCGCCGTCGCCAGCCGACATGCCCCACGGCAGCACCGGATGCAGCGAGAGGTGCTGATCGCTCACTATCACGTCCTCCTGGGCAATGATGATGTCGCACCCCCACAGCGCGTGGAGTGCGAACCCGTAGGCATCGCCGTTGAGCCGACCGATCACCGGCTTCTCCATCAGGGCGAGCGCCGCGAAGGTCCGCTCCACGCCCTGCGACAGACTCCATGGCCCCTTCACCGCGCCCGGGCCGCCCGGTCGCGTAGCTGGGTCCATGACCTCGGGTGGATATGGCTCGGTCTCGTCGCGCATCGGGCCGAGCTCGAACAGGCCGTCGTCGCGGCCGGTGATCACGACCACGCGGATCGAGTCGTCGAAACGCACCTTCTCGAGCGCCAGCGCCAGCGATATGTGGTGCTCGATGAACTCGTGGAGGGGCTTGCTAACCGCCTGGAACTTGATTGTCGCAACCGGCCCGTCCTGGTTGACGACCCACTCCATCAAGTTTGCGTATTCAGCCATCATCTACTCCTATCTCGCGCGTGGGGTAGGAACACTCGGGTCGCAGGGTGTCATCCCGGCTACGAGCGCACGTAAGGTCGGGGCTTGTACGACATCATCGGCGAGTTGGCGAGCACGATCGGATCGTCCATCGCCGTTGCCGCCTCACGATCCATGATCTCCTCGAGGTGGTCGCGTACGTGTTCGATTGCAAGCTCGGGGTTCGTGTAGCCCTTTGTCTCGGTCAGGTAGCGCTGCCAGACCCGCCCGCCTGCGGTCTCGAAATACTTCGCCGAGACAGAGCACTCCTCGTGAGCGAGGTAGGCGACGACGGGAGCGACCTGCTCGGCACGGAAGTTCTTGAAAATCAGAGGAGTCCATTCGGACTCCTCATTGAGATAGGTGCCGGCCGTCGTACCGGCTGTTGGGCCGAGCGTGTTCACCTTGATCCCAACGGGCTCGCCCTCAATCGCAAGCGTGTAGGTCAGGCCCGTGATGCCTGCCTTGGCCGCACTGTAGAGCGCGAGGTAGCGACCGCCCCACATCGCGCTCGACGTGATGTTCACGATCCGGCCGTACCCGGCCTCTTTCAGGTGCGGCCACGCAGCGCGGCACATCCAGATCGTGCCCATCAGGTGCGTGTCGATGACCTTCCTCACGTCGCTTGACGTATATTCGTCGAACGCGGTCATCGGACAGATTCCGGCGTTGTTCACTATCGCGTCGATGCGTCCCCAGGTGTCGATCGCGGTCTGCACGATCGCGGAAGCGGACTCCTCGTCGGCGACGCTGTTTGTGTCGACGACCGCCTCGCCGCCCGCATCGACGATCTCCTTGGCGACCACGTCGGCGTGGGCGCGCTGGACACCTTTACCGTCGGGGCCGACGCCCAGATCGTTCACCACCACCTTGGCGCCGAGGCCGGCGAGGTAGGTTGCATAGACGCGACCGAGGCTCGGATAGTTGCCGCCCGCCCCCGTCACGATGACGACGCGCCCGTCGAACCGCATCTCACTCATGTAGTGCTCCTCCTCGGTGACAGTACCAGCGAACCGGAAGCATGTTGGTGATCCTCCTGCGTCGCTCCTTGGGAGGGCCAACCAGGCCTTCGCGCTCCGCCGTCGCGCGCGTGCATTCTGAGCGTGGCCGCGGACTCCCATGTCTGACCGGATCTATTCCGTGCCCGCACGCCCCCAACCGCTCGACGTTGACCTGGATACGCTACGCCACCAGCGAGGATTGAGCGCGCTCAAGATCGGCGTTTGCCCTGCGCGCGGGTCAGACGCGTTCGTAGCTGTCGGGGTCGGGGCGACGCGGCCGTCCGGGCCCCGGTCAAGGGCGTCGATCGTGGCGATCTGGTCGAAGAAGAGTTCGAAGTCGAACACGTCGAAGTTCTCCGCCATCCGCTCGGGCCGAGCGGACTTCGGGATTGCGATGGTGTCGTGCTGCCTATGCCAGCGCAGGATGACCTGGGCGACTGACTTCTCCTGCTCGGCGGCAATCCGCGCGGTGGCCTGGTCCTTGAGCGGCTCGCCGTTGTGTCCGAGCGGGCTGTGCGCTTCGACCGCGATCCCGTGGCGCAGGCGCTGTGCCGGGCTATTGCTCCTCGTCCAACTCGGTCGTCTCGCCGGCTACACGGGGCGCGAATGCCTTCGGCGCAAGGCGCGTCTTTTGTGGCTGGGCCGCAGCTGCTGGCGTAGCGCGGACTGGCAGGGTGGCGGTCGAGATGCGAGCCCCAGGGCTGGGCCTGCTCAAACTCCGTTCAGCAGTCCCCGTAGCGTCGTGGCGTAGGTCTCGAGGGCGAGGCGCCCGTCATGGGTCAGCGCGACCGAGGTCCGCGAGGCCGGTCCGCTGCCCGTTTTGCGGGTCGTGAGGTAGCCGGCCTCTTCGAGCTTGCGTAGATGCGTGATCAGGTTGCCCGGCGTCAGCTCGATCATGTCCTGGAGGCGTTTGAAGGACAGCTGGTCGCCGTCGGGAAGCGCGGCCAGCGCCGCCACGATCTGGAGTCGCGCCGGGACGTGAATCAGCGGGTCGAGCGCCTCGGCGCTCATGCGCCTGTACGCACCGTGTGTGTTCGAGTTCCTCCGCGCCGCCGTGACGTGACGATCGCCGCGTTCGCTAGCAGCAACGCGCAGAGCCCGACACCGTTGACGAGCCACATGCCGCGGGGGCCGGCAATTGCGCCGACGGCGGCGATCAGCGCGACCGAAACCGCGAGTGCGACTTGTTGCCAGCTCCTGTGGATCGCAGAGCGCCCCGCCCAGATGACGGCGAGCGCGATCAGGGTTCCGTTCAGGAAAAGGGACCAGTAGAAGCCTGCGCTGTGGTGGGCGCCGGTCGCGATCGCGATCAGGAGCAGATAGCAGGCGAGCAGCGCCGCGCCCATCGCCGCGGCTTCGTTGCGCTGTACCTTCACCGAGTGGCCGCTGACGCCGGTCCGTGCTCGCGCGTAGGCGTAGATGACCGTGGCGATCCGGAATGCGATCAACGCGTAGAAGCACACCAGCGCGACGGGACTTGGGCCGGTGAAGGGGTGCTGAGTGCGGACGTTTAGCCACACGATCCCGAAGCTGGCCAGCGCCACCATGGCCGCCACCAGCGACACCCACGGCGCCCGGAAGTCCAGTGAGCGCCGCGCGTCGGCCTGGGTCTGCGCCAGCAGGCGCGCCGCCTCGCGGGGCTCCATCCTGCTCTCCTCGGAGGCTCCGGCTGACGGTCCACTGTGTGTAGTCATAGCCCTGTCTCCCAACTAGAGTTTACGACGCAAACCTTAGTGGACTTTGTAGGGCAAAGTCAAGGGCCGATTCGAGCCGCCGCGCTTGGGGGCTCCCACGCCAGCGAGGACGTCGTTGCGCCTGGCAAGGCGGCATCTTGCTGGACCAGCGGATCGGCTGCCGGTAGCCATTTGGAGTCCGTCGGTGCGCCTACGCGAAACCCTCGCTAGTACAAGCGGTACGGGTTTACGTAGGCGCTGGTGGCGACCCAAAAGTGTGATGCTACGGAAGGGGTCAACGGTTCGAGTCCGTTAGAGGGCTTCGCGGGTTCGCCTGCTTTAGCCCGGTTGTGGCCCGCTGATAATTCACAACGGTGGGGCGAGGTCGACCCACCGCAGGTGGGGAAGCGGCTCCGCCGAGCCGCCACCGGGCCTCGGAGCGCTCTATCCGCACGGCTACACGTGCCACTTCGTCCGTCCAGGCTGGAAGCTGCCGCGCCGCGAGTCGGAAGTAGCGCACTGACGCTCCGAGCCGAGCCACACGCCACCCAGGCGCCCGGGCCTCGGGCGAATGCGAGCGCAGGTTCGCGGCGCGTATCATCGGGCGGGTCATGGCATTTGACGGCACGGTCACCGGCTGTCCCAGTTGCGGCAAGAAGAACCGGGTTCGATCGACTCCGAAGGGAGTGCCGCGGTGCGCGGCCTGCCACGCCAACCTACCGTGGATCGTCGATGCGACTGCTGACAGGTTCGACTCGGAGATCATTTCGTCGCTGCCGGTCTTGGTCGACTTCTGGGCACCTTGGTGTGGTCCGTGCCGCGTGGTTTCGCCCGTGATCGAGAAGGCGGGGCGTGAGAATGCCGGAGCACTCAAGGTCGTCAAACTCAACGTCGACGAGGCGCAGGGCGTCGCGTCACGGTTCGCGGTCCAGGGGATACCGCTACTCGTGCTCATCGAGGACGGCAAGGAGGTCGATCGGATAGTCGGC
>Ga0182016_10006865_pt1 | contig 11858 bp, 14 predicted proteins | sample 712S2MmetaG_FD_120491 | JGI IMG/M metagenome (GOLD analysis project Ga0182016, IMG submission 120491) | Permafrost microbial communities from Stordalen Mire, Sweden - 712S2M metaG | ecosystem: Environmental > Terrestrial > Soil > Wetlands > Permafrost | place: Sweden: Stordalen | collected...
CGCCTCACGTTCATTACGAGTGGCCGCCCGTGCGAGCTCCTCGTGCACTACCGATTCTTCAATGTCAACCGCAGTCAAGATCCAGCTCTGAGAATGACCGAGGGCATCGCCGAAAGGACGGGCCTTTACTTCATGCCAGCGATAAGAGCCGTCACGGCTGCGCAGACGATACCGACTGGAAAACAATGTCGAGTCACGGATTGTTGCTCTCCATTCCTTTCTTACTCGTTTGACGTCGTCGGGATGCGCGAACGACAACCAGTCCCACGCTTCGTCCTCGCTCGGGGAGAGGCCCGTATAGTTCTCTCCCTGGCTATTGAGTAACTGACTCTGCCCTCGAGATGAAGACGTCCAGACGATGACCGGTACGGAGTCCCAGATTCTTCGAAGCTCAACGTCGCTAACGTCTATACCTCTCGATGGGGCGTTGGCCTTCATGCTGACCAACTCACGTAGAAGTTGCTCGCCCGCGTTGCTCGAGGTGCTCGCAAAAAAGGCGCATGGCTCAAGTCCGTCTTGGCGTCATCTCGCTTGATGCAATCACCACGAGTGAAAGTGGACCGTGCCGTCACGAGATATCAGGTACCTTCATTCTCAGCGCCGCCGGTTGTATCGGCAGGGGAGTACTTGGCCAGAACTTGACGAGCGATCTCAAAGTGCGACAACTTCGGCGGAGGTACGCCCGGATTGACGTCGTCAAGGCCAAGTCCCGCATAATTCTCTGGCTCAGAGGGAGCACTGGCGCTGGGATCGGTGCCCGTGACGTTGGGCTCGGGCAACGAGTCGATCCCACCTTCGGCCGCCGGTTTCGATGAATTCATCGCGCTGCCCCATTCTTGGATGGTCACCGAGGTCTGGAGCGACGTACTTGCGATATTGAATTCGGCACCACCCGTTGTGATGCTCAATTGCTAAGTAAATTCTACACCTGATATCTAAATAATCATACGAAAGTCTCGGTTCAGACTCGCGCGCAGAGAAAGGATGCCATTTTGTAGTGAATGGCTGAATTATGCGCCCACTACTGACGCAGGGATGGTCGAGGAAAATGGCTTGATCGGCAGAAAGTCTCATTGCGTGCCGCAGTGGCTTAGGACGACGTTTGTTTTACCGGGTCATTTGGGAATTCTCGGTCCTACGCCCGCGATGCAGTCGACGCTAGCTTCCATCGTTCATTTGCACTACTTCGGTCGAGGACAAATTGCTTACGCTAAAAGGCCCACTTGCACGATGAACCGATATCCAGACATGCGTACCTTGACTGAGTATGGACATAAATAACCGTAAGTCAGCAATTCAGGGTCCCTTCCAAATCGAGACCCCGGCGTCGATCGGCGACGCAATCCGGCGTTACCGGGCCCAAGCCGGACTCACCCAGGAGCAATTATCGCGTCGTACGGGTATTCGTCGGGTGTACCTCTCAGAGATGGAGAGCGGTAAAGACACCGAGCAGATCAAGCGACTCTTGACGGTGCTGCACGAACTCGGTGTATCGGTGTCGTTCGAGAAAATCCAATGGCCACTCGACAGATTCGCCGAGGTCCAGGAGTTACGGGCGTTGGTGCATTAGTACTCGGCGATTGGTTACTTCGAACTGACGTTTTGTACGCCTTGTGTCCAGTTTTCGGTACTCAATTCGGAGCGACTATCCCGACCCGAGTCAAAAACGTCGTGAGCACTTCGAAGGAATTATCGTGAGAAGTTTCAAGACGCTCATGAGGCGAGAGCTCAATGTACTTCTCAATCATCATTGCGTAATTCGTCAAGTGGCGCTCTCAAAGCTGACTTCCTCGGTCGTCGCGGTCCCGGCTGTCCGGCCCGGCGCGTCTTGGTAGGTCCAATACAAGTTCGTGTGTGCAATGACTTTGTCGGGTGTGGGAGCTCCCCACTCTGTATGGTCATCGGTCGTATGTGCGTCGCTGACGAGGAGCGCGTCATAGCCTCTGACAAAAGCACCATGAAGCGTTGAACGGATGCAGGCGTCGGTCTGGGCGCCAGTGACGACCAGCCTCCCAACACCGAGGTCGTTCAGCACTTTCTCGAGATTGGTTTCTTCAAAGGAGTCGCCGTAACTCTTTTGGACGAGTGGTTCATTTTCGTCGGGATGTAATTCGGCGACGATGCGCCACGGGTCGCTACCACTTACGAGGTCCTCGTCAGAGTGCTGGACCCAGACCAGAGGAACGTGTTCATCGCGTGCCTTGTTGACGAGCGTATTGATGTTCGCGATCACTGCGTCGCGCTCGTAGGCGTCTGCGACGACGCCTTCCTGTACGTCGATGACGAGAAGTGCGGTGTTGGGGCGATGGGCGAGTGTGGTCATGATCTTCCTCTGCGAGTTATCTCGGATTGTAGAGGCACCCGGTGACATCGCAAAGGCAAAGTGTCTCGTCACCTCGGGAATCTTGCGAAACGGAGTGCTCGAGGACCCACGCCGGCGAAGCGGCGGTGATACCCTCCGATACGGACTGGGCTCGCCAAGGTCTAGAGGAGAACAATGACCAGCGCTCGAAGGAGAGACCAAGACGTCTTTGGGCGGGCGCTCTTGGATTGGGCCCACGGCGGGACCACGCACGAGGTTCTTGAGCGTGTCGACGGTTTTGCTCAACTCGGTGCAGGCCCCGAGGTCTACCTCTCGGATTACAAGGGATGGCCCGCCGCCGAGCGCGCCACCCTTCGACTCTTACGTGGTCGCGTACTGGACGTGGGTTGCGGGGCGGGTCGCGTGACGCTAGAGCTGCAACGGCGCGGTTATGACGTCGTGGGTCTGGACACGTCGCCCCTGGCGGTGCGAGCAGCGAGGGTACGGGGTGTAAAGGAAGTCTGGTGCTCGCCACTCGAGGACTTGGGTCCCAAGATCGCCCGCTTTGACGCCCTCGTGCTCTTTGGGAACAACTTTGGCATATTCGGAACACCACGGAGGGCTCGACTGGTGTTATCGGATCTGGCCGCGAGTACGAAGCCCAGCGCACGGATATTCGTTGAGAGCACGAGTGCGTACTACGGCGGTGCGCCCGGTTTTGATCGCTCGTACTACCGCCAGAATCTACAACGGGGGATCACGCCCGGTCAGGGACGATTTCGTTTTCGCTACGAGGACTTGCGAGGTCCGTGGTTCAACTGGCTCTACGTCTCACCGCGCGAGATGAGCGATCTTCTTCGTGGCACCGGATGGCGTCAGAGTCGTGTCATCAGCGCCGAACGAAGCGAACCTTACGTGGCGGTGTTGGAGAAAGACTGATGGACGTTCGGCTTCGCGCCGGCGAACTTGCCCCATCGCATCCACGGCGCGAATTGCAGAAGAAGGATTCACGGCGACTCAGAGTAGTGCGTCAACTCTGGAACCTTCTCAGGGTTGACCCAACAAAATGGGCGAACAGCCACTATTGCCTCGGCTGGAGAATACGCTTGTCCGATGCGGATGAACGAGTGGTGGGGCGCTCTAAGGGAGCGTAACTTCCGGCTCTTCTTCATCGGCGAGACAACCTCACAAATAGGTACCGGCATGGCCCCAGTCGCCATCGCCTTTGCCGTTCTAAAACACGGTACGGCGAGTGATGTGGGTTTCGTCTCGTCGGCCGGTTTCGCACCCGTTGTTATCTTGATTCTCGTGGGTGGCGTCATCGCCGATCGATTCAGCCGTCGAGTCGTCATGTTGAGCTCGGACCTGCTTCGTACCTTGTCCGAACTCGGTCTGGGACTCTGGATTCTCGAGGCATCGCCTCCACTGTGGGGATTCATGGCGCTCGCCGCCGCGGTGGGAATCGGTACGGCATTCTTCAGTCCCGCGCTTACGGGACTCGTCCCTCAAGTGGTGTCCGCGGGCAAGTTGCTACAGGCGAACGCCCTCAACAGCCTGTCGGGATCCATCGCCTGGATAATCGGTCCAGCGATCGCCGGGATAATCATCGCGGTGTCGAGCCCAGGGTGGGCGGTCTTGATCGACGGACTGACGTACGCCGTCAGTGTGGTGTGCCTTTATATGATCTCGATCGAGTGGGTGCCGAGTGAAACGGTCGAGACCTTTCTTACGCAGTTACGAAGCGGCTGGACTGAATTCTGGTCACGAACCTGGCTGTGGGTCATCGTCGTTGAATTCTCCTGTGTGAACGTGCTCATCTTTGCTCCGATGTTCGTGCTCGGGCCCGTGATCGCCAAGCAGTCCCTCGGGGGAGCACCGGCGTGGGGCTTCATCCTTGCGCTCCAGGGCGCCGGCGCCGTGCTCGGGGGCTTGGTGATGCTGCGTTGGAACCCTAGAAGGCCGTTATTCGTCGCCACGATCGTGATGGTGGGTTGGCTCTGGCCGCTTCTCGCCTTGGCCTTTCGTGCGCCGGTGCTCGTGATCGGCTGCGGTGGGTTCGTCGCCGGAATTGGGCTGACAATCTTTGGGACCCTCTGGACGACCACGATGCAGCGAGAAATTCCGCCAGAGGTTCTGTCGCGTGTCAGTGCCTACGACTGGTTTGGTTCTCTGGTCTTTCTGCCGATTGGGATTGCTGTCGTCGGGCCAATCGCGGCGGCGTGCGGCATCACCGCCACCATCGTCGGTGCCGCGATTCTTCTCTTCACGATGGTTGGCCTTACGCTCTTGGTTCCCAGCGTCGTAAGGATGAGGTCGCCAGCGGTAAGTCCTGGATCATTACTCAGCTCCGACTGAAGCGAGGGACCACGTGAATGGTGTCCTCGTAGAGCACGCCTTAGCGTGGTGCTCGAAATGACACGCGAACAACGAGCATCAGGTGGATTCCCGAGCTCATTGGTTCGTTAGGGACAGGGCGTCGTCGACGAGCCCTTCTTGTAGGTAGCGGTTTCGGACCGCATCGAGTTGAATCTCGTGAATCGACGCACGAAAATACACCACCTCAGATGGTGTCAGCGAGGGGGGCCATTCCTGTACCTGATCTGGATACTGCGGGAAACGACACCGAAGCGGCGACAATGTTCAAGATCACCGCCGTGGCGAGCGGGTAGAGCACCGACGAGACGCCTGAGAAGTAGAGAAGAAGCAGCACCAGAAGCATTGCGACGATAACTAATTGGCACATTCGAAAGACGCGCCACGTTGGGTCGGACCAGTAGGTCCAAGCTCGAGAGGTGGTTGGTTTCACGCGCCGCTTTTGCTCGTAACTCACAACGAGAGGTGTCCCATTACATCGTAATGTCGAGCACAAAAGCCGAGGTGCCGCGATTGCCTGGAGACGCTCACTATTTGAGACCAGTGGCGCTTGCGTTCTAGAGCGCTGCGAGCAACGCCGTGCATGCATCGTTGGGAAGTGGACGCGAGTAAAGGTAACCTTGGCCGTACTCACAAGGCATCTCAACCAAAGCGTCAGCCTGGTCTTGGCGTTCGATACCTTCGGCGACGACCCTCATATTCATCGATCTCGCCAGATGGCAAATGTCTTCAACGAGCAGCATCGAGCGAACCGATTGGGGCAGTTCAGAGGTAAAGGAAATGTCGAGCTTGAGTATGTCGAAGGGGAAACGACGCACGTACGAAAGAGAGGAGAACGCAGTGCCAAAGTCGTCGAGCGCTAGTTTTGCACCGAGTCCCGTGAGCTGAGTGAAGAAGTCCATCGTTCGATCGGTATCGTCCAGTAACACGGTTTCGGTGACCTCGTAGACGAAGTCAACTGGATCGACGTCATTATGAGTCATGATGTCCGAAATTGTATCCACGAGATCGGGGTCCGAAAGATCTCTCGCCGACAGATTGACGCTCATGTAGAGCCGAGGTTCTGAAGGAAAGTCCCCTTGCCACAGCTTGAGTTGTCGCGCCGCCTCTTCCCAGACCCACTGGTCAATCTCTATGACGAAGCCGGTCTCTTCGGCGAGCGGCAAGAACTGATCGGGGTACAGGAGTCCACGTTCTGGATGTTGCCAACGAACCAGGCCCTCGAAACCAACGATGCGCCCACTGGCGAACTCAATAATTGGCTGATAGTGCAGCACCAAATCTTCGAGTTTCGGCAGTGAGTTCCATTCTTCGTTGGGCACCGGGAGGCCCGCCGCTACTCGAAGTACGGCACTTCGAAGATCCTGGATCGCTCTGGTCTTAGTGACCCACGCTGAACTTCCTGCTCGCATTGACTCATACAGCGCGCCGGGGCGCTCCGATCCCGAGAACGTGATGACCTTCGCCCCCGGGCACACGGACCGCAGGGTCCTGATCGCCCTCGGGGCGTCCATGTCCGGCAAGGTGTAGTCAATGATGATCACGTCGGGTTGCTCAAGTCTGGAGACTTCAATGCCTTTGGTGGCATTGAGGGCCGTGCCGACAACGACTATCTCCGGTCCGTCTCTCAGCAGACGCACGACGCTCTGGACAATCATCTCGTGATCGTCTATGAGCACCACTCGAATCACAGTCGTATGACCTCGCGGTCCAGTACCTTGCGAACGTTTTCTAACAGAATCGCTTGATCAAAGGGCTTCTCCACGAGACGGAATTCCGTACCGAGGACCGCTTCGGCTTCGAGGACCGGTTGAGCGTGGCCTGACATGAAGAGCACACGGATGTCGGGTCGGAGTTTGCGGACCTCGTTGGCAACCGTTGGTCCCTGCATGACGGGCATGATCACGTCAGTGAGCAGAAGGTCAATGCGTCCAATGTGGGAAGTCGCAATCTCAATCGCTTCGGCGCCACTCGAGGCGGTGACCACGGTGTAGCCATTGCGGGTCAGTATCCGCCTCGTCACCTCACGCAGTGCACTCTCGTCGTCGACCACGAGGACAGTCTCCGCGCCGTTCAAGGAATTAAGTCCGCTCGTTCCGTCATTTGGTTCGCCTTGGTTGACGTCCTGAGGTGCCCGGGGTAGCAATATCGTTATCGAGGTTCCGACGCCCTCGTCGGAATAGATCTTGGTGTGCCCACCTGATTGGGAGACGATTCCGTAGACGGTGGCGAGACCGAGTCCTGACCCTTCGCCTCTCGGCTTGGTCGTGAAGAACGGTTCGTACGCTCGATCGCGGACCTCCGCGGACATGCCAATGCCGTTGTCGCTGACTCGACACGACACGTAAGAACCTTCTGGAATCCCGGGACTGGTGTACTCATCTTCAACGATCTCGCGCACTGAAGTGTCGATCGACAAGGTGCCGCCCGACGGCATGGCGTCGCGGGCGTTAATCGCCAGATTGAGGATTATCTGCTCGATCTGCCCGGGGTCGGCGACGATCAGCGGCAGACCCTCGGAGAGATTAATCACGAGGTGAATCTGCTCACCAATCGTGCGTCGAAGAATTTGCTCCATTCTCGTAATGGCGCTGTTGAGGCTCAGCGCTTGGGCCTGGACAACTTCTCGACGTGCGAAGGAGAGGAGCTGATGAGTGAGGAGGCTGGCACGCTCAGCGGCGAGTTGAATCTGTTCGACGTCCTTGAGAGGAGCTTCCCATTTTGAACCGTCAGGAGTCGCGGCAGCCGATGACAGCTCTTCGGCGACAAAGGATGCGTAGTTCAAGATCACTGCGAGCAGGTTATTGAAGTCATGAGCGACGCCGCCTGCCAGTTGACCAAGGCTCTCCATACGTTGTGACTGGTGAAGTTGGGCCTCGAGTCGTTCCCGGTCGGCGACCGCCTCTAGACGGACCCCCTCGGCGACTGTCTTCTCGCCCTCGGCCTTGACACGCACGCCTTCGGCCACCGTCTTTTCGCCTTCGGCCTTAACGCGCTTAACTTCAGCCACGGTCTTTTCGCCCTCGGCCTTAATTCGTTCGGCCTCGGCTTCGAGACGGAGTCGCTCGGCTTCTTCTTTCTCTCCTTCGGCGGTGACTCGAACGGCTTCGACTTCGAGACGAACGCGCTCGGCGACCTTCTTCTCGCCCTCGGCCTTGACCCGGACGCGCTCGGCTTCTTCTTTCTCTCCTTCGGCGGTGACTCGAACGGCTTCGACTTCGAGACGAACGCGCTCGGCGACCTTTTTTTCGCCCTCGGCGGTGACCCGGTCGGCCTCGGCTTCGAGACGGACGCGCTCGGCTTCTTTCTTCTCGCCCTCGGCGGTGACCCGGTCGGCCTCGGCTTCGAGACGGACGCGCTCGGCGACCTTTTTTTCGCCCTCGGCCTTGACTCGGTCGGCCTCGGCTTCGAGACGGACGCGCTCGGCTTCTTTCTTCTCGCCCTCGGCCTTGACCCGGTCCACTTCGGCTTCGAGACGGACGCGCTCGGCTTCTTTCTTCTCACCCTCGGCGGTGACCCGGTCCACTTCGGCTTCGAGACGGACGCGCTCTGCTTCTTTCTTCTCACCCTCGGCGGTGACCCGGTCCACTTCGGCTTCGAGACGGACGCGCTCGGCTTCCTCTTTCTCTCCTTCGGCGGTGACTCGAACGGCCTCGACTTCGAGACGAACTCGCTCGGCGACCTTCTTCTCGCCCTCGGCTTTGACCCGGTCCACTTCGGCTTCGAGACGGACGCGCTCGGCTTCTTTCTTCTCGCCCTCGGCGGTGACTCGAACGGCTTCGACCTCGAGACGGACGCGTTCGGCCTCTTGTTTTACGCGATCAGCTTCTGCGTCAACTTCTATGCGTTCTGTGACGTCTCGAATCGTCGCCGATACCAATGGTCCGTCTTCGGTGTCAATCTTCGCGATGGCAATAGCCGCCGAAAAAGCGCTGCCGTCGCTTCGGCGTCCCTCGGTTTCCAGAAACGTCTGGGAGGGACGGAACTTCTCATCGAAAATGGCGATCAAGGGTTTGACGAGCTGACCCATGAGGTCTTCGCGGCGATACCCGAAGAGTTTTTCTGCTTCCTGGTTCGCGATGATTATCACACCGACGTCATTGAACGCCAGGATTGCAATGGGCGCTGCATCGAGCAGACGGGCGAGGGTGCTCTTGGTGAGTCGTTCCATCTCCACGACTCCTTCAGTAAGAAAAATTCCGACAAATCCGTAACTAAGGCGAGCGTAGCGTGGGTGAAAGTAAATCGAGCAAAATGTCTGATTTTTGGAATTGATGTGAAGTCTGAGCGTTGCATGGCGTCGCTGGCGAATCAGTAGTGATTTGATCAGTGAAACGCTCCGAGTGGTACTCATTCGTTGATGTGAATGAGTACCACTATCTAGTGAAGTGTTGTCGTTACATAAGACTCGCAGACTCGCGGACTCGTAATCGTAGAATGATGCGCATTCGAAATTAGTGAAGGTCGGTTCTTCCATGTATGAGGTTAATGGTCGGTCCGGGCTGGGTGTAGTGCGCAGGGAGCAAACTGCAGTTTGAGCGTTGATTCGCAGACTCCTCGCACCTTGCTCGTGATGACGGCGATGACCATCATTCATCGATCTTGTTCCGGGTCAGGCTGACATCCGCACCGTGAGGTCGATCGTTACCAAGTCACCGGTTGAGACATTCTCGCTTGCTCGCACCGCGGCCTTGAGTGGCACGAGGTAGGCCCCGTCCTTCGGGAACAGTGACGTGTCAAAGGTCGTCCAACCAATCACGACTCGCACCGGTATTACTCCCCAGCCGTAGGTCGCGAGCGCGGCGACGGCGTGGATCTCGCTGCTCTCTTCGTCGGGCACGGTGACGAAGTAGAAGGGCGCGGGACCGCGCCATTCCCATATTCGTCCGTGAAAACTGAGGCGCACGACGGCAGGCTAGCAAGGGCGTAATTCTCGAGTAACCAGCCTTCATCGCCACGGTCCAAGGAATTCTGACGCGAGTCAGACGTGTTGTCGTAGGATGCTCGCATGCCAGTCACAGGCGAATACGAACCGAGTCCCTCGCAGTGGGTGCGCGATCAGGTCGCCGAATACGAGGAGTCGGGCGGCGAACGTGCCAATACCCTTCGCGATACCGGTCTGGCGATCGTCATCTTCTCGACGCGCGGTAATCGCAGTGGCAAAGTCAGAAAGACCCCGGTCATGCGCGTTGAGCACGACGGTGAGTACGCCCTGGTCGCTTCCAAGGGCGGCGCGCCCGAGCACCCCGTGTGGTACTACAACCTGCTCGCACACCCCGATGAGGTCGCGCTCCAAGACGGACCCGAACCCTTTGACGTGACGGTCCGTCAGGTCAGTGGGGAGGAGCGCAGGGTCTGGTGGCGTCGGGCGGTCGAGGCGTACCCCTCGTACGCGGACTACCAGAAGAAGACCAGCCGAGAGATCCCTGTTTTTGTGGCGACGCGTAAGTAGCCATGGACTGGCACGCATCGCGAGACGCGACGATCATCGTCAGCATCATCCTGTCTTTCGAAGTCGTGCTCGCTGCAATGACCGGAGTTAGTCATATCGCGCGACGCGAGACGGACCAAGGTTTGACCGATGGGCGAGTCACATTGGGGGCGCGATGTCGTCGGTTTCCTCAATTCCCTTGACAGCGTCACTCGCCATGATTCCGCGCGAGGTGCCGGCGGCGTCTTCCTCGTGAGTTCCGTAGATCATGATGCCAAGAAAGAACGACACACCGCCAACGCTTCCAATGACGTCTTCTTGCCAGTAATTCTCGTTGCGCGCGACCATGACGAGGGCGATCCCGAAAGTTAGAGCGAACATGACGAGCATGGCGAGTCGAGTCGCTTTCATGATTACGTGTTGTTGTCGTTCATCGGTGCGTCGGCGGTAGATGGCCCCGACGTCGCCTTTGCTGCCGGTCAAGAAGTAATAGCCGACAGTGATGAGGATGATGGTTATCTCACTTGAGAGGGCGTCGGTCCACGTGTGACCTATTCCCACGGCCAGCGCCATGGCGGTGCCAATGGCGAGAACGGCCAGCGGTGCAACTAAGCGTGGGTACCTAAATTTCGTCATTTCACCATCTCCTCTGAAGGGTCAAACATTGTTTCGACCGGCACTTCGAAGAACTTGGCGATTCGAAAGGCCAGCGGGAGTGAAGGGGAGTACCGGTCGCCTTCGATGGCGATGACCGTCTGTCGCGAAACCCCCAAACCCTCGGCGAGTTCGGCCTGGGAGAGGTTCTTCTTGCGGCGGTAGTTACGGACTTCGTTCTTCACGATGTAAAGGTTACTTAACATCGACGGAAATGTCAAGGTACCTTTACAGGTTCTTTGGATCATCTTTATTGCTCCTCGTCTGAGATCCGAGGAGCGGTGAGGGGGATTGACCTCTGACCGAAACCTCGGGCGAATGAGGCGTTGGATTGTAAATTCCGCGTTCGCGGCCAAGTGGAATCGAAGGTCTGGCTGGTGGACCTTGTGCCGCCACGTCGTGACTTATCACTTCGAACTTTGCGTCTTTGACCCTGTCCAACCACGTTGTGTCGATGTCAGTTGCGAGGACCCTCCCCGTCGGACCAACCCTATCGACGAGCCAGGCGGGGAGGCTTGGACCACCGGCGCCAACCTCCCAGACCTTCCAACTAGCAGAGAGTCCCCATTCACTCATGTGGCGGAACGTCGATGGATTGAAGAGCTTTGCAAGCGTCAAGGCGAGCGCCGGTTTCAATGTCCTGGTTGTCTAACAGACATCTCCCGTGATCGGTCACGAAGTGACACGATCGTTCTGCGGGCAAACATCCGGTCTAGCAAATGGACGCACCGACGCGCCACACTTCGGCTGCAGCAAATTATTTCGCGTCAAGAAAGCAACTGATCTAGTCGGAATCTCGTTGGCCCCAGTTCAGGTCGCACGCTATGAGGGGCGTTTCCAGTGAGGATTTGAGAAGTGATCGGTAGGTGTAGCACGATGCGAGAACCATTCTCTCTGGCGGCATGTCAGTACGATGGAACGACTCCGATTGGTTACAGGAATGTTCGCGAATCCTCATGAGACTCGTTGTTTGGCGGTGCGCGGACCCCTCTGAAATGATCCACCTCTAACGAGAGTTCTGATGCTCCAGAATGGAGCAAGGAGGACATCATGAAGAAGAGGCACCACACCCCCGAACAGGTGATCAGAAAACTCGCC
>Ga0182016_10006866_pt1 | contig 11857 bp, 8 predicted proteins | sample 712S2MmetaG_FD_120491 | JGI IMG/M metagenome (GOLD analysis project Ga0182016, IMG submission 120491) | Permafrost microbial communities from Stordalen Mire, Sweden - 712S2M metaG | ecosystem: Environmental > Terrestrial > Soil > Wetlands > Permafrost | place: Sweden: Stordalen | collected...
GTCGATTATTCCGATCGGCCAACGGAGTGATGTTTCTCGTGTCGGCAGCCTTTCTCGGCACCCTATATCTCATTCCCTTGTACTTCCAAGACGCCCGTGGACTCAGTGCACTGCAATCTGGTCTCTCCACATTTCCCGAAGCGTTCGGTGTAATGTTCGGCGCGCAGTTGGCCAGCCGGATCATTTACCCGCGAGTCGGACCACGCCGTCATGTCACCTGGGGACTGGTGGGCCTGACCATCACACTGCTCTTACTGACGCAGCTCACCGTGACGACTAATCTCTGGTTGATTCGCGCCATCATGTTCACGCTGGGGCTGATGATGGCTCAGATCTTCGTGCCGACCCAGGCGGCCAGTATGGCCATGATCTCACCGGCCAACACCGGACGTGCCTCCACATTTTTCAACACCATGCGGCAAGTTGGGAGCGCCGTCGGTGTGGCGATCCTCTCGACCGTGCTTATCGGTGTGGGGACGACGCATGTGTCTGGCGGTGGATCTCAGCCCAACATGACCGCCTACCGCCTCGCTTTTGCTACCGCCGCCCTCTTCGCCATTGCCGCGGCCGGGTTCTCTCTCACCTTCCATGACAGTGATGCGGCAGAAACCATGGTCAGACGCCATCCCAAGGCTGCACGCAGCACTTCTCCACAGCCTGACGTTCGAGAAAGCCTGCCAATCACCCCGTAAGGGTGACGATTTCTTCAGCCAGACCTCTCAAAATGACCTCACGAAGCGGCGGACGCTCGGAAACGTGGGGGTTGCATTGCTAAACGGGCCAGTTGAGTACCTGATTGTCGGATTTCGGGGAATGCAGTTGGCGTCTGAGATCACTAAAGAACTCTCAGATCTCGTTGGCGCAGGCACCATTCGACTCCTTGATGTGAAATGCGCCGTCAAAGCCGAAGATGGCTCACTGGTCGAAGTCGGAGACGAGCACGTCGAAGCATTGTCTGCCCAGGTCTCTCGCATTGGCTTTGAAGGAGACCTGATCAGTCCTGAAGATGTCGGGCTGACATCGTTACATCTCGAGCCAGGAACGTCAGCGCTTCTCCTACTTTGGGAAGACCTGTGGGCCATGCCATTGGCGGAAGCTCTGCGGAAAGCGAACGGAATCGTCATTGGCGTAGAGCGTGTGCCCCGCGAGGTCATCGAATTTGGATCAGACGCCAGTTAGAAGAGACCGAGTTGTCGAGCCCGTATAATTGCTTGGTCTCGATTTTCTACGTCGAGCTTTCGAAAGATCCGCGCCATGTGTGTCTTCACCGTATTGACGGAGATGCCACATTCCTCGGCCAATTGAGCGTTAGTCAAGCGACTAGGAAAATAGGAGAGAATGTCAGCCTCTCTACGGGTGAGCGGTTCGGCCGGCCCTCGTATCCACGCTGTGGCCGATGTTCTTCGAGCCCGTTCAAGAATCGCCCTACGAAAAGACTGGCGCTTTGCTGAAACTCCTGTCATGAGGTCAAGGACGATCGGTCCGGTCCTCACGAATACTTCGACCAACGCATGCTGTTCCCCGATGGTCATCGCTTCGTCGAAGTATTTCTTGGAACCATGCACTCCCGTCAGATGAGCGAGCCACGAAGTCAGAATCAACTTCTCAATCGATTGGAGAGGAATTCTCGGGTCATCCAACCAGCACGCAGCCGTAGCAATCATGTCGCCGGCGCCACTAATGTCTCCGAGGGTCAGCGCGCAGGCCACACTCTCGAAAGTCGACGACGGACCGCCGTTCGATTCAGCAGCGAGTACGCGTTGCGCCTCCTCGGGGTGGCCAGATACACGCAGGATTCGACTACGTAGTCCCAAGGTGCGGTCCGCCACGATCGGTGACGGATGGCTGGCCAGCTTCGTTGGTGAAGCCAGCACGGTGGCCATCGCATCATCAGGTCGACCTTCGGCCTCTTGCAGAAGCGCCAGCCCGAGTTGGCAGAACCACAACACTTGATTCCGCTGAGTCGGTTCACCCCGTCGCATAGCTTCGCTCAGCGCGACATCCGCCAATTGCGTCTCACCTCTTTCGAGACAGGCAAAAGCACCAGCCAAGTACGCATCGGCGAGTGACCCATGTGGCATTCTCCCGCTCTCGCGGGCCAGTTCAATCGCCTCGGCCGAGAAGGCAATCGCCGGGGCGGTGGCACCACACCAGGCATTCACGAGACCGAGCGAACCCACGACATGGATCTTGAAGATTGAATACGTCGCTCCTTCCGCGACCAGCGCTCGGTGCAGCCAGGCCCGGGCATCGGCAAACCGCCCAGCCATGAAGTGCGCCCGTCCGGCGCTAACTATGGCCACGGTTTCGATGGTTCGAGGAGTGGTGAGATGCATGACGAGAGGTACCTCTTCAGGCGGAGTTTCGGTCAAGGCCCGAAGCGCCCTCTGAGATGCACGTAACGACACTTCAGGATTCGCTCGGAGTTGAGCCATGCTGGAAAGAATCCCAAGGGCAGCGGTCCTTTCGCCCCGGGTGACTGCGGGATCGATGAAGAAACGTTGCAGAATGTCATCGGCTTTTGATTCGTGACCTTGCACGGCATGGAGCAACCCGAGAAGGAGCTCAACATCGAGCCGGCCACCCCGAACGGTCAATGGAATCTCCTCGATCCATCGTATGACCGTGTCCATCTCTCCCTTTTCAAATGCCTCGGTACCACGCGACAAGATGAGCTCCATGGCACGCGTCCAGGCTCGAGCCCGCAGGAGATACTCGATCGCGATGGTCACCTCTCCTCTCTCCAAGTGCCAGTCAGAGCCTTTGATGAGAAGTTCTGGTTCAAGTCCGGGCTTGAGCGATTGCAGTTGAAAGCGCAGGAGATCTCGGAAGAGATGATGGAATCGATACCATTCGCCACGAGCGTCGACCGGCAACAGAAACATCGATTGACCGGCCAAGTTGGACAAAATCACATGAGCGTCGTCCTCCCCCGTCAGCGCTTGCGCGAGGTCCCCGCAAATTTCATCTGCCACAGAGACTGAGAGTAAGAAGTCCAGCACTCGTTCCGGCTGCATCCGAAGTACTTCACCGCTCATTGAGGCGTACGAAGATGGACCACTGGCGGCGAACTGCTGAACGAACTCCTTTGGGTCAACGCCATTACTCAACCGCAACGCGGCAAGTTGGAGTCCAATGACCCAACCTTCGGTTTGCCTCACCAATTCAGCGACTTCGGCGTCTTCAAGATGCCAACCGCTAATCCTCTCGATCAGTGCACCGGCATCGGGCACGTCAAATGCCAGATCTTCCCGATGTAGTTCGCTGTTCTCATTGCTCATTTCCCGCAAGCCACTTCCGATCGGAAGTTCAACCCGTGTGGAGAGTATGAGGTGCGCATTGGAGGGAAGGAGGTGGGCCAATTGGGCGAGGTCCCTCAAGAGGTCGACGTTGGAAAGCTTGTGAAAGTCATCAAGAATGATGACGAGTTCGCCCATGCCGGCAATCTGCGCGACGAGTGCTTCGAGAAATGACGTCCCCATGCCGACGCCGCACATGAGAAGAAGCGGCCTGACTCTGTGTACTTGCGGATTCTTGACGGAAAGGCCCTGAAGTAACCGTCCAGCGAATCGAACGGCGTCGTTGTCAGATTCATCAACGAAAATCCAAATGACGTTGACCTCAGGATGTTCACTGACCCATTGGGCCAGCAGTACGGTCTTGCCTTCTCCGGCCGGGGCCATGATTGGGGTCATTGGAAGACTCAATGCCCCATCAAGGCGACGCACGAGTGCCGGACGAAAAATCTCGTGTGGTGGTGAAGCTGAAATCTCGGCCACGAGCGCTATCTACTTCCCCGCCGAAGGTCCCACTACACGTTGAGGCGAGAGGAACACCGCCCGTCGTTGTGGCACATGGCCCACGCTCCCAGCTCAGGTTTCGAGTGACGATACCAGATGCATCCCAGATCCCTCTGGCCGAGTTTTAGGGTTAGCACCTTCTCTGATGTCAGTCGTCGACAGTGGCAGCTTCAGTCATTATGTGAAGCCACTCTCACTGCGAACTGTGACCAACCAAGCTGCCGAACTCCAGGTCTCGATCTCAGGACAATTGATCTCACGTTTGCAGGTACGCGGGCCATCGACGATCCAACCATCCCGCAACGATTCCCTCAGTTCCAGTTCGGACACGCGGAGCGGCCCCAGTCACCCAGTTGTTGGTCACAAATACACGCGATGTAGTCCATTCCGACGGGTCGAACTGCATTAGCCAGGCTGGCGGCATAGCGAGATTATTCTGGTTTCTCGAAGACATGGAACAGCCGGCGGCCTACGACCACGTCGAACATCTCTCCCGTATGAGAAAAGTTGAGGGCATCGGCAACAACAAATCTGGCTTGAATTGTTTCGATCTTCGGCGAGTGGCGACACATCCACGCCGATCGCATCTGCTCCCCGATTCGCGCCCAAGGTGGCATGTTCGCCGGTGCCGCACCCCACACCGAGTATGCGGCCGGCAAGGAAACCACGGTCAGTCAATTCGACCACGGCCGGTTGGGCATGTCCTATGACCCATGCGGGAGCATTCCCGAGATACGCCTGATCCCAATCACTGCCGCTCTTGCTTGCCTTGTCGGAAGGTGCGGGTACCAGTGTCACCTTCGGCCCGACTGCCCAGCGATGTCGCCTATGAGTTAGTCACAATTGATGGTCCGGTGTCGTGCTCTTGGGCGTTGGATTCCGACAGCCCAAACCACCGCCACCAACGGCTCCGGAGTTGCCGCTCCGTCAACAGAGGTTCTATAGACCACAACACGACAACGATGGCTAACACCAGCGGGATCGTCCCCAGTTCGAAGCGGAGGCGGTTGTTCTCGGCCACATCAAGCAACGTCGCAGTGGCATAGACATAGGCCACGGTGCCCCACAAGAACGAAATGACTCCCACCACATTCCGACCAAGGTGGCGGCGGCGGATCCACACGAACAACGGAGCACCGATCAACGCGACGGCATAGACCAACACGGTGCTGTAGGAGATCTGGGACGCTGGCGGTGCCCGCCCGAAGAGGGCATGGAAAGCGGTGGTGGCGGACGGTGCTTCAGTGGGTTGCCATCCGATGACCTTGTCAAAACCGTCCACCCAGGGCTGGATCTTCAGCCAATTTTGATAGACGAATGGGTATTGGTCAGACGGGGTGAGCCATACCGCTGCTCCGATGGAAGCCTCGTGAAAGTAGGAGCCTGGTTCCAACTCGATATAGCGCAGGTCGTCGCCCAGAAGAAGCGACGACACGCGGACATAGACGATGTTGTTGAAGTTGGCCGCATGGGAGGTGTCAGCACGCTCGTCGAGAGCCGCAACTCCAGTGTGATGATCCGTTAGGAACTTTGGCGTATAGGCGGACACCGGCTTCCATGGACCCACGAGTACCAATGGGGGCAGTTTTTTCTCTCGCACCAGCTGGCGAAGCTGACCGCTGCGCGCCGCTGGTACCAGGGTCAAGTTGGCCAGATTCATGCCAGCCCAACTACTGGTCGAATACGTTCCGAACATGTAGGCGTCCTTGACCACCCAGCCGGTCACGAGAAGGACGGGGATGGCGGCCACAGCCACCACCTGCCGCACTCGATCGCGAACGACAAATGCCATGAGCAGAAGTACCGCCAGCACCCAGATCGGCTGATAGAGGCTGTCCAAGAGCGCCAGTAAACAAATGCACGAAAAGAATCCGAATCCATACGCCCATTTCTGTGTGCGCAAATAGCGAACACAAAAGAGTGAGCCGAGCGCCAACGCTGCCGCACTCGGATAGGCATAAAACAGCCAATTCTCGTAGAGAATGGTCGATGGACTCACCATGAGGACCAACGCGACGACGAGCGCGAGCGCCGTCGACGAGCGCAATTCGATCAGAAGCAAATAAGTGGCGATCACAAGAACGAGGCCGATCGCCATGAAGGAAACCCATGCACCGGGCTGCTGAAGACCACTGGGCAAATGGAGAAGCAATCCGCAGTAGAGATTCAGCAAGGGAGGCTGGCTATGCAGATTCCACACACTGGTGAACAGGTCGTGTTTGAGCAACCTCACAGCCAGGATCTGCTCGCTGCCCGAGGTCATGAGTGAGAGGTCGAATCGCACACCGGCCAGCCAGTAGCCGACTCGCGATACGGCGAAGCACACCACGATGATGACAATCGGGAGAAAGTGCCTTGAGCCAATAAGGCGGTGCAGGTGGGTGTCTGACTGTGTGCTTCGCGTTCGAATCTCGGCGGACTCGTAGGTTACGGAATGATCGACGGAAGGCGATGCCACGCCCGTCATGTTGACACCTCAGCGCCGCCACGATGCGGTGGCGACGAAAATGCGGAGCGTCTTCCCGGTCCCCGCTGCGTACTTGCGACTGGTCGTCTAGGACACGAGCCGATCAGCAATCTCTCCAAGATTCGAAGATAAGACCGGTTCGGAAGCGGCACGGGCTCTATTCTCGACTCCGTGAAGATTTCTCCATGGCCATCACGCCAGCCTGCGCTTGCTTCACGAGGAGTGCGACGATGCCAAGAGTGATCGGGCATTCCTGCCCCGGCCCCGACGACACTCGCCGCAAGGTGGGCCGTAGTGGCTGCGACTGATACTGGGCTGACGCCGGCCAAGCAGTCTCCGGCGCTACCCACACACCCAAGTTCAGGCCGCGACTTTCGCCCCGACATCCAGGGACTACGTGCCATCGCCGTGCTGGCCGTCGTTCTTGATCATTCCGGCCTGGCGGTGCACGGAGGCTATATCGGGGTCGACATCTTTTTTGTTATCTCCGGCTATCTCATCACTAGCCATCTGTTTGGCGAACTCTCGGGTTCCGGACACATCTCGCTGGCCCGCTTCTATGCCGGGCGAATTCGCCGCATTCTCCCAGCGGCGACCGTCGTTATTGTGGCCACGCTCTTGGCAGCCTGGAAGTGGGACCCGCCGCTTGAAATTCATTCAGTTGGGCTCGATGCCATTGCGGCAGCGTTCTTCTGTATCAACTTCCGGATCGCTGAGACAGGCGCCAATTATTTCGCCAATCCGGCGCCTTCCCCATTTCAGCAGTTTTGGTCCCTCGCCATTGAAGAACAGTTCTATGCGCTATGGCCACTGCTTCTCTTAGCCGTCAGCTGGCCGGCCAAACGAATGACCTCGAGTCGACGAGCGATCTCCATCACCCTGATCATCGTCATTGCCGCATCACTCGCTACCTCAGTCACTCTCACCAAGTCCGGCTCATCATGGGCTTACTTCGGGCTTCAGTCTCGGGCTTGGGCGCTCGCACTCGGGGCCTTGGTGGCCATCAACGCCGAGGGACTCTCTCGCGCCGTTCGCCGGATTGCCGGACCACTTTCCTGGTTGGGATTGGCGGCAATCATCGGTTCTGCGTTTTTTTTCACCACTTCCACTTCTTATCCGGGTATCGCCGTCGCCCTCCCAGTTGTTGCCACCGCCTTCGTGATCACTGCCGGTATCTCCGCCCCTCGCCGAGGCGCCGAAGCTTTCTTGGGGCTCGGTCCATTTCAATACATTGGGAAGATCTCCTATTCCTGGTATCTCTGGCACTGGCCGATATTCATCTTCCTGCCGGACTTCCTTGGTCACGTCGCCACCAACCAACAGATCGTGCTCGCCTTAGTTGGGTCATTCGTAGTCGCATCCGTCAGTTACGCAGTGGTTGAGCAACCGTTTCGAAGGAACCATAACTTGACCCTCTACCCGCGACGCGGTCTGCGCCTGGGAGCGGGCCTCGTGGGGATTTCCCTTCTCAGCGCGATCATGGTCATGACGTTCGTGGACGTTCCGACGGCAACCGGTGCGGCGGCGAGGCAAACGGCTTCGATCTCGACCAGCGTTGCCCTCGCCGCTCATTTACGAAGTTTGCCGTCGAACCTCTCCCCCCCTCTGGCGGACGTTCCAAATGGCTCCCCCCCTGCGTGCTTGGCCACCTCGCATGTGGACGCACTCGTCACCTGCAAGTTGGGAGACGTACGCGCCAATCACACCGTGGCCCTCTTCGGAGATTCTCATGCTTGGCAATGGACTCGACCGTTGGCCGCCATTGCGTCCAAGCGTGGTTGGAAGTTGGTGACATACACGAAAGGGGCTTGCCCTTTAGATCCAAACACCTTCACCTCGATCAGCAGCTTCTACAACTTTCCGACTTACGCTGGGGATTTCGGCCTCTACTGCGAAAAATGGCTCACTGCTGTTCTGGCTCGCCTCGCTACCATCCGACCGGAGCTCGTCATCATGTCGTCGCTGACGTACCCCTTCGTGACGCCTACCTCCCTCGCCCGAACCATCGACAAGGTACGAGCTGACGGCTCGAAAGTGGTGTGGCTTCAGGACACTCCACTTCCGCTTGGCCCAGGAGTCCCCGCCTGTCTCTCCGAACACCCAAACGAAATTCAACTGTGCGGTTTCAGCAGAGCCTACGGACTGCGCTACCCGAAACTCAGAGACGCGCTCCTCCAAGCGGCGGTCCGAGCTGGCGCGGAAGTCGTGCACACGGTGCAGTGGTTCTGTACCGCCACCGACTGCCCACCGGTTATCGCCGGCACGGTCGCATACTTCGACAACAGCCACGTCGCGAATGCCTACGCGCTCAAACTCACCGACGACCTTTCAACTGCGCTGGCCACCGACCTGCCAGACGTCAAGCCACCACATTGATTTCACTTTTCCAAAGGAGACAATGTGGACCGCTCCGCTTTACAGCTTCGACAACTGGAGAGTTGGAGAATGACAACATCACAGTAGGCCCGATCGGGAGCCAACGCCGTCACGAGCGCGGGCCACATCGCTGCAGCAAAATATCGGTGCGGACTTCCGTCGCCAAGCCCCAGCGCCCCCGGCAGGATTCGAACCTGCGTGGTACGGATTAGAAGTCCGTTGCCTCATCCTCTCGGCCACGGGGGCGTATCTTCCTCGGCCCCAGTTTGGCATCAACCCGCGAGGACTCCAGGCCATCGGCTGCGGCGTTCTTTCATAATGAGTTGGTGACTTCCGAACGGATTGAGGGTTAGCCCACGGGCGAGTTGAACCTTTTGATTCGAACCCATCTCCAGCCTCTTGAGGTCACCCGATCCTGGGATCAAAGAGCTGAATATGGGCAAAGGCCCTAGAACGATATGGACGACGTAGGCGGTCTTCGGGGCGATCGAGCCAAAGTGGCGCCTAAACCGTGCAAAGCAAGGCACATTCGGTCCGATATTGAGTCCGAAAGTAAAATATTAGGTCCTAAACCGTAAAATACTTAATTTAGGCGCCCGATGTAGCGAGAATACAGAAGATTGAGGTTTTTCAAAAAAGACCGCAAATCAGAATGTTTCCTTTCGTTCTTCCAACTGCTGTGTTACATTGCTATTGCAGTACGGCGGTACGGAGAGGCGGGCGCATGGTCGGAATGCGGCACGTACATACCCCATCTTTCAGATTTGCAGGAAGTTAAGGGAGTGGGATTGGTCACATTATGTGGCCGAACCATTGCGACTTTTAAGGGGTATGGAATGGGTAGAAGTAGCAAACTGCAATCAAATTCTGTGCTTGCAGACCTAGTTAGCGCCGGTCTTCGAGGCGAGCAACTTGCGTATTCAGATCTCTACGGGCGGTATCGGCTCTATGCCTGGGGAGTAGCCCTTCGGGTTACTCGCAATCGGACGACTGCCGAAGAAGCCGTGATCGATGGTTTTGCATCGGCCTTCCAGTCCTTGAACAGGCTGCGAGATCCGATTCACTTTCCGGCGTATCTGGCATCGTGCGTTCGAAACGAAGCTCTAATGTCGGCGCGAGTCACTCGCGACACCATTCAAATTGACGGACTGCAGGAATTCCTCGAAGACGACGTCACACCCGAATCCATCTACAACTCCGCTGTAGACGGCAACGAGGCCCTAGAGGCATATCAGCGGCTCGATGATCGACAGCAGCAAGCGGTACACCTGGCATACATCGAAGGAGTTTCCGCCTCCGAAGCTGCCGCGGCTTTGAGGCTCACCGTGAACGCATTCCACCAGCTGCTCTTTCGAGCGCGGCGAACTCTTCGCCTTCGCTTCATCGCGCCGACTCTCACCAAAGAAGCGCCGCGGGCATGCCAGTCTTGCAATAACCAGTTGGCCGCCTATGTGAGCGGAACTGCAAACGTTCGTGCCTCAACGATGGTTGATATGCATGTCGCTGGATGCAAGGCCTGCCGGGAACGACTCGCCGAGGCACGGGCAACGTGCGAACTTCTCGGACGCGCCAATGGAGTGCTTCCCAATGGACTCACATCGCCGTTTGACCCCGATCGCGGTAAAGTTACCGTGCCCGAATCCACCGAGCCACAGATGTACCACGACTATCACCGGGTGATGAATGTAGGTCTTGCCTTAGCCGTCACAGCTGGCGCCGTACTACTTACAACTCACACCGGACCAGCTGGCGCAACTATGCGGACCGTTCCAAAGCTCGTGGATAACCAAGCCGGGAGCCAGCGGTCACAGCGCGCCGTATCCTCCCCAAACTTTCGGGCATCGAACGCCACCTCACCTCCGAATTGGATTTCGACGGGCTTGACGAACAGATTCGAATTCACTGAGTCGGGACTGCTGCGTTCACTCACGATTTCGCAGCTGGATGAGCGGTCGGCACACGTGCCTATGCAAAGCGTGGTGTCCGAAGAGGCGATTGGGGTGTCAACACCTCAGCATGCCAACGCATTGTTGACTGCGGCGTCCAATGGCAAGTTTGGTCGAACCGGTTGTATGACCCGGAGTATGAAGAGCCGGGCCGTCACTTGTGCATCGGTCTTTGACTCGGCTCGCATCACGTGGCCTCGACAGGAGTCTGTAGCTACATAGTTACTGAACGCGAGTACTGCCCCTGAATACGAGCGCCATGAATTCTCCCGTTCCGTGCATGACGTCGAAGTGCCACGCCATTGATTGGATCGAAGCGACCTCGATTTGAGCAAGCATCGAATTCGAGACTTCAAGGGGTCGTCGCTAGAAGTTCGGCGAGCTTCTCTGATGGTTTCAGATATCTGAGGGTCTTGCGAGGACGATTGTTGAGGCTCTTAGCTATAGCGTTGAGGTCCTGGACGGAATGGACCGACAGGTCGGTGCCCTTGGGCATGTATTGGCGGAGAAGTCCGTTGGTGTTTCCGTTCGAACCCCTCTGCCAAGGGCTGTGGGGGTCGCAGAAGTAGATCGGGGTGCCCGTTTCTACCGTGAAGTCAACGTGGCGACCCATTTCGGAACCTTGGTCCCAGGTGATCGTCTTGACCAACTGGTCCAGCAAGGTGGTGATTGCCTTCTGCATGGCCTCGTTGACGGTCGCGGCGTCCTTGCCTGCCCTGAGGTGCAACAGCCGGACGAAGCGGGTCGTGCGTTCCACCAAGGTGCAGACCGCCGATTGGTGGTCCTTGCCGATGATCAGATCGCCATCCAAGTGGCCCGGCACGGCTCGGTCTTCCACTTCGGCCGGACGCTCCGAAATCATCACCATCTTGGGGATCTTGCCCACAGTCGACGCGGGACCCCGCGGCCGCCGTTGAACTCAGCCGGAACGCAAGCAGCGGGCTAGCTCACGACGGAGTTCACCTCTACTCTGGACATAGAGCGACTGATGGATCGTCCGGTGACTCACCTGCATCATCGGATCGTCCGGATCTTCAGGGGACCAAAGCTGTTTAAGGCCTTCGACCGTTTGGGCCAGGAGCGCCGGACACGAGATCATCTTGGCTGGTTTCGGGCGGCGAGATTGCTCCTGCGCACGAATGTGGCCGACCAGGCCCGGTAGTCATCGCGCCCATCGCTAACCGCAACCTCACGGCTGACGGTGGAGGGCGCCTTATCCATCCGATTAGCAATGGCGGAGAACGTCTCGTCCTTAGCCAAGCCGATCA
>Ga0182016_10006868_pt1 | contig 11856 bp, 8 predicted proteins | sample 712S2MmetaG_FD_120491 | JGI IMG/M metagenome (GOLD analysis project Ga0182016, IMG submission 120491) | Permafrost microbial communities from Stordalen Mire, Sweden - 712S2M metaG | ecosystem: Environmental > Terrestrial > Soil > Wetlands > Permafrost | place: Sweden: Stordalen | collected...
GTTCGAGGGAACCGTCATCTCTCAAGCGGGGATCTCGGTTTCAACTGCCGGGGTTTCCGCGATAACGACGATCAACGGCAGATTGATTGCTTTGACTGCGTCGACCACACTTGTGAACACCGTCATCAATGTGCCTGCTCAATAATGCCCGATCGGAGACCGCCCCCCGCGGTGGTCTCCGATTCTTTCGGCGATTCAATGTTCGGTATGTTCGGTTCGAGGAAGGTTAACCCGCCGCAGTGGTATTTAGATCATCGCGACGCGCAGTTCAGGAGACGACAATGAGATTGAGCGCAAAGACGATTGCCACCGCGGCACTTGCCGTTTTCCTAACTTCAACCTTCTTACTCAGTGCCAACGCAGGGGAAAAGCCTTCGAGCGGCGCCAAGGACGATAAGAAAGCGGACTCCAGCTCATCTGTGGCCGCCGAGCCGGTTGCCGCGTTGCCGGCTGCGCCAATTCCATCGTTCTCAATGGATGCCGCCACGCCGGATTCGCGAGGCTTGAACAGTGGCACTCCAAAGATTGAATTGTTCATGGGTTATACCTATCTGCGCGCTGTGCCATCGCTAACCGCCGGCAATCGGCTTATGTGGCTCAATGGCGGCAGCACGTCGGTCGCGTTCAATCTGAATCGCTATTTTGGAATCGTTGGCGACTTTGGCGGCTACAACGAAACGCGATTGTTGCTCACAACCGGGAACCCTCCGAGCGCGGTGGGTTCAGCCCAGGAGGTTCAAGCTGGAACTGTATTTACCTATCTCGGTGGTCCGCGTCTTTCCTTTCGGAAGTTTGATCGAGTTATTCCCTTTGCGCAGGCTTTGTTTGGCGGCATACGCGCGAGCCAGGAGTCGATCTGCAAATCCTGCGTGCCACTTCTCCCTGTTGAGAATGCATTCGCACTAACTGCCGGAGGCGGAGTTGACGTCAGAGTCCACCACCGTTTTGCTATTCGCATCATTCAGGCCGAATACCTGATGACACGCTTCGAGAATCTGGATACTGGAGCCAAAGCATTTCAGAACGACATACGCTTATCTTCCGGAATTGTGCTTCGCTTCGGCGGAAATAACGCTCCACCGTTGCCGCCTCCCTCGCCGCTCACTTATTCCTGCTCGGTTCATCCATCGTCGGTGTTTCCCGGAGATACTATCGCGGTATCCGGCACAGCTCTGAATCTGGACCCCGCAAAGGCTGCCGTCTATACCTGGTCGGTTGATGGCGGAACAGTTTCTGGAACGTCGAGCACAGCGACTATCGACACAAAAGACATTGCGACTGGTTCCTACACGCTCAAAGGCCATGTATCCGAGGGAGACAAGCCGAGCCAGAATGCCGACTGCACTGCTTCATACGTAGTTAAGCCGTTTGAGCCACCGACTGTCAGTTGTACCGCGAGCCCGTCTAGCGTGGTTGCAGGAGGTCCTTCAACAATCACGGCAACCGGTGTTAGTCCTGAGAATCGTCCTTTGACTTACAGCTATAGCTCGACCTCAGGTTCCGTGAGCGGCAGCGGTACGACGGCTACTCTGTCGACCGCCGGCGCTTCGACTGGAATTATAACGGTGACCTGCAATGTTATCGACAACAAGAGTCAAACAGCCTCAGCCACAACGACAGTGACGGTAGCTGCTCCTGTCGTCGCACCCGCGCCGGTAACCAATGCCTTGTGCTCCATTCAATTCGGTCGCGACGCTCGCCGTCCATCTCGCGTGGACAACGAAGCGAAGGCCTGCCTGGATGAAATCGCGCTGAATCTGCAGCGGAGTTCCGATGCGAAACTGGCCATCGTAGGAAATGCGGCAAGTGCGGAGAAACGAGCCGGGAAACTCGCCGCTGAGCGCGCCTCAAATACCAAGACATATCTAGTGAAAGAAAAGGGCGTCGACGCATCTCGGATCGTTGTGTACCGCGGCTCGCAGGATGGCAAGGTGGTCACAACTACCCTGATTCCGGCAGGAGCAACGCTGGACACCGTGGGCGATACTCCGGTGGAATAGTGCGCAGTTGAAAAGCATAAAGCGCTGGTTGGCACGATCGAGCGAGCCGACCAGCGCTTTGTTTTGAGACCCGAAAGTGATTCGCTGATGGGGATTCATTGAAGATTCTTGGCGCCGTTCAACCACCGGGATGAAAGATTTTTGCGTTGCTCACGGCATCGCCATCCCCGCGTTTTAGACTACGGAAGACGATCGTCGAAACGATGGTCAGGGCTCCGAGCCTCACAAGAGCCTTATGAATACCGTGGATCATTTCGTCTGGACCCGCATGGCCGTTGCTGGCAACAAAGAACGCCGTCGCCAATCCCGCTGTAGCCACACCGAAGCTAATCGACATCTGTTGCATGGTGCTTGCGATTGAACTGGCGGCACTCGACTGCTCGTCTGTGGTATCGGCATAGACAAGCGTATTCATGCTTGTGTACTGCAATGACGTAAACGCTCCATAGAAAAATGCCTGGAGCACGATAATCCACACCGGCGTAGAAGGACCAATCGTCGCAAACAGCATGAGGAGCAGACCTAGAATAATGGTGTTCGAAATGAGTACCCAGCGATAGCCGATTGCTGACAAAAGGCGCGGCATAACCGCCTTCATCGCCATGGCGGCAAGTGCCTGAGGCATGATGAGGAGCCCGGACTGCACTGGAGTGAAGCCGAGGCCCACTTGATAAAGCAGTGGCAGCAGAAATGGCACGCCACCGATGCCGAGCCGCGTAAAAAAGCTGCCACTGACCGCCGCGCGGAAAGTACGAATCTTGAACAGGCTCAGTTGCAGCAAAGGGAAGGCGAGCGATTTTGCATGCAGCCAATACCCCGCGAGCAGAGCAAGCGAAAGCACCAGCAACCCTGCGATTTCTCGCGAGCTCAGGGTATGTTCTCCGAAGACCTCCAGCACGTAGGAAAGCAACGCAATGCCGGAACCAAAGAGGATCAGCCCGACAGTATCTAACGGGTGCGTCTCCTCCCTGTAGTCCGGCAGATGCAGATAGACCATGATCAGCCCGATCAAACCGATCGGAATGTTGAGGAAGAAGATCACGCGCCAATGCAGATAATCGACGATCAGTCCGCCGGCGATGGGCCCAAGCATGGGAGCGATCAGGGCTGGGATGGAGACGAAGCTCATGGCGCGAAGTAGATCGGCTTTGGCGAACGTACGGACCAGGGTAAGGCGGCCTACAGGGACCATCATGGAACCGCCGCAGCCTTGCAGAATGCGACAGGCAACGAGCACATGAACGTTGCTCGATAAGCCGCAAAATAATGACCCGAGCGTGAAAAGTCCGATGGCTGTGGCAAACACGCGCCGCGTACCGTATCGATCCGCAACCCAGCCGCTGATAGGGATAAATACGGCGAGGCTCAACGTATAACTGGCGAGGACCGCTTTCATGCTGAGAGGGCCTACATGTAGCGCGGCCGAGATGGCTGGAACGGCGGTATTGAGAATTGTGGTGTCGAGCGACTCCATGAAAAACGCAACCGCGACCAGCCATGGCAGCAGTCGCTGGCTGGCGACGGAATGGCCCGGCGAAGGCGCCGGCGTATTCGTGGAGCCGGATGAATTCATAGGATCAATAGATGCCTGAATCAGGATATCTGTACCAGGCAAGGAAATTGCGATCGGTGTACTATTGGCCAAGCCTGACTCGGGAGTCGAACGTGCCGCCTTCAAGAAAACTGTTATCCACACGACGTAAATTTCTTAATCGTCTTGGTCTACTCGGATTGGCCCGGTCTCTTCCCATCAGCCGCTTCTTTTCTTCTTATCGCACTTCTGTCTTTGCTTCCGCGCAGACCGTCTCCGGCATACCAACAGCCGTGACGAACCGCGCGCCACTGGCTGCCAGCACATTTTACTTTCTTCCGCTGGGTTCTGTGCGGCCGGCCGGCTGGCTCAAGCAACAGTTGCGCATTCAAGCTGACGGTTTGAGCGGCCACCTGGACGAGACCTGGGCGGACGTGGGTCCCAATAGCGGCTGGCTGGGAGGAAACGGCGAATCGTGGGAGCGTGGGCCCTATTACCTCGATGGCCTGGTGCCGCTCGCTTATCTGCTTGACGATGCGCGTCTCAAGGCCAAGGCACAACGGTACATCGATTGGACGCTGGAACACCAGGCGCCCAGCGGGATGATCGGCCCGGCGTCGAACGACGATTGGTGGCCGCGCATTGTGATGCTCAAGTTTCTCACGCAGTATCAAGAGGCAACCGGCGACAGCAGAGTTATCCCGGCGATGGAGAAATACCTGCGCTATCAGCTCGGCGAGTTGCCCACGCGCCCCTTGCGCGACTGGGGAAAATTCCGCTGGCAGGATGAGTTGCTCAGCGCGATCTGGCTGTATAACCGCACCGGCTCGGCATATCTGCTCGACCTGGCGCACTTGCTGCGCAAGCAAGGCTATGACTGGATGGCGCAATACGCGAACTTCCAGTACACGCAGCGCATGACGGCGGAATATTTCAAGCTTCATGCGAAGAGCGGACTCGACGACCTGGTTCTCTGCACGCATGGCGTCAACAACGGGCAAGCCATCAAGGCCGGCCCGGTATGGTCACAAGTCTCCGCTTCCAGCACCGACCGCTCCGCCGTACTGCAAATGATCTCGGAGCTGAACAAGTATCACGGGTTGCCCAACGGCATGTTCTCCTGCGACGAACACCTGGCCGGCCCCGATCCATCGCAAGGGTCGGAGTTGTGCACCGTGGTCGAGTACATGTATTCGCTCGAGCATTCACTCGCCATCACAGGCGAACCCTCGCTCGGCGACCGCCTCGAACAGCTCGCATTCAACGCACTGCCGGGAACAATCACAGACGATATGTGGGCGCACCAATACAACCAGGAGCCCAACCAGGTGGAGTGCAGCCTGCACCAGAAGCCCTGGACCACCGATGGGCCGGAATCGAATCTCTATGGCCTCGAGCCTAACTTTGGCTGCTGCACGGCTAACTACCACCAGGGATGGCCGAAGTTTGCGGCCAGCCTGTTCATGTTCTCCGGCGCGCAGGAGAGTGGCGGCCAGGACGGCCTGGTGGCGGCCGTTTACGCGCCCTGCGAGGTGCACAGCACGGTACGCGGCACTGCGGTGCATATCGTCGAAGAGACTGGCTATCCTTTCAACGGCTCGGTGCGCTTCACCATCGACCCGTCCACACCGGTAAAATTCCCGTTGCAGTTCCGCATTCCCGCGTGGGCCGCGGGCGCTCAAATCAAGCTCAACGGTCAACTGCTGCCTGCACCCACACCAGGCTCCTTTGCGCGTGTCGAGCGCGTCTGGAAGCCGCAGGATCGAGTCGAAATCGTTCTTCCGATGACGCCGCGGATTTCGCGGTGGTTCCACGACTCGATCGCCATCGAGCGCGGCCCACTGGTCTTCTCCCTCGGCATTGGCGAGGATTGGGTGAAGCTGCGCGACCGCGGCATGACGGCCGATTGGCAGGTGTTTCCTACCACTGCATGGAACTATGCGCTGATCGTCGATGCCACTGCGCCCGCTAACAGTATTGCGGTAGCGGAAACAGAGGTTGGAGAAGCTCCATTCACCGCCCGCCACGCTCCAGTCCGGCTCAGCGTAAAAGCGCGCAAAGTGAACGACTGGCGCGCCGAGGATGGCGCCGCCAACCCGCTGCCGCAGAGCCCCGTAACCAGCGATCAACAGGAGGAAACAATTACGCTTATACCGTATGCGGCGGCGAAACTGCGCATTACCGCGTTTCCGCAATGCAAGAGTTAAGCCGCTGCCGTCTTCACTACCTCTGCCGGCGCCGTGCGTGGCCGCACCCACAGCCCCCATTGGCTCCAGTTAACAGTTGTAGCAATTCCGCGATAACGCCTTTCTCCGCAGTCAGGCAACGGGCACAAGCCTTGACCGGTAGATCTTCAACCAATTCACCAATTCGTTTGCGGGAAGAGGGCGGCTGAAGAGGTATCCCTGTGCCATGTCACAGCCGATCCCTTTGAGCAGATCCAGTTGCTCCTCCGTCTCCACCCCTTCGGCAACCACCTGTATACCGAGGCAGTGGGCCATTTCAATTGACTTCTGGATCATGATGAGGTCTCTTTCGTTATTTGTCATTTCCTGAACGAAGCATCGGTCGATCTTCAGTTCTGTCGCGGGAATGTGCTTGAACTGTTGCATCATGGCATAGCCGGTGCCGAAATCGTCGATCGAAAGCTTCACCTGTTTCATCCGCAGCCTGGTCAAGATGTCCAGCGTTCTCGATAACTCCTTGATCAAGCCACTTTCGGTAATTTCTATGGTGAGGTTTTCAGGAAACACGTTATGATTTTCGGCGATCGATATGAGAACGTCTGGATAGTTCAGATCGAGCAGAGAATCCGTCGAGGCGTTAAGCGACAGCATGATGCTCTCCCCGTCGTCATCGGCGAACCTTCCCACCTCGCTCATTCCGCGGGCCGCCACAATCCAGCCGAGCTCGTCGATAAGTCCGAATTCTTCCATCCGGGCGATGAATCTGTCCGGGAAGATCAGCCCCTGGCCAGGATGTTGCCACCGCGCCAGTGCCTCTACGCCAGTGACTCGGCCGCCAACAATTTCTATCTGGGGCTGATAGTAGACCACAAATTCATTGTTCTCGATGGCGTGCTGTAGCTCTTCTCTCAGAAACGCGAGCGGAGGAGCGGGGTGAAAGATCGGCAGCGCTTCGGGGGATGGGAGTCTCCGCAGTACCTGCTGCAGTTGACCAACTGTAAACGGCTTTTGGAGATGCCCGACGATAGAGAGACCAAGCACCCGCGCCAATTGTTCGGCTGCCTCGAGGGTGCGCTTGCCAATCGCGCTTACGAGGACAATACCGGCTTTGCACTTCCGTTCGCCGAGAAGCCTCAGCAGCTCAACGCCGTCCATCCCCGGCATCATGAGATCGAGCAGGACAAGAGTCGTATCGGGCGCGAGCACCTGCAAGAATCTGTTCGCATCATTCGTCGTGGTGCATTGGAATCCCATCGCATTCGCCGTAGAGGATACGAATTCGCCGAAGTCATTGTCGTCGTCGACGACCAGAATTCTCTGCTGCGCTACCATCGCTTCCCCATGCTCCTGTTCTTGCGACCGGAGTTCATGTTGGACAGCATCTGCCGGCAGCGTAGCCACCAAATTGTTCGGCACGGTGTTACTGCTTTCCATCGCACGGCTAATGATTGCGGCAAATTCCGCTCGCTGGTAAGGTTTGCGCAACAGGGGACCGTCAACCAGTGAAATGGCTTTCTCTGTCAGCGCCTCCGCGGGAAATCCAGAAGAATAGATAATCTTGAGGCCGGGGCGTAGAATGCGAGCCCTTCGCGAAAGTTCCGCACCGTTCATTCCGCCAGCCATAACAACATCTGTAAGCATCAAATCGATCTCGTTATGCTTGGCAAGCAGTTTGAGCGCGCTGTCGCCGTCTTTGGCTTCAAATGTTGTCAAGTTCATCTTGGCAAGATACGCAATGGCGACTTCGAGGATATCTTCTTCGTCGTCCACAACCAGCACCGTGCTGCCCAGCTTCGTGTCCAATGGATTTGTTACGTTCGCCGCAACCTGATGCGAGAGATCTGCGACAACGGGCAGATAAAAAGACACGGTCGTGCCATGGCCGAGCTCGCTGTAAATACGCATGACGCCCCCGGACTGCTTGACAAATCCGTAGACCATTGCCAGACCGAGTCCCGTGCCCCTGTCGTGCGACTTGGTGGTAAAGAAGGGCTCGCAGGCTCGCTCAAGGATTTCTCGAGACATGCCCTGCCCTGTATCCGTCACCAACACGCAGACGTAGCACCCCGGTTTCAAATCGCCTGCTTTCACCGCGGGATGGCTATCGTCGAGATGCCGTAGCAACGATGAGATGATGATCGAGCCGCCCGTCGGCATCGCATCCCGGGCATTCACCACCAGATTGAGAAGGGAGCTTTCCAGTCCAGCAGGGTCAACAAACACGGGCGGCACCGACGCATCGATAGTGGTCGTGATCCTGATGTCCAAACCAAGACCGCGGGATGCCATTTCAATCACGTTGTCAATCGAATCCTGCAGCGGCACAAAAACAGGCTTCAGCTCCTCGTTGCTGGAGAACACGAGCAGGCGCCGGGTGATATCCGCACCGCGCGCTGCAGCCTTGAGGGCAGTCTGGACTCTCTTGACCGCCGCTTCGTTGTCGGAAACCAGGAGGTCGAGAAGGCCCAGATTTCCAATAATCACGGTGAGAAGATTGTTGAAATCGTGAGCAATTCCGCCCGTCAGCTGGCCGACCGCTTCCATCTTCTGGCTCTGCTGCAACTGGCGTTCGAGTTGCTTTCGCTCGCTGATGTCGCGGATCGCCGCAGTGACCAACACTCCGTCCTCGCTTTTCAGCGGACTGAGCATGATCTCGATCGGAAATTGGTTTCCATCCCTCCGTTTTCCGTGAAGCTCAATCCCCGTGCCAATCTGCTGCGCCAGCGCCTCTGCCGCAGTCCGGGTTCCATCCGCAATCAAGCGTTCCGCAAAACCCGTGGGAATGATGTTCGTCACTTTCTGACCCAGGAGCTCGTTGCGATGGTATCCGAATTGTTTCTCCGCCTGCGCGTTGAGCAATACGATCTCTCCGCTGGAGTTCACCACCACCATTCCATCCGGAGCCGCCTCGAGCAGTCCACGGTATCTGGCTTCCATTTGCTCCAAATGCCTATCCGCATCCTTGCGCACAGAAATGTCGCGGATGGCCGCAGTCACAAGAATCCCCTCTGCGCTATCGAGCGGGCTTAACATAATCTCGATGGGAAACTCGCTGCCGTTCTTTCGCCGCCCACTCAACTCGATCCCCGTGCCCATCTGTTGCGCCAATGCCTCAGAGGAAGTGCGGGTTCCGTCGGCAATCAGCCGTTCGGCGAATCCCTTCGGAATGATGTCCTTCACGTTCTTGCCAAGCAGCTCATCGCGATGGTATCCGAACTGCTTTTCCGCCTGCGCATTGAGCAGAACAATCTCCCCTTTGCGGTTGACCACCACCATTCCGTCGGGCGCAGCTTCCAGCAACCCTCTATACCTGGCCTCCGATTCCTTGTGCTCGCTCAGATCGCGGCAGATCTCAGAAAAGCCGCGCAGGTTCCCAGCCTCGTCGCGCATTGCGATGAACGTAATGCTGGCCAGGAACTCGGACCCGTCCTTTCGCACCCGCATCCCGAACTCTTCGTGCCGGCCGCTAGCGGCGGCGATGTGAAGTACCTCGTCCGGCCTGCCCCGTTTTATGTCTTCCGTAAGGAAAAAGCGCGAGAAATGTTGACCGACGATTTCTTCCGCGGTGTAGCCCTTGAGCCGCTCCGCGTTCAGGCTCCAATTGAGAACCACGCCCTTTGTGTCCAACATGAAGATCGCATAATCCTGAACGCCGTCCAGCAGCATCCGGTATCTCACTTCGCTTTCGCGCAGAGCGTCCTCCGACGCCTGGCGCTTTGCACCTTCGTGCAGCACAGACCGGGCGGCGCCGAGAGCGACCAGAACTCCCAGCAGAGTTCCAAGGATCAGAACCAGTCGAGTCCTCTTTCGTTCAAGATCGGTCTTCGCCCTGCGGAGCACCAACAAGCGATCTTCTTCGTGCTGCATCTTCCCGGTGATCGCTTGAAATTCATCATTGATCGCCTGATCGCCGCCGTTTTCAATAGCGCCGGCCACGGCTGCCATGCCGCGAGCGCGGCGCAGATCGATGATTGTATCCGCGAACCGGATACTCTTGTCGGTGAGAGACTCAATCAGTGGAAAGTAGATTTGCTGGTCGGGGTTATCCACCGTCAGAGTGCGAATGGCCTCCTCGTCCGCCTTTGCCCTAACCACGCTTGGGCCATATTGCTCTAAATCGGATTCCTTGCCCGTTAACGCGAATCTGCGGCTGACAGACTGGATGCTCTCCGCGGCCAAATTCAGATCCTGAATCCTTTCAAGGACGTCGTGGGTATGGCGCGCCCAGAGAGATGCCCGGTCCGCGAGGGACATCCAGCGAATTGAGAGCGCTCCTATGAGCACCAGGATCAATATGGCTGAGCCAAACGCCAGCCGCACTTGCCGGTCCAAAAAGGACTTCATCTGCATTTCACCCTGTTGTCCTTTCGAAGCTGGTGCTGACGGTGTTTTGCTGTTGAAAGGCCTGGAATCTACCGCAGGAAGTACCTCTTGAGCGGTTTTATTGCGAGACAGGAAAACTCGCCGTACTCTAATGTGGACCACATTCAGGGCAAACGCGTCTGATTCATTTTGCTCATAAAGCGGGTGGCGGCATGCCGCGGAAGCAGGGCAATTGGATAATCGACCTGAAGATTTGCGGACGAAGGGTCGACGACAACCTCCTATTTCCAGCAGCCCATTTCCGGTGGCTTGCTTCCGTTGCTTTGAACCCGGACGCGCAAGGCGGCAGTTCAAAACCGGAAAGAGCGCATGCGTTCGTCGTTAGCTCCTCGGGAAACTTCCTTACCTGGCCGCGACCTCCGAGGTGGCAGTGCGCGGGGCTGGAATCGACGTTAAGAGCACCATAGCGACGCGATAGACCGTGAACGTGCCCTGGGCATTTTGCGCGGCATGCACATCGTGTGCGAATGGAATAACAGAGGCTGTATTAACCCGAGAGATGTGAGCCGGAAGTAGAGGGGATAGCAACGCGAGAAACAGGAGCAAACTATAGTTCGATCTATACATTACTGTTTCTCCATTGACCGTATTACTAGCTCTATTCTGGTCCTTTGCCCAGGCACTCTCCTGCCACCTTTGGGTGATAACGGTGGTCTATCCGGGGCAGAGTAACCTGTAGTGGTGAAGAGCTGAAACGCGATGGATGCCGTCGAGATGCAATGCGCCACAGGGTGGTGCCGGGGAAAGGATCGGCCAGGACGAGCCGCTGGGATTTTTCCAGGGGTGAAGCCTACTGTGGCAGTTCTCAGAGCCGTATAATGGGGTTGTGGAGTTGCTCCTAGATACCGGGTGGCAACATAATAAGTGACAACCCAATTCTTAAGCATAAGATTGATCGGCATAGGGGGCAGCGGTTAGCTGCTCCCCTGCCACACCACCCGGCATGCGGGTCCGCACCGGGCGGTTCGAAAAGTTGAGGTTAAGTGAGTCTTGGAAAGCCAAGAGTGGCGAAGTATTTGACCGTGAGTATATAGTTCAGGCCAGCTTCGCTGTGTCCCCACCAGTGTCGCGTACCACAGGCCATTCGTTTGGCGAGATTATCGTCAGCACCAAGCGCCCGAAGACGACAGTAAACCGTTGTCCCCTTTCGCCACTGCTTTAACTGTATGGCCCTGAGCCGGTGTCGAATCCACGAGTCCAGATCTCTAAAGATGCTAGGAGTGTGTGCCAGACGAAAATAAGATTTCCATCCTGGCAAGTACTTCCTCATTTCTTCAGCTACCTGAGCCATGCTTTTCCCACCCACTCTACTGGTTAAGGTCCTGATGCGTTCCTTGAACGTTTCGATTGCCTTTGGGGCTACAGCGATCTTAACCGTGTTTCCTGACCACCGCCGAAGGCAGTAACCCAGGAACTTACGGCCGAAAACTAAGCCCACCTTGGTTTTCTTTTCGTTCACCCGAAGGCGTAGTCGCGCATACAGCTTCCGCATCCACCGCAGAACTCGCTCACCAGCCTTCTGACTGCAAACGTAGACGTTGCAATCGTCCGCATAGCGAGCAAAACGGTGGCCGCGTTTTGTTAGCGCCTGATCCACTTCGTCGAGCAACACGTTGGCCAGCAGAGGCGATAGCACTCCCCTTACACAAAAGGTAATTTCGACCGTCAGTCCCGCAAGGCGGTAGATTGCCGCCTTGCGTAGGGCTCTGCTGCGGGACTGAAATACTGTGTCGAATCGTGATGGTGTCGTCTCCTA
>Ga0182016_10006874_pt1 | contig 11853 bp, 7 predicted proteins | sample 712S2MmetaG_FD_120491 | JGI IMG/M metagenome (GOLD analysis project Ga0182016, IMG submission 120491) | Permafrost microbial communities from Stordalen Mire, Sweden - 712S2M metaG | ecosystem: Environmental > Terrestrial > Soil > Wetlands > Permafrost | place: Sweden: Stordalen | collected...
ATCAAATCACGCAACTTGCTGTGTATTTTTTCTGCGGGAAAAGGCACTCCGATGATGCCGGTGGACGATGGGAAAACTTCCGCGACGGGCACGCCAAAAATCCTCGCAGCCTCACGACAAACTTGATCACAGCCTCTAATTCCGGCGCGTCCCGTCGCGCAGTTCGCGTTGCCGGAGTTCACCACGACCGCTCTAACGCGCCCTCCGCTGGCAAGTAACGAAGCGCGGCCTACTTCAACAGGAGCGGCGACGACTCGGTTCTGCGTAAACATCGCCGCCGCAGACGCCCCGTCGACAGCCTCCACCAGCGCCAGATCTGGACGACCGCTGACCTTGATGCCAGCAGCGACTGCCGAAAAAGCGAAGCCTTTGGGCAGACGAATTTTTTCAGGAGTACGCCGCAACGAGGTCATGCCTGAATCTTCAACCAATTTTTCGGCGGCGGCAAGATGGCAAATGTCGGCAAGTCACCCCGAATCATTGGCACCTCATCACAGCGATACAGACGCGGACATTTATAACAATCTTTGTGAATTTTGTCGGGTAAATCCTGATGATTCGCAACCGTGAATCCCAGGCGCGAGAAAAATTCCGGAATCCGCGTGAACAGGCAGACGCAATGAACTTTGTGTTTCTCCGCCTGCGCCAGCAGAGCCTTGATCAGGCGCCGTCCGCCTCCATTACTTTGGCTTGCGGGATCAACCGTGATAGAACGGATCTCGGCCAGATGCACGCCGTAAAGATGCAAAGCACCACAACCGATGATGCGGCCGTCGTTCTCGAGCACAACAAAGTCGCGAACATTCTCGCAGATCTCCGCCAGGGTGCGCGGCAACAACGTGCCGTCACCCGAGTAGGCGGCGATGAGGGCATGAATCTGCTCCGCATCGGGAAGCACCGCCTCACGCGTGCGCATACGACTCCCTGAGCCTGGACGAGGTCGACTTTTTTTCTTTTTTGGCAACTTGTTCCGTATCTTCCGTAACTTCCGGGTTCTTGTGTAATGCCGCGTCCAGCGCCTTCACCACCAGATCCACATGATTTTTCTGAATCAAATACGGCGGCAGAAAACGGAGCACTGTTTCGTGCGTGCGATTGATGATAATTCCTTCTTGCAACAGTCGCTTCGTCACTGCCTTCGCCAAGTCGGGGGAATCCAGTTCCACCGCCTGCATCAGTCCTGCGCCACGCACATCCAGAATCGATTTGTGCTTCTTATCCAATCCCTCGAGCGCCGCGTGAAAATACTCGCCAATCTCGCGGACGTGCTTCAGCAACTTTTTCTCTTGCCTCAGGAACTCAATTGCCACCGCACAAGCCAAGGGCCCGCCGCCGAATGTCGTCCCATGCATTCCGGGATGCATGCAACTCGCCACTCGCTCCGTGGTAAGAATGGCGCCTAGCGGCAGTCCAGACGCCAGCGGCTTCGCCACCGTAACTACATCGGGGAGCACGCCATAATGCTGGAACGCAAAATGTCGTCCCGTCCGTCCGAGACCGCATTGAATTTCGTCGAGCAACAGCAACGCGTCGCTCTGTTTCGTCAAGCGCGAGGCAAGTTCGAGAAATTCAGGACTCACCGGACTGATTCCACCCTCCCCTTGAATCGTCTCGATACAGACCGCACAAACATTTGCGCTAAACTTTCGCTCTAGATCTTCGAGGTCGTTAAACTTGACGAACGTTACGCCCGGAACGAGTGGGACAAACGGAGCACGATACTTCGGCTGTCCTGTCGTCGCCAACGAGCCAAACGTTCGTCCGTGGAAAGAGTTATCCATGGCCAGAATGTGCGTCTTGGGAGCAGACTTACTTCCGTTCTTGTGCCCATTCTTTCCGGAAGTATGGTTCGCCTGCGCGAAAGCGCGCGCAATCTTCAGCGCGCCTTCCCATGCTTCCGTTCCGCTGTTGCAGAAAAACGCGCGGTCGAGCCCGGAAATCTCGGTCAGCATCTGCGCCAATTCCGCCTGATATTCGTGGAAAAATAGATTTGAGATATGGATCAACTGGCTCGCCTGGCGTTTGATGACCGACTGAATCGCGGGATGATTGTGGCCCAGCGCATTCACGCCGATTCCGCTGAGAAAGTCGAGATAGCGCTTACCCTCGGAATCCCAAAGATATACGCCCCGCCCGCGCACGAACAAAATCGGCTGGCGCTCGTAGGTCGGAAGCAGCAGCTTCGCTTCCATGCGTGAAACAGAAGCTAGGCTCATGCTCGCAGCACCTCCGTACCACATTCGATTTTCGTGAAATAAAAAAGTGGCAGAACTTCAACCTGCGATGCGGGAAGAATGCGCACGCGCCCTACTCCCGATTTCAAAGCCTGTGTACAGGCCTCGAGTTTGGGCATCATGCCGCCGCTAATGACGGACTCTTCAATGAGTCCCGCAACTTGCTTCGTATCCAACCGCGCCATCACCTCTCCGTCGGCTTGTTTTACGCCCGCCACATCGGTGAGAAAAATCAGAGCGTCGGCTTCGCAGGCGATAGCACAGGCGGCCGCCATCTGATCGGCGTTCACGTTGTAATATTGCCCGTCGCCTCCGAGAGCAACTGACGAGAGCACGGGAATTCCATGTTCCGCCCAGATCGCTCGGAGCCAGCGCGGTTCCGAAAAACAGATCTCGCCAACATAGCCCAGGTCGTACTCCGCGTCCTGTTTTTTGCGAGCGCGAAAAACGCCACCATCGCCGCCGCACAAGCCAATTGCGGGATACCCCGCCGCCGCGATCGCCGCTACCAGGCTCTTATTCACGATTCCGGCCAGCACCATCAACGCGACGTCGCGCGTTTCGGCATCGGTGACGCGCAGTCCGTGAACAAAATCGCTTTCCTTGCCGAGCAATTTCAGCGTCCGAGTCAGGGCGCTACCGCCGCCATGCACAACAGCGACTTGATGTCCGTCCTGGGCGAGTTGTACAACCGCATTCGCGCATTTCTTTAGAATCTCTTTATCCTCTAAAGCCGCGCCACCGATCTTGATCACAATCTTCATTGCAAGCCCTCCGCTTCGTCCCATCCGTACATCAGGTTCATATTCTGGACGGCTTGCCCCGCCGCTCCTTTGAGTAAGTTATCGAGACACGAGACAATGACAAGCCGGCGGCCATCCTTCGCGAGACAGAAGCCGAGGTCGCAATAGTTGGTGTGCACCGAGAATTGAATTTCCGGCAAACTCGCCGCCGGAAAAACGCGTACGAATCGCTTACCGTGATAGAAATCCTGAAAGCAACCCTGAATTTCGTCCTCGGTCATCTCCTGTTTTAACTTCACATAAATTGTAGACAAGATTCCCCGTGGAATGGGCAAGAGATGCGGAGTAAAAATCAACTGTCCAGACTCCAGCGCCAATTGCTCGAGAATTTCGCCTGTGTGCCGATGCCCAAAAACCGAGTAGGCAGAAAAATTGTCGGCAACCGAAACGAAATGAGTACGGGCCGTGGGTTCTTTGCCCGCGCCTGATACTCCAGACTTGGAATCGGAAATGATGCCGTGATCTAAATCGACAAGGTCGACGGACAATACCGGAGCAAGCGCCAGAATCACGGACGTCGCGTAGCATCCCGGGTTCGCCACCAATGTGGCCGCCTTGATCTTTTCCGCGTTTAACTCAGGCAAACCGTACACGGCGCGATCGGTAAGTTGAGCTGCAGCCTGGCTGTCGGCGTCCTTGAACCCGTAGATGGCGCGATTCTGTTCCTGCTTCAATCTCCACGCCCCGCTGAGATCGACGATGCGCAACCCTCGGGAAATCGCCTCCGGGGCCAGTTCGCGAGAAACGGCATGCGGTGTTGCCAGAAATAAAAGCTTGACCTCGCCCCGCTCCAAAGCCGTCCACGAAAAGGGCTCGACCAGCGAATTCCCGTTTCCGTTGCCGGCAAAGAATGGCAACCCGAGGGCGGGACCGTTCGCCTGTTTTTCCTCGGTACTCCGCCGCATCAGTAATGGAGCGACGGTTCGAGGATGTCGGTCGAGGATCCGTGCTAGTTCTAGACCGGAATATCCAGTCGCGCCGAGGACCGCCGTTTTGAGTTTGGACGTCATTCGCTGTTGTGGTCATCCTTGGGCAATGTCGCTCAACTTCCTAAATCTCTCCGCTTAGGCATATTTATCCATCATTGTGAATAAATATTCATCTCTATGATAAATGGTCTGGACCTTCTGTCAAGTCGAAACGGAAAATTGCGCGACCATGGTTTTGCGACCCGAAATTTACGGATGGGACGGGAGTTACGCTCAAGTATTACTAGGAAAGAAGGAAACGAACGATGGCGGATACAGGAAAAAGGTTATCCTTTCGGAAAGCTTTTCTGATGCCTGCAAGAAGAAATTTCTATTGGACTCCGCCGATCAGAGGCATTTAGTGTGATGAGCGATTGTAATGCGCGGCCCGGAGACTTGCCTAGACATTGCATACCGCACTGGCCCACCTTTCTCGCGCCGCATTTTTCCGTGAGAATGATTTACCCCATAGAAACAGGAGCAATCGCATGACGAAGCAACCTAAGTGGCGCGGCTTGCGCCGGATATCATCCCCATCTTTTTTTTCTATGTCCCGCCTTCGTGCTGCCGCAATGCTCTTGGCCCTACTGGCGACGGTCGGAGCGCTGTCCGCGCGCGGTCTGGCCGATGATACTCCGAAACCTGACCCTGCTGGCACGGCAACTGGCGATCGTACTTCGGTTCTGGACGCGGCAGGCAATCCTTTTGTGCCCACCGAACCTACCGACAAAAGTTCGCCGGACTACGCCGCTAACAAGAAAGCATTCGACGACTATCAGGCGCTGGCTGCTAAAGAACCGCTGGCTGTCAAACTCGCCGACGGCGTCGGGCACGTGCGCGTCGCCACCAATTTTGCCTGGACGTTAAACACTGGCTATCTAGTTTTATTCATGCAGGCCGGTTTCGCGCTGCTGACTTGCGGGCTGGTGCGCAAGAAAAATGTCGCGCACTTGATGATGTTGAATTTCGCAGCCTACGTTTTCGCGTTTCTTGCATACTACTTTTGCGGATACGCCTTCCAGTTCGGCGCCGTCGCCATCAATGCCGCGCCCACCAATCTCGGTGGCATTCCCATGCTCAACCACTTTTTGATCGGACACGGACAGTGGGGCTTTGTAGGCGGAAAGGGATTTTTTCTCGTTGGCCCCGCTTACGATAGCGCCAGCAATTGCCTGACGCTTTTCGAAGTCGTTTTCATGGAAACCGCCGGCTATATCATCGTCGGCGCAATTTGCGAGCGCATAACCTTCTGGGCTTTTCTACTTTGCGAACTTTTCATCGGTGCGATCCTCTATCCCATTTCTGGATGCTGGGCATGGGGCGGCGGATGGCTGTCGCAAGTAGGATCGACTCTGAACCTCGGCCACGGTTACGTCGACTTTGCCGGTTCCACGGTCGTACACGCAGTCGGCGGTTTCGCTGCCATGGCTCTCGCGATCATTCTCGGCCCGAGGCTCGGGAAATATGGACCAAGCGGCCGCATCCGCGTCTTCCCTGCCCACAACATTGTCTACGTCGTGACCGGTACCTTCATTCTGCTCTTCGGTTGGATGGGCTTCAATCCCGGCTCTACGCTCGGCGCGACCGATCTTCGCATCGCGGTTGTTGCCGTGAATACCAATCTGGCCGCAGTCGCAGGCTCGGCCGTAGCCATGCTCGTGTGGTACTTCCTGTTCGGGAAGCCCGATATCACCATGGCATGTAACGGCATGTTGGCCGGACTCGTCGCCATTACGGCTCCCTGCGCCTTTGTTTCCCCAACCTCTTCTGTTGTGATTGGGGCATTGGCCGGACTCGTCGTCTGCGGCGGCGTTCTGTTCAATGATCGCGTGCTTAAGGTCGACGATCCTTGCGGTGCGATTTCCGTCCATGGCTACTGCGGATGGCTCGGCGGCGTCAGCGTAGGCATTTTTGCCGACGGAACCTATGGGACGGGATGGAATGGCGTCGGCGCGGCGTCTTACCTCGGACACGCGGGTCAAGGCGTCACCGGCCTGATTCACGGCGATACGCGACAGTTTCTCTGTCAGTTATTGGGAGCTTCGTTATACGCTGTGTGGGCTTTTGGCGGAACTTATCTTGTCTTTTGGACTGTCAACAAAGTGAAGAGTATGCGCGTATCGGAGGAAGTGGAACAGGAGGGACTCGACGTTCCCGAGTTTGGGATGCCAGCTTACCCGGAAGATGCCACAGTTCCCGCCGGCTATTAGTACTTGAGGCCGAGCGATGGCGCCCGACTGTCCACAAATCGTCTTAGAGTCCTAGCCGAATGTCGCTTGATGTTCCACCCGCTGCGGGTACGTAGCAATTTAGCGTGTAATCCATCACCATGCGGTCGGCGTTAAAGCGCCAGCCGAGTGTGCGGATAGTACGTTTCATGCGCTGGATCCAACCGCGCGGCAGTCCGTCGCGATCGCGCTGGTAGTACAGCGGAATCACTTCGTCGCGCAGCACGCGCATCAGATCTTCCCCATCGCGCGTATCGTGAACGTTCATGTCGGAATGCGTCCTGCCGTTTCCAATCGCGAAGCCGTTCAGCCCGTCGTACGCTTCTGCCCACCAACCGTCGAGTACCGACAAATTCAACCCGCCATTCAAAACAACTTTCTGACCGCTCGTGCCCGAAGCTTCCAGCGGACGCCGTGGATTGTTGAGCCAGACATCGACGCCCTGGGTCAAATGCCGTCCCACGTTGATGTCATAGTCTTCCACGAAAACAAATTTGTCGGAGAATTGCGGGTCGCGCATCAGCCGCGCAATTTCCTGCAGTACTCGTTTGCCTGGTTCGTCCAGAGGATGCGCCTTGCCGGCGAAAACGAATTGCACCGGGCGCTTTGGATCATTGACCATGCTGGCAATTCGTTCCAGATCCACGAGAATCAGGTTGGCTCGCTTGTAAGTGGCAAAGCGCCGCGCAAAGCCGATGGTCAGCGCATCGGGACTCAGCACACGCTCCAATTGTTGAAGCACGGCCCGCGGTTCATCGCGGCGCGCAGCCTGTTTGACGGCCCGGCGGCGAATGAATTCGATCATCTGCGATTTCAGATTGAAATGGGTTTCCCAAAGTTCGCCGTCGTCGACATTTTCCATGCCTTCCCAAATTTTCGCGTCGCTGCTGTGCAGGTTCCATCCCGTACCGAGGTGCCGGTCGTAAAGGCGATACATCGACGGCGCCAGCCATGTGGGAACATGCACGCCGTTGGTGATGTGTCCGATAGGAACCGCTTCTTCATGCTTACCGGGGAAAAGTCCAGTCCACATCGCGCGTGATACTTCGCCATGCAGCGAAGAAACCGCATTGGCGCGCCGCGAAAGTTTCAGTCCGAGAACCGTCATGCAGAAACGTTCATCGCTATCGGGATGCTCCCGGCCCAGAGCCATGAAGCCTTCCTTCGAAAGTCCAAGCGCCTCGCGGAGCGGCCCCAGATGTTCTTCGACCAGATCGGCATCGAAACGATCGTGGCCGGCCGGCACCGGTGTGTGCGTCGTGAACACCCCCTCCCGAGCCACACGCGGGACCGCCTTATCGAAACTGATGCCCTCTTCCTCCATGCGCTGCCGAATCGCTTCGAGCACCGCGAATCCACTGTGGCCTTCATTCAGGTGAAGAACTCCGGGCGAAATGCCGAGCGCCTTGAGCGCGCGCAGGCCGCCGACACCCAGAAGCAATTCCTGATGCACTCGCACCCGGCCGTCGCCTCCGTACAACCGCGACGTCATCTCGCGATCTTCGGGAGTGTTTCCTTCCACGTCGGAATCGAGCAGAAACAAGTCAATGCGCCCAACCTTTACCCGCCAGACCTTCGCATAGATCGGACCGTGCCGCGTATCAACCTGCACCTCTACTGGCCGCCCATTTTTTCCGATCGCCGTTTCCATCGGAAGTTGATTGACGTCAGTCTCTAAATATTCTTCATGTTGCCAGCCGTCGCGATCCAGCCGCTGTCGAAAATAACCCTGGCCGTAGAAAAGTCCCACTCCGACTAGCGGGATACCCAGATCGGATGCGCTCTTGATATGATCACCCGCCAAAACTCCCAAGCCTCCCGAATAAATAGGCAGTGACTCGTGGACGCCGAACTCCGCGGAAAAATAGGCGACTGGACGCGGCCGCAGCACGCCGGCATGACGCGCTCCCCACGTTCTTTCCGTCTCCTGATACTCCCGCAGACGACGATAGGCGTAGTTGATTCGTCCATGCAGATTCAGTTCGGTAGCGCGGCTTTGAAGTTTTTCCAGCGGATACTCATTCAGCAGCGACACCGGGCTATGATTCAGCTGGCTCCATCGCAGCGGATCAAGATCGCGAAAAATTCCCGCGGAATTGTGATCCCAACTCCACCAAAGATTGCGCGCCAGCGCCCACAACCGCTCCTGCACGGGAGCGATAAAACGGTCCAAGGTACGCGCTTCGCTGACTACCGGCGCAACCCGATTTGCAGCCTCGGTCAGTTGCCGAATCTCGTTTTCAGGAAAGATTCGCGGCTCGACTGTCTGAATCACCAAAACGCCCTGCAAAACTCCGCGATCGATCAACGGTACACCTAGAAATGACTGGTAAGGATCTTCGCCCAGTTCGCTGAAATACTTAAAACGCGGATGATTTCTTGCGTACTCTACCGCCACGGGACGCACTTGTTCCGCGACCAATCCTGTCAATCCTTCGCTCACCGCCATGCGCAGCTTTCCTATGGATTCTTGCCGCAGCCCAAGCGTCGCCGCCAGAACCAGATTCGCGCGGTCCGGCTCAAGCAAGTAGGCGGAACAAACGTCGGCACCAAAGCGCCGTGCAATCAATGCAACCACATTCATCAAGGTTTCGGCGGGCTTGCCAGATTCCGCCGCCAGGCTCGCAATCTCTTCCCACGTCAGTACGTAACTGGCGTCCAGAGAACAGGCGGCGTGGTCTTGATCCTGAACAGCCTCATTAATCGGGTCCAAATTATGTCTCCAGTTACTTTGAGTCCAAAGCTTTTCGGTGCACTTTCCCCAAGCCCGCAAAAGGCAAGTTTCAGTAGTTCCATTCTATCGGCTCGTTGTCGAATGGCTCACAATGTTCCCAACGGAACGATTACCACGGTGTCTCACACGTCAGTAATTGGCGTCGCGCCGCCGATACAAACCCAACCTAAAAACTTTAATCTGCACTTTGAGCCGAGTCCAATTCGAATTGTTGATCCGGACTATTCGTTAAGATGCGGCCACTTTCTCCGCGCCGTATACTGAAAAATACTGTTCGGCTTCGACCGGCGTTGAGGAAGGGAAGAAACGAAATGCAATATCGACAACTCGGCCGCACCGGATGGAAAGTTTCAGACGTCAGTTTTGGCGCGTGGGCCATTGGCGGGGCCTGGGGCAGTGTTTCGGATAGCGACTCTCTCGCCGCTCTCCACCAAGCCATCGACTGCGGCGTCAACTTTATCGATACCGCTGACGTCTACGGTGACGGACGTAGCGAGCGCCTGATCGCTCAACTCAAAAAGAGCCGGAAAGAGCAAATCGTCGTCGCCACCAAGGCCGGACGCCGCTTGCCAAAGCAAACGGTAGAAGGATACAGTCGCCAAAATCTGACGGCGTGGGTCGAAGACAGTCTGCGCAATCTGGCCACCGACAGTCTCGACCTGTTGCAACTGCACTGTCCGCCCACCGCGTTGTATGATGCGCCCGACGTTTTCGGCATGCTCGATGACCTGATTGGCGAAGGAAAGATCCGTCACTACGGCGTGAGCGTCGAGAAACTCGAAGAAGCTCGTAAGGCCGCCAAGTATCCAAACTTGCAGACCGTGCAAATCATCTTCAATTGTTTTCGCCAGCGTCCGGCGGAGGAATTTTTTGCGCTCGCGAAACAGAAACAAATCGGTATCCTCGCCCGTGTTCCTCTGGCTAGCGGCTTGCTCACCGGAAAATTCAAACCCGACTCCATCTTCGCGAAAGACGACCACCGCAACTTCAATCGCCACGGTGAAGCGTTCGATATGGGAGAAACTTTTTCTGGCGTGGACTACAACATTGGACTCGAAGCCGTAGAAGAAATGCGTTCACTGGTTCCAACCGGCGTTTCAATGAGCGAGTTCGCTCTGCGCTGGATTCTCATGTTCGATGCCGTAACCTGCGCCATCCCAGGAGGCAAGCGCCCTGAACAGGTCGCCGACAATTGTCGCGCCTCCGACCTGCCGCCACTCTCTGATCATGCGATGAAAGAAGTGCGGAGAATTTATGATGAGAAGATTCGTCCGCTGGTTCAGGAGCGCTGGTAGCGTTACACTGTTCCGGTTTGAGCCCGCGTCGTGGTACCCCGACGGCGCACTCAAAAAAGCGAACTGCGCCCCACCCGCCAGGAGGTCGAGTGGAACGCAGCTCACACCCGGGAACTTTTGAGCCCGCTTATCCCCGCGATTCTGCAGCATGCAACACGCGAAACGTGCTGCCGCCTTGCGACCAGACCAGTATCAGCGCGTCCTGCCCGTTGGGCACACCCGACAACGCCTGCGCTACGTCCGACGCCGACTGCACGGCATGCCGGTTGACTTCCATGATGATGTCACCTTGTTGCAATCCGGCGTTATCGGCCGGACTGCCAGGCTGCACGCTTTCAATCACCGCCCCATGAATTGTATTGGCCGCCTGCAGCTGGTTACGAACATCGGGAGTCAGTTCGCCGAGACCAAGCCCCCAGCGCGCTTTTCCATGTTCGCCACCAACCGTCTCCGTACTTTTCGCACCGCCCAGTTCTTCCAGTTTCACCGCGATCGTGGTCGGCTTGCTGTCACGATCCACCGTCAGTTGGATGGTCTCGCCCGGCCGCTTCTGTGCCACCAGCATTTGCAATTGACCTGCGTCAGTCACGCGCTTGCCGTCTAGTTCAGTGATCACGTCGCCCGTCTTCAGGCCCGCTTTCGCACCCGGAGCATCCGGCTGAACGTCGCTGACTACCGCTCCCTCAGCCTTGCTCATATTGAAAAATTTCGCGTTGTCGGGAGTTACGTCGGCGATCTGAATGCCGATGAATGCGTGCGTGATTTTGCCATCGCGAATCAGTGCATCGACCGTCGGCTCGACGATCTGTGCCGGAATCGCAAATCCCATTCCCGAGAATGATCCCGAAGATGAGATCAGAAAAGTATTGATTCCAATCAATTCACCGCGGGCGTCTACCAACGCGCCACCGGAGTTGCCGGGGTTAATCGCCGCATCCGTCTGAATAAATTCACCTGGCTTCCGTCGATCGCTCGGGTCAGGATTCGGGCGATTCAACGCGCTAACGATCCCACGCGTGACGGTGAAGCGATATCCATAGGGATTCCCAAATGCCAGCACCGTTTGTCCCGGACGCAGGCTCGAGGAATTACCCCAAGGCACGCTCGGCAAGTTTGTGCGATCGACCTTGATGACCGCGAGATCCGTCAGGGGATCGGCGCCAATCAACTTCGCCGGCATCACCTCTTTATTGCTCATGGTGACGCGAATGTCGACTGCTCCGTCGATCACGTGATTGTTAGTGACGATGTAGCCGTCAGGAGAAATAATCACTCCACTGCCCAGCACGTGTTCCATCCGGTTTTCGGGCTGCGCAGGCATGTTGAACTGATGTCCGAACTGCCTGCCAAACTGCTGTCCGAAGGGACCATTCGGCCCGAAAAATTGCTGCATATCGGGGCCGCCCTCAGCGTCGCTTGTGTGCACGTTCGTCTTCGAAGCCACCGTCACATTCACCACCGCCGGCGTTACACGCGCCGCCAGCGTTTCCATGGCGCGATCAAGCGTCAGCAAAGCTCCTACACTGTTGTCGTCCAGCGGAGAGACCGCTGGAGCCGGAGTTGCCGCTCGCGCCGGCTTGGTGAATTGCAG
>Ga0182016_10006879_pt1 | contig 11850 bp, 11 predicted proteins | sample 712S2MmetaG_FD_120491 | JGI IMG/M metagenome (GOLD analysis project Ga0182016, IMG submission 120491) | Permafrost microbial communities from Stordalen Mire, Sweden - 712S2M metaG | ecosystem: Environmental > Terrestrial > Soil > Wetlands > Permafrost | place: Sweden: Stordalen | collected...
CCTGTCAGTTTCTTAGTCATGTTGGAACAGCTCCTTCAGACTACGCCGGTGGCGTACATGCGTCAAGCCGTCCGGCAGGACAACGAAAAGCGAAGATCTCACTCAGAGCCGCAGAACCCACCCGAGAACGGGTGCTACCGGCCGTAGGGGGCTCAGCGTACACTGAAGAAAGGGGAAGCCGCACCTCAATGACCGAAGAACGAATCGCCGCCATTGAAGACATCCTGCACAAGCTCGCCGCCGCGCAGCAGCGCAGCCAGGAACGCCACGAGGCCCTCACACAAACCGTCGAACTGCTCACCAACGACGTCCAGCAGGACACCGAGAACATACGGGCGCTGGCCCGCAACTCCCAAATCCTCCACGACTCCATCAAGGCCCTGGAGAACATCGCCGCCGCACACGAGTAGCGAATCGACCGGCTCGAAGACCAGCAAAACCAGGCGGAGGGCGTCGCGGACCTCACCGCAGAGATCGACGGCGAGCCGCCGCCCCGCACTGATACACTAAATTCACGGCATGGCGTCGAACGCGACGGTGGGCTTCAATATCGGAGAACTGGCTGACGACCGCGGTGTGCGCGAGTGTCTTCAGTGGTTCACGCGCGAAAAGCAGTGGATCAACGAAACTCACCTGCAACTGTGCCGTGTCCCAGCGCCCACCTTCCTCGAACAGGAGCGCGCCGCCTGGTTCCAGGAGCAGTTCAAATCGCTCGGGTGGACCACTTCCATCGACCGCGCCGGCAACGTCATCGCCGCTCACGGCGAGGGACCGTATGTGGCCCTCACCGCTCACCTCGATACCGTCATCGCGCCGCGCAGTAAAGAAGACATCTCGGTGGACACCGACGGCCGGTTCTGTGGACCGGGAGTCTCCGACAATGGCGCCGGCCTAGCGGCACTGCTGGCCATCGCGCGCGTCTGGAAAAACTGCGGCAAGCTTCCCGAGTCCCCGCTGGGATTGCTTCTGGTAGCCAATGTCGGCGAGGAGGGCGAGGGCAATCTGCTGGGTATGCGGCACCTCTGTAAGCAACTGCCTCTGGCGCGCAAAATCGAATCGATGCTGGTGATCGATGGGGCCAATACCGACCACATCACCAACCGCGCGCTCGGCAGCCGGCGCTTCGAGGTGGCGTTTTCCGGCCCCGGAGGCCACAGTTGGAGCGACTACGGGGTTGGCAATCCGCTGCACGCGCTGTGCCGCGCCGTGGCGCTGTTCGCCGAGACGCGCATTGAGGGCACACCTAAATCGGCAATCAACGTGGGCCTGATCGAAGGCGGCTCGAGCGTCAATGCGATCGCGCAATCGGCGCGCGCCAAGGTCGATATCCGGTCGGAGAACAACGCCCGCATGGATGAACTGGTAGATCTGCTATCCGCCGCCGTGGACCGCGCCCGCGAGGTGGAGAATCAGCGCGCCACCGGCGGGAAGGTGACCGCCAAGCTGAAGGAGATCGGTTCGCGGCCGGCCGCCTCTCTGCCGGAAAGCGCGCCCATTCTGCAGTGTGTCCGTGCCGTCGATGCCCACCTGGGCATTCGCTCGCACCTCGACTGCTCCTCTACCGATGCGAATATCCCGCTCTCGCTCGGAATTCCAGCGCTGGCCATCGGCGCCGGCGGAATGGGCGGCGGCGCCCACACTACCCAGGAATGGTTCCGGCCGGAAGGCCGCGATCTGGGTTTGAAACGCATTTTCTTGATCCTGCTTCGCCTCATGCGTGGAGCACCTGCCGAACTTGCGGGGAGCGCAGGGAAGTGAACCGCCGCCGCGCGGCGGAGGCGGCGCTGGTCTTCAACGTCATCCTCTGGGGAGGGACGTTCGTCCTGGTCAAAGCAGCGCTGGCCGACGTTTCGCCCGTCCTGTTTCTGGCGCTGCGATTCACGTTGGCCACCGGGGCGCTGCTCATCGCGTTTCGCGGCGCCGGTTTGCCCTGGCGGTCGTGGAAAACGGCTCGCGCCGGCGCTCTCGCGGGGACGTTTCTGTTTTCCGGCTACGCGTTTCAGACTATGGGCCTGCGTCTCACCAGCGCGCCGCGGTCGGCATTCATCACCGGGTTGACGTCGGTTGCGGTACCTTTGCTGGCGGCCCTCGTCTATCGGGTAAAGCCGCAGGTTTCCGAGGTGATGGGCGTGCTGATTGCGACCGGCGGGCTGGCGATTATGACGCTGCCGGGAGTGATTGGACCGATTGGGATGGCCGATCTGCTTACCGTGTGCTGCGCGGCGGGATTTGCGGCCCATATTGTCACTCTGGGCCACTTCAGCGAGAAAATGGGCTACCAACTGCTGGCAGTCAGCCAGATCGGCACTTCCGCGATCTTGGGTTGGGCGCTGGTTTTGTCGGTGGAGACGCCGCGCATCGCATGGCGTCCGGCGGTTGTCTGGGGGATACTGATAACGGGACTGTTGTGTACGGCCCTGGCGTTCTCGATAATGGCCTGGGCGCAGCGCTATACGTCTCCCGCCAGGACGGCGCTGATTTTCATGCTCGAACCGGTAGTTGCGTGGATGACCTCATATTTCACTGTGGGCGAGGGCCTTTCCACGCGCGCGGCGGCGGGCGCGGCACTGATTTTGGGGGGCGTGGCGATGGTGGAACTGAAACCGCTGAATCCCCGCCCGAATCGATTCCAAGAGTTCGAGGAGTAGAAGTTCCATGAGTTTCATTGATCGAGTACGCACCCAGAAGTTGCTTTCCTTCACACTGCTGCTGTTTACGCTGTGCCTCGGGATCGTCATCGGCACGCTGATCAACTCCGGAGTGAAGGCCGCGCGGGACAACGGCCAGGCGCCCGGCGCCACGCCGCTGGTGATTCCCAACCCGGTGGAATTGTCCAATGCGTTTACGCAGATCGCCAAACAAGTGGAACCGTCGGTGGTGAACATTTCCGTTACCTACGCCGCCAAAGCCTCCCACCGCACCTCGCGGCGGCAGAGCGCTCCGGAAGAGGGCGAGAACGGCGGCGGCATGGACGATTTCTTCCGCCGGTTCATGAATCCGTTCGGCGGGGAAGGGCCCGAAATGCCGGGCGGCGAGGGGAAAGCGCTCGGTTCCGGCGTAGTGGTGGATGCCGCCGGTTATATTCTGACCAACAATCATGTGGTGGATAAGGCTGCCCGCCTGCAGGTAAAATTCCCCGGCGACACCAACGAGTACGAAGCCAAGGTGGTGGGCACGGACCTTGCCACCGACCTGGCTGTGATTCGCGTGCAGGGCAAGCACAACCTGACGCCGGCCAAAATCGGCAATTCCGACGCCGTCCAGGTGGGCGATTGGGCCATGGCGATCGGCTCGCCGTTCGGCTTCGACGCCACCGTGACCGCCGGCATCATCAGCGCCAAAGAGCGCACCATGAACGACGACACCTCCATGCAGTTCCAGCATTTCCTGCAGACCGATGCGGCCATCAATCCTGGAAACAGCGGCGGACCGCTGCTCAATATGCGCGGCGAAGTGGTGGGCATCAACACCGCCATCGCCTCGCGGACGGGCGGATATCAAGGTATCGGTTTCGCTCTGCCGATCAATACGGCGGCCATGGTTTATAACGAAATCATCAAGAACGGCAAGGTGACGCGCGGTTCGATCGGCATCAAGTTCGCTATTTCGGACCTGCCCGACACGGTGGCGGCCATCAAGGCCAGCGGCGCGAACGAGGGCGTTTTCGTTTCCGAAATCACACCTGGCGGACCGTCGGAAAAGGCGGGGCTGAAGGAAGGCGATGTGATTGTGGGGATCAACGGAAAACCGGTTCACGGAGGCGATTCGTTGGTGGATACGGTGACCGCGACGCCGGTGGGCGATACCGTGAACATCACTGTGCTGCGCGAGGGCAAGCGGAGCAATTACAAGGTTGTGGTCGGCAATATGGCGCAGATCTTCCCCGATACTTTCGGCGGAAGCGAACAGAACGATACCAACAAGCCGGAAGCCACCAGCGTGAGTTTCGGGATGACCATTGTGCCGCTCACGGAGCGCCTGCGCGAAAGCATGGACCTCAAAGAGAAGGGCGGCGTGCGCGTACAGGAAGTGGAGCCTAACTCATTCGCGGACGACCTCAAGCTGGCGCCGGGAGACGTCATCCTCTCGATCGGCTACGTGGATAAGGGTGTCCCCGTTACGCAGCCCGTCACTTCCGTGGAGGACGTGAAGCGTGTGCAAGCGCAATTGAAGCCCGGCGATTCCGTGAAGCTCCACACGATGCACCGCGATAACCCGCGGGGCGGGGCATGGTATTCGGTCTACCGGGCCGGCGTGGTGCCGAGTTCGGCTCGGTAGCGGGCGCTGATCGACGACCGTGAGGGAGTGGTTGCTGGCGCGACACATACCGCTTGCTTACGCGCGCGGCTCGGTAAGAGCGGTGGCTCTCCACCCTTGCTACCATGGAATTTCAGCCCCCAATTCCAAGAGCCCTATGCCGGAAAAGCCCTACGACCATAACCAGATCGAGCTGAAGTGGCACGACCGCTGGCAGAACGCCGATTTCTACAAAGCCGAGGAGAATTCCTCCAAGCCCAAGTTCTATGTGCTGGAGATGCTTCCTTACCCTAGCGGCACGCTTCACATCGGCCACATCCGCAACTACTCGATCGGCGACGCGCTGGCTCGCTATAAGTGGATGCGCGGGTTCAACGTGCTTCATCCCATGGGTTGGGACGCCTTCGGGCTGCCGGCGGAGAATGCCGCCATCGCCAACAAAGTGCCGCCGCGCGAGTGGACGCTACGCAATATCGCGGCCATGAAGAAGACCCATCGCCGCTTCGGCTTCAGCTACGATTGGGATCGCGAAGTCTCCACCTGCGAGCCGGAATACTATCGCTGGAACCAGTGGTTCTTTCTCGAAATGCTGAAGCGCGGCTTGGCCTATCGCAAGCGCGCGCTGGTGAACTGGTGTCCCAAGTGTTGCACCGTCCTGGCCAATGAACAGGTTGTCGACGGCTGCTGCTGGCGCCACGACGATACTCCGGTGGAGCAGCGCGCCCTGGAGCAGTGGTTCCTGAAAATCACCGCTTATGCGGACCAGTTGCTCGACGACATGGCGCAACTGGAAGAAGGCTGGCCGGAGCGCGTGCTCACCATGCAGCGCAACTGGATCGGCCGCTCGGAAGGCGCGGAGATCGATTTCAAACTCGCCGATACGGACCAGCCGATCCGCGTTTTCACCACACGCGTCGACACGATTTACGGCGCCACGTGCGTGATTCTCGCGCCCGAGCATCCGCTCAACGAACAACTGCTGGATGCCGAGGGAAAAGCGCGCGCCAAGGCGATGGTGGACGCGCGCGCCAATCGCGATCCCGGCGACATCGAGAAGGAAGGTTTTTTCAGCGGCCACTACGCCCTCAATCCGTTCAGCGGCGAGAAAGCGCCCATCTGGATTGCCAACTTCGTGCTGATGGGCTACGGTACGGGCGCCATCATGGCCGTGCCGGCGCACGATGAGCGCGATTTCGAGTTCTGCCGGAAGTATGGCATTGCGGTGCGTCCGGTGATCCGGCCGGTGGCTGGCCCGCTGGCGGTTGAGCCCGGCTTGAAAGAGGCCTTCAGCGAATACGGCGTCGTGGAGAATAGCGGGCAATGGTCGGGGCTAGCCAGCGAGGAAGCGCGGCGGCAGATGGCCGCATACGCCAAGGCGCACGGATTCGGCGAGCCGGCAATCACGTTCCGCATTAAGGACTGGGGCATCTCGCGGCAGCGCTATTGGGGCACGCCGATTCCGGTGATCCATTGCCCCAAGTGCGGCGTCGTGCCGGTGCCTGAAGATCAGCTGCCCGTGATCCTGCCGGAGCGCATCGAGATCACCGGCGAGGGCCGCTCGCCGCTCGAGAACGTGCCGGAATTCGTGAACGTGAAGTGCCCGCAGTGCGGTGAGGCGGCGCGGCGCGAGACCGATACCATGGACACGTTCATGGACAGCTCGTGGTATTTCTACCGCTACTGCGACCCGCACAACAGCAGCATGCCCTTCGATCCGGCGAAGATCGCCTACTGGTTCGAAATCGACCAGTACATCGGCGGGGTGGAACACGCTATTCTGCACCTGATCTATTCGCGCTTCTTCACCAAGGTGATGCGCGATATCGGCCTCATCGAGAACAATGAGCCGGTGCGGCGGATGTTCACCCAGGGGATGGTGATTGCCGAGGGCAAGAAGATGTCGAAGTCGGTGGGCAACGTGGTGGCCGCCGATTTGCTGGCCGATGAGCTGGGCGCCGATAGCGCGCGCATGTTCGTGTTATTCGCCGCGCCCCCTGAAAAGGAGCTCGACTGGCGGCGGGCGGGCGCCGACGGAATCTACCGCTTCCTGGGGCGGGTCTACCGCTTCGCCACGCGAAATTTCGGCAGCGCGGGCGGCTCGGGCGAATCGAACCGCAAAGTCTTGCGCAAGCTGCACCAGACGGTGAGGAAGATCACCGAGGATTTCGAGACGCGCTGGCACTTCAACACCTGCATCGCTTCGATTATGGAGCTGGTGAATGTGCTGTACGCCGAAGAATCGGGTATTTCGGCCGCGGCGTTGCCCGAGATTCTGGAAAAATTGGCGCTCATGCTGGCGCCGTTCGCGCCCTACCTGGCGCAGGAAATTTGGGAAGAGCTGGGCAGGGAAGGCCCGGTGTTCCGGCAGCCATGGCCGTCGTTCGATAGCGAGCTCGCCAGGGAAGACGAGGCGGAAATCATCGTGCAGGTGAATGGTAAGCTGCGGTCGCGTATTTGCGCGGCTTTCGGGACGCCGAAAGAGGAGTTGGAAGCGCGCGCCCTGGCGGACGAGAAGGTGAAGGCTATGCTCGACGGCAAGCAGGTGGTGAAAGCGATCGTGGTGCCGGACAAGCTGGTAAACTTCGTGGTGAAGTAGCCGCAAAACACCCCCACCCCGGCCCATGATAAGATAAGAATTCCAATCCTATCTGAGGTTTCCGTGGCTAGAATTACCCGTAAAGAGTTGAAGTCCGACAAGTTCGCCCAGGAAATCGGGCTGACTGTAACATTCTTCGAAGAGCACCGGAAAGATGTCGTCCGTTATGGCGGCATAGGCGTTGCCGTCATTTTGCTGATCGGCGGTTTCTTTGTCTACCGGAGCCATGAACATGCGGCCCGCGAGGAGGCTTTGGCTCAAGCCATCCGCATCCAGGAGACTCCGGTGGCGAATATGGCGGTGAACGGACAGACTACCTTCCCCACCCAGGACGTCAAAGATCAGGCCGCCATCAGGGCATTCGCCGACGTCGAAACCAAGTACAGCGGCAGCGACGAAGCGCAGATCGCCGAGTATTACCTGGGGTGCGTCCATTCGGACCAGGGAAAGTTGGGCGACGCCGAGAAGAACTTTCTCAACGTGGCGAACCATGGCGATAAGAACTACGGCTCGCTGGGCAAGATTGCGCTCGCCCAGATCTATTTCTCGGACGGGCGCGTCGACCAGGGCGAGAAACTCCTGCGGGACTTGATGGCGAACCCGACGGTCTTTGTTTCCAAAGACCAGGCGGCGATCACGCTGGCCAAGAACCTGACCGGCCGGAACAACGCCGAGGCGCGCAAGCTGCTCGCTCCCATTAAAGACAGCAAGTCTCCGGTCGCCAGCATTGCGCAGATCATGACGGCCCAACTCCCGCCGCAGTAATCGCCCGGGCGTTCATGCTGGCGCGACTGCGGTTTCCAGTGGAGCAAAGCCGGGGCCGGGCCTATCCCGAACCCGCTCATCCCTACCGCAACGCTTTCCAGCGCGACCGCGACCGCGTGGTCCACTCGCGCGCGTTTCGCCGGTTGGAGGCTAAGACCCAGGTTTTCGCCCCCGGGCTCTGCGACCATTTCCGGACTCGTCTGACGCACACCATTGAGGTGGCGCAAATCGCGCGTACCGCCGCCAACGTGCTAGCGCTCGACGAAGATCTCACGGAAGCTCTGGCATTGGCGCACGATATCGGCCATCCGCCATTTGCCCACGCGGGCGAAGAGGAATTGAATCGCCAGATGGAGCGTTTTGGCGAACGCTTCGATCACAATCTGCATGCCTTGCGAATCGTGGAAAGCTTCGAGCAGCGGTACGCCCGATTTCCAGGTCTGAACCTCACTTTCGAAGTTCGCGAAGGGATGGTCAAGCATTCCCACGATCTGGTTCCCGGCCGGCAACCGGAACTGGACGGTTATCTGCCCGCGTTGCGGCCGCCTCTGGAGGCGCAGTTGATCGATCTCGCCGATGAAGTGGCATATAACACCGCCGACCTCGACGACGGATTCTCCGCCGGGATGTTTTCGAGTGAAGACGTGGCGGCATGCGTGCCGGAATATGCCGCCATCCACGAAGCGATGGAGACGCAGTTTCCGGCCGCGACGGCGCGCGAACGGTTCCACGAAGGGCTGCGCCAACTGGTGGATCTGCTGGTCTCTGGTCTCATTGAGGGAACGGCCGGCCGCGCGCGCGAGACCGGAGTCCGGGAACCTGGAGAAGTCCGCGCCACCCCGCAGAGACTCGCCGCCTTCGCTCCGGAAGCCGCCGGGACGAGTCGTGCTCTCAAGCAGTTTCTGTATCGCACGGTTTACGATTCAGCTCCGCTCATGGAGGATCGCGCGCGGTCGATGGCAATGGTGGCGGAGCTCTTTCAGTTCTTCTGCCGGTTTCCCGATCGCCTGCCCGAGTCCTACGGTGAACAGGCACATCGCGAAACGGTCCACCGCGTGGTCTGCGATTACATCGCCGGCATGACCGACGCGTTTTTCATGCGTACCTTCGAGGCAACCGTCGGCGAAAGCCGGCCGGTCAGAGGGTGATCGGCGAGAGCCGGCCGGTCAGACGATGATCGGCGAAAGCCGGCCGGTCAAACGGTGATCGGCGCCACGGTCAGTCTTCCTCGGCCGTGATGTTGGACAGTTCCACATCGAGCACGCCGTAGAGTTTTTTCAGGTGTCGCCGGATCTCGTCGCCGATCCGCTGCGGATTCTCGTCGGAATCGTGCTCCACTTCGACTTTGAAAAACAGATTGCTGCGGCTCATCCGTGGCTGGCTCCCATCACCTTTATACTAAGGAAATGGCCTGCGCCATTTGCCACATTCGCCGTCCGCGGCGGTTCTGCCCCGGGGTACGGGGCGATATCTGTACGATTTGCTGCGGGACCGAGCGCGAAGTGAGCGTCGATTGCCCCTTGAGTTGCGAATATCTGCGGGAGGCGCATAAGCATGAAAAGCCTCAGCCGATCGAAACCGGGGCTCTGCCGAATCGGGACGTAATGCTTTCCGAGGAAGTTTTGGAGGAGAACGAGGAGTTCCTGGCGTTTCTCGGCCAGGCGCTGGGGCGCGCGGCCACCGGCAATTCAGCGGTGAGGGATTCGGATATCCGCGAGGCGTTGGATTCGTCCGTTCGCACCCATCGCACTCTGCAGACCGGCCTGGTGTACGAGAGTCTCCCCGCCAATCCTCTGGCCGCGGATCTGTACCAGGCTCTGGAAGCGGCGATCGCGGAGTTCCGCCGCCAGGAAGCCGAACGGTTAGGTGTCCACAAGACGCGCGAGAGCACCACTGTCGGGCTGCTGGTGTTCCTGCAGCATTTCGAGATCTCTTATAGCAATGGCCGTCCCCGGGGGCGAGCTTTTCTGGAGGCGCTGCTGAATTTTTATTCGGTGGAAGCCGAGACAGGCGGCGGCTCCGGAACCTCCTCCTTGATTTTGCCCTGAAGCGACGAGGGTTTCACCTTGTCCACCTGACAGGCTCTCTTGCGGCCAGTGCTGACCATCTGAGCGGAATATTTATGAGTGTTGTTGACCAGCAACTCCACCGGACGCTCCACCGGATAATCGAAGGTAAGCAGGTGGCCTTCTTGCAGTTTCAATAGATCGCCGATGGTCAAGGTGGGGCCTTCCATGCGGGCTTCCAGCTCGAGCGTGCCTTCGCGCAGCATGCGCAGGACGCGCACCTGTTCGGAGGCGTTGGAGTGAGTCTTGCGGACCGACCATTGCTGGTCGAACTTGTGCCGCATCATCTTGATGACAATGGAAGGCATGGCGATATTCATCATCCCCACGGACTCTCCGATCCGCATTTCCACACCAATCGAGACCACGGCTTCGTTGGGGGCCAGAAGATGAAGTAGTTGAGGCTCCGTTTCCATTGCCTCGATGGTGAAATCGACCGCCGTAACGCCTTTCCAGGCTTCCCGGAGATCGTGAAGAATGATGCGAAATAGCCCATCCAGCAGCTTTTGTTCGATTTCGGTGATATCGCGCTGGATGTTTCCCGAACCCCTCCCGGTTCCGCCGAGCAGCATTTCCAGTATGGGGAAGACCAGCGAGGGATTCAGTTCCAGCACTCCGTTGCCATCGTAGGGACTCAAACCGAGCGAGACGATGCAGGTGGGGGAAGGCAGGCCATCCAGGAATTCGGCGTAAGACAACTGTTCCACACTCACCAGGTTCACCGTCAAGTAAGAACGCAGGTAGGCGGAGAGGCTGGAGACCAGGTTGCGCACGAAAGTATCGTGCAACAGGTGAATGGCGCGAACCTGCGACTTGGGAATACGGTCCGGACGGCGGAAATCGAATTTGACGGCCGGTGTTTCCCGTTTCCGGTCGGTCTTGTTCTGAAAGACTGCGTCGATTTCCTGTTGGGATAGCTCTCGGCTCACACTCCGGACTCCTGGTCTCATATCGGCACAATTGTCGAAATCCGGTAGTTCCCGGCGCGGCAACCGATTTTACGATACTTTTTCGCTCCACGGCTAATGAAAACCCGGTTTGGTTCCGATGAATACTTTGTAAGGAGTCGAATGGAATCGAACGTCTTGGTAGTGGATGATTCCGCTGCGATCCGGAAGATCCTGCAGCGCGTACTGCGCCAAACGGGCATGGCGATCCACACCATTCATGAAGCAGGTGATGGGCAGGAAGCGCTGGTGGTGCTGACGGCCCATAAGATCGATCTGGTGTTAAGCGACATCAATATGCCCAAAATGGACGGCCTTCAACTGCTCGCTTCCATGAAGGGCGCGGCGCAATGGCGGCAGATCCCGGTAGTGATGATCACTACCGAGGGCGGAGAGACAAAAGTAAGTGAAGCGGTCAAACTAGGCGCTGCGGGATATGTCCGTAAGCCGTTTACCGCCGATCAGATCAAGGAGAAGCTGGCAGGCATTCTGGAACCAGCGCTGCCCTTATGAACCTGAACGACATCATTCTGAAATCCATCACCGAGTCCACCTTGCAGGTGTTTTCCACCATGCTCGGTGTCGACATCGCCTGCGGCGAGGCTGGGGTGCAAGCCGGTTTGCCCGAAGGTAACGAAGGAGTAGTCTCCTTCATCGGGGTGGCGGGTTCCTGGGCCGGCACGGGTAGCGTGAGCTGCTCGCCGGCGTTGGCTTGCCGGGTATGTGCCGAGATGCTGATGTGCGAGGCTACCGCGGTGAACGAAGAAGTCCTGGACACCGTCGCCGAACTCACCAATATGATTATCGGCAGCGTTAAGACCGAACTGGAAAAAACCCTCGGCCCTCTCGGGCTCAGCATTCCCACCGTCGTCTACGGGCGCAATTTTAAAACCAAAAGCGCCGGCAACGCGGAATGGATCGTCGTGCGATTTCGATGGGACGATGAAGTGTTGGTGGTCAAGCTCTGCCTGGAACCCAAGGAACAAGCGGCACACGTCATGTTCCACACCTCCTCCACGGACTCTTGCGCCCTGGAAGTTTAAGAAGCTATCGAAGGAGAATCTATGCCAACCAGCACGTTAGTTGCAAACGAACCGTCTAGCGCATCGCAAACCGACGCGCGCGCGGGAAAGTACCTTACTTTTCAGCTCTCCAAGGAAGAGTTCGGCATCCGCGTTCTGAAGGTGCGAGAGATCATGGGGTTGCAGGAGATTACTGC
>Ga0182016_10006880_pt1 | contig 11850 bp, 7 predicted proteins | sample 712S2MmetaG_FD_120491 | JGI IMG/M metagenome (GOLD analysis project Ga0182016, IMG submission 120491) | Permafrost microbial communities from Stordalen Mire, Sweden - 712S2M metaG | ecosystem: Environmental > Terrestrial > Soil > Wetlands > Permafrost | place: Sweden: Stordalen | collected...
ATCACCGTTCAACGGAACCAAGACCTTTCATGTCGCTCTCTCGGCGCCCACCAATGGCATTGTGCTCGGCACTCCGAGCAGCGCAACGGTTACGGTGACGGGTGACGGATCCGGTGGTGGCGCAGGTCCCGGGGTTCCTGCCAATCTGTTAATGACCGGACAAACCACCAACAGCATCTCGCTCTCGTGGTCGCAAGGATCCGCCGGCCCCGCTCCGGTGGCTTCCTATCGCATCTATCGCAACGGATCGTTGCATGCAACGGTGACTGGGACCACCTATACCGACGCCTCAGCCAACAATGCGACGGTGCCCACGTTCACTGCACCCGCGACCATCTACAGCTACGCAGTCACTTCGGTCGACACTCTGGGTAACGAGAGCGCGATGGCCTATCCCACGGTGTACTTCTATCGTGACGGGGTGTCCACCCAGACCGACAGCGACTATTCCTACGGGATCGATGAGAATTGGCACTCGACCGCGGGAAATCCGCAGGGCGGGACATACGACATTTCGCTGACGTATCCCAATGGAGGCGGCTTCCAGCCCTATACCGTTCCGCCGCTGGCGCCCGTGTATGACCTCGAGCTCGGCAGCTTCAAGTACCTCACGCTCGACGTGAAGGTAAGCGACACTAGTCACCCATTTTTCATCGCTCATATCTCGCGCCTGCCGCCGGGAGATGTATACCCACGGGCTTGGGTGTACCTATCTTCGTATTGCACACCAGTGGTGGGACAGTGGGTGACCTGCAAAGTCCCGCTCTCCGCACTGTCGCTGGGTTACACTAACTTCACCGCCTCCCTGTCCGGGAGCCAGCTCACGGTCACCAGCATTCAATCCGGCGTAGGGGTCGATGCCGGCGGATTCATTAGCGGTCCCGGCATACCTGCGGGTACCTACATTGTCGGCACGCCCGGTGGCGTCACCTTCAACAATGGTCAGCCGCCAGGCAACGGTCTCGGAACCTATACGGTGGCCGGCCCCGGGATCTCCGGCTCGACCAATGTGCCCAGCGAGTCGATGGTCGAACAGCGAACTGCCCTGTACAAGGTCAATCTCGGTATGCACGACCAGCCCAGCAGCACGACCATATACGTCAACAATCTAGGGTGGACCACCAACTAACGAGGGAATGGAAAAGCCGGCCCATCCGATCTTCACGGATTGGACCCCGACTCGAGGCCGCGCCTAAGGCGCGGCCTTTTTTTTAAGTGTGGTCATCTTCTCGCGCGCATCTGACCGCGTCGTGCCGTCATCGGCCGGGCTGGACCTTGGGCGGCCGCGGGACTGCGAAGAGCGCGTCCATCCCGCTGATCGAGCAAAGCGCGCGCCAGCGTGCAGGTCGCCAACGTCATCATGACGATGGGTAATATCCCCATGGGCGAAAACCAGCAGCTTTCGGACAGATTCGTCATCGCTTGTTGAAAGAACAGCGCAAGATAGAGCGCGCTTTGAGGACGGTCGATCTTGAACAACTGCAGCGATTGCCGAACGTAAACCATGAGATAGGCAAGCAGGCATAGCAACCCGACAAAACCCAGATCGTTCACGATGTCCAGATAGCCGTTATGAGCCTCGCTCGGCCAAAAATACATCCGTGACAAGAATACATAAGATGGAGAACTCGGGATGGCTCCAGTCCAATAGGCGCCGTAACCCGTCCCGAGCAGAGGATGAAACTGGATATGCTCTTTGATGATGTCCCAGATCATGGAGCGGTTGGTGAACGTCATATCCTTACCCGTCACGGCCGTGATTGGGCCCAGCAATATCGTCGCCAGACCAGGTACCAACTGCAGAACCGCGAGTGCGTACGCAATCACCAGGCACCCGAAAATCGTGACGAGGTACGGGGTATATCGCCGTATGGCCGGCGAGGTCCGCAGTAAAAGCAACATGAAACAGGAAGCAAACACGGTGGCCAGCAGGGAGGTGGCACTTTTCGACAGCCACAGGCAAGTCCATCCCAGAGCCGCCCCCAGAATGGATTTCCAGATCTTCGATTCCCCGGCGATCAGCGCGTGCATCCAAAATAGGGTCCCAAACGCGCACAGCTCACCGAATGGATTTTTTTGCGACGAAAGTCCGTGGTATCCGGCGCCGTCGAAATCGAGCGCGAGCTTCGGCTCCATGACGATGTATGCGAGCGACCCAACCAGAAGGATGGTCAAGACAGGACGAACCACCTCTTGCAGACGATTGCGGTGCCACCCGACGAGGCAGAAGGCAAAGCAAATCAATACCGTTGCCGCAAACGATACGAATCTGGCGATGGTGGAGCCGGGGTCGAATGACCAAGTGACACTGATCAGTGCCAGCACCATGAAGAGAAGGAAAAACACGTTCATCCGTCGAAAGAGCGCACGGGCCTCGCCGATGTGGCTGAGCGCGACCAGCGTGCCAATCAGAATCAGCGAAATCTTGATCGCTCTGCCCACGGGATCGGGCGCAAGAGTCGCCAGTGCAGCCTGCACCCCGGGGTCCGGCGTCGGCGCCGTCAAACCATTGAAATCGACCGTCGAAAAGACGATACGAACCCAGATGGCGAAGGCAAGGAGCCAAATCAGCGCGCGGTTCCCGGGCCGTTTGGTTCTAGCGTTTGAGCTGCTGTTGCCGCGGCGGATCGGCATAGGCCCTGGGTGCGAGGCCATCCGATGCTAGCCGAATCGCCTGGTTGGGGTACACTCGTGCGGCATCATGATGCAATCACCTTCGATTGTGGCCCGTCATTTTACGGACTGCCAAAGCGGGCTAGCATGCCACACTCCCAACTCTTGCGCTAAGCAGGGGTCGAGAATGTCGCGTTTTGGGAATTCAGATCCGACAATGCGAACGCCGTCGCAGGTGTAACTGCAAAAATCGTTGTAGCGTGCCGAAAGATCGTGTCTCGTGCTCTCCCGCCCGCACCGGCCGATAACATAGCCAAAACCTGGGCGATCTAGAGGCGAAAAAATGGGCGCGAGAAAGTACATCGCCACTTTGGTTTTGCTGATGATAATTGGATTGGATGGCCATGCCGCCGAGACCTCGACAGCTTCCACCCCTGCCGGGGCGGCTGCTGGAATCCCATCCGTTGCGAACATACTGGTGGACCAATTTGGCTATCGGCCGAATGATCCCAAGGTGGCGGTGATACGCACCCCGCACGTGGGTTATGACAATGCGCAAAAATATGTCCCGGGCAACAGCTACCAAGTGCGGCGGGTGAGCGATGGAGGAATTGCGTTTTCCGGAGCATTAACACAGTGGAATCTAGGGGCCGTCGAGGCATCTTCGGGCGACAGCGGTTGGTGGTTCGATTTCTCGAGCGTCGTGACGCCCGGAACCTATTTCATCTACGACGACAAAAATAACGCGCGATCGGCCGTCTTTCACATCGAGAAGCAGGTCTACAAGAACATCTTGAAGGCAGCCGTGCGCATGTATTTCTACCAGCGCAGCGGATTCGCCAAGCAGCCGCCGTACGCGGATGAGTGTTGGAAGGACGCGCCCGCGTACATAGGTCCGGGGCAGGACACCGAGGCCCACGATGTCACGGATCGAAACAACGCCGGCAAGATCCGAAATCTAACCGGTGGCTGGTTCGATGCCGGTGATACCAACAAATACGTCACTTTTGCGGCGCCCGCCGTGCACCAGCTATTGACCGCATATAAGGACACCCCCGGCGTCTTCACTGACGATTTCAATATTCCCGAGTCTGGCAATGGAATTCCGGACATTCTCGACGAGGTCAGGTGGGAAACTGACTGGCTCAAAAGAATGCAATATCCCGACGGAAGCGCGGCGCTGAAAGTTGGCGAGATCGTCGATGCGCTTGCGGACCCCCCGAGCTCCGACAGAAATGCGCGCTTCTACGTGCCGAGCTGCACGTCGGCGACCATCGCGGTTGCGGGGATGTTCGCACATGCTTCCTTCGTATTCGGGTCCATACCTGTCCTATCCGGGGAATCGGCCATGCTTCGCGCTCGAGCCAAGGGTGCTTGGAAAAATTATCAGAGCATCGGAAGCAAGCAGACCCAGTGCGACACGGGAGCGGTACGCGCGGGGCACGCAGACTGGAACGAGCAGGAGCAAAATTCCGAGGCGGTCGTCGCGGCCGTATACCTATTCGCCATCACTGACGAGATCGAATACGCAAATTACGTCGCTGCTCACTACCGGGAGCTCAGGCCCTATCGCGACATGGGGTGGTCTCGCTATAACCCTGAGCAAGGGGAGGCGCTTCTTTTTTTCACCAACTTGCCGAACGTCGACGCAAAAATGCGACAGACGATTCGGTCCGACAAGCTCAGCGATGTCCGTGCCGGAAATCATGTATATGGCTTTTCGCCCGAGGATGATCTCTACCGGGCGTACATGCACGACGCCCAATATCACTGGGGAAGCAACAATCCTCGCGCGAACTACGGCAATTCCAATTTGGACGTCCTTACCTACAAACTCGACGTCGCCAATCCGGAGGCCTACAAAATCCGCGCCCTCGAAATACTGCATTACTTCCACGGCGTCAATCCGCTCGGCATGGTGTACCTGAGCAACATGTCCCGCTATGGCGCGACACGATCGGCCGATGAGATCTACCACACCTGGTTCACCCATGGTTCCCGATGGAGCGATGCGCGCAGTTCGGCGTGCGGACCGGCTCCCGGATATGTACCCGCTGGACCCAATGTGTTTGCCGTGCGCGACGGCGTTCCAGCCACGCTGGCCCCGCCGGCCGGGCAGCCTGCTCAAAAATCGTATCGAGATTGGAATGTGGGATGGCCTGAAAGCTCGTGGACCATCACTGAACCCGGGATTTACTACCAATCGGCGTATATCGAACTTTTATCGAAGTTTGCGGAATAACGCCCGCCCGCTGCATGCACGCAAATTCACCTTCTCCTTCGGTCCCGCGAACAGTGCATCGATGAGTCCAAGTTTCGGCCGCCAGTCATTACGCCCCTTTAGCATCGCGATCTTCGATCAGGTTGTGCTGTCGATCACGAACTTCCTGATCGGTTTCAGCTTGATTCGTTATGCCAGCGATCACGATTACGCGCTGTACGTACTGGTCCAGTCGACCTTGATCCTCATGGTCTCGGTGCATAATTCTTATCTGACGGGCCCGCTGACCATCTTGGCGACAAAGATACCGACGGAGCAACGCTGGCAAACCATCGGATCCGTGAAGCGAGTCCAGCGTCGTTTGCTGCGGACAGGAGCCGTTCCGCTCATTCTTGTGCCGCTCCTCGGCTATGTAACGGGACTTATGGACGGACTCCTGGCGTGGGTCGTGGCGGCAGGAATTTTTGCGGTTTGGGCGGCGCTGAGACGCGAGTATCTTCGCAGCGTTCTGTTGATGTATTTCCGGCCGCAGGCGTTGCTTGGCGCAGATGCTGCGTATGCCGTGACTTTGCTCGCCGGGGTTGCTGCGGCCATATCCATTGGTACCAACGTTGTGGTTGGTGCGACCTTCGCATTGGCGGTCGCGGGATGGGCGGGGGCGGCCCAAGCTCATCGAGCACTTCACAAAGACCAAGCTTGGGACGAAGGACGCGCGGTGACCATTTGGCCCCAGATTCATGCACTCGGGGTCTGGTCACTGACGGGTTCTGTCATTTGGTGGGTCCTCGGTCAGAGCTACAGTTACTTCCTGGCGACCCGGCTGAATTTGACTGCGGTCGCCGATGTGAATGCGACGCGTCTGTTGTTGATGCCCGCCGTCATACTGACGACGGGTGTAGGATCTTTGCTCAGCCCAACCGCTCCCGGCTGGTACGCCCAGATCGGCCTACATAGACTTGTTCGCCGCTTGCTCTTGTTCATGCTCGTGGTGGGTCTGTTGCAGTTCGCCTACTTCCTGAGCATATGGATTGGACGGCATTGGCTTGTCGTGGACATCCTCCACAAGAATATTCACGATCTCGATCGGCTGGTCATACTATGGGTCTGCGTTATCGTCATCGGATTATGTCGCGACATACTGCAATGTGCCTTGGTTGCGATGGGCCGCCTCAAATCGCTTGCTTGGCAGGTCGGAGTTAGTACCGCAATCGCGGTCGTCATCATGTGGTTTGGCGTTGGCTGGTGGGGAGCGCCCGGCGTGCTGATAGGCATGATCATCGGCGAACTGATCAATCTTGCAGGTATTATCCTCCTGCTGCGCAAATGCATGCGCCAAGCGCCGGCACCTACCAATAGCAGCCTTGCTCCACCTTGACGACGGTAGGTGGTGCTTCGTCACCGCTCGGACGTACCCACGCGGCGGTCTGCAGGTCCGCCAGTAATCGGTCGCGGTCCCAGCGCTTGCCATAAACTCCGAAGAATATCTGGGTGTGACCACCGAGGTGGAAGCCAATGCGGCCGCTCGCTCTCGCGTGAGCAGCCAGCGGGACGGAAAGACCCCCGGCCCCTACCAACATCACATCATAGGGAGCCTCATCGCATTCCTTGACGACCGCCTCGTAACGCTCGCGCCAATCACGGTGCGCGGGCGGAACTAGCCCCGGGCTCAATGGCATTTTCACGGCACGCAGCTCGCACGGTGGCAGGATGGTCTGATCACGCCAGATTTGCTCCCGGCGACGGAACTGTGACATCACGCTCTGGGCAAAAGGCGTGACAACCAGGACGCGCTTGCCGGCGAGAGCGGCAGACCACGGCCGCGGGTGGCGCCAGGACTCGAAAGAACGCAGGCGCACGAGCGGACGATCCGCGACGCGGTTGATGATTTCAGTCTCGCCTGGATGTCCCCACGCGGCGAGGATGTCAAACGTGTCCACCGCTTCGAGATAAAATTTGCAGAATGCATCGAGGTGGGCGCGGTCTGCGGGATGGATCCCCACGTTCACGAGCAGTTGTTGGCGCAACTCCTGCGGGTAGTCGCTTCCCCGCAGGTAGCAGCTCAACGCTTCCGCCTCGAGCGACCCAATCTTGCCTATGGCAAGCGGCGGGCCGCCTTCGATGGCCTGTCGTACCAAATCGTTGCCACGCGACGCATCGTAGGTCATGTGCCGGAAGGAGCGCAGCAACCGAAGCTCGTTGATGGCATCCTTGGCGGCGCGGTAGCGTGGATTGAGAGCATTCCAAAGCGTCGGGTGGTCGCGCAGGCGCATGGCAATACGTCGACGAACTTTGACTAGCGCCTCCATTGCAGTTTCCGGGCTCCAATGACCATGAGTGAGCTTCGCCAAGATACCAGTTCGCTGCTCGCATACAAGTTGACGGTTAGCTTATGCCGTGGCCCGTTTTGAGTAACACGTCTCATTGGGCAGGGTTTATCGACCGATGCTGGTCGCGTAACAATCGCATTCAATAACCATTTAAATTCATAGACTTAACCGCTAATACCTCGACTTTCCTTTGATTGCGTCAGTAATTGCCGACAGTTGCGCAAGGGGCGCTTTGCATAATGTAATTACATCGCGCAGACAAACGGATTGAATTGCGAGGCACAATGTCGATTGACAAAGAAAAAGACTCAAAGACCGATCTCCAGCGTCGTTTCCTCATCAGCAGCTCCCTGGCCTTTGCCGGAACCGCCACTACTGGCATCCTAACTGGATGTGGTGGCGGAGCGACTACGCGCTCGAGCACCGGTGGAACGACCGGCCTGCCCGCCGCTGCCACTCCCGCGTTTACGCCTGCCGGCGGGACCTATCCCAACGCACAAAGCGTGACGATCGCCTCCGCGACCACAGGCTCCACGATCTACTACACCGCCGACGGCTCTACACCTACCACGGGCAGCCCGATTTATGGTGGCGCGATTCCGGTGACCGGCTCAACAACCGTGCGTGCGATGGCCACCGCGAGCGGGTTTCAACCAAGCGGTGTCGGGAGCGCCGCTTACACGATCAGCGCCGGTGGTCCGCCGGTCGCCGCGACCCCAACGTTTTCTCCCGGTGCCGGCGCGTACACGTCCGCTCAGACGGTGTCCATCTCCTGCGCAACCTTGGGAGCCACGATCTACTACACCGTCGACGGCTCGACCCCCACGACGTCAAGTGCTCAATACGGCTCGCCGCTTACGGTATCTTCGACCCAGACGCTGAAGGCGATTGCGACGGCATCCGGCGATGAACAAAGCGCCGTCGGGACAGCCTCGTATACGATCAGCGGCGGCGCGCTTACGGCTCCTGCAAATCTGCGGGTGATCAACCAGGGCGGCCCAAACAACGGGCCTCAGGGTTTTTATTCCTTTTTGGGATCGTCGAACTCCACATCCACTGAGGCGGATGCCGACTATCAGGGACTCTCATGGCTTGCGGCAACGCCCGGAACCAATCCGGTCGCGAAGTACAATATTTACCGCAACGGCACGCTCTACGATTCGATTGCGACCCCAATCACCATCACGGGCTACATAGTGCCGGGAACGAATTCGTCCGGGGCTCCTTGCGGAATTCTCAAAGTAACTGCGGTGTCTGGCGGTAAAACGGCAACATCGGATGGCAAGATTCTGCCCGGATTGAAACTCACCTCGAGTGCCAGTGGATTCGCCTCCGGCACAACAATTGTCGAATACACGACGGCAAATGCCGGTGGCGGCGGACCGGGAACCTATACCGTGAACTGGAGCCAGACGTGCGGTAGTGCCGGGTCCCAGGTGACGTTCACCGGATGGTCTTATAACGACACCCTGGCCACGGGGTGCAACCACTACAACTACGTTGCGCCTGGCACGGTATACGCCTATGCGGTTGCCGCCGTCGACACGCAGGGTGACGAAGGGCCGCGCGCTTATCCCAGCGCTTACATGTACGAAGGGATCAGTCAGACGCAGAGCGCCCAATACAGCTATAGCGGCGTCGTTCAAAACTTCCACGATACGGCGGGAGCGCCCGCCAACGGCCCGTACGATGTCGCCCTCACCTTTCCAGCGGGTGGCGGTGGCTTCCAGCCCGTGTGGGGAGGCGCCGGACCGGACACCAACGGGTGCCTGTGTCCCGTACAGCACTTCGAATGCGGCGCGTTCAACTTCCTGACCTTCGATATCAAGGTGATGGACAACCTGTATGAATCGCGCGGCCTATCGTATATCCCGATCCTGCGGTCCTATGGCGTTCAGGGTGGAGTGGATGCTGCACACTGGTGCACCGTCAATGTTTTTGATTATTGCACCCCGAAAATAGGCGAGTGGGTGACGTGCAAGATTCCTTTCTCGAAGCTGAATTATGGCTTCGCGCATGTACACGGATCCTTTGCGGCGACCGGGAAGAACTACGGTCTATTTACTGTTACCAGCTGGGACTCGATGACCTTCGCAGGTCTCGATGGCTGCGCCACCATCATTGGCCCCGGAATTCCCACCAACACCTACACGAACGCCAACAATGAAGGTGGCTGGCCTGACCCGACGCCGCCTTACACTGGAGGCGGTCCGTGGGTATTCCACGTCATGAGCCCCAACATCGTGGGCACGGAGACGGGTTCGGGAACCTACGTCATACAAGCAACTTCCTGCTATAAGCACGGATGGACATGGGCCGGTGGGTCAATCCCCGATAACTCGGGTGCTTTTTTCCTGAACAACATCGGCTTCACGACGGACTGAACTTAAAGGATGTTTCAGCTCGTTCCGGCCGGATCCACGACCGGACGAGCGAATGGGTTGTCGCATGCGCGCATTGGATCGAAGAGCGCCACGTACCGCACGCTCCGAGATTCGTCGGCACCATTCAGGAAAAAATCGCTTGAAAGCAGATACATCGTCGCTAAGTTGTCCACGATGTGTTCTCTCCGGGAGCGGTGGTCCGTCGAGACCCCCCAATTCGGGCCGGATTTGGAGAACATCATACGAATGTGGAATTTGATGCGATACCAAGTCGGGCGCTTCGCAAGGACCGACGCGACTTGATCCCGGGCGAATGCGTGCAGACCAGCCTCATCCAATTTTAGGAAGCTGAGGCGGCGTCGAACCGAAGAAGCGATCTCGGACTGCGTAAATACATCTGCTCCCCACAGCCCGAGACTCGCGGTAGCCACGACGCCTAGTGCCCCGAGCAAAATACGACGGCGCTTTATCAAGCGGAACTCCGTCCCACAATATGATCCGCCGCCCGAAGCGACAGCGCCGACACGGTGAGAGTCGGATATGCCGGACTCGCTGTCGGATAGGCGCTCGAACCTAGGACCAGCAGATTGCGATATTTGTGGTCGATGAGGTGAGAATCCACGACGCTCGTTTGCGGGTCGTTCCCCATTACTACCGTGCCCTGAATGTGCGCCGCGCTCGTCCCCAGGGCGGTTGAAACCAACCGTTCGATGGGGAGTGCCTCCGAGAGCTTGTCGACCATACGGGGAATCTGTTCGGCGGCCTTCATCGCGTAGTCCGAGTACTTGGTGAATTGCGCCCGTGCCAATCTGGGATTGTCCGGACTGACAGTCACGGTATTTGAGTCACTGGGGATGTCATCGAATAGGAACCCGAGCATCATCCGTTCGTTCCAGCGTCCGGATTCGAGCCGCAAGGTGTCGTCGGGACGGTTGGCAAACGGCGAGCTCCAGGTCTCGATCATGCACGCTGCGTGGTCCCTCCGATGCTCACCCTCATAGAACAGATACCCGAGGCCGGACAACACAGTGCTTCCGTTGTAGCACTTGACACCTTTTAGATCGAGGGTGACATAGACGGGCATTTGTTCATGAAGCCGGCGTCCGATGAGAGGATGGTCGAAACCTGAGCGCAGCAAAATGTGCGGATTGAACAGGGCGCTGGCCCCAAGAACGAATAGGTCCCCGGTATCGCGCTTGGGTGTGCCTTCCTGGATGTAATTGATCCCTTGCACCACACCCGCGGCAGTGTCGATAGTTTGCACCTCGGAACGCAGACGAAGCGCGATGCGCGGATCCTTATAGAGCCCCGCAAGTCCGTTTTGGATGGTGAATTTGGCATCGACCGGACACAGCGAACAAAATCCGGTCGCGCAGCAGATGCCACGCTTACCGGTGGCCACGCTGGCCCTCGAGGTGGTCATCTGGTACCACCCATCAGGAAAGCGCCTCTTCAGAAGGACATCGGGATCGGAGAAGCGATGAGGCGGCAGGGGGAAAGGGATCGAGCGATGCATTGGACTATCGGCGGGCCCGGAGACCAGCATGGTCTGCTCGACCGTACAGTAGTGCTTCTCCAGATCATCGTAAGAGACCGGCCAGTCTGTTCCTACTCCGTAGCGAGACTTCAGCTCGAAGTCTCCAGGCATCATCCGGGTGGTGCCGCCCATCCAGCACTTTGAATTGCCGCCGAATCCGGGACTCGTCCACCACTCTTTCAGCGGATTTTGGTTCTCGAAAACTTCTTCGGGCTCGATGCTCGAATGACGACGATTGGCGAGTTGCCAGGCCTTTGTATCTTCATTGCCGCGCTCGAGAACCAGGATCTTTGCATCGGCGGGTGCGTGCTCCAGGTATCGCAGGAGAAAAAATGACGACGCGAAGGACGTGCCGACAACCACCACATCGTAGTGCTCAGCCACGCGTGCTTACCATAATCGGGTGGGCCGACCGGGTCGTCGATGACGCAAGCCAAGCGAACGCGCTATTTCGGACATGCTAATGCTAACGCTTTTCATCCCGCACATACGATACACGCAAAACACCCGTATTCCGTGCGTCTCGCGCACAGTCGGCGCATTGAATACTGCCGCGCAAAATTTAATCGGGCATTTAACTCCATGTTTCTCAATACTTTATCCTGGCAAGCGCCCGGTCGGAAGAGGCATGCAAAGGTCAGCCGCAGCATTTTTGGTAGACTAGCCCGCATCCCTGGCGGGAGCTAGGCCAGACCCATAAAGATGCGATCCGGTAGACGGACCCCCCGGCATTTGAATGCTTCAATGTGATGATGCGTTGGACTCCAG
>Ga0182016_10006884_pt1 | contig 11840 bp, 11 predicted proteins | sample 712S2MmetaG_FD_120491 | JGI IMG/M metagenome (GOLD analysis project Ga0182016, IMG submission 120491) | Permafrost microbial communities from Stordalen Mire, Sweden - 712S2M metaG | ecosystem: Environmental > Terrestrial > Soil > Wetlands > Permafrost | place: Sweden: Stordalen | collected...
AATTTGCCGCCCAAGCCCACTTCCGCGCCTACGATCAAGCTGCCGACCCTGGCCCAAGGCAGCGCGCCTCCCGCCGCCGCCGCAAGCGCAGCCGCTCCAGTCGCCGCCGCCGCGCCCGCTCCGGCCAAAGCCGCCGCGCCTGCGCCGCCCACTCCGCCACCGGCGGGCGCGCCGAATCGTGTGACAAGTTCCGTGCCCAAGCAGCCAGTGGCGGCCGCCCCGGTCGCCGCCGCGCCTGCGCCGCGACCTGCTGCGGCTTACGGTGTGTCAGGTTTGGATAAGGGGTTGGCCATCGCGGCAGCCGTCGTCGGTTTGGCCTCCTTGGGAGTGATAGTTTATCTGGTTTTCGTCCTCAAGGACACAGTGAGCTGATTCGTAATCGACCTATGGCTAGTTCCAACATCTTGAAACTCACGCAAGCGAATTTTTCTGAGCAGGTTCTCGGCGTGCCGGGCCCTGTGCTGGTAGATTTCTGGGCCGAATGGTGCGGCCCCTGCAAAATGATGGCGCCGCTTTTGGATGAACTCGGCAGCGAGTACGACGGGCGCGTCCGCATTGGCAAAGTCAATATCGATGAGGAACAGGCCTTGGCCACAGAGTACGGCATTCGCGCCATCCCAACGCTCCTTTTCTTCAAATCCGGTGAGGTGGCCGCGCAAATCGTAGGCATGGCCTCCAAACGCGATTTGAAATCCAATATCGACCGTTTGCTCGGCCCGTAAGCGCATTGGCCGCGCGCTTCGATCAGTTGGGCGCGGCCGAGCCATGCCACTGATCATCACACCGGCCCAACTCGAACGCCGGGCTGAGTTGTATCACCAAGTCGGCATCCTCTTGGCGGCTGGCATGACTTTGCATCAATCCTTGGAGCAACTGACGAAGCATCCCCCTTCGCGCCCTTTGCGGCTGGCCGTTTCCCGCTGGCTGGACCATTTAAACGAAGGCTGCTCCGTCACCGAGGCGGTGGGCCGATTAGGGCGATGGATGCCGGCGTTTGACTTGGCCCTGGTGGAAGCCGGAGAAAAGAGCGGACGCCTCGATGCGTGTTTCAAACTGCTTTCCACTTATTACACTGAACGGGCGCAAATGGCGCGCCAGGTCATTTCGGACCTGCTCTACCCGCTCTTCATCCTTCATTTCGCGGTGGTGTTATTTCCCTTCATTCAGGTGGTGCAAACCGGAAATGTTTTTCAGTTCGTACGGTCGATACTGATGGTGTTGGGACCGCTCTATGCCGCCGTTTTTCTGTTTCTCGTAGCCTGTCAAGGCCGGCATGGCGAGATGTGGCGCGGGGTCATTGAGACTTTTTTGCGGCCAGTGCCGCTCTTGGGAACGGCGCGGCGCTATTTGGCCCTGGCGCGGCTGTCCGCCGCTTTGGAGGCCTTGCTCAACGCGGGGGTTTCCATCCTCGGAGCCTGGGAATTGGCCGCCAATGCCAGCGGTTCACCGGCGATTAGCCGCGAGGTCCGAAGTTGGAAGGTTCCATTGGAGAATGGTTCCACCCCTTCCGAATTGGTCTCCGGCGCCTCTCCCTTTCCGGACGTTTTCCGCAATCTTTACCACACGGGGGAGATCAGCGGCACGCTCGATGACTCGCTGAAACGGTTGCGCGATTTTTACCAGCAGGAGGGCAGCCGCAAAATGCGCCTGGCGGCCCAATGGACGCCCCGCCTCATTTATTTCGGCATCGTCATTTATGTCGGCATTCGCATTCTCTCCTTTTACGCGGGTTACTTTCAACAACTCAATGACGTCATGGACATGAAATGACGATTGCCGAATTACTCTCCAACGAAGAACTGCGCCGCCACGAATTCCCTGTTGTCGCGCAAAAGATTTTTTTGGCCCACGCCGCCGTCTGCCCCCTGCCCCGCCGGGTGGCGGAGGCGATGCGCCATCATGCGGCCGCCGGTATGCTCGACGATCAGGAGGAATCCTTTCGCTTGCCTCGCATTAGCCAAGCGCGCGAAGTGGCGGCCCGCCTGCTCAACGCCAAAGCGGAAGAAATCGCTTTCGTCGGACCCACCTCCCTAGCCTTGAGCTTTGTGGCGCGAGGTTTGCCGTTGCGCAAAGGCGACAATATATTGATCTATTTCGAGGATTATCCTTCCAATGTTTACCCTTGGATGGCCCTGGCGGAAAAAGGCGTGGAAGTCCGGCTGCTCAACACCAAGGCTTTGGGACGCATCCGCTTGATTGACGTGATTGGCCAAGTGGACGAGCAGACGCGCCTTGTCGCCCTGGCTTCCAACCATTTTGTGGCGGGCTGGCGGCTGGATTTGGACGCCATTGGCCAGGAACTGCGGCGGCGGAATATTCTTTTCTGTGTGGATGGCATCCAGACCCTGGGAGTCCTGCCCACCAGTGTCAAATACGTTGATTTTCTGGCCGCGGACGCCCACAAGTGGCTGCTGGGCCCTTGCGGCGCGGGAGTTTTTTTTGTGCGGCAGCCGGTGCAGGAGACGCTCCGGCCCGTCGTGCAAGGCTGGCATAATGTCCGCTGCCCCAATTTCGTCTCCCAAGAGCAATTGGTTTACCGCACGGACGCGCGCCGCTACGAAGCGGGCAGCGCCAATTTGATTGGTTTGGCCGGCCTCGTCGCCGCGATGGAGTTGCTCTTGGAACTGGGCCTGGAAAACATCGCGCAAGAAGTGCTGCGCAAGCGGACCTGGCTGGCGCGATCCCTGCAGGAGAAAGGCTTTACGGTTCTCCATGCCGATGCTCCCGCCGCCAACGCCAGCGGAATCCTGAGCTTTTACAAACCCGGCGTGGACATGGCCAAGCTGCAGGGAGAGTTGCAGACGGCTCAAATCCAGGTTTCTTTACGCACGGACCGCGCCGGCCAGAGTTACCTCCGCGTCTCGCCCCATTTTTACAATACAGACGACGAATTGCACCATCTGCTGGAGAAACTCTAGGCCGCACTCTAACCTACCTGGCATTGCGGGGTGGTTGGGCGGGATCGAGAATCCAATTGTCCTCCAACCACTCCGTCAAACGTTCCGGCCAGCCTTTGATCGAAGCCAATTTGGAGCGATTTCCCATATTGAAGCCATGTCCGCCGTGGGCGAAGATATGGACCTCGAAGGGAATCTTGGCCCGCCCATATTGAGGAATCAAATCGGCCACCACCCTGGCATGAGACCAATCATCCACGCCCGCCGTGACAAAAAAGACCGGCGGGGCATTGGTGGGAATCTGTTGTGGCGCGCCCAGCGGTCCAGGGTAAATGGAAATCTCAAAGTCGGCCCGGGCGCTTTCCCGCTCCACCGGGTCGGCGGCGTTGGGATCGCCCGCCGTGCGCGCGTAGGCCACGAGGGAGGCCACTTCGCCTCCCGCGGAAAATCCTTCGATGCCAATGCGGTTGGTGTCCAGGTTCCACTCCGCGGCGTGGGAACGGGTCAGGCGCATAGCGCGCTGGCCGTCCTGCAAAGGATGCTTGTCAAGCGAGTACGGTGAATTGGTCTCGCGTGGCAGCCGATACTTCAGCACCATAGCCGCCACGCCAAGGTTGGTAAAATAGCGCGCCGATTCAATACCTTCAGCGTTGAAAACAAGTTCGCGAAAGCCTCCGCCCGGGCAAATCACAACCGCCGCGCCGTTGGCCTTGTCCTTGGGGGGCAGGAAAACGGTCAAGGTCGGATTATTGATGTTGCGCACCCAATAATTGCTCGCCACTTCCGGGACATCGCGCCGGTCTTCAAAGCCGGGGGCGCCCTTGGACCAAAGCGGGATGACCAAAGGTTGGGCCTGAACCAGCGGTCCCCAAACCGCCGCCAACATAATAAGAGAAAGAAACGGTTTCATATGTCAAAAAGTCTTGGCCCCTTCAAGGCGCGCCATTAATCGACGGGATCATTCTTGGCCTCCATTTTAAACAGTGGCCGCGTTCGGGGCCAGCCAATTAAAATTGAGAAAACGGGGTTGCGGCATAAAACCGGGTTGCTTGAAGAAGGCAATGCGGCATACTGCGGGGCTTAATGAACGATTTTGAAGCACGGCTCAAAAACCTGGATTTGACGCTCTTCCAGCATGTGGTGAGCCAATCCACTGACGGCGACAAACGGTCGCTGCTCGGGTTGCAGCGGGTTTTGCGGGAAGCCAACCCAGGGAAAGGGTACGTTTACCTGGAAATCGGTTCGTATTTGGGCGGTTCCCTGCAGCCTTATGTGATTGACCCCCTTTGCCAAAAAATCATCTCCATAGACCCGCGCCAGCAATGTTCGTCTGATATGCGAGTGCTCGTCCGCTATGATGAAAACACCACGGAAAACATGCTGCGAGGGTTAGGGCGTGTGCCGGGTGCGGACGTAAGCAAGATAGTAAGTCTGGAAAATGGGGCGGTTAACATCGACCCAAATTCCATCCAGCCACTCCCGGATTTGTGTTTTATCGACGGGGAACACACCGATGCGGCTGTCTTGGGAGATTCCTTGTTTTGCCAGTCGGTCCTCAAGAGCGAGGGCTGGATAGCGTATCACGACGCCAACATTGTTTATGATGGCATTCTTGCCTTCATCAATGTGCTGAAAAAGGAGGGAATCACTTATCGTGCTTACAATTTTGAGGACTCCATTTTCTTAATGGAGTTGGGAAATTGCAATTTAAGCCAATCTCCGCTGATGTCCGGGCTGCGGCAATCATCCGCCAATGGGTACCTTTGGAGCCTGCACGAGAACAATTGCTACCGGCAGTTTTACAATAGGCGATTCTGTCGGTTTCTGCGCGAAACCAAGGCACGCACTTGGAACCGTTTGTTTAAGCGCAAGACTCCCTCCGTCGGAGAATAATCAAGGAAAATAGGTCCACCGAGTCAAGCGGTATGACTTCAAGGAAGCTCCAAAATTTGCGATCGCTGTGGCATCGTGGCCGCAAGTCAGCGATGTTGGTGGGTGTGATTGGATCAGGGATTCGCGCGAGCGCTAATATACTGCTTTTGCCGATCCTCTTGCACAAATTTACCAAACCGGAGTGGACCATCTGGTACGAGTTTCTCGCGCTCGGGGGATTCGCCTTCCTGGCAGATTTCGGATTCGGTCCCTCGATTTCGCGGGTTTATAGCTATCTGTGGGCTGGGGCGGCGGATTTTGAAGCCGAAGGTATGCCTGAGCCGACGCCAGGACGCCCGCCAAATTTTGATCGGCTTGCCGAACTCAACGCCACGGTGCGATACCTGTATTGTCGGTTATCTCTCATCGCCATGGCGGCGCTGGCCATATGTGGGACTCTTTTTCTGCGGAAGAACATCCATGCCTACAGCCACCCTACCGAGATGTGGATTTTATGGGCAGGCTATGCGGCGGCCATTGGCTACAATTTGATGACAAGCCATTGGATGTCCGCCTGCCAGGGCATTGACCGCATGAAAGCATTGCAAATGGCCCTTGTCGTGAGCAGCCTCGCCTACGTCACGGTTGCAGCCGGCCTGCTGCTGGCGGGCGCGGGCATGGCCGGAGTGGTAGTGGCAACCTTTGTCCGCGCCTGTGTCACCCATCTTTATTGCCGGTGGGCTTATCTCAAAACTGTGCCGACCCGCCCAGAGCCCGCGCACGTGAATTTCAAAATGTTAAAAACGCTCTGGCCGAACGCCCGCAAATTTGGCATCGTTTCCATCGGATCTTATTGCGTTGGCAACGCCCTGTTCCTGGTTTCGACAAGGGTGCTGCCAGACGACATCGCGGCTTCGATAGGTTTGACCAAGCAAATTGGCGACTTTGCCACGACGTGCGCGGCTCTTTGGCTCGGCGTCAAATGGCCGCAAATCATCATTCTCAGAACCCAAGGACGCCTGCAGGAAATGGCGGCCCTTTTCGCCCGAAGGCTGGGCTTGATGATGGTGTCGTATGGCGTCATGGCAGTCTGTTTGCTTTTGTGGGGCAATGTGCTTTTGAAATTGAAAGGATCCCACAACCAGTTACTGCCCGGCCCCTATTTATTATTGTACTTGGCCTACTTGGCGCAGAATATCTTTTATGTCCAATTCGGCACCCTCGCTTATACGGAGAATGTCATGCCTTTTTTCAAAATCGGCGTTTTCACCGGCATCGCTGAGCTCATTATTACTTACATCCTGGCCCGCCTGTTCGGACTTTGGGGACTATTGATCGGACCGTGCCTGGCGGAAATGGCCTACAGCAGTTGGTTCACTGTCAGGCGTGGATTCCAGGGGCAGCCATTGTCCGTCAGAGAATTTTGTCGCGCTGCCGTCTGGGGGCACGCACCCGCAAAATGACAATCTCACCGCAACAAATCACCATCGCGATTACGGTTTTTAATCGCCGAGACTACATTCGGCAGGCCGTCGCCAGCGCCCTGAACCAGTCCATCCCTGTCCGTGTGATAGTCGTGGAAGACTGCGGGCCGGACCCCGCCATCAGATCCATGGTCGAGGGGGAGTTCGGTTCCAGAATTGAGTATCTGCGAAACCCCCAACGGCGTGGGCTCTTTGGAAACTGGAATGTCTGCCTGGAGGCTTGCGGCACCGAATGGCTGTCGATTTTGCACGACGACGATTACCTGACTCCTGATTTTGCCGCCTCCATGATCGGCCTTTCTCAGCAGGCCGGAGATTGCGCCCTATACTATGGGCGAACCATACAGGTGGACGATCTCGGCCAGCCTTTCTCTGACGAAGCATTGCCGCCGGTGGATTGGACCTATCGTCGAGTGGCTTTGACCGACGCGCTCTGGCTCACGCCCTTTCCGTTTCCTGGCCAATTAATGAACGTCACCCTGACCAAAAAACTGGGAGGATTTCGCGAGAGTTCTTACTATTGCGGGGATTGGGAAATGTGGGCCAGGCTCATCGCAACAAGCGGAGCGGCGCAGTCAAGTAATTTGGTGGCCTATAACCGGTGTCATCGCGGCTGGGATCGGGGGTGCAATGCTGTCCTCCGCAGTGGATTACAATTTCCGACCAGTTGTGTTCAGCACAAAAGGGTTTTGGCATTATTGAGACGTCAGGGAATCCAGGAAGTCTTCGACCGAAAAGCCTATTTAAGCCACCACGTGCTCCCAAGTCGCTTCCTCCTCAGCTGTGGCCCCTCGCTTAAACCGCGCTTGTTTCGTTACCATATCGGTTTGCTCTTGGTGTCCAAGCCTCCCCATGCTGGCTATGCCCTTTTTCAACAATGTGTTCGGCTGGGTGGTATTTGGTTTGTCAGATGGGCGTCCAAGGTTTGGAAGCTCATGAATGCTCGTTCATGAAAGTGGGCAAACTTCGGCCAGTCGCGAGGCCCCGAGACGGTTAATGGGTCAACCGGCCAGAAGACGCGCGCGGAACGGCGTTTAACACTTGCGTATAGACCTTCTTAAACTGGCCTCCCACTTGAACCCAAGAAGCCGGCGTAGGCGGCGGGGAAAGCGAAGGTGCGGCCTCGTAAAAGCTCCGCAAGGCGGCGGCAATTTGGCTAGCCAGCTTGGTCACGGGGCAGTAACTGGCCGAATCCCCATAAGTCGCCCTAGCCCAGGGCAGATCGCTTAAGAGCAGCGGGCAGCGGCAAGCGGCTGCTTCTTCGGCCGCGAGACTGCGGGTTTCCATCGTACTCAAAAGAACAAATCCGCGCGCGGCGCGATAGAAGGCAGCCAGGCTCGCACGCTCTCCGATGGGTCCCTCGTAACGAATGACTTGCGGATGCGCTTTGGCCAAAGCAAAAAAACGCAGGGCGTACGGGTCTGACTCCGAATAGGGTCGGCCGATAAACCAGATCGGCGTTTGCGCTTGCACCGCGCCTTGCGCCAATTCCAGGACCCGCTTGCGCTCGGTGATGGTGGCCGCGCAGACGAGCCACTGTCCGCGCTCGCGCGCCGGGGAGGACAAAAAGACCTCTTCCACGCCGTTCGGAACAACATGGATGCGTGATTTATCCGCGCGAAAAAGATAATTCATCAAGTGCGCCTCCCAGGAGGTGTTGGCAATGCAAGCATCAGCCACGTCGTAAGCTCCCCATGCCATACGGTTCGTCAAGGCGCCGGGTAAAATCGTGGACATGGTTCTTATAAATAATCTTTGCACAGCCAACTCTTGTCGGGAGCGCGAGCCGGTCGCGGTTAGAAGCTCTTCCACGACGACCTTAAAACCTCGGCTGTGGGCCAGTTGAATGTATTCCGCCGTCGGCCGCCCAAAATAATGGACGATGTCGCCTTGCTGACTCGGATTCCACCATTGCATAAACTCTACTTCCACGCTGTTATCCAGCAGACTTTGGCGGGTCTGCTCAATCTGAATTTGGAAACCGCCGTGAGTCAAAGAAAACGGGAGAGGATGATCAAATAAGGCCTTCACAACGCCAGTTTTTTGACAACGGTGACCACAAGGCGAGGGTGAGGCTATTTCTTGGGAGCGGGAATGGGCGTGCGGGTTCCCACGTAAAGCCCTTGCGACTTATTATCCCAACGGACGGTATGAAAACCCAGTGTTTCCATGGATCGCTTAAACTCGGGAATTGACCGTTTGCCCTCAGGATCATCATGCACTTCCGCAACAACCACCTGAAAGCGCAAGAATTGTTTGGGATCAGTTTGGCGAATAATTTCCCATTCGGCGCCTTCGCAATCCATTTTGAGCAAATCGAAGCCTCCTTCGACTTCGGCTAACCATTTCTTGAAACCGATTACGGGAACGTTTGTCGCCTCCGGCGAGTCATTTTGGCCGTAGATGCTCGTGCCACCGGGACTGCTCTTCTTCAGCAGAATCCTTATCATCCGCGACTCGCCACCCACCGCAGACTCATAGGTTTTGGCCGTGGAACAATTATTTAAGGAAAGGTTGAAATTCAGCAACCTGAAGGAGTCAGGCTCGGGTTCAAAGCAAAAGGCCTCTCGCACCCCCACAACCTGGTGCGCCCAAATGGTGAAGGAGCCAAGATTTGCCCCAACATCGACCAAACGAATATCCTTCGTCGTCAAAAGGGCCAGAGCGTCCTTATAAGCTTCCTCTACCAGTACTTCCCGCAGTACAAACAGATCCGCGCACGATGTGGTGGTTGGGCGGGCCAGCAGGGCGTACCTGCGGTTTTGCTGTTTTATGCGATACAAGAAATAGGGTGTCTTGATCAGGCCCATTCGCAACAAAACGATGACCCACGGATTCTCGAAATGGCGGTGAATTTCAGCAACGGACTTTAGATGATCAAATTGCACGCGCAGCTTGGTTAAAAAACTATTGTTCATCATGACAAATTGATCTGGCACCCTGATTCATTTTTATGTGGCGGGCATCATGGCACAGCCGCTGCCGGACGCGCAAATCCAATTAACACGTCGCAGGGCCTCTTTGGTTGTCGCTTGACAACCAAACGTCCCGGCATTTATGTTGCCCTTAGTTGAAGGTTATGGCCAGTTCAGTTCATTCCACCTGCCCATTGGTCAGTGTTCTGGTTCAGACCTATAACGCGGCCAATTATTTGCCGCAATTATGCCGGTCCATCCAATCTCAAACTTACCGCCATTTCGAAGCGCTGATTCTGGACGATGGCTCCACGGATGCGACACGGTCTGTCTTGGCTCCTTTTGAATCGGACCCACGATTCCGGGTCTTTGGGTGGGACAAAAACCGCGGCGTTGCCGCGGGCCTGCGCGAGCTGTTGCGGCAGGGGCGCGGCGCTTATTGGACTCTGCCAGGTGCGGATGATGTATTGTTCCCGGACTTTTTGGAACAACGGTTGGCGTGGATGAACGAACGCCCCCAGGCAGCATTTATCCACGGCCCGTCGGAAATTATTGACGAAATGGGCCAGGCCATTTCCAATCCTTTTGCCCAGTTGCAGTGTCCGGCAAAATTAGAGGCGGGCCGCGCTTTAAGGTTGGTGCTGCAGCACAACATCGTGCGGACGCCTTCGATAATGATACGATACGACCTGACGCGTCAAATTTTGCCCTACTATCTCTGTGACTGGAAATACGCCCAAGACTGGCACCTTTGGATTTTGCTCATGGCCGCGGGATCGGACGTTCTTTGGGATGAGCGCCCGTTGGTGCAATACCGCGTTCACTCGGCCTCTCTCAGCAGTGACAACCGATTGGGGGCTTTGCGCGAGGCGGAGCTTCGGTTGGTGCCGCTGTGCGCCCTGCGAAGCGCCGCTCAATACTCGCGGTCAGCAGCTGAAGAGTGGGCGCGCTGGGGTACAACGCTCTACCGTTTGTGGCTGATGCGATCTCTCAAACTGCGATTTAGAGGCGCACTGCGGAAAGAATGGCTTGAATTGGCAAGACAGGCTTATTATGGTTCATTGCCGCATCACTATGGTCAAATTAGGGAAGTTTGGAGGCACGGCGTCGGCATGGTTCTGGCCACGTTGAAACAACGCCAAGCCATCAAAGGGCAGTCTTTTCGAGTGTCAGGTCTCGCGGAAATGGATGACCCTCTTTTTAGAGCGGCTCCCTCGCTGACTGTGGCGGCGTGATGAGAATCGCCATGATTACGTCGGATTCCCGAGAGGTGATCCGTGATTACTCTAACCCTGAACCCTCTTTTGGTTCGGCCCCAACAGCGCTCCTGGAAGGACTGAAAGAACTGCCGAATTGCGAGGTGCATGTTGTTTCTTGCCTTCAACGCCCGGTGCGTTCCCCCGAGAAAATAGCCGAAAACGTCTATTATCATTCTTTGGTTGTTCCAAAATGGGGCTGGATGCGTAGCGCTTATGCCGGATGCATCCTGCCCGCTCGCAAAAAACTGCAGCAGATAAAGCCCGACATCGTGCATGGCCAAGGGACGGAGCGGGATTGCGCCCTTGCTGCGGTTTATTCCGGGTTTCCTAACGTGGTCACAATTCATGGGAACATGCGGGAATTGGCCAAGGTCAATCAAGCTCGGCCGGGTTCGTTCATTTGGCTGGCCGCACGCTTGGAGCAATGGACCTTGCCGCGAACCGGGGGGGTGTTTTGTAACAGTGCGTACACCTACCGCAGGGTGGCAAGTTTGGCACGTGCTGCTTGGATCGTACCCAATCCGGTTCGACAAATATTCTTCTCACCCTGCAAACCGAAAGACTCTTTGCCGTCTATTCCAATCGTTTTGAATATCGGAGAAATTACGCCCCGCAAGAGACAAGTTGAAGTGTTGAAATTGGCGGCGCGGCTCCGCCAGCGCGGGGCGGTATTTAGGTTGGATTTTGTGGGCGACGGTCAGGAGCAAACAGCCTACGGCGCGCAATTTCGTGACCTCGTCAGCCGAGCTCAACAGGAAGGCTCTGCTCGCTGCCTGGGATTACGAACCGCAAGCCAACTGGTTGCGCTCATGGACCAAGCGGATGGGTTAATTCATTTCCCAAAGGAGGAAGCGTTTGGCTTGGCCGTGGCGGAGGGATTGGCTCGCAATCTGAAGCTCTTTGCTTCGCGAGTAGGCGGCATAATTGATATTGTGGAGGGCGTCGAAGGAGCGGAGCTTTTTGAGCCGGAAGACACCGGAGGAATGGAGGAGGCCATTTTTAAATGGTTGGCAGGCAAGGGCTCAAAGATAGAGAACGGGACCAAGGAAATGGCCCGGAGGTATCATCCCCGCATTATTGCGCAAAAGCACCTCGAAATATATCGGGAAGTGCTGGCAAGCAGCCGCCGCAACAATATCCAGCCCCCTCTCGCCTCGTCAAAGTAGCCCCAGGAATGCCGCAAGGTTGGTTTATGAGGTGGGCTGATCAACGCGGCGGTGCTAACGATTGCGGCGATCTCACCCTGAAGCCGGAACTGAGGGTTGCGCCTCTGAGTTCAATATCCACTGGTTCAAAATAGGTTGCAGGCAGGGGAGCGTCCCACGTTTGTGCGCCGGAAATTGGCAAAATCACACAGAATCTGGAAGGGGTTTGCCAAACTCGAAGCGGCGGTTGCGGAATGGCGCAAAACCC
>Ga0182016_10006887_pt1 | contig 11838 bp, 11 predicted proteins | sample 712S2MmetaG_FD_120491 | JGI IMG/M metagenome (GOLD analysis project Ga0182016, IMG submission 120491) | Permafrost microbial communities from Stordalen Mire, Sweden - 712S2M metaG | ecosystem: Environmental > Terrestrial > Soil > Wetlands > Permafrost | place: Sweden: Stordalen | collected...
ATCATCGGCGTGATCGACGAGATCGCCTTCCAGACCAACCTGCTGGCGCTCAACGCCGGCGTCGAGGCGGCGCGCGCCGGCGACGCGGGGCGCGGCTTCGCCGTCGTCGCTTCCGAGGTGCGCGCGCTGGCGCAGCGCTCGGCCGAGGCGGCCAAGGAGATCAAGGGACTGATCTCCGCTTCGACCGCCCAGGTCGGCCATGGCGTCGAACTCGTCGCCGAGACCGGCGCGGCGCTGGAGCGCATCATGTCTCAGGTCGCCGACGTCAACGTCGTGATCGCCCAGATCGCCGCCGGCGCACGCGAGCAGTCGACCAGCCTCGACGAGGTCAATGTCGCGCTCGGCCGGATGGACCAGGTGACCCAGCAGAATGCGGCGATGGTGCAGCAGTCGACCGCCACCAGCCGTTCGCTATTGCACGAGACCACGGAGCTCGCGCGGCTGGTCGACCAGTTCGAGGTCGACGAGACCTTCGACCATCGCAGCGAGGCTGAGGACATGGATTCGCAGAGCGAGTCCGACGCCGAGGAGCCCGACGCGTCGATGCGCGACGCTTTGCGCGAGGCGGCGCCGCACGTCTTCGCCGCGCCCTCGCGCGGGGCCGCCGCGCGGCTCGCTTCCGCGCGCTGATCGCCAAGCGCGGCCACAGGCCGCGCGGAGAACGCGAAATTCCCAGGCGCGGCCGCCCGGCCGCGCCCTTTTTATCGGCGCCGGACGCCTGGGCGGCTCCTTGCCAGGAACGGCCGGCGCGGCTATGCCCGCCCCGATCCTTCCTCTGGCGTCGGGGCGCGCAATTTGAGCGACAGGGAACCGAAAGTCGATGAGGCGCTGGCGATTGCGCATGGGCTCAAACCCGAGGAATATCAGCGTTTCGTCGCCTTGATCGGCCGTACGCCGAGCTATACTGAGCTCGGCATCGTCTCGGCGATGTGGAACGAGCATTGTTCCTACAAGTCCTCCCGCCTGCATTTGAGGAAGCTGCCGACCAAGGCGCCGTGGGTGATCCAGGGGCCGGGCGAGAACGCCGGCGTCATCGACATCGGCGACGGCGACGCGGTCGTCTTCAAGATGGAGAGCCACAACCACCCCTCGTTCATCGAGCCCTACCAGGGCGCGGCGACCGGGGTCGGCGGCATCCTGCGCGACGTCTTCACCATGGGCGCGCGGCCGGTGGCGAGCCTCGACTTCCTGCGCTTCGGCGCGCCCGACCATCCCAAGACCCGCCATCTCGTCGCCGGCGTGGTGGCGGGCATCGGCGGCTACGGCAATTCGTTCGGCGTGCCGACGGTCGGCGGCTCGGTCGGCTTCCATAGGCGCTACGACGGCAACATCCTGGTCAACGCGATGGCGGTCGGCCTGGCGCGCGCCGACGCGATCTTCACCGCCAAGGCGACCGGGGTCGGAAATCCGATCGTCTACCTCGGCTCCAAGACCGGTCGCGACGGCATCCACGGCGCGTCGATGGCCTCGGCCGCGTTCGAGGCCGACGCGGAGGCGAAGCGGCCGACGGTGCAGGTGGGCGACCCGTTCGCCGAGAAGCTGCTGCTCGAAGCCTGCCTCGAATTGATGGCGTCGGGCGCAGTGGTGGCGATCCAGGACATGGGCGCGGCCGGGCTGACCTCGTCGGCGGTCGAGATGGGCGCCAAGGGCGACCTCGGCGTCGAACTCGACCTCGACGCCTTGCCCTGCCGCGAAGAGGGCATGACCGCCTACGAGATGATGCTCTCCGAGAGCCAGGAGCGCATGCTGATGGTTCTCAAGCCCGAGAAGGAACGCGAGGCCGAGGCGATCTTCCGCAAATGGGGGCTCGATTTCGCCGTCATCGGCCGGACGACCGACAGCCGGCGGTTCGTCGTCAAGCATGGCGGCGCCGTCAAGGCCGATCTGCCGATCCGCGAACTCGGCGACCAGGCGCCGCTCTACGACCGACCGTGGACGCCGACGCCGAAGCCGGCGGTCCTTGACCCGGCGAGCGTCAAAGCGCCGATCGCCAACGCGCAAGCGCTGCTCAAATTGATCGGCTCGCCCGACCTCTGCTCGAAGCGTTGGGTGACCGAGCAATACGACACGCTGATCCTCGGCAATACGATCGAGGGGCCCGGCGGCGACGCGGCCGTGATCCGGCTCGGCGACGGCCCGAAGGGCCTCGCGCTGACGACCGACGCGACTGAACGCTATTGCGAGGCGGATCCGGTCGAAGGCGGCCGACAGGCGGTCGCCGAGGCCTGGCGCAACCTCGTCGCGGTCGGCGCGCGGCCGCTGGCGCTGACCGACAACCTCAATTTCGGTAATCCCGAGAAGCCGGAAGCGATGGGCCAGCTGGTCGGTTGCCTCGAAGGGATCGGCGAAGCGGCGCGCGCGCTCGACTTCCCGATCGTCTCGGGCAACGTCTCGCTCTACAACGAGACCTCGGGCGTCGGCATCCTGCCGACGCCGACAATCGGCGGCGTCGGCCTCGTCGCCGACGTCGCCAAGGCCGCCTCGCTCGCCTTCAAACGCGCTGGCGAGGCCGTACTGCTGATTGGCGGCGCGCCGTCGTGGCTCGGCCGCTCGGCCTATCTGGCGACGGTCTGCGGTCGCGAGGACGGCGCCCCGCCGCCGGTCGATCTCGCCGCCGAGCGGCTGAACGGCGAATTCATCGCGTCGCTGATCGCCGATGGCAAGGCGAGCGCGGTGCACGACCTCTCCGACGGCGGGCTCGCCGTCGCGCTCGCCGAAATGGCGATCGCCGGCGGGCGCGGCGCGACAATCGACCGGCAAGCGGTGGTTGGCCCCGCCCACGCCTTCTTCTTCGGCGAGGATCAGGGCCGCTACGTCGTGACGGCGGCAGCCGGGGCCGCGGCGGCGATCCTCGCCGCGGCGGCCGACGCCGGCGTCGCGGCGGCGCAGATCGGGACGACCGGCGGCGAGGCGCTCGCCCTGCCCGGCGAAGCGCCGATCGCGGTCGGCGCGCTCGTCCAGGCCCACGAATCCTGGCTGCCCCATTATATGGACGGACCAGGAGGAGAACGAACATGACGAGCTTCGTGGCGGTCAAGACGCTGGCCGGCTTCAACTACGTGCGCGCGGATCAGGTCATGGCCGTCGCCACCGCCGAGCAGACCAAGTGCAACATCTATCTCGTCGGCGGCGTGACGGTGCCGTGCGCCGAACCGGCCAAGGAGATCGTCGCCCGCATCGACGCGGCGGCGGTCGCGACTGAGCCGGAGATCGCGTGATGGCGATGGCGATCGCCGAGATCGAGGCGATGATCCGCGCCGCGCTGCCCGACGCCAAGGTCGAAGTGCGCGATCTTGCCGGCGACGGCGATCATTACGCGGCGACGGTTGTGAGTTCCGCCTTCAAGGGCAAGAGCCGGGTGCAGCAGCACCAGATGGTCTACGACGCGCTCAAGGGCCGGATGGGCGGCGAACTGCACGCGCTGGCGCTGACGACCTCGGCCGGGTAAAGGCGGCGCCTTCTCCTCCCGTCATTTCCCTCATTGGTCGCCAATCGGCGACGGCCGTGCGGCAGGACGGCGGAGCGCAGACCGTAAAGTCATCGCGAAGCTGAAGGAGGCGACGACGATGGTGATCCGTCTCACCCTTTACGGGATCGTGGCGCTGGGCGCGATGGCGTTCGGCCTGGGAGCCGACCTCGTTTACGCCGGCGTCCTGGTCATGTAGCGGAGGCTGGATTCGTTCGCTGAATCCTTCCGCGATACGCTTCCAGGAACGCCTGGACCGCGCTTCAGCAAATTCGACGCCCTGACGGACTCCCACAGCGCGGGGTCGCGCCGTCGATCACGGGCGCGACCGCGCCCCTACCCCGCCTTGAGCTCACGCTCGAGGAAGTCCAGCGCCTGCACTTCGCTCACATCCTTCGAGACGAAGCTCGCGCCGATTGCGCGCGCGAGGATGAAGGTCAGGCGACCGCGCTCGACTTTCTTGTCCTGGCGCATCGCGTCGAGGATGGCGGGCGCGTCGGCGTTGAGGCCGCGGATCGCCGAAACGCGGGTCGGCAAGCCGACCGCGGCGAGGTGGGCCTCGACCCGGCGAACGTCGTCGGCCGCGCACAAGCCGAGGTCGCGCGAAAAGCGGAACGCGCAGGCCATGCCGATCGCGACGCCCTCGCCATGCACCAGCATTTCGCCATTGTAATGGGCGAGGCGCTCGAGCGCATGGCCGAAGGTGTGGCCGAGGTTGAGCAGCGCGCGCTCGCCCTGCTCGGTCTCGTCGGCGGCGACGACGCGCGCCTTGGCGGCGCAGCTCGTCGCAATCGCTTCCAGCCGCGCCGCCCCGCCGGCGAACACCGCGCGCCAGTCGCGTTCGAGCCAGGCGAAAAAGTCGCGGTCGCCGATCAGGCCGTATTTGGCCACCTCGGCGTAGCCGGCGCGGAACTCGCGCGCGCTCAGCGTGTCGAGGGCGCCGGTGTCGGCGAGCACCAACGACGGCTGATGGAAGGCGCCGACGAGGTTCTTGCCGAGCGGCGAATTGATCGCCGTCTTGCCGCCGACGCTGGAATCGACCTGGGCGAGCAGGGTCGTCGGAATCTGGACGAAGCGCACGCCGCGCCTCAAGCTCGCGGCGCAGAAGCCGGCGAGGTCGCCGATCACGCCGCCCCCGAGCGCGACGACCACATCGCGCCGCTCGACCCGCGCCTCGATCAGCGCGTCGCTGACCCGCGCGAATTCGGCGTAGGATTTGGTCGCCTCGCCCGGCGGACAGACGACGACGGTCGTCTGCAGCCCGGACGCCTCGAGGCTCTTGCGCAGCGGATCGAGATGGAGGCGGGCGACGGTTTCGTCTGTGACGATCGCGCAGCGCGCGCCGGGCGCGAGCGCCGCGACATGGGCGCCGGCGGAGTCGATCAGGCCGGGTCCGATGAGGATGCGATAGGCGCGGCGGCCGAGGTCGACCGCGACCTCGCGCGTCGTCGACGCAACCGGATGGGCGAGCCGGCGGCGCAGCGCGCCGATCAGCGTCTCGACCACCGCGTCATGCGGGCCATCGTGGGTTTCGATCGTCAGGTGGGCGAGCGCGTAGGTCGGGCTGCGTTCCGCGAGCAGCTTGCGCAACGTCGCTTCGGGGTCGTCGGTGCGCAACAGCGGACGATTGGAGCGTTTGCGCACCCGGCGCAGCAGCGTCTCGAACTCCGGCTTCAGCCACACCGACACGCCGCGCTCGGCGACGCGCCGGCGCGTCTCCTCGTTGAGAAAGGCGCCGCCGCCGGTCGACAACACCTTGGGCCCGTCTTCGAGCAGGCGAGCGATCACCCGGCGTTCGCCGTCGCGAAAATAGGGTTCGCCGAACCGCTCGAAGATCTCGGGGATCGTCATCTGGGCGCCGGCTTCGATTTCGTCGTCGGCGTCGACGAAAGGCAGGCCGAGCTTTTGGGCGAGGCGTTTGCCGACCGACGTCTTGCCCGCCCCCATCATGCCGATGAGCACGATCGACCGGCCGCCCAGGGCGGCGACCAGCCCTTCGGCATCGGGTATGGGGGCGGCGTCGTTCATGGCCCTCTTCCGGCGCCTGGGCGAAGCGCCTCCCGCGCACGGCCGCTCCTTAGCCCAACAGACGCGGCTTGGCCAATCCCGGCTTGACTCATGTCAATGGCCGGCTAGCGTCGCGCGCAGAGAGTTGAAAACCGACATAAGACGGACATGAAACCGTAAAAAGCAGGTCGTGGAGGAGGGTCGGATGGGCGGAAGCGGTCAGAATGGCGAGCATAGGATTGCCGGACCGCGGTTGATCGCGATCATCGGCCCCTTTCAAAGCGGCAAGACCAGCCTGCTCGAGGGCCTGCTGGTCCGGGCGGGCGGCGCGGCGCGCCAAGGTTCGGTGCGCGACGGCACCAGCGTCGGCGACTCGAGCCCGGAGGCGCGCGCCCACGCGATGAGCGTCGAGCCGAACGTCGCCAGCGTCGACTACATGGGCGACCGCTTCACCTTCGTCGACTGCCCCGGCTCGGTCGAATTCATCAACGACATGCGCTACGCGCTGCCGATCTGCGACGCGGCAGTGGTGGTGTGCGAGGCCGACGCCCGCAAGACGCCGGCGCTGCAAGTGATCCTGCGCGAGCTCGAAGAGCTCAAGCTGCCGCGCATCGTGTTCCTCAACAAGGTCGATCTCGCCGGCGCCAGCGTGCGCGAGGCGCTCGAAATGCTGCAGCCCGCTTCGCGCGCGCCGCTGCTGTTGCGCCAGCTGCCGACCTTCGCCAACGGCGTCGCCACCGGCTTCATCGACCTCGCGCTCGAGCGTGCGTTCGTCTACCGCGAATCCGGTCCCTCCGAGGTGGTCGAGATGCCCTCCGGAATCGCCGGCGACGAAAAGCAGGCGCGCTACAACATGCTCGAGAAGCTCGCCGACTACGACGACGCGCTGATGGAGCAGCTCATCAGCGACATCGAGCCGCCGCGCGACCGCGTGTTCGACGACCTCGCCAAGGAATTGCGCGACGGCCATGTCGTGCCGCTGCTGATCGGCTCGGCGACCGCCGGCCATGGCGTGACGCGGCTGCTCAAGGCGCTGCGCCACGAGGCGCCGGCCGTCGGTCAAGCCCGCGCACGGCTCGGCATCGACGACAGCGGCCCGGCGCTCGCTCAAGTGCTGCGCACCGTCCACACCGCGCATGGCGGCAAGCTGTCGCTGGCGCGCGTGCTGCGCGGTTCGTTTCCTGACGGAGCTGCGGTCGCCAGTTCGCGCGGCAAGGAAGAGCGCATCGCCGGCGTCGCGCGCCTCACCGGCGCGGTGACCGCCAAGCTGCCCAAGGCCGAGGAGGGCGACACCGTCGCTTTCGCGCGGCTCGAAAGCTTCCTCACCGGCGACCGCTTCTCGGACAGCAAGAAGCCGCCGGAAGCCGCGGCCATCGCGCCGCCGCCGCCCCACACCCAGGCGCTGGCGATCGTCGCCAGGGACCGCAAGGACGAGGTGCGGCTCGCCGCCGCGCTCGCCAAGCTCACCGAGGAGGACCCGTCGCTCGCCTTCGTCCAGGACCAGGAATCCGGCGAGCTCAAGCTGTTCGGTCAGGGCGAGATGCACCTGCGCGTAACGGTCGAGCGGCTCGCCGGCCGTTTCGACGTCGTCGTCGAGACGAAGAAGCCGTCGGTCGGCTATCGCGAGACCATCCGCGATCCGGTCACGGTGCGCGGCCGGCACAAGAAGCAGTCGGGCGGCCACGGCCAGTTCGGCGACGTTCTGGTCGAGGTGACGCCACGCGAGCGCGGCGAGGGCTTCGCCTTTGGCGAACGCGTGCACGGCGGCACGGTGCCGAGGCAATATTTCTCTTCGGTCGAGATTGGCGCGCGCGACGCGTTGACCCGCGGCCCGCTCGGCTTTCCGGTGGTCGACGTCGGCGTGACGCTGATCGACGGCTCCTATCACACCGTCGATTCGTCGGACATGGCGTTCCGCGCCGCAACCAAGATCGCGCTTGCCGAGGCGCTGCCGAAGGCGCGCCCGGTGCTGCTCGAGCCGGTCCTGGCGGTGACGATCTACGTGCCGTCCGACGCTTTGGCCCGCGCCAGCGCGCTGGTCAGCGCGCGTCGCGGCCAGATTCTCGGCTTCGAGTCGCGCGAGGGGTGGCCCGGCTGGGAGGCCTTGCGGGCGACCATTCCCGAGGCGGAAATCGGCGACCTGATCGTCGAGCTGCGTTCGGCGACCGCCGGTGTCGGCGCCTTCGAGACCAAGTTCGACCACCTCGCCGAACTGAGCGGCCGCGTCGCCGACCAGGTTATCGCCGCGCACAAACAGGCCATCGAGGAAGCGCGCAAGGAATAGCCTGACGCCGTCGCGCCCAGGCGCGGGTCGCACTCCAAAAAACCGCCGTGAGCTGCGTCCGTCGCGGCGGCGAGGCGGGGCGGCCGGGAGGGTCGAATCGCGCCTCGACCGGCGGTTCCGCCCCGTCTGTACAGCCGCGGCGCCATCGCTTATGCAGGGGCGACTACCGGCAGGAGCGACGCGAGAATGGCTGACCTTCCCCTTGACGCCGATCGTCTGGCGACCGTGTTCGGCGGCTCCGGCTTCGTCGGCCGGCATATCGTGCGGGCGCTGGCGCGCGACGGCTGGCGCATACGGGCGGCGGTCAGACGGCCCGACCTCGCCGGCTTCCTCCGCCCGCTCGGCGCCGTCGGCCAGATCGAGCTGGTGCAGGCCAATCTGCGTTACCCGGATTCTGTCGCCGCGGCGGTCGAAGGCGCGGTCGCCGTCGTCAACGCCGCCGGCGTCAAGCGCCAGCGCGGCCGCCAGACCTACGAGGCGGTGCATGCGGCAGGCTCGGCCGCGATCGCCCGCGCGACCGCAGCGGCGGGGATCGCCACGCTCGTCCATGTCTCCGGCATCGGCGCCAACCCGAGCTCGCCCAATCCCTACATCGCCAGCAAGGGGCATGGCGAGGCCGCCGCGCGTGACGCGCTGCCGGCGACGATCGTCCTGCGCCCCTCGGTCGTGTTCGGGCCGGAAGACGATTTCCTCAACCGCTTCGGCGCATTGGCGCGCGCCCTGCCGGCGCTGCCGCTGTTCGGCGGCGGCGCGACCCGGCTGCAGCCGGTGTTCGCCGGCGACGTCGCGCTGGCGGCGCTCGCCGCGATCGACGACGCCAGCGCGGCGGGACGCGCGTACGAACTCGGCGGCCCGGAAGTGCTGACGCTGCGGGAGATCGCCGTGTTGTGCCTGCGCATCGCCGAGCGCCGCCGCGCGCTCGTCCCGCTGCCGTTCGCGCTGGCGAAACTGATCGCGTGGTCGACCGAAGTCGCCTCGACGCTGTCGTTTGGCAAGTTCCCGCCCAAGGCGCTGACGACGACGCGCGACGAGGTCGAGCTGCTGCGCTACGACAACGTCGTCTCGCAGGCGGCGATCGCCGAAGGGCGCACCCTGCGGGGTCTCGGAATCAGTCCGCAGGGGCTCGAGGCGATCGCGCCGTCCTATCTCTATCGCTTCCGCAAGACCGGCCAATACGCCGCGCGTCGTCTCGCCTAAGCTTCGCGACGCGACGCAACGCCGCATCTCCTTACGTATTCGTCAGCGTCGGCGCGTCACGGCGTTACGATCACACGCGTTTTGTCACTGCATCAGCTTCACGAGAGAGACGACAATGTTATCGTCTGCGTGTCGTCGCGGCGATTCGATATTGCCTTGAATGCGCGCGGCGGCAGGTTTCGCCGCAATCGCTCTTCGCCCAACGCGGGAAGGCCACGTCCTCGGGCGTCGAATTCACTCTTCGCGCGTCGTCGCTCGCGGCGGCGCGTCGATGTCGGATTCGCGGCGCGAACGTCAACGACGATTCAACAAGGGGAGCCGCAATGCCAAACATCGAGGACATCATCGCCAACGCACAGAGCGCAGTCGCCGCCTCTTTGCGCGAAGCTTACGACGCCGGCCGTCATCACCAGATCGGCGAGATGCGCGAGAAGTTCGTCGCCTTTTTCGAAGGCGTGATCGCGCCGTTCTCGGGAGCGCCGGCGGCGGAAGCCGCGCCGGAAGCCGCGCCAGAGGTCGCGCCGTCGGAGGCCGCGCCCGAAGCCGCGCCGGCCGAAGCCGCCGCTGAACCGCCCGCCGCCGAAGCGTCGGCCGAACCGACGGTCGAACCGTCGGCCGAAACGCAGCCGGAAGCGAGCGCCGAGCCAGCCTCTGCCGCTTGACGGCGCGGCTGAAGGCGCGTCCAGATCCGCAGCCGGCGAAAGCGCGCGCAATGACGCGCGCTTTTCAAGCACTTGCGCCGGGATGGCGCGGCGACTAACTTGCCGCCTCGTCCAGGCGATCGCCCGCGCCCTCTGGCGCGCGTAGCGAAGCGCCGGCCGCTGCGGAGAGGTTGCGTGTCCACATCCGCCGCCGACTATCTCGTCGATCGTCGGCGTCTTCGCCGCCAGGTCGGATTCTGGCGCATCGTCGCATTCGTCGTCGCGGCGCTGGCGATCGTCGCGCTCGGCGTGCGCTTTTCTGCGTCGATGGGCTTCGGCGGAAAGCACATCGCCCGGCTCACGCTGTCCGGCTTCATCGCCGGCAACGACCAGACGTTGAAGCTGATCCGCGAGGCGCGCGATTCGCCCGACGTCGCCGCAGCCCTGGTGCGCATCGACAGTCCCGGCGGCACCACCGAGGGCTCGGAGGAGGTTTACGACGAATTGCGCCGATTGGCGGCCAAGAAGCCGGTGGCGGCGGTCGTGGGCGGCATGGCCGCCTCGGGCGCCTATATCGCCGCGCTCGCAACCGACCGCATTTTCGTCCGCGGCAATTCGATCGTCGGCTCGATCGGCGTGCTGGTCGAATATCCCAACGTGTCGGGCCTGATGGACAAGGTCGGGATCAAGCTCGAGTCGATCAAGTCTTCGCCGTTGAAGGCGGCGCCGAACGGCTTCGAGCCGACCAGCGAGGAAGCGCGCGCGGCGATGGCGTCGCTGATCGCCGACTCGTTCGACTGGTTCAAGGCGCTGGTCAAGGACCGACGCGGCCTCAGCGACGACGAACTCGCCAAGGTCGACGACGGCCGCGTCTTCACCGGCCGCCAGGGCCTGACGCTGAAACTCGTCGACGCGATGGGCGGCGAGGGCGAGGCGATCGCCTGGCTGGAGAAGGACCGCGGCGTTACGAAGAACCTGCCGGTGCGCGATTACCGGCCCGACGCCGGCTGGGCCGGTTTCAAGCTGTCCAGCCTCGGCGCCGCCGCCGCCGACCTCGCCGGCCTGCCGTCGCTCGCCGAGGCCCTGCGTTACACGGACCAGCCGCCGGTTGACGGACTGGTCTCGATTTGGCAACTGTCTGGCGGGACTTAGGGATGTGCGGCGGGATCTCTAACTGTTCCGGAGGGGGCGTCCGTTGATCAAGTCCGAACTCGTGCAGCGCATGGCCGCACATAATCCGCATCTCTACCAACGCGACATCGAGAACATCGTCGACGCCATTCTCGGCGAGATCGCCGACGCGCTCGCGCGGGGCGAGCGCGTCGAATTGCGCGGCTTCGGCGCCTTCTCGACCAAGCAGCGCCTGGCCCGCACCGGCCGCAACCCGCGCACCGGCGACAAGGTGCCGGTGACCGAGAAGCTGGTGCCGTTCTTCAAGACCGGCAAGGAGATGCGCGAGCGGCTGAACGTCGAGCCGATCGCCTGAGTCTCTGCTGCGCAGGTTTGCGCCGCCGCCGCTTTGGCGGCATTGTCGCGGCCGATGCGGATCGCCGCCGCCGCCGGATCGTTCCATGGTTCGCTTTCTCAAGATCGTCGTCGTCGTTCCGGTCGCGATCGCGCTGCTCGCCTTCGCCTTCGCCAACCGCCATTTCGTAACGGTCTCTTTCGACCCGTTCCCTTCGGGCGACGTTCCCGCCTTCGCAATCGACCTGCCGCTGTTCGTCGCGCTGATCCTCGCGGCGATGCTCGGCGTCGTCGCCGGCGGCGTCGCGGTGTCGCTCGCGCAAGGCCGACATCGCCGCGCCGCCCGCCGCAGCCGCGCCGAGGCCGACCGGCTGCGCGCCGAGGCCGAGGCGGGCCGCGCCAGGCTCGCCGACCCACACCGGGGCTGACCCGCGCATGCGCCATTTCGCCGCCGCCGAGATCGACGCCGCGCTGGATTTTCCCTCGCTGATCGACGCGCTCGCCGAAGCGTTCCGCGGCGGCTTCCACGCGCCCCTGCGCCATCACCATGCGATCGAGCGGCCGGGCGAGGCGGCGGCGACGACGCTGCTGATGCCGGCCTGGACGACCTTCGGATCGAGCGAGGACTTCCTCGGCGCCAAGATCGTCAACGTCTTTCCCGGCAACGGGGCGCGCGGACTGCCCGCGGTGCAGGGCGTCTATGTGCTGCAGTCGGGCGTCACCGGCGCGCCGATCGCCACCCTCGACGGAACGCGGCTGACGGTCTGGCGCACCGCCGC
>Ga0182016_10006889_pt1 | contig 11833 bp, 10 predicted proteins | sample 712S2MmetaG_FD_120491 | JGI IMG/M metagenome (GOLD analysis project Ga0182016, IMG submission 120491) | Permafrost microbial communities from Stordalen Mire, Sweden - 712S2M metaG | ecosystem: Environmental > Terrestrial > Soil > Wetlands > Permafrost | place: Sweden: Stordalen | collected...
CGCAAGGCCGCTCCGATTCTCATCCATGGCGACGCCGCGTTCACCGGACAAGGCATCATCTCCGAAGTCTTCAACCTCCAGTCGCTGCCTGGTTACGCGACCGGCGGTACGCTGCACCTGATCGCGAACAACCAGGTCGGCTTCACCACCGACGTGCGCGACTCGCGCTCCACGCGCTATGCCTCCGATCTTGCGAAGGGCTTCGACGTACCGATCGTGCACGTCAACGCCGACGACGTGGACGCGTGCATCGGGGCCGTGCATTTGGCGGTGGATTTCCGCCGCCGCTTCGGCCGGGACGTGTTGATCGACCTGGTCGGCTACCGGCGTTCGGGACACAACGAGCAGGACGAGCCGGCGTACACGCAGCCGCTCATGTACGAGAAGATCAAGGCGCATCCGACCGCGCGCGAGCTTTTCGCCAACAAGCTCGTCGCCCAGGGCGTCGTGACCGCCGATCAAGCGAATGCGATGGTAGAACAGGCCACCGCCCGGCTTGCGGAAGAGTACAAGCGCGTCAAGAGCGAGCGCGGCGCGGGCATGCTCGAGAAGATCGCGCTGGCGCCGGCGCCGCCGGCCGTGGCGCTAGAGCCGATCGACAAGGCGCGCCTGCTCGCGTGGAGCGACGATCTGGTCGCCGTTCCGGATGGGTTTAAGATCAACCGCAAGCTCGTCACGCAGTTCGAGCGCCGAAAGGCGACCATCACCCAGAAAAACCTCGTCGATTGGGGCATGGCCGAAGGACTTGCGTTCGCGTCGCTGCTCGCCTCCGGCGTGCCGGTGCGCCTCACGGGACAAGATACCGAGCGTGGCACGTTCAGCCACCGCCACGCCGTCTTGCACGATCCGTCCAGCAACGCGACGTACGTTCCACTGCAGCACGTCGACGGAGCGCGCGCGTCGTTCGAGATTTTCAATAGCCCGCTCTCCGAGTACGCGTGCGTCGGCTTCGAATACGGTTACGCTGCCGAAGTTCCGGCGGCGCTGGTTCTGTGGGAAGCGCAGTTCGGCGACTTCGTCAACGGCGCGCAGATCGTGATCGACCAGTTCATCGCGGCCGGTCAAGCGAAGTGGGGTCAGACCTCGCGCCTGACGCTGCTGTTGCCGCACGGGTACGAAGGCCAGGGACCCGAGCATTCCAGCGCGCGACTGGAGCGCTTCTTGCAGCTCGCGGCCGAAGGCAACCTGCGGGTCGCGTATCCGTCGACGGCCGGAAACTACTTCCACTTGCTGCGGCTCCAAGCCGGCATGCCGAACCCGGTGCCGCTGGTGGTGATGACGCCCAAATCGCTGCTTCGGCTCGAAGTCGCATCGGGCGACCTCGACGACATGGCTTCGGGTTCGTTCAAGCCGATCGTCGACGACCCGCGCGCGATCGACACGAGCTCCGTCGAGCGCATCGTCCTGTGCAGCGGTAAGATCTACTACGATCTTACGGCTTCCGAGCGGTACGCCGCGTTGAAGAAGACGGCCATCGTGCGCATCGAGCTGCTCTCGCCGATGCCGGGCGAAGCGATCAACGCGATGCTCGACTCCTATCCCAACGCCAAGCGCCTCGTCTGGGTGCAGGAAGAGCCCAAGAACATGGGGGCGCGCGCGTACGTTCGCCGGCGGCTCATCGAGCGGATGCGGCGGCCGCTCGACATCGATTACATCGGGCGTTCGTATCGGGCGAGCCCGTCGGAAGGGTATCCCGGGGCGCACGCCGTCGAGCAAGAACGCGTCATCGAAGCGGCGCTGACCGAATGACGTTTGCCACCGCGCTTACCGGAACGCCTCGCGGGGTAAGCCGGTATGGCCGATAGCCGGCGCCGCCGGTACGGCTGGCCCGCCATGCTTGCGTTCGGCGTCACCGTGAATGCGGTCGCTCAATTTCTGGGGCCGACGTCGTCGGCGAAATCGGAATACGCGCGAAGCACGCGGCCGCCGTTCGCCCCGCCGAGTTGGCTGTTCGGCGTCGCGTGGCCGATCAACAATCTCTTGACGCTCTGGGGCAATCGAGAGGTTCTCAACGCGCCGCCGTCGCCGGATCGAACGGCATACTTGCAGTTGCAGGCGGCGACCTGGGCGTTGTACGCGACGTACGGACTCGCGCGCTTCCGCCTCAGAAGCCCGATTCTCGGCTATGCGAATACCGCGATGTTTTTGGCGCTGGCCGCGCCGTCGGCCGTGCGGGCCGCTAGAATCGACCGCAAACTGCTCGCGTCGTATGCAACGCTCGGTCCGTGGCTCGTACTCGCCACGATCCTTTCCGTCTACCAGCTGGGAGATCCGGATCCGCTTTTCGGCGGCTGAGCCCGAGACGCTCTAACGCTCGAAGCGTTCCACGCCCATACGTTCGAGCAGATGGCCGGGCGTCGTGGCCTCGACGAACAGCGCTCGCGTTCGTTCCGCAACGAAGCCTTGGTTCTTCATTTCGTCGAACAATTCGAGCAAGCGGTCGTAGTAGCCCAGCGCGTTGAGAAGCCCGATCGGCTTGTCGTGAAGCCCGAGCTGCCGCCACGTCAGGATCTCGCAGAATTCGTCCATCGTGCCGAAACCGCCGGGCAGCGCGATGAAGCCCCCGCTGAGCTCCGCCATGAGCGCCTTGCGTTCGTGCATGCTCGAAACGACGTGGAGCGTCGTCAAGCCCGAGTGCGCGACTTCGGAGACGGCGAGGGACTCCGGGATGACGCCGATCACGTCGCCGCCCGCCTCCAACGCCGCATCGGCGAGCACGCCCATCAATCCGATGCGGCCGCCTCCGTACACCACGCCGTAGCCGGCCGTCACGATCGCCCGTGCGACCTCGCGCGCAACCTCCGCATACTCGGGATCGTGCCCGGTCTGGGCTCCGCAGAAGACGCAAAGACGCCGGATCATCTCGTGCTCGCGTTTAGCCCGGACGCTGCAAAACGCCTTTGCAACGCAAGCGGCGATTCCGCCGCGGCGTTGAAGATGCGCCGGACGATGATGGGACCCCAAGACGATCGCGAATTGGTCTATTCCAGCGACGCGGGCCGGACGGAAGCGGGAAAGCGCAAGCCCGCACGTCCCGCGCCCGGCGGAAAGGCGCGCGCGCTTCCGGACGACGGCGTCGTGCGCGTTCTCCGCGAGCGCAGGCGCGGCGGGATCGTGAGCGTCGTTACGGGATTGCGCGACGACGAATTCGAGGAGACGGCAAAACTCCTCAAACGTCTGTGCGGGGCCGGCGGCACGGCAAAGAGCGGAGCCGTCGAGATTCAGGGCGACCATCGCGACAGGATCGTCGCCTGGTTCGCGGAGCGAGGGCGCAAGGCCAAACGTGCGGGCGGTTAGCGGGCCGATTCCCGGGTTTTCGACCTGGACCACGATGCGCCGGCTGATGCCGACGCCGTTTCTCAAACTCCCGGAGTTTCTTCGCGAGGGTGCCGCGCGCTACGGCACGCTCGTTTCGTTTGCGACGTGGTGGCGGCGATTCGTGCTGGTCAACGATCCGGCGTTCGTTCGCGACGTTCTCGTCACGCACCAGCACGCGTTTCGCAAATCGGTCGGTACGGCCTCGCTCGGCTTACTCTTGGGCCAGGGGCTTCTCACCAGCGAGGAACCGTTTCACCGGAAGATGCGGCGCATCGTGCAGCCGGCCTTCCATCGCGAACGCATCGCGTCGTACGTCGAAACGATGAACGAGTTTGCCGGCGCGTTCGTCGAGCGCATCGAACCGGGAGCGCCCTTCGACTTGCATGCCGCCGCGACCGAGTTGACGCTTCGGATCGCCAGTACCACGCTCTTCGGGATCGACGCCGGCAACGACGCCCGCGACGTGTCCGAGGCGATGCACGAGCTCATGGAGATTTTCCCTTACGTCGCGGGCCCCATCGGGGAACTGCGGCGCAAATTCGGCCTGGCGAAGAACGAGCGCTTCGACCGCGCGCGCGACACGCTGGACCGGATCGTCTACGGCATCATCGCCCGGAGGCGTAAGGACCCGTCGGATCGCGGCGACGTGCTCTCGATGCTGCTGGCCGCGACCGACGCGGAAACCGGCGAGGCGATGACCGACACGCAAGTGCGCGACGAGGCGCTGACGCTGTTTATCGCCGGTCACGAGACGACGGCGACGGCGCTGGTATGGACGTTTTATCTCCTCGCTCGCCACGCGGACGTCGACGCGCGTCTCGCGAGCGCCGTGCGGGACGGCGACGCGGAGTTCGTGCGCCGCGTCTTTCAGGAAAGCATGCGGCTCTATCCGCCGGCTTGGATCTTCGCGCGCGAGGCGATGCGCGACGTCACGCTCTCGGACGGCCGCACGATCGCAGGCGGAACGACGGTGTTCGTCGCTCCCCTCGTCCTGCACCACACCCCGGCGCTCTATCCCGATCCGGAGCGGTTCGATCCGGATCGCTGGCTCGACGACGCGGAGCGCGATCCGTTTTCCTACGTTCCCTTCGGCGGTGGCGCGCGGCGTTGCATCGGCGAAGCGTTCGCTTGGGCCGAAGGCGTCGCGGTCGTATCGAAGATCGCCGCAGCCTATCGGCTCGAACTGGTCTCCGAACGCGAAGTCGAGCCCGCCGCCATGGTGACGTTGCGGCCGAGCGGGCCCGTTATGGTGCGGGCGGTACCGCGTTAGGCGCCGCGTCGACCGGACAGGCGCGAACGTCGTGCGGCTGTGCGGCTTGCTCGGCAAAACCCTTGATCCAGCAACGCTGGGTCAGGGAGCAGTAGCAAATCGAAATGTTGAGGTGCGGCGCGGCGGCGACGACGCGTTCGACGAACGGAGCGCCGTCGGCCCGAAGCAGCTGTATGGAGCGGCCCGCCGGAATGACGTCGCCGGCCGAAATCGTCGACGTGAGATCTCGTAACCGGACGGGATGAGGCACGTGGCTCTGCGACTGGGCGGCTTCGCGCATGAGCGGAGCAACCGCCGCATCGACCGATGCGACCGGCTTTCCGTCCACCGTAACGAGCACCGAACGGATTAGGGCGGGCCCGAGGCCGTCGTTTCTCAGGTCCGCCTCGACGAACGAAGCCTGCTCCGGGTCGCGCGAAACGACGAAACTCAGGTACGGCCAGACGGCCGAGTCGTACTGCTGGCGGATGACGTACGACTGATACACCGACGCCCCCGACGCGATCGCCGCGATCACGACCGCGCAGATCGTGATGAGGAGATCGAGTCGGAGGCGCCTGTCTTCCCCCACGTCCTTACGCGAGAACGAGCTCTTCGTTGCCTACGCCGGCGTGGCGAACCGCTTCCGCGATCATCTGGTCTTGCATCTCGGGTACGATCCAGCGCGCTTGTGCGTTGGGCGAAAGCTTGTCGATGGGGTCGAAGTAGAGAAACGCCTTGCCCGGCTTGACGCTGGGCGCGGCATAAACGGCGATGCCGTTCTCGCGATCGTAGTATTCGTACGAGTGCACGTCGCGCTTGCCGCCGCCGCCCGGCGCGTCGCAGACGAACGTAGGCGTGTTGAAGCCGGCCGTGCTTCCGCGCACGAACTTCTCGATGTCGGTCGCGGTTCGGATCGTCGTGCGCAGCTCCTCGACGCCCTTGACCATGTCGTGCATGTAGACGTAGTAGGCGTGCACGTTCATGTTGCCCAGCCGCTTGACGAGCAGCTGCATCCGTTCGCGAGTGTCGTTGACGCCGCGGATGAGCACGGATTGGTTGCGCGTGAAGATGCCGCGCTCGAAGAGCATGGCCATCGCCTTTTCGGTGATCCACGTGACTTCTTCGGGCGCGTTGAAGTGCGTGTGCAGGACGACTTCTTTGCCGACTTTACGGCCGCGATCGACCACGGACGTGATCGCGTCCAGCCACTCCTTGTGCGTGATGATCTTCATGGGCATGACGGCCGGCCCTTTGGTTGCGAACCGCAAGCGGCGCACGTGCGGAATATCGAGCAGGGCGTTGCCGATCAGTTCGATGTTCTTGGGCGGCAGCTGATAGGTGTCGCCGCCGGAGATGACGATGTCCTCGAGTTCCGGCCGCTCGGAGATGTACTTGAACGCCTCTTCCCATTGCTTGGGCGTCTTGGCCAGGCCGACTTTGTCCACGTTCTCGGTGTCGGGCCCGATCGCGTAGCTGCGCGTGCAGAAACGGCAATAGACCGGGCACGTATTGAGCGGAAGGAAGAGCGCTTTGTCCACGTAGCGGTGGACGAGTCCCGGAACCGGAGAGTCGTCTTGCTCGTGGAGGGAGTCCAGCGTGAGCCGCGGATGGTCCGGCAGCCACGACGACGCGAGCGGCACGAACTGGCGGCGAATCGGATCGTCGGCCGGATCGTTCCAGTCGATGAGCGAGATGGCGTACGGAGAGACGCGCACGGCCATCGGCGCGCGGGCGAAGCCGGCTTCGGCGTCGGCATAGAACTCCGGAGAGCAGACCTCTTTGATGGTCGCCAGCAGTTCGCCCGCGCTCTTCACCGCGTTCTTCTGCTGCCACAAGTGGTCGAGAAACGTCGCTTCGTCAACGTCTTTGTAAGCCGGGACGTTGCGCCAGAATTCGCCTTGCTTGACGTTCTTGTATTCGAACTGTTCGGGCGGGGCGGGCGGCTTGATGTGCCGGGTCTCGATCATGATCTCTCTCCGTCGGGCGGGCGGTTACGGTTTTTTCGCTGCGTAAGTCGCGTGGAAATGGTCGTGGATCTGCGGATGGTCGCGCAGCGTTTGCAGCGCGGTGTCGGCGTGCCCCTTGGCGTATCCGTTGCCGACGATCATGGTCACGTCTTTGCCCACGCCTTCGGCGCCGAGTGCGGCGGCCGTAAACGAGGTGGACATCGAAAAGAAGTAGACGACGCCTTCGTCTTTGGTTGCGACGATCGACCCGAGTTCGGTACCGGGAACGTTGACGCAGTTGATCGTCACGTCGGCGAGGCCCGGAACCGCTTGCGAGATCTTCTCGTAGACGTCGAGCGCGTCGCGCGCGTCGGCCACGATCAGGCGATCGACGTAGCCGGCCTCGCAGATCATCCGGGCCGCCGCCGTATCGGCGTTCGGAACGATTCCAACGACCGTGCCGGTCGATCCGACGCGCGATTTTGCCTGAGCGCACGAAAGCATGCCGCTCTTGCCGTCGGCGCCGATGACGACGACGGTTTGTCCGGTCTTGCAGAGCCGGCGCACTTGCGCGGGCGCGCCCGCGACGTCGAGCACGGCGAGCGCGACGTTCTCGTCGATGTCGGCGGGCAACTTGGCCCAAAGCCCGCTTGCGAACAGAATCGCCTTGCCTTCGATCCACACGCGCCCGGTCGAAACGTCGACGCGCGTGATCGCTTCTACGTGAAGCGGGGTGAGCGAGAGCGAAACCAGCGACGCGATGCGATCGCCGGCCTCCAAGTCGATCTTTCCGCGCAACGCGGGACCGACCTCGGCGACCCGTCCGATGAACATGCCGCCGCTGCCGGTAACCGGATTGTGCTGCTTACCGCGCTCGCGAACGATGGCGCGGATGTGGTCGGAAATTTTGGCCGCATCGCCGGAGCATTCGTCCGAGATCTGCTTGAACGAGGCCGAGTCGATGTTGAGGGTCTCGACGTCGCACAGGATTTCGTTGTCGTGCGGAACCGGCGTGTTGTCGATCTTCCACGCGCTCTGTGGCGTCGAACCGGGCGGATGGAGAACGCGATGCGTTCCGAACGGGTGGCTCTGCCGCGTTGCCGTGCTCACGACGTGACCGCAATCCCGCCGCGCTCGAACGGCGTCGAAAGGACGATGGTGGTTTTGGTTCTAGCCATCCCTTTGAGGGACTTCAAACGGCCGAGCAATTCGTCGAGGTGCTGCGTCGAGCGCGTCATGACTTTACAGACGAAGGTCTCTTCGCCGGCGACAGAATGGACTTCGCAGACTTCGGGCAAATCGGCGAGTGCCGCGACGAACGAATCGTAGTTGCAGTCGGGCGCTGTGAAGCAGCTGATGAACGCGACCAGCTCCAGGCCGAGGCGCTTGCCGTCGAGCAGGGCCGAGTAGCCTCGAATGAGGCCGCGCTGCTCCAGGCGCTTGACGCGGTCGTGCACCGCGGGGGCCTTGAGTCCGACCAGAGAACCGAGCTCGGCAAACGTGGAGCGCGCGTTGCTTTGCAGCGCTTCCAGCAGTTGGAGGTCGAGGTCGTCAAGGTCGTCGGTTGCAGTTACCATCGTTCGCCAAAAAGAAGATTATACCAAAGGATTGTTCGGCCAACCGACTATACCACCATTGATTCGTTCGGCGCAAGAGGGCGAGGGCTGCCTTGATCCCTAGATTCGGGCTCCTGGCGGCCCTGCTCGGCGTAGCCCTCGGCTTGAGCGGCTGCGGGCACGCCCCGGCGGCGCCGGACGTGCTGCGATTCGATATCGCGGCCGACCCGACCACGCTGGACCCGCTCTTTCTCCACCCCGACGCCTCGTCGGTCGAATTGCAACTCGACCGTCTTCTCTTCGAGCCGTTCGTGGATTTGGACGCGCGGGGGCGGCCGCAGCCGGCGCTCCTGGCCCGCATTCCCAGCCGCGAGAACGGCGATCTCTCGGCCGACGGCCGCACGATCGTCTTTCGCCTGCGTCCCGGCGTGCGCTGGAGCGACGGAAGCCCGGTGACGAGCGGCGACGTCCTCTTCACGCTGCACGCGATCCTCGATCCCCGAAACCCGGTCCGGTCGCTCGCGGGCTACGCGCTGATCGAGCGGGCGAGCGCGCCGGATGCCCGCACGGTCGTCTTTCGGTTGCGTCGCGCGTGGGCGCCGGCTCCGGTCTCGTACTTCTCGTACGGCGCCGTTCCCCAGTTCGTGTTGCCGGCCCACGTCCTGCGCGGCGAACCGTCCCTCGAGCGTTCGCCGTTCGGCGCCGCGCCCGGCGTCGGCGACGGCCCCTACGGCTTCGCTTGGTGGCATCGCGGCGACGGATTGCGGTTGGTTGCGAACGCTCGTTATTGGCGCGGGGCGCCGAAGATTTCCGCGCTCGACGTCCGCATCGTGCCCGACCCGTCCACGAATCTGCTGATGCTGCGGTCCGGCGATCTCGACTGGAACCTGATCGCGCCCGTGCAACGCGCGACGCTCGCGGGCGATCCGAATCTGGCTTTCGCCGCCGTCCAGACCGCCGTCGTCGCGGGCCTCGCGCTCAACACCTCACGAGCGCCGCTCGACGACGTTCGCGTGCGCCGCGCGCTTGCGATGAGCGTCGACCGCGCGGCGATCTCCTCGAAGATCACGCTGGGCGCGTATCCGGTCACGAACGTGATTCAACCGCAATTTTCTTGGGCGTACGATCCGTCGATTCGCCAGCCCGGTTTCGACCCGAAGGCGGCCGACGCGCTCTTGAACGCGGCCGGCTGGACGCGCGGCCCGGACGGCGTGCGCCGCAAGAACGGCAAACCGCTGAGTCTGGTTTACGTGCAGTTTCCCGAGTCCATGACGGGCGTGCGCGTGGCGGCATTCGTTCAGCGCGAATTGACCGACCGCGGAATCGTTGCGACCATCAAAAGCGTGAGCAACGCGCAGCTGTTCCTGCCGCGAACCGGCGTCTTAGCGACGGGGAATTTCGATCTTGCCTACGTTCCGTGGACCATGGGCGCCGACCCCGACGACTCCGCGGTCCTGACGTGCCGCGGCCCCGAAAATTACATGCGCTGGTGCGAGCCCGTCGTGGACGCGCTGGAGGAAAGAGCTCTTGCCTCGACGTCGCAGGCCGAACGCAAGCACCTCTACGGTCAAATCGGCCGCATCGCCGCGCGCGACGTGCCGATCCTGTACCTGTTCAACGCGAACTACGTCTACGCGCACGGCACGCGCTTGAACGGTTTTTCGCCGAACGCGTTTCTCCCGACCTGGAACGCCGGCGACTGGTCGCTTCGACGCTAGCGCCCGACGAGCGCTCCGTCTTTGACCACCGCAGCGACGTTGCGGAAGGCGCGAGGATCTTTGCCGGCGTCCGTTTCCAACAGGAGCAGGTCCGCCGGTTCTCCCGCGTCCAGGATGCCGCGGTGCAAACCGAGCAGCTCGGCGGCCACGTTCGTTGCGGCGTGCAGCGCCTGATGTGGCGTCATGCCGACGAGGGTGTGCATCAACTCGACTTCGTAGGCGTAGTCCTCGTGCAGGTTGAAAGGCGTGCCCGCGTCCGAACCGCCGGCGATCTTGACGCCCGCATCGAACGCGCGCTTGATGTTGCGCAGCAGCGCTTCGTTCACGTGCGCGGCCTTCTCGCGAACGAACGCCGGCATCCCGCCGTCGGCGGCGTGCTCGAGAATGCAGGCGGGCGCCGATAGGGTCGGCACGAGATAGACGTCGCGTTGCTTGAAGAGGTCGATCGCCTCGTCGTCGAGCATGTGGCCGTGTTCGATCGAATCTATGCCGGCGCGCAGCGCGTTCTTGATTCCTTCGGTGCCTATCGCGTGCGCGGCGACGCGCAGGCCGTGGCGGTGGGCCTCGGAGATCGCCGACTCGAGTTCGTCGGGAAGCAGTTGGGCGTTTCCGGGCACGGCGCCCTTGGTCAGCACGCCGCCGGTCGCGATCACTTTGATGCAGTCGGCTCCGTCGAACATCTGCTCGCGGACGGCTTTGCGCGCTTCGTACGGGCTATCCACCATACGGCCGGCGAACCAGCCGTGTCCGCCCGTCATGCAGATCACGTTGCCCGCGGCTCGCATGCGCGGGCCCGGAATGCGCCCGGCGGCGATCGCGTCGCGAACGTCCATCGCGACGCTGCCCGTGCAACCGACGTCGCGCACGGACGTCACGCCGGCCTGCAGCGTCTTGCGCGCGTTCTCCACCGCGTGGAGCACGCGCTGGTTCGGCGTGAGCGAGCGCACGGCGTTCATCGTGTCGGTCTCGCCCGTCATCTCCAAATGCACGTGCGCGTTGACTAGCCCCGGCGTCACGCACTCCGCCGCAAGATCGAACTGGCCGCCGTCCGCGGCATTGCGAATCTCTCGAATCGTCGCGCCCTCGACGACGACGTCCACGTTCCGTCGTGGTTCCTCGAGCGATCCGTCGTAAAAGACGCCGGCGCGAACGATCATGCCGCTATTCTCCTAGAGTTCTTTCACGGCCGCGGTCAGTGCGTCCACCGAGGCCTTTGCGTCGCCGAAGAGCATCGACGTGTTCGGCAGCTCGTAGAGCGGATTTTCGATTCCGGCAAACCCCGAACGCATCGAGCGCTTGAGCACCACGACGTTCGAAGCCTTGTCCACGTCCAAGATCGGCATGCCGTAGATCGGGGAGCTCTTCACGCTGCGCGCCGCCGGATTGGTGACGTCGTTGGCGCCGATGACCAGCGCGACGTCGGTGGTCGGGAATTCGGAGTTCACGTCGTCCATGTCGAGCAGCTTGTCGTACGGCACGTTCGCTTCGGCGAGCAAGACGTTCATGTGGCCGGGCATGCGGCCCGCGACCGGATGGATCGCGTAGAGCGTCTGAACGCCGCGCTTTTCGAGTTGGTCGGCCAGCGCCTTGACGCTGTGTTGGGCTTGCGCGACCGCCATTCCGTAGCCCGGTACGAAGATGACCTTATTGGCGTAGGCGAGCATGACCGCAACGTCGTCGGGCCCGGCGCTGCGAATCTGTTGCGGACCGCCCGAAGCCGACGCGGGCTCGGAACCTCCCGACGCGCCGAACGCGCCGAAGAGCACGTTGGTGAGCGGCCGATTCATGGCTTTGCTCATCGAGACGGTGAGTAACGTGCCGCTCGCGCCGACCAGCGCGCCGCAGATGATGAGCAGCGTGCTGTTGATTTCAAAGCCGGTGATCGCGACCGCGAGGCCCGTGAACGAGTTGAGCAGCGAGATCACGACCGGCATATCGGCGCCGCCGATCGGCATGACGAAAAGGACTCCGAGCAGCAGCGCCGCCGCCATCAACGCGCCGAACGCCCACACCGGAAGTAAGCCCAGCGAGACGACGAACCAA
>Ga0182016_10006890_pt1 | contig 11833 bp, 10 predicted proteins | sample 712S2MmetaG_FD_120491 | JGI IMG/M metagenome (GOLD analysis project Ga0182016, IMG submission 120491) | Permafrost microbial communities from Stordalen Mire, Sweden - 712S2M metaG | ecosystem: Environmental > Terrestrial > Soil > Wetlands > Permafrost | place: Sweden: Stordalen | collected...
CCTGGTCGGCTGTCCTGTGGGTCTTCTGACACACAGGCGGAGTCTGGCGGCGTGGACGCCGCCCGGACAGCCGGTCTGGAGACCGGCGCTACATCACTCCCTCAATTTACGGATAAGTTCTTATTTTGCAATCAGTAAAGTCGTGCCCTGAGACAAAACGGGTTGATGAAACGCGCTCCAGGAAGAAACCCCTCCATCTAACTCTGGAGGTTTTCTTCATCTCCGGCGGCGTAGACCTGGTAACGGTGGCGTCCGCCGCTTTTGGCGTGGTAGAGCGCGGCGTCGGCGTGGCGCAGGATCTCCTCAGCATCCGTGGCGCCGGTGAAGGCTGATCCGATGCCCACGCTGACCGAGACGGGAATCAGCACACTCTCCCACGGCACCGGAAGCGAGAGCGAGGCGACGACGTTGGCAGCCACCAGCTCGGCGGCTTGGGGATCGCGAATCTCCGAGAGCAGAACGACAAACTCATCGCCGCCCAGCCGAGAAACAGTGTCGCTGTTCCTGACTGCATCGAGCAGCCTTTGCGCGGTGACGCGCAGCACCTCATCGCCGGCCTGATGGCCGTAGGTATCGTTGATCGTCTTGAATTTGTCCAGATCCAGCATGAGCAGCGCAAGGCCGCTGTGATCGTGACGGGTTCTATCCATCGCATCCTTGAGCCGGTGTTCGAGGACCATGCGGCTGGAGAGGCCGGTGAGCGAATCGTGCTGGGCCAGATGACGGAAGCGCTGTTCGCTCTCGCGCAGTTGGATGGCCTGCAACTCGACACGTCTACGGAGGATGACGACCCAGCTGAGGACGAGCAGCGTGGCCCCCAGAGCCACGCCGAGCAGGATCAGGGCATGCATCGGCGTCCACCAGGAGGGCCCTTCCAGAAGAGCGACGTCGGCGTGCGAGCGGAGCAGGACGCGGAAGGAATCGGTGACCGCGACTCCGGCGCGCATGTTGGTATGGACATCGGTGATGTGAGCCGCGCAGATGCCTGTGATGCGCAGACGGCTGCCGATCTTCCAGGCGCGCGGTTCGGCCCCGGCCAGCTTTTTGGGCAGAATGACGGGGAAGACGGTGTCGCCGGAGGAGAGTTGCAGGATGGCGTCGGAGGAGCTGAGATCGTAGCCGATCAACCGGCCGTCGATTTGGATCAACTCGGAGGCGAAGCCTTTGGCAAGGATTTCTTCGGCAGTTACAGGCTGTGGTGCGATGAGTTGGTTGTTTCCCGGGACGCCGCGGAAGACGGCATCGGTAAGCACGGGCGCATTGGTATCGATGTCCACGAAGCCGACCACATCGGCCAGGGAGCCAACGGCGATCGGCGTCGCCTGTGTGGTTTGCACGCAGATGGCGCGCGTCGCGTCGCGGATGCAGAGCGAGGAGCCGGGCCATTGCAGGGTTACGATTCCGCGCAGATGCACGCGATGCATGGAAGTGGTGTAATGCTCCCACAGCAGAAGACCATTAATGGGGATGACAGGCGAGGCGTAGGGATCGCTGGCTGCCGGTTGGAGCACCTTCAGGGCGGCGATGCCCGGCGCTTGCAGATGAACGCCGATCATCTGGCCGTCGGAGTTCATGGTGGGAGCGGCGTTGGCGTCAAGTCTGACCTGAGCATCGACCAGGCTGGAGTAGGTCACGCCTGGTTCCCTGGGCATGATGACGGGAATGGGGCCATCCGGCAGTTCCAGGTGCAGCACCACCATGCGGGGATATTCGATGACGTGGTGGATGGAGCCCTCGACCTCGACCCATTGCGCGTCTTCCACGCCGGTTTTGAGGATGGCAAGGCTTACGCGGGGCGGATGGGGGGGCAGAGGCGCGCGTCCGAGGATGCGGATTCGCGGTTTGGCGACGATGGGACCGAAGCCTCCGGGCGAGGTTATGCCCTGCACATCGATCAGGGCGCCGACAAACAGCTGTGCCCCTTGCTTCACCGTAGGCAAAAGATAAACGCAGCCGGTTGCATCGTGGAGGAAGACGGCGGCATATCCGGTGCCGAAGTCGGGATCGAAGTAGGTGACGACGCCGCGCAGATGCACGGGATGGGCTTTCACGGCCTCTTGATTGCTGAGGTTGTGGGCCTGAAGCGCTGTGGAGATGACACCTTGCGGGGACGAAAGGCTGATCGATTGGGCCAGAGATGCGGAGGCAAGCGAGAGGAAGAGCAGAGCCAGGGCGAGGGCGGTTTGCCGATGAGTGAGCGCAATCATCAGGCGCACAATCGTGCTGAGCACACTCCGCTCGATCTCCCGGCCTTGACGCGCGTGGCGATCTCGATCAGCCTCTGAACTTTCGTATTCCACGGCGCGCCGACCCTCTCTCCAGGAATGCTTCATTGTACAACTGCTTTCCATGAGTTTATCGGCTGGAAGTGGAGGGTCATTACGATCTTTGAGGAACAAGAGTTCGCCCTGGCCGATTGACGCTCTTTCTGAACCTCATTGTTTTTAGTGCGATGCGAAGGGAACGAGAGACCGCGATTCCCAGGGAGCGGTGCGCGGCCCGCGCTTCTGCACTAAAGTGGACCTGTGGCCTGCCGTCTCTATCAGCCCGAGGACTTTGCCGCGCTCTACGCGCTGGAAGAGCGCTGCTTTCCGCCGCCGGATCGCTTCAGCCGCCGGTATATGCGCACGCTTGTCGGCCGCGCCAATGCCGCCACCTGGATTGCCGAAGAGGAGGGGCTGCTGAGCGGCTTCGCCATCGTCGAATGGACGCGCAGGTCATCCGAAATTGCAGCCTACATTCAAACCATCGAGGTGGCTCCGGAGATGCGCCAGCGCGGGGTGGGCCGGGAACTGCTGTGCTGTATTGAAGAGTCGGCGCGCGCGGCGAGTGCCGCGTATCTCTGGCTGCACGTCGAGGCCGCGAACGCGGCTGCCATCCGGCTCTATGAAGCGCAGCGCTACCGAAGCCAGGCTCGGCGCGAGAACTACTATCCGAGAGGCCGCGCCGCGCTGATCTATCGCAAAGATCTCAACGCAGATCATTCTGAATCGATGCGCCTTCCCGGTATCTCGTAACGATCCGGCGCGATTCTTCCGATAAGAGTAAAATGAAGGGAAAGATGTCCATCAGCAATCCCAATCTTCCCAAGTCATTCCTGGCTTTCAGAGAATACTCGTTTTCCGCATTCCTGCATGACCTGCTGGCCGGAATCACGGTGGGCCTTGTGGCGCTGCCGCTGGCCATGGCCTTCGGCATCGCCTCGGGCGTTACGCCGCAGGCCGGCCTGTACACGGCCGTGGTCGCCGGCTTTCTGATCTCCGCGCTGGGCGGCTCGCGCACACAGGTCGGCGGACCGACCGGCGCTTTTGTCGTGATCATCTCCGGCATTGTGCTGCGCTTTGGCATGAGCGGCCTGGCGATGGTGACGCTGATGGCCGGCATTGTGCTGCTGCTGATGGGCTTCACCGGGCTGGGCTCGGCCGTCCGCTTCATTCCCCGCATGGTGGTGATCGGCTTTACGAACGGCATCGCCATCCTGATCGCCTCGACGCAGATCAAGGACTTCTTCGGTCTGCGCGTGGGCGCGGTACCGAGCGAGTTTCTGCCTCGCATCCGGCTGCTCGTGACTCACGCTGCCAGTTTTAATCCCGCGGCGCTGGGGCTGGGTCTGGGCACGCTGGCGATCTTGCTCGTGATGCCGCGCTTCACGAAGCGCGTGCCCGCCTCCATCGTCGCGCTGCTGGTTGCCACTGGCGTGAGTCTCTACTTTCATCTGCCGGTGGAGACGATCGGCAGCCGCTTCGGCGGCATTCCGCGCGGCCTGCCGCCCTTCGCCATTCCCGACTTTCACTCCGAGCACATTCTGCCGCTGATTCCTTCGGCCTTCACGGTGGCGCTGCTGGCCGCGCTCGAGAGCATGCTCTCGGCGGTGGTGGCCGACGGCATGACGGGCGATCGCCACAACCCCAACGTGGAACTGGTGGCGCAGGGCTTTGCCAACATCCTCTCGCCGTTGTTCGGCGGCATACCCGCCACCGGCGCCATCGCCCGCACCGCGACCAACATCCGCGCCGGGGCGCGCTCGCCGATGGCCGGCATGATCCATGCGCTTACATTGCTGATGATCCTGCTGGTGGCAGCACCCCTGGCCAGCTATATCCCGTTGGCCACACTGGCCGCCGTGCTCTTTGTCGTTGCCTACAACATGGGCGAGTGGAATGAGATCGGCAGCATTCTGCAACTGGACTTTACCGCGATCTCGGTCTGGGTGGTCACCTTTGCGCTGACCGTCTTTGCCGATCTGACCGTGGCCGTCGGCGTCGGCATCACGCTGGCCGCGCTGCTTTACATCTACCGCATTGCCGACACCACCACCGTCACGCCGGTTACCGACGAGTACATCCGCGACGGCCTCTCCCACTCGCTGCAAGGCTGCATTCTGCCCGAGTATGTCACGCTGCTGCGCATTCACGGGCCGTTTCTCTGGGGCACGACGGAGAAGCTGGTGGAGGCCACGGCCAATCTCGACGACTTTCAGCCGGTGGTGATTCTGCGCCTGCGCAATATGAGCGCCATCGACGCCACCGGCATTCACGCGATCGAGAGCTTTGCCAAGCGGCTGCACGATTCGGGCCGCCATCTGCTGCTCTGCGGCGCTATGGAGCAGCCCTCGAAGCTGCTGAGCGGCAGCCGCTTCATCGAGGAGATCGGCACGGAGAACTTCATGCCCAACATTCAGGCCGCGCTCGACCGCGCCGAGCAGGTCCATGAGGAACGCTCGGAAGTGGCGGCAAGTTAGTGTCCTGTCTCTGAAGTTCTATCCATAAGAAAGAGCAGAGCAAACGCAGATTCTTCGCTCACCACCCCCAAACTGAAAAACGTTTGGGGCCCCGTTGGCTCAGAATGACAATTCGAATGATGATAGAAACGTCAGACTCAGGACGCTAGAGCTTCTTCAGCTTGTTCTCCAGGTCAGAGATATATCCGGCTCCCGCCTCGGGCTCCATCTGCCGGGCCGCGGCCAGCGCCGCAGTCCAAGCCGCGCGGGCTTCATCCTTCCGGCCTAGCTGGGCGGCAAGATTGCCGAGCGCAGTCTGGGCATCCACTCCGCCGGGATCGAGCGCGGCGGCCTCGCGGGCCGTCGCCAGCGCCTCATCATTTTTGTGCGCCCAGAGCAGAGGGCCGAGAGATTGCACGCGGCTCATGGCGGCGGCGCGATGGACGGGAAAACTGCCGCGATAGACGAGCACGCTATAGTCGATCATCTCGGCGGGCTGGAGGGATTGAAAGCCGGTATAGGGATTCAATTGTCCGCTGGAGAACTCGCAGCCGCTTAGATCGCCGGCGCTGAGCAGCACCGTGCCGTCGATCACCGGAGGAACAATATCGGCGCCGCCCAGCCATCCGGTATCCCCATTGGGCAGGTGGCGGCAGCGAATGCCATACGTTGCCGGATCGATCACCGGATAAGCAAAGTAAGCGAACCAGCACTGCTCGCCGGGATGGCGATCCTGCCAGTCCTTGACTTGGTAAAGCTGCTGCGCCCAATCCACGTTGGCGTCGCTCAGCAGATTGTGCACGTTCTTCGGCCCGCCCCAGGCCTCATTCGCATAGGCCATATCGTTGGGGAAGACGGTGAGGGCGCTGGCAATATGCGCCAGGATCAGCGCCGCTCCGATGAAAGCCCAGCGCCGACTGCGCGCGGCGAGAGCTGCCAATCCGGCTCCGGTGAGAATCATCGCCATTGCATCCAGCGGCAGAACATGGCGCGCGCCGATATTCATCCCGGAGAGCATCGCCACGGCCAGATAGACGGCTCCCGGCACAATCAGGTAGGCGAGCTCGCGGCCCTTGCGCAGAGTTCCGGAGAGGATGGCATAGGCCGTGAGCCCGAGCAAACCCAGCAGACCAAGAGTGGCTTTGATCGCAATCACGGCGGGAAAGTACCACCAGCGACCGCTCGCATAAACCTTGCCGAAGATGAAGGTGGGGTACCACTGCGCCATGCGCTTCACATCCACGAGGCCCATCAGATAGGACTCTGGCAGCAGATGCAGGCGGGCGATACCCAAGACAGCCGTCGCGTTGAAGTGGCTGAGGGGCTGAACGTACTCGGCCAGTGAGCTGCTCAACACAAGCCCGGCGGGACGCGCGGCGTAGCGGAAGCCGTAAAAGGCCCAGAGTACGGCAACGCCGATGACGACGATGGCCGCAAATGCCCCGCCCAGCCGCAGAGCGAGCCGCGCACGCGTGCCTTTGGGCGCTGCGATGAACTCAAAGCCGATCAGCAGCACGAGCATCGGCGCCAACAATATCCCTGAATGCTTGGTGGCCAGCAGCAGGCCGGCGGCAAGTCCCGTAATGAGCAGACGCGCGAGCGTGGGCCGCTTCACATAGCGATAGAAGCAGAAGACGCTGGCCAGGAAGAAGAGCGAGACGCCCATGTCGGTGGTGACAAGAGCCGAGTGAGCCAGCAGATTAGGATCGAAGACGGCGAGGGTGAGCGCCAGCAGCGCGGCATTGGCGCCGAACCACTCGCGCGCGGCGAAGAAGATCGCGAGCGAGAGCCCCAGCGCCAGCAGCCCCGCCGCGAGCCTCATGCGGAAGACCAGCCGCTGGCTTGCGCCGTCGTTGCGGGCCAGCCAGTCGCGCCCGTCGAGATAAGCCTCGGATTTGAACTCGCGCCCCTGAAGCGGCGGGAGCCACATCTTCTCGCCCAGGATGGGCAAGGTCGCCAGCAGCTTGACCAGCGGCGGATGCTCTGGATTGAGGCCGTAGTCGCCGGTCTTCCACATCATGTAGCCGGCGAAGATATGGTCGCCTTCATCCCAGGTGAGCGACTCGCGATGGACGATAAACGCCACCTGCGCCGCTTGGATAGCCAGTAGCGCCATTACCGCAACACAAACCCAACGCCTGGTCAATGTCATTCCGTCTGCCTTTGAACTTCGTTTATTTCAAACTACTACATTTTTTCAACATCTCATCGATGTTAAGCAAAGCAAGAATGCCGATTCGCAACAAAAATATTGACCGCAAGTCAATCCGCTCAGCACTTGGTTGCGAGGATGTGACCCTGCCGGGCGTAGTCCAATAGCTTTCCGTCGCGGGTGATGAGGCGGAAGCCGTAGAGGCGGGCGGTGGCGGCGATGATCTGATCGGCAGGGTCGCTGGGCGGAGTTCCTGGCAATGCAGTGGAATCGATCAGCACTTTGGGTGTGAGATTGGCCAGTCGCACTCCAGGCATGGAAAGCAAAGTATCGAACCACACCTCCGGAGAGAGAGTCAGAGGCAGCCGTCCCTTGGCAACCAAAGTGCCAATCTCCCAGGCCGTGATCGGCGATAGATAGATTCCTAGGTTGTCCGTTTGCGCAGCGCGAATTGCGGCGCGGCTGGAGGCAGAAAGACGCTCCCCTCCCATCAACCAGATTGCCGCGCAGGTGTCGAGTAGAACCGGTCCAGGAGATTCCATATCCGTTCTCATTACTCTTTCGACGCGTCCCAAACCACACCTGTGGGTTCAGTCAGATCGACGCCTGGAAGGAACGTCACCGTTCCGCGCATCGCGCCCCAAAGGTCGAACTTCTCTTCCGCGTCCTCATGAATGGGAACGACGGCGGCAACCGGGCGATTGTGCTTGAGCAGGACAATACGATCAGTCTTCCCCTGGACAACATCGTCAATCAATCCCAGGCACTGCGACTTGAAGGCAGTCACGCCGATTGAAGTGCTGCTTGTTGTAAGAGCGGGCATAGGCGCCTCCAATATGGTCCATTCTACATGGTCCATATTAGAGAGTCAACCCCGCTCACTCCTCCGCGCATACCGCGAAGCGAAGGCTCTACTCCGGATGGTCGGCGCTCATCTGGCAGATGTCGGGCAGATTGCGATAGCGTTCCGCGTAATCCATTCCGTAGCCGATGACGAAGAGATTGGGGATGGAGAAGCCCACGTAATCGGCCTCGATCTTCTCCAGCCGCCGCGAGGGCTTGTCCAGCAGCGTGGCGATGCGCAGCGACTTGGGGCGCTGCTGCTCGATGTGGCGGCGGAGATAACTGAGCGTGAGGCCGGTGTCGAGAATATCCTCGACCACCAGCACGTTCTTGCCTTCCATCGGCTCGTCCAGATCCTTGATGAGCTTGACGGCGCCCGAGGAGCGATGGCCGCTGCCATAACTTGTGACGGCGACGAAATCGAAGGTCGTGTCCACCTCGACGGCCCGCGCCAGGTCGGACAAAAAGATTGCCGCGCCCTTCAAAACCCCCACCATCACCAGCTTTTCACCGTTCAGGTCGCGGGTAATCTCGGCGCCCATTGCGGCAACGCGCTCGCCGATCTGCTGCCGCGTATAGAGAATCTCCAGGTTTGCATGGGGGACAGTTGCCATGCTCCCAGTATCGCCTGAAGCGGGGGTGGGAAGGCAAGCGTTCCATGGGAAAAATCGACAGCAGGTCCAAATGAATGAAAAATCCCTCGGGGGCTAAAGCCCGCATAATTTTGCGGCCTTCATGTACGGGCTAAAGCCCGTACCCTTCAAACTTACCCATTCTCAAAAACAGCCATCAATTCCTGCTATGCGATTCGCACGGCTATACTTGATCTGTATGCTTCCAACGATTCATTTCTGGCTTTTGACCATCCATACCTTCGGGCTGATGCTCTGGCTGGCCGCCGTTGTCGCCGCCTTCATCATGGACCGGGGCTTCCGCCGCGCGCGCATCACCGTTCAGGAGCAGGGCGCAGACGCCCTGACGATGGTCGCCATCGCGCTGGTGGCCGGCATCCTCGGCGCCAAGCTGTGGCACGTCCTGGACACGCCCGAGGACTTCCATTACATGCGCTGGAGCGTGCTGTGGGATACGGCCGGCTTTGCCTGGTACGGCGGGCTGCTGTTCGGCCTCACGGCGCTGCTGGTGATGGGATGGCGCGCCAAGATCGGCGCATTGCGCACCCTCGACCTGGCCGCGCCGGCCGCCGCCGTCGGTTACGGCATCGGACGCATCGGCTGCTTTCTCTCCGGCGACGGATGCTACGGCATCGTGATCAAGCCGGTGCACTTCCTCTTCCTCAACTTCCGCCCCTGGGGCATCAGCTTTCCTCACGGCGAGGTTCCCATCTTCGTTCCCGTCTATCCCACGCCGCTTTATGAACTGGCTGCGGGGCTGTTGATCGGCTGGCTGCTGTGGCGGCGCGGCGGCAGGCCGCATCCCACCGGCCTCATTCTGGGTCATTACCTGATGCTGACCGGCCTGGCGCGCTTCCTGGTCGAGTTCCTTCGCCGCAATCCCAAGATTCTCTGGGGTCTGTCGAATGCGCAACTGGCCAGCGCGGGAGCATTTTTTGTTGGGCTTGCGCTCACTGTCTGGCTGGTTACCCGCCCGGTCGAGAAGGAACAGCCAGACGGGGAGATATCCATCTGACCGGTTGTCTTGACGGCGTAACTGCTGGCTGAACAGGCTGCGCAGATAGGCCAACTTACTGGCGATAGACGCGAAAATATCCCGCAGGGGCTAAAGCCCAACATTTGTTTCGTTGCACTTGCGGCACGACTGAAGTCGTGCCCTGACACTTCTTGCCTTTCGAAATCAGTATTTCCCCAGCCTCTGAAGTTGTGCCCTGTTACAAAACCGGCCAGTTGTCGAGCATTTCCGCGGCCTGTGAACGCACGCGGGGGAAGATGATAGGCGGGAAGAGAGCCAGGATAAGCCCATTCATATCATTCATTTCCATTCATCATCGAGCCGCCGCCGGGCTGCGGAACAGCCGTTTACACTTTCTTATTCCCGGTTAGGCTATGATTTTCTTCAACAGGTATGCAAGAGAATTCCCCATCTCCGCAGACGGAACCCGAGCTTGAGGGCGACTATCGCCCGGCAGACCCGGCCAACCCGGGCGCGCTTCTAGACCCGGAGAATATCCGCGTGGAGGCGGCTGATGTGGCCTACCTGATGCGGCTGACCGAGGCGCTGAACACCACGCTCGATCTGGAGACCTTGCTGCGCCGGACCTCGGAACTGGTGGCGGCCGTCATTCCCTATCGCATCTTCGCCATCCTGCTGCTGAACGACCGGACGCGCGAACTGAGGGTCCGCTTCCAGATCGGCCACATGATCCAGATCGAGCGGCTGCACATTCCCATGGGCAAGGGGGTGGTGGGCCAGGTGGCGCTCAATCGCCAGCCGGTGCTGCTGAACGACGTGAGCCTCTCTGAGGTTTATGTCGAGGTGAATCCCGAGGTGCGCTCCGAGCTGGCGGTGCCGCTGATCGCCAAGAACCGGCTGATCGGCGTGATGGACATCGAGAGCGAGCAGGCCGATTACTTCCGCCCCGAGCACCTGCGGCTGCTGACGCTGACGGCCTCGCGGATTGCGCAGGCGATCGAGAATGCCCGCCTGTATGCGCGCGTCTCCCGCCAGGCGCAGACGCTGACGGTGCTGAACGAGATTGCCGCCGAGCTGACCTCGATTCTGGATCTGGACCCGCTACTGGAGCGCATGGGCCAACTGCTGCGGCGGCTGATCGACTACCAGATGTTCTCCATCATGCTGCTGGACGAGAAGGGCGAGACGCTGATCACGCGTTATGTCTGGCGCTTCGGCTCGTCGCAGACGCCGCTGCGCAGCCTGCCCATCACCGCCGGCCTGGTGGGCGTTGCGGTGCGCGAGTGGCGGCTGGTGAATGTGCCCGATGTGCGCGAGGATGCGCGCTATCTGCCGATGAATCCCGAGACGCGCTCGGAGCTGGTGGTGCCGCTCTTCCACAAGGGGCGCATCATCGGCGTGCTCGACCTGGAGCATACGCGCGCGGGCTTCTTCCACGAGGAGCACGAGCGCATGCTGACGACGCTGGCCGCGCAGGTGGCCATCGCCATTGAAAACGCGCGGCTCTATCAGGCGGTGCGCTCACAGGAGGCGCAACTGGAGCGCGACATCGCCATGGCGCGCGAGGTGCAGCTTCGCCTGCTGCCGCCGGTGGCTCCGGTCTGGACCAACGCCGAGATGGCGGTGCGCTTTCTGCCGGCGCGCTCGATCGGCGGCGATCTTTACGACTTTGTGGAGTACGGACCGGGGCAGATGGCGATCGTGCTGGGCGATGTGAGCGGCAAGGCCGCGCCTGCGGCCCTCTTCGCCGCGCTGGTGAGCGGCATCATGCGCTCGGCGGCGCAGCAGCAGCCCTCGCCGGCCGAGATGCTCACCGTGCTGAACGACGCCATCCGCGAGCGCAAGCTGGACTCGCAGTACGTGACGATGCTCTTTGCCCTGTGGAACGACGACAGCCGCACGCTGAGGGTGGCCAACTCGGGCGCCGTGCAGCCCTTCTTCTGCCGCGGCTGTCAGTGCTCGGCGGTGCGCGTCGAGGGCTTTCCGCTGGGCTTCTTCCCCGATGTGAGCTACGAGGAGCAGACGGTGACGACCCAGCCGGGCGACACCATTCTGTTTGTCTCGGATGGAATTCTGGATGCGGAGAACGACGCGGGCGAGATGTACGGGCCGGAGCGGCTCTCCGAACTGTTGTGCGCCCGCGGCGAGCTGCCCGCGCAGGAGATTGCCGACGCGATTCTCTCCGACGTCGATCGCTTTCAGGGCGAGCACGAGCGCTTCGACGACGAGACGATCATCGTGCTGAAGGTGCGCTAGTATGGTGAGTCGAAGGATCTAAGGCTCGTAGTTGGATTCCGAAAAACAACCGCTGGTCCTTCGACTTCCTTCGCTGCGCTTCGGTCGCTCAGGATGACAGTCTTCTGTTGAATAAATATTAGACTCAGGAAGCTAGGGAACCTCTGATCAAAGTGCTTATTGAGCATGCATTCCCTCGGGGGCTAAAGCCCAACATTGATTTTGCTGGATTTATGTACGGGCTAAAGCCCGTACCCTTCAAAATTTCGACTTAA
>Ga0182016_10006892_pt1 | contig 11831 bp, 7 predicted proteins | sample 712S2MmetaG_FD_120491 | JGI IMG/M metagenome (GOLD analysis project Ga0182016, IMG submission 120491) | Permafrost microbial communities from Stordalen Mire, Sweden - 712S2M metaG | ecosystem: Environmental > Terrestrial > Soil > Wetlands > Permafrost | place: Sweden: Stordalen | collected...
CTAGCAGGGTGTTGAAAAGCGGCTGTTTTTTCAGGTGTGCAACTTTTTGTGGCTTTGACTTTCATAATTCGGTGTGGAAGGCGCAACGGTGGCCCCTACAACAGCTGCCGAACCTGGTTACCCCGGCTCGCTGATAGCTTCGGGCAGCCAGCGCACCGGGCTTTGCGCCCGGTTCCCGGTCGCTTTTCATGCCAGCGTCTCCAGTTTCGCAAGCCGTACCAAGTTGTAAGTCCCGGCTACGAAGTAGCCCCAAGCTTGGGTGCGCTCCAATCCCCGGTAGCGGCTCCGGCGCAACCCGCCCACCGTCTTGATCCAACCGATGATCTCTTCCACGCGCTTGCGGATTCGCTGGCTAGTCGTATAACTGGTCTGCTGCGTCGTTCGCGCGTCCAGGCCTTCGACTTTAACGCCGGTTTTGCACGCCACATGTGGCGAGACCTCGCGCTCGCGACAACCACCGATGAAAAGTTTTTGATGGTAATTCTTATCCGCCCCAATGGTCTTGGGCGTGACCTCCGGATACAACTTAATGTGCGCGTCCAACTGTCGCAGAGCCATGACTGGTTCGGGTTCGCTAATCGGATTATGCAGGGTGAAGTCGGCGCACAAGCCATTCCGGTTTTCCATCAGCAGATGCGCTCCAAAGCTCAGCTTGGCCTCTTTCCCTTTGGCCTTACGATACAGCACGCTGTCCCCATCGCTGGTGCTGTGATGCGTGTCGTTACAGCGTTTTTCCCCGTGAAAATTGATCGTCGGATTGCCCGGGTCATTATCTTTGGCCGACTGAACTTTCTGCTGATCCCTCCCATCCTTGCGCACAAAGCTCTTCAAACTCGCCCACGACTCGATCAACGTGCCATCGGCCGTGAAGTGGTCGTCACTGGTCCACCCTTCCTGCCGCGACAGATTATAGATTTCGGCAAAGAAGAGCTTGGCCACGTCGGCCGACAGCACTCGGTCATAGTTCTTGGCAAAGATACTGTGGTTGAAACTGCCTTCGCTAAACTCACGGTCCAGAAACCACAGCCACAGCAGATTATAGCCCAATTGTTCGCAGAACAGGCGTTCGCTCCGGACACTGTAGAGGGCCGTCAACACCCGCGCCTTGAGCAATTGTTCGGGCGGGATGCTGTCCCGGCCGCCGGCGGCGTACAGTTCGTCGAACAATGGCGAAAGCTTCTGCAAGACCAGATCTACCCGCTGCTTAATCGCCCGCAGCGGATGGTCGGCCGGTACGCATTGATTAAGGTTGATGACCGTCAAAAAGTCCGGCTGGGCTTGGGGTTTTCCACGCATGCCTGTTTGACGCTACAGTTTCAACGTTGGTTTCAAATTAAAACATCGATTTTCAACAACCTGCTAGTCGTATAAAGATGGTCGCAGCCGGGCAATGGTAACTCAGGATCATATGAGACCTTGAATCCGGACATTTTTACAATTGGCAATCATCAGAGGCAGGCGTTCCTTCACATAAAGTTGCTAAGGTCCCAGTTGAAGCTTAAAGAATTGTTGGGGATAATTGGGAACATTTAAAGTTTGCCAGACAAAAGGCAAGCTGGGTGAGTTGGTAAAAAAAAGTATGCTCCAGGAATTCGACACAGCCGGATTAGTCGAACTCAGAACAGAGTAATCCGGTCCCGCAGGCCCGCTGACTGTAAGCGTAAGTCCAGTCCCGGAGAGAGCCGCCGCCAAGCAGGGAAGGGGATTCAACGAGTTCACCACAATCTGAAATTGATTGGTCGCGGCGAGTTGCGGAAGCGCTGATGCGCTGGTCAGGACGGCCACCACATTGGTTGAGCCTGCCTGGTTGACCTGCGGACGCCAGCTGAACACACCATTTGCGGAATTAATGTTACTATTGGTGGGGCCATTCAAGAGACTAAAAACCCAGGTCTGGGCAGGCTGGTTGGGATCAATAATCGAATTGGTAACGACGACGTTGATTCCGGCGTTGACGCTCTGGATGCCAATCGGAACGAAGGACGGCGGTTGCAATGCGCTTCCGACGAAGGTAACCACGCTATCGGCAGGCAGGTCATAGGCAAATGAGGCCAGGTTTCCGGAAGCCGCGACATTCGTAATCACCACGGACGTCAGTTGGGTCAGAGAATATTGGCTGGAAGTGATCCAGGGAGTAATTTGAGTGGCTCCAAAATTCGTCAAATTGAATGTCTGGTAAATGTCATTTGGATTGTCATTCACAGCCACAATCGCGAATGCGGATGAGCCTGGATCTTTGTAGGCGCTGACCAACCCTGCGGTTGCATTGGCCACGTCGATCCGATAAAAATCCGGGCGTACAAACCGGCTGTAGTTGCCCATGACGAAAATGCGTTTCGCCGGCGTCGTCCATGAATTGCCGACCAGCGAACCGTTGCCGCTGCCTTCCAACCACCAATAATGGTACGCGTTGGCATTGGCCACCGTCATGAATGAATGAATCTCCTCCGCCAACGCGACCCCGTTGGTAATGCTATCGTCCGTGCCAAAATAATGTTCGGTCTCCCAAACTGGTTTTGGGCATGAGGTGCCGAATTGGGTCACCGGGGCGGCCGTGGTGCCGTAATTATGGGCCGCAAGCACGCCGACCAAGTTTGAAGTGGCGGGATCGTCCATGCTGTTGGTGGCTAGGTTCCATTGCCAATGTTCGTCCTCAGGCAGCAAAATCCTCGTGGAGGCAACATTGCTTGAGGCGAGTGCCGCGGCGAGATAGGGAATAAAATCGTGAAACTGCTGGGAAGTCCATAAGCAGGATTCATATGTGGTGGAAACATCCGGCTCATTCTGAAGCGAGATGCCAGAAATGGTGATCCCGTACCTGGTTTGCATATTGACCACGTAACCGGCCAGTTGGGCGGCATAGCCGCTATAATTGGCTGGGCTGGAAACAAAAGCTCCTCCATTTACAGAATTGGTGTTCTTGTAAATCGATGGCGGACTCCATGGGGTGCTCCAGGCAATAGCGCCGCGGGTCTGGGCCGCCTGCATGATGCTGCTTTCCACCGTGGTCCCGTCCGGCGCAATTCGGTTGCGCAAAAGGGACAGCCCGCAGCCTGTGTTCGTGGAGAAAAACAAATCAGCCTCCGCTGAACTCCATGTGCTGCCGTCCCAGGCAGAGGAGGCGCCAAAACCGTCGATTCGCTGGTGCACATTATTCCAATCCACGCTGCACGCCCCCGTCAATACCAGCGAGGGGCCGACGAATTGGATATTATCCAGCCAGAACGTTTGAGTTCCATTCAAAGTGTTCCCGTAATAAGTGTTGATCGTGTGAAACAGCACATCCGGGATAAACAACAAATTTGTGTCTGACACCGAGCTCAGGGGGATGCTTATGTGTATCCAATTGGTATTAGCTTGACCAATGGGAGTTTTCGCGGGCACTGCGAAACCGTAGAAATAATCCTGCTGGTCATCAGAAGTCCTTGTGCCTACTTGCATGAATCCAAAATCGGTTGAGCCGTTGCCATTTGTGCGCAACGCTGAGGTAGCCGCATAGCGAATGTCAAATTGAAGATTGGTATACTGCAACGCGCTCAGATTAAAAGCTGTCAAACCATTAAAAAGCACATATTGTCCGTAATCGTTGAGGTTAAAACTTGCCACGATTTTGATCGAGCCTGAATTAGGATCATTACTGGCGTCGGAAGAAGAATCCCACGTGATGGAATCCAGAGCGCCGCCGAACCAGTTGCCCCAGACCTCTCCAATCTGGCCGTTCGCGTAACTATAGCCTCCGGAACCTCCCGGAGCAAAAGCATCGACCACGTAAACGGATTGTGCTACGAGGGGCATGCAAAAGAAAAGTAGCAGCCAGGAGTGGAGCGGAAATTGGTATAACAAGGATTTCATTTATGCATCTCATGGTTTGTTCCGGCAGCCAATCGTACCCGGGCCGAATGGTTATAAAAGTGGTCGTTTTGTAATGCTTTTAGCAGCGATTGTGCAATACCCGCATTCGCTGCGGTACGCTGGCTGACTATGGCGGCATAAGTGCCGGAATGGACCACACCAGTCTCCAAGGAGATTGTGGCTGAGTCAAAAGCATACCAGCCACTGGTGTTGGTGATTTCAAATCCGGGGCGGGTTAGAAGGTTTTGGGCTTTGCCGATTTGGGCTGAAAGCAGGATGCCTAACAGGAGGGTGCCGCGGGAAATCATTCTGGCAAGAGATGAAAAGTTAAAAAGGTTGATCATATGCATTGGCGGGCGTCGAAGTTAAGCGAGGGATTATTGGTTGGTGGAAGGAAAGCAAACTTAAAAGATCTCAGATAATAGCCATCTTATGGCATGGTAAAGACTTTGTCCAGTGGTAATCCTTTTTGTTGGGTCTAAAAAAAGCTCCGCGCGACGAAAGTCGCGCGGAGCAGTGAACTGGTCTGACGTTGATGCCCCGCTTAGTTAGCGGGCGCCGGATCAGAAAGCCTGAAAAAGGCGTTTGGCGCAAGCGGCTGCCCGTTTTGGGGCTGGCCATCCGCCGTGGGCAAACAGTCTGACGGTATCAATGCCCAGCGAAGTTTTCCATTACTAATCAGGATCGGATCGTCAAAATACCCATTGTAGTATTGTGGCAACATAAGCGGGGCAGTCGTTACATTCGTGGCCACGCCCAATCCGTAGCCGCGGTCCGGAACCGTCCAATACACCCAATATGGTTCATTAGAAGTGATGAGCTGCACGGTTGTGGGATCATCGCAATTGGCGGTGGTCCAGAGCGGATCAAGGCTGCTGGCAGTCGTGAAATTATCCGCGATGGCTTGCGAGGTGCCCGACACCGTTATGCTGGCGTAATCGGTCGGCAAGCCCTCGCCGCCGGTTACCCCATTGGGTTGGTTTCCGACCACAAGGGTCGCAGGATTGCCAAAGTCATTGGCTACATTTGGATCGTTTATGGTAAAGGCAACATTATTGGTGCCCGGTCCGCTCAGGGTGCCGGATGTGGCGCTGTTAAATGTCAAAGTCCACGTTCCAGCAGGCGAGTTTGTGCTGGCGATGCTCAGTTCGGTGTGGTTCGGATTATTATTTGGGTTGTTTGTTTTCCATGAAACATCGGCAGTATAGCCGCCATTGCCGTCGCTCAGAATTTGAAGCCAGAGGCAATTTGTGTTGCCATAATCTGCTCCGGTATTGCCGGTGTAGGCGGGTCCCGGAATTATCTCCAAGTGGGTTTGTATTTGATTAACATTTGGAAAGTCCAAAAGTTTAAACGAGTAGGTTACGGGAAAACTGCCTCCAATCCAGGATTCATTGGCACTTACCGTAGTAAGTTGGGAACGGGCATAAATGCTGGCGGATCCCATGAAAGCACGCAAGGCTCGGGTGGTTTTCGCTACTGACATCGTCGGAGGAGGATGAACCACCCCGCCAACCGGTCCAATTACCTGAATGTTATCGACCCAATATAATTGAGTGCCAATCTGGTTGGTATTGCCGGAAGTGGGTTCGGCTCCAGCCGGACTTAAGGGGATGCCGCCGACGCTAATAGCATTGCCTAGATTGCCTCCTCCGCTCGCATCCTCTCCGAGCAGGAGCCCGCTCAATGTCACCAAGTTGGGCCAAAAAGCAAATGTGTTTTTCTGATCTATCGGAATGCTAACGTGGGTCCAGTTGGTGTTGGGCTGCCCCAATCCATTGGTTGCCGGGATGGCAAAATAGTAAATCCAATCCTGATTATAATTGTCAAAGCAGCCGAATCGCATCGCGCCAAAGTCAACCGTGCCGTCGGCGTTGGTTCGCGTGCAGGAGGTGGGATCAAACTTGATATCAAATGAAATGTTTGTGAAATAATCAAACATGTCCAGATTCTCGCTGAAAAACCCATCAAACAAGACGTATTGGTAATAAGTGCTGGAGTTCGGAGGGTCAAAATACGCGCTCACTTTGATCGACCCAGAGTTGGGATTGTTGCTGGAATCCGTCGTGGGATCCCAGGCAACCGACTGGAATGCGCTGCCAAACCAGTTGCCCCAGCCCTGATAAGCACCACCGAAAGGGAAACTGGAATTCTGGCTAACTTGGTTGGTATTAAAATTATATATTATCAAGTTCGTTGTCTGAGCGCGGGCTGGGCCGGTGTTGAGCAGCACAGCCGCCACCAAGGCAAACGCGCTACACATGATTCTATTTTTTGTTTTCATTGTATTTATGGTTTTGGTTTGGTTGATTTTTTGTTTATCACTACTATTTACTCAAGGAAAGGTCAGTAATACGTGGCGAAAGCACCATCATATCGATACTGGATATTATTTTTGTTGTGAAGTTCGACATGCCCGTCAGCAAAGCCAAGATTAATTGATGACAAGCTTCCGTCATAGAAATGACATCCAGATGTTATCGCTGTGATTGGATAGCTGGATTGATTCTGCACCGGGCAGTAATCGCTGATCATGGGTTGCACCGACACAGTCACGTCCGAGGTTTTGACGGGCCAAGGCTTGTCATTTAGACCGTCAGGGGTATTGTTGCCGTTCGGCACGGGATACAAGCCGCTGGCCTGTCCGTTATTGCTTCGCGGCACCCACCAGTCATGATTAATCAGAGCCCACTTACCTCCAAAAGCACGGATTAAATACTCTTGGAGATCGGTGGTGTTGAGGATATGCCGATGCGTTTGCGAATAAAAATAGCCATCCGCACTGTTCACTGTGCCGTCGCTAAACTCGTTTGGCCTTACGGGACAAAACCACATCGGCACCGTCATTCCATATTGCGACAGCGTTGGACACATATTGGTGCCGACATCCCAAGCATCACTTCCGGCTCCAATTGCATCAAAACGTGGCAATCTTGATTGGGAATCATCATTGGCATAAACATTGGCCATGATACCCCATTGCTTATAATTACTTGTGCAATTGATCACTTTTGCCCTGAACTTGGATTTTGCCAATGCAGGCAAAAGCATGGCAGCCAGAATGGCGATAATTGCGATCACAACCAGCAACTCGATCAGGGTGAAGGCTTTGTTGTGACGGCGCCGGTGGCTTGGACTGGCTTGTAATTGAGAGATTAAAATCGAACTGTCTGCCATAATGTTGTTCGCTTCCATGACGGAATGTTTCGCTAAACTCATGCGAGTTCTGGGTGATTGAATTAAGTACATCATACCCTTTTTTGGGATTAAAGATATACGACATGTGTCCGATGGTCCTTCACGCCATGTTTCAAAGGCCGGACTGGCCTCTTTGCCACGCCTGGGCTATCCTTTGCCGATGACCTCTCCGGGCCTCCGTCGAGTCGATCCTGTGGGCTTCTGCAAAACCATGATTTTTGTGGTCATTGTGCTGCTCGTGTTCGCGCTTGCTGCCCGGGCACAAGAGATCCCTCGGCTGATCGTGACCAACCTTCAAACACTGCGGTTGGCCGTGGAGTCAAAACAGCGTGAAACGTGTGACTTGGAACTGCAGGCGGAGGTTTGCGCGGTGGACCCGGCAGCCGGCACACTGGCCCTGCGGGACAATTCGGGTGCCGAGGTGTGTGAGTGGGATTTTTCACCCCGCCAATATTACCCTGGCGAAACTTTGCTGATTTCGGCAACCAATTGCGGCTTGATCCGCCGTCTGGGTTCCGTGGCGCTGACCGCCCCGCCGGTGGTGGACGTGGGTGGCATTCATCCCGTTCGGGAAAAATCGGGTAGCATCTATTTGGAGGCAGGTCTGCAGCCGATTCAGCTGTTTTATTTTAATGCCAGGAATCCCGCCGAACTTGAAGTGAGTTGGGCCGGTCCGGGTTTCGACGTTCGCCCCCTTGCTTCAGATGCGCTCTATTTTGATCCCGCCGATGTGCCCGGAGCCCTTAGCCGGGTTCAGGGGTTGAAGTATTTCTGTTACGACGAAACTCCGGCCACCTTGGACGAAGTGCGTCACCGATGGGCAACCGTGTCAGGCACGGCGACCAATTTTGATATCGGCCTGCGCGACCCGCAGGAGTACGTAGCGATGCAATTCCGGGGGCAGCTACTTGTTCCCCAAACGGGCAATTATGTTTTCACCGTGCGATCTGATGACGGGAGTGAGCTTTATGTTGGGGATTTCGACCCTGATATTGAAATCCTGGCATCAAACTCCCCGCCTGCAGCCCAGCCACCGGCCTTTGAATCCGCCACGGCTTCCGCGCATAGCGGCGAGTGGTCCACGATCAGCGGGCGCGTCGTCTTTGCCGGCCAGCGAGTGGATGGCCTCGATTTGGAGGTGCAGGCGGGAGACCATGTCATCCGCCTCTGGCTGCCCAATTCCAGCGGTATCAGTCCCTCACTGCTGCTCAACGCCAATGTGCTGGCCACCGGCGTGCTGCGGCGACTCGTGGGGCTGAACGGCGAGAACCTTTTCGGTATGATGTCGGTGGTGGGTCCGGAGAATTTCCAAGTCCGGGATCTTGCGGCCGATCAATGGGACAAATATCCCCTGAGCCGGATCAACAGTGTCCGCCCAAGCCAGCCGGGAGATTTTATTGCCCATCTCAGCGGACGGATGGCACAACAACAACCCGATGGTGGATTTATTCTGGATGACGGAACTTCCGCTATCACGGTACGGCCAGTAAATCCGGAAAATTTTACCAACGGCAGCCTGTTAGAAGTGCTTGGGAACCGGGTTATCTGTGGATCTGGGCCGGAGATCAATCCGGCCTTTTGCCGTCCCCTGGTGAGCGCGCCCGGGTTGCTGCCCACGCTCACCACGGCCGCGCAAGTCCAGCAACTGACGGTCAGCGAAGCGGCGCGCCAGTATCCGGTGCACGTGCGTGGCGTGATCACCTGTCAGGTGGAATGGCAGGGGGCCGCGGTGCAGGACGATACCCGCGGGGTGTTTTTTAACTTTGACTCTTCCTATCAAGATGGCTTGGAGGTTGGCGATTTCGTGGACATCACCGGCGTGACGGCTGCGGGTGATTTTGCGCCGGTTATCACGGCAAAAACGCTTCGAGTGCTGGGGCGCGGCCAGATGCCGGTACCGGCACGGCCCAACTGGAACCAACTCATCAGCGGCAGCCTCGATTGCCAATATGCGGAAGTGCGCGGCATCATTACCGCCGTTTCGAGTAATAACCTGACCTTGCTGACGGATGGCGGAAAAATCAACATTGAGGTCCATAACACTGGGACGCAGCTACTGAGCCAGTTGCAAAACACGCTGGTCCGGATTCGGGGCTGCCTGCTGGCGGAATGGGACTCGCAAACCCGTCAAGTTCGCGTGGGTGAAATCAAGATTAGCAATGCCAACATTGAGGTGGACCAACTCCCCTCGGACGAACCGTTTTCCGCCCCAGCCAAGACCATCACCGATCTGCTCCGTTTCGACTTGCATGCCAGCGGTTTCCAGCGCGTCAAAGTTTCCGGCCAGGTGGTCCATGTGGATGACGGGGAGATTTTTCTCATGCAGGAAGGCAAAGGCCTGCGCTTTCGCCCAACCACGACCACGGATCTGCGCGCGGGGGATCTGGTTGATGTGGTTGGCATTCCCGATGTCAGCGGACCTTCGCCTGTATTGCACGAAGCCGTCGCCCGCAAAACAGGGTCAGCACCGCTGCCTTCGCCAGTACCATGGCCCGACCCCGCGAATCCAGCGGCCGATCTGGAAGCGCTACGAGTGCAGGCGGATGCGAGATTGATCGGTCTCCATAATGCGGGCATCAATTGGGTGCTTGAGCTGCAAACCGCGTTGCGCAACTACCGCGCAGTCGTGAACTCGGCGGATAACCTGGCGGACGACTTTCCATTGGACAGCCGATTGCGATTGACCGGGGTTTACGCAACGCCGGATCGGAGTCAAAACAAAGAACTTGGCGCATTTGAATTATTGTTAAACTCCAGAGCGGATATCCAATTACTTCAACGCCCTCCCTGGTGGAACTTGCGGCGGTTGTTGTTCGCAGTCGCGGCGCTGCTCACGGTGCTGGCCGCGGCAGCACTCTGGATCACGCAATTGCGCCGCAAAGTCGAGCAGCGCACCATACTGCTGGAGCGCGAGCATACCCGCCGCGAACGAGCCGAGCGCGAGCGCGCTTTGGAGTTTGAGCGATCTCGTATCGCCCGCGACTTGCACGACGATCTGGGTTCCAGTCTCACGGAAATCCGGGTCATGGCCAGCACGGGCTTGAGAGCCCAAGTGGCGGACAACCGGCTGTCCACCCTCTTCCACGGAATCTCACAAAAGGCGCACAATCTGGTTTCGGCGCTGGACGTGATTGTTTGGGCGGTGGATCCGGAGGCTAATTCGCTCCAGTCCCTGGCCGATTATCTCAGCAGCTACGCAGCGGATTACCTGGCGAGCGCCGGAATTACCAGCCGGTTCAGAATCCCTGTCACTTTGCCCGCCACCACACTGGAGGGCCGGACGCGCCATGAACTGTTTCTGGCGGTCAAGGAGACACTACATAACATCGTGCAGCATTCCCAGGCCACGGAAGTCGAGTTTCATCTGCGCGCCGAGCACCAGCTTCTGGAAATCGACATCATTGACAACGGCTGTGGGTTTGATCTCACCGCCGCCAGCGATGCCGGTCATGGGCTGAGAAACATTCCAGAACGCCTGGCGCGAATGGGGGGTAGCGGGGAATTGAAATCCCAACCCGGAAAGGGCACCACTGTTTGCATGCGACTGGCGCTGCCATCGGCGAAGGAGCATTAACCGGCAGCAAGTGTTTTGCGAGGGTCGGCGAGGATACGACACATGTCGGATAGGTTTTGGCGCAAGGTGAGTTAAACTATTCTCAGTGAACCATTGTTTGCCGAAAGCGATTTGATTATGCTGCCGCTGTTAGCCGAAATAACCAACGCACCCCTGCCGGTGCCTGCTGATGTGAGCACCAAAATCGCCATCGTCGAGGACAACGCCACCTTGCGCCAATATCTCGTTGAATTTGTGGCGGGGGCGCCCGGAAATCATTGCGTCTGCGCCTGCGGCTCGGCCGAGGAAGCGCTGGTGAAAATTCCGCCGCTCAAGCCCGACGTGGTTTTGATGGACATTCATTTGCCGGGTGAATCAGGCATAGTCTGCACGGCGCGGCTGCGCGAAAAATTACCGAATCTTCAGGTGATCATGCTGACCGTTTACAAGGACACTAAGATGATTTTTCAGGCCCTGAAGGCCGGGGCCTGCGGTTACGTTTTGAAGCGTTCGGATGACACTGAGATTCTCGAGGCCATTTCCGAGGTTCGTGCCGGCGGCGCCCCCATGACCAGCGAAATTGCCCGCATGGTGGTCCGGTCCTTTATCGAAGAATCCGCAGAGGAGGAAAAAACGGGACAGTTGTCCGGGCGCGAATCAGAGATACTGGCACTGGTGGCCGAGGGACTTTCCAACAAGGAGATTGGCTCGAAGCTCAATATCAGCTTTACCACTGTCCGGACGCACCTGATGCACATTTACGAAAAGCTGCATGTGCGGTGTCGCACCGAGGCGGCGGCCAAATATCTCCGGTCAATGCCCAAGTCAGAGGCAAAAACGGGCTTCCGAAATTGATCGGGCGGGTTTGCTAAATCCATGGGGTTGAGGGTCGCGGCTCAAATTGGTTCTCAAACGCACGCTTTTGCAACTGGTTAGTCTTTTGATTTTCTTGAGTACTTTGTCAGGCTTTTGAAAGAGGAGTACGCAGCGAAGGGTCCCGGGTCCAATCCACCATATGTCGTATGTCGCTCGTGGGGGCAGGATGGTAGATTATGGAAAATACCTTAAGCAGAAAATAGCTCAGCCATCGTGTCATGATCAAGCACCGTCAGAAGATTCCAATCTACAAGAATTTGCGCATTCCGGCTGCCCGTCGCGTTGCGGACTTGCTCGCCCGCATGAGCCTGGAAGAAAAAGCGGAGCAAATGATGTGCGTCTGGCAGGAGAA
>Ga0182016_10006893_pt1 | contig 11829 bp, 7 predicted proteins | sample 712S2MmetaG_FD_120491 | JGI IMG/M metagenome (GOLD analysis project Ga0182016, IMG submission 120491) | Permafrost microbial communities from Stordalen Mire, Sweden - 712S2M metaG | ecosystem: Environmental > Terrestrial > Soil > Wetlands > Permafrost | place: Sweden: Stordalen | collected...
CCCGTGCGAGATTTTCAGAAGGTGGCCTTGGCCACCGTGTTGGACCGTGGGCCGGAGAACGTCGCGTTTTACTACGGGCTGGTTCGGGACACCGACGGCCACCACTCGCTCCGCCTGCGCGCGCATACGTTGCGCCACGCCGCCGGGCCCCGCCTATGGTTCGAACAGCGGCTGTCCACGCGCCTGCCGCCAGAGCGCTTGGTGGCGGCCGCGGCGCAGGTTCTGGCCAAGTTGCCCAAGCGTTTTGAACCGGCGGTGTGGTTGGACCAATTGGGTCGCTATTCCTATTGGGTGGTTGAGCCGACAGTGCCGGCGTCGCCCGCGGCGACATGGAGTGGACATAAGCCCGTCAGCTTTGTGATTGGTCCCCCCGGTCTGCCGTGGGCCTCGGTCTTCGAGCGTTCGGAGATTCGTGGCACGGTTCGGCGCGATGATTTGATTGTAGTGACGACCCAGAAGAAAGACGGCGAACCCGGTCGCATCTTTTTGAAGTGTGCCCAGGGTCTTGGAGAGGTTGTCGAGTCGGGTCTCTTGCAGGGGCAATGCTTGGAATATCAGGAGGGGCGGTTTCTGTCGGGCCTGGCGGAGTTCCGCCCTGCGTCGAAGAAATATGACGCCGCCGCATTTCGCGGCACCTTAACGACGTGGAAATTGTTGGTTGCCGACTTACAACCCCACTTTCCCGACGTGGAGATCGTTCCCGACTTTGTCCGCCCCACGGGGGAGTGCGAGTATAAAGTATTCGAGGCCGGCAAGGTGGTCTGGTCAACCCCGTGGGCCGAGCCGGAATTTCTTCGCCTCGTCGCCGGCACTGGGGATTGCGCGGTGGTTTACCCTTGGTTGCGCGGCTCGCCGGCTTTTAATCCGGTTTCAATTCCCGTGTTCCCCCAGCCTGGTGCCGAGAATTCCGTCACTATCCGGCGCCGCCGGGTGCGCTTTTCTGAAAGGGCTGGCTTCGCCTCGGTGCTTCAACGCGTGGCCATCGACCGTGCCGGTGGTTCCATTGATGTTCTCCTGACGACTTTGGAGCGCCCCTGTTTGGCCCGACGCTGTTTCCGCGCCGCACAACTCATCGGTGCCTTTGGCCACGATTGGCAGAGCCTCGACGTGCTCCATCTTCACCTGCTGGCCAGCCAGGCCATGAAGTCGGTGGTGCTGGGGGCATCATGAGCGATTGCAGTGTTTTTGGTTCCGGCACTCTAGGCGATACTTTGCCGGTATATTGCGTCAACGAAGTCACCCCCTCGTTTCCAGGCGGAACGTTTTTAGACTTTCCGACCGTTCGACGGCGCAGGTAACGAAACTCTTCGACGCTTCAAAAGTCCGCGTTGTCAGCTTTCTTTTCAGCGTCCTGCCTGTATTACTTCGGCCACACTCGCGGTGAGAAGTTCTGCCACCTTGCGCTTTTCTTCATCCTTTTTATCAGAATTTCTACCCTGTGAAGGGGTTCTTCTTGCCCCACCATTCTGCTTAGGCGCATATTCGTGGTCAACGCTGACATGGACGGTAGCCACAATACCAAATCTTTGCTGAATTCCATTAGCTTTAGCCGAAGTTCGGCGTTTGGTCCGACGCCTAATTGGCCCCGGCTCGGCAGTTCGGCTTCCTCTTTAGTTATTTTTATTGCGTCCCGAATTGTTGCGTCCAGGTTCTGCATACTCGGCTTCGCCTTTTCATCCAAACATGCCTGGCGGTAATCTGCGATTGCCCCAAGACAGGCATTCATTACCTCTTTCAGTCGGTACGCGCTATGAAGTGTCATTAAGAAATACGTTATCACTATACCCATCATTGGAGCTCCCAACAGTCGGATAATATCTTCTGTTTCCATTTGCTTATACCTCCTCTGCGGTCGATCCATTGCGCGCGACTCGGCCTTTCTTCGCCGTTCCCTGCGGAGCCAGCGGCACGGTTGCTTTTTCGTAGAGATCCAACAGGAACGCGACCCGTTCCCGCTCGTTTTTGAACGGTTGTTTCCGGTAACATCGGTCCACCGCGCGGTCAAGCCCGGCGTGGGCTCTTACCAATGTTGTGGGCATCGTGAGTGGGTCATACAGGTCGGCCAGGGTAGATTTTGGGTGCGACCCCCGGGCGTCCAGCGCAGCCTCGGCGGCATCATGCACGGCTTTCCGTTGAGCTTCCGACGGACCTTCCGGCCAAGGGAAGGTGTTGTACACGCCACTTGCCGAGTACCTGTACCGAGATTCCAGCCGGCCGCAGACGGTTCTCATCCATGCCATGTGCATGGACGACTGGAGAACCCCAAAATGGTAAGGCACCGCCCCCGAAATCATTAGATTGGCGTCGGTGGAAACCGTGTCACCAGCCACCCAGCCGAAGGGAACAATCTCACGATTTTCCGATGAGTGCCGTGGCACGACGATGTAAGGTTTGCCGTTGTGGCGAATCGCCTGCCACTCTGCGGCTCGGTTGGCGTCTTTCCTCGTCGCCTTATCGAGGCTTGTTGTTCGGAATGCACGCACCGCTGCTATTCTCTTTGTAACCTCAGGGAGTTTCCGAATATCCTCCGGTTCCGCGTCTTTGAGCCAGAGACACCAGCGTTCCATTCCGTTGATGAATTCGTCAGCTCCGACACACGGCCGGAAGAACTTCCATGCTCCCGGCTCGAGTCTGATAAATTCGTTTCGCTCTTCTGTTGTGAACATGTAATTGCCGTTATCGGTTGGCTTACTCCCGCTCACCATTTGGGGTGTCCCACCACACAAAGGCGTGGACCTTGGGTGAACGACTATGCTCGGTCCCGGAAGCAAATACGGGCTGATGTTCTGTGCGGTTTCCTGTTCCGGTTCGGCGTTTGGATCCCTGTAGTTCCAAATCACTTTTTCAGCTTTATCGGCAACGCCGAAACCGAGGATCACGCTATGCACCCCTGCTTTCCCTTTTGCTTCGTTCGACCACGCGAAGTTACGATGGGCGAAATTTACTTTAAGCCCCTTTTTCAAAAGGTGAGGCCAAAGAGCGCTGACCTGTTCACCTTGGCAGATGGAGTTGGTGGAGACAAATCCCACTACGATGTTAGTCTTTTCGATATAATCCAGCGCTTTGATGTACCAGTTGGCCACATAATCGACACTCCGCCACTTTGGGATCGCGCCCGCGATCCCTGCCATTTCGATGTTCTGTTCCGTTGTTCGTTGGTCTTTGCCAACGAACGGCGGGTTTCCCAAGATATAGTTGCATTCTTGTTTTTTGATAACCTTCCGCCATTCCAGTTTCAAGGCGTTGCCGGTGACGATGCGAGGACTGGCCCGTAGCGGCAACCGCCGGAAGCTCTGGCCGAAGGCGTCGGCCACCACCCGGTTCATCTGGTGGTCCATCAGCCACATTGCCACCTCCGCAATTTTGGCTGGCCATTCTTTGATTTCGATCCCATAGAACTGGTCAACGTCCACGATGCAGAGATCTCTGACATTGAGGACCCTTTGGAACCCGGTGGCGCCGAACATTGCCACGAGGGTTTCCAACTCAATTCGCCGCAGTTCACGGTAAGTGACCACCAGGAAGTTTCCGCAGCCACATGCCGGGTCGAAGAATTTGAGGCCACGGAGCTTCTGCTGAAATTCTTCCAAGCGCGCCTTTCGTCGGGTGGAGCGGTCTTTGCATATCTCGCTCAACTCCTGTTCCAGGTCAGTCAAGAACAGCGGGCGGATCACTTTTAGGATGTTTTTCTCGCTGGTATAGTGTTCCCCCTGTTGCCGTCTCTCCTTCTGGTCCATCACGCCCTGAAAAAGTGACCCAAATACCGCTGGCGATATGCTTGCCCATTGAAATCGGCTCGCCTTGATCAGCGCCGTGCGCATCTCGCTGTTGAAGTCGGCAAACTCAAGTGACTTTTCGAACAAGCCGCCGTTTACGTATGGAAAAGCCGCCAGATCCTCGTCCAAGTTTTGTTGGCGCCTATCTACTGCCCGGTTCAGAATGTCGAACAGGCGGTTGAGCTGGGCTCCGAGGTCAGACCCGTCACTCCGGGTTCTGCTCGTGATGAAGTTTTCGAAGGCAAAGGGTTCGAAGATTCCAGTATCCTCGGCGAAGAGGCAAAAGAGGAGGCGCACCAGTAGACGTTCCAGGTCCTCTCCCACCAACCCTCCTTTTTGCAAGGTCTGATGGAGGGCCACCATGAGGTCGTATGCTTCCGCGTTGGCCGGGCTTTCAGGATCCACATGGACAGGCAGTTCCCCGCGCAGAAAGCTGAACGACCGGGCATGGCGGGGCAGGTCGGTGAGCTTGAATTCGATCTTGGCCGGCCCCGCAGCGCCATTTTCTGGTTCCAGGTCAAATAGGGCGACTCGGGCGAAGTCGCTGACGATGACGTACCTCGGGAGGTCGTCTTCTCGTCCGGCCCGTTTCAGGTCTTGGATGTAGTCAAACGCTTGGCCGGTGGCCGCGGTAATATCCTTGCCTTGGCTTTTGTGCTCGACGAGCAGCTTCCCGTTCCAGAACAGGTCAATGAAACCATATTTCCCATTGATTCCCTTGATCGGCTCCTCGAACGTGGCCACAGATCGACGCCGCACGCCGAACACGTCGAAAAACTCATTCCAGAACGTTTGCTTTTCGGCATGTTCGCTCTTGGCTCCTTGCCAATCTTTGGCGAACCGTGTTGCTCGCGCGTTAACTTCATTCCATGAGATGGGTATCGCCATCTCTCAATTTTATCGGGGTTAGCGTCCGAACCCGTCCGCACGTCCTACGCGCCATCGGCGCGGGCGCGCATGAAAAAAGCCCGGCTGTGCGCCGGGCTTTCTCTTGAAAATGTCCGAAAACTTACCTTGTCACTTCACGGTGACGCCCCGCAGGCATCAGGTAAGGGGTTCCGGGAGTTCTGAGGTCGGAAATGTTTCGTCGGAAGGAGGGCCAAATATACGTTCCGACAAGGCCTGGTCTGACATAACGGAACCCGGCGGAGTCTTCGATGGCGACACGGGTTGCCGGTTCGCCTCCGGGGCGGTTGGTTCTGTCCTTTCGAACAACGGTCCCGGCGAAGCGGTCCTTTCGGTTGCGAACGACCGGGACACGGTCGCGTGTATCCATTTGCTTCGTCGGTGTTCGATATTATGCACGAGCTCTTGTAGCTCCTCTTTCCATGCCGGCCCGAGGATCAGCTGGACGCACTTTTTGAGCGCCCATAGATAATTGTTCGGGCTGATTTTTGAGATGAAGTCCAACGATGCGTGCTCCTTGTCGAAGCAGGTCAGCAGCAGTTCGTCGTTTTTGTTTTGGGTCAGCGCCATCGTCACCGCGGCAATTCCTTCTCCCTTCCCCGGCCGCACCATTTTGACTTCAACCACCGCTGGCTGATTCTTGGCCTCGGTCGGCATGAGCCGGAGTTGAATGGCGTCGCTGGCCACCAGAATGTCCTCTAACGGTGTTGGGGTGGCGACGGCCAAGGCGAGTAATGCCTCGCCTTTACGAGTCAGGATTCCGTCGCCGGCGCTTGCCGCCGCAATCCGTTGTTCCGCCATGTTGAACTTGGCGGTGAATTTCCTCGTTGCCGGGTGCGTTCCTTTGCGGACCTTATGCACCGTGGTTCTGGTAATTCCCATGTATTTCGCCAAGTCGTTGCAGTTGAGGCCAGTACGCGCCAGCAACCGTTCAATTCGCAGGGGCATTGGTGTCTCTGTCGCTCCCACCGCCGTCTTGGCTGGCCTGCGGATGGGCAACGTTTCGGGCTCCTTCCACCCGGTAAACATAGACTTGTTCGCATCAAAGGTCATTACATCCTCACTCTTCGCCCCTTTTTTGCCTTTGCGCAAGCGATTTCTGCGTCCTTTCGGTGGCATTTCGTCACTTCCGACCACTCTGACCAGACGCGACTGCGGCTTATCAGGTGATTTCGGTGACATTTCGTTACTTTCCTCTTGCATTGGGTTCGATTTGGGTTATTCTATCCATCGAGTGAACAGTTTAGGTTCAGTTTGGTCGGTGGAACCTGCGGGAGTGTCCCGCAGTTTGAGCGTTCTCGGCAGGCTTGGATCCTACGGAGACGATGTGAATGTTATCAGAGTCAGAGTTTTTGGTGTATGTGCGGGGCCTCGCGTTGAGCGAGGCGGGTATAAAGTTTCTTCAAACGGTCCGTATTGGACCTGACGGGCGACCGGCTCCTCCGGTTCGACCGGTGGAGAGCCGTGTTGGAAATTCGCTCGTTCGTTTTCCCAGCCAGAAGATGAAGTTCGTGGTGGCCTGTGAGTCTGGCCACTGCGAATACGTTTCAGCCTTGGACCTAGAATACGATGAGGACGTCTTGGAGTATTGGTCTCAGCCTTGCCAGATCCCTCTTTCCTATAAATCCCCCAGTGGGCGTGATTTACCTCCTGTCCTTCACACTCCGGATTTCCTGGTGATGCGCCGAAGGGGCATCGAAATCCGCGAGTGCAAAACTGTTGATGGACTCCGCAAAGAGGCTTTGAAGAAGCCTCACCGTTATCAGGAATCCTCCCCGGGCTGTTGGGTCTGCCAACCGGGGGAGGTCGCCGCCAAGGTTTACGGCGCCGAATACCGCATTTGGACCCCGGCGCAACTGACGCCGGCCATGACGGCCAACCTGGTCTTTTTGGGCGCGGAAAGTAAGACCCGGCCTGATCTATATCAACCCCCGGAGTACCTGGCGGTGGTTGATTATGTTCGCCAGCATCAGGGTGTCACTCTCGCTGAGCTTTGCAAAGCCGCCGGCGTCGAAGGTCCGGCGCGCGTTTGCTGGCTGATTCTCCAAGGGCATTTGTTCTGTGATCTGAGCCGCTACCGCCTGGCCGAATCGGATCAGGCTCTGGTTTACACCGACGTTGACGTTGCCAAGGCGGGTGAGCATTTCCTCGCCAACAGCAAGCTCTGGCCCGCTCAGCGGGTCGGCAGCTCTTTGACACCTGTGGAACAGGCGTCTTCTGGCCTTTCTTCCGTCTCTCTCGAACATTCTGTCTCTGCATTTAGGTGCGCCAACCGGAGGTTGGCCATTCTTCAAGGCCGCGATTCCGCGGCCGCTTATTCTCCAAGAACCATTCGCGGGTGGAAAGCCATGGAAGCCCGCAAGGGTTACGTCGGTTTGATTCCCCGCACTGATCGGCAGGGCTACTCGGATCCGCGCTTTCCGGCTGTCGTTTATCAGACCGCCGACGCCGTCATCAAGGAGGTTTACATGAAGACGGCCGGTATGAAAGTGGCGGCCGCTTACCGGCAGTTTTCTTGCCGGTGTACGGAAACGCATATTGCTCCTATTCCATCGCAAGTGTGGTTCTGGAAGCGCGTCGGCGCCATCCGCGAAGGCGACAGGGTGGCCGCCCGTAACGGTCCTCGCGCCGCTTATACCTATTTGGCGGGTCCCCGTGGCCAGGTCGGGTTGCTTGGAATCCATGGCGATTACCCTCTCCAAATGGTCCACATCGACCATACCCAGCTGGACGTCGAAATTCGTTCCGCCACCTCGCCGTTGAACCTTGGCCGTCCTTGGTTGACTATCGCCTTTGACGCCGCCAGCCGCTCGGTGGTGGGCATTTATCTCACGTTCGATCACCCCTCCATCGACTGTGTGATGATGGTCCTGCGCGATTTGGTTCTTCGGTATGGGCACCTGCCTTTTGGGCTGACCGTCGACAACGGCGACGGATTTCGCTCAACTTGGTTTGAAGTGTTTACGGGGCTGAAAAACATCATTGTTCGTAATCGCCCACCGCATTACGCACGTTTTGGTTGTTTGATTGAGTCGTTTTTTGGGGTGGCGAATTCCCAACTCATTCACAACTTGGAGGGCAACACCCAGCTCACCAAGAACGTCAGGCAGTTGACCAAGTCCATCGACCCTGCGGGCAAGGCCATTTGGACTCTGCCGGCGCTCTATCAGGCGATCGAGGAATATTGTTTCCAGCATTTCAATCAGCGGCCCCACCCCGATTTGGGCCAGACCCCGTCGGAAGCTTTCACTTCCCTCATGATCCAGCACGGCATGGCCCGTCCCCAGGAGTGCGACGATGCGTTCCTGATTGATACCATGGTGTCGGTGGGCAAGGGCACGGCCCGCGTTCAACCGGGCAAAGGCATCAAAATTAAGAACGACTACTTTTTCAACCCTGTGTTGGCTGATTATATCCGGCGAGACGTTCCGGTTAGGTTCGATCCGATGGACGCTGGCCGGGTTCTTTGCGAGCTCGACGGCAAGTGGGTCACTTGCTGGTCCAAATATGCCGATCGTGTGGCTGGCCTTTCGGTTCGCCAGGTCCAGGATTGGTCCACCCAACTTCGCCAGCGCCATCAGGCGACTGCCCATATTCGCGGTGCCAGCGTCGCCCGGTTGGGCCGTTTTATTGATACTATCAGGACCCAAACCGAGGGCGAACTCCGGGCGCAATACGAGCGCAACCTTGCCAACCGCGAGGTGCTGGCTCTCAAACCCAGGTTGCTCCTAAAGGGCGCCGCCCCAATTTCCGCCGACACCTTATCCGGTGGCAGCACGGGACTGGCGGGCCAACCTGCGCCCGTTCTCCCGGTGGGGTCGGTTCCGCCGGTGATCTTGGAAGCTTTTCCCACAACAACTCGTCCACGTGAATAAGCGTGGGCTGAAAACCAAACAACCAAAACCAAATAGTATGGACAATCAACAGACAGAAAAAACAGTTGATCCGGTCTCGGCCACGTCGGTGGCGCCGGTTTCACACCAGGAAATAATTCACGTTTCAGAACTGGTGCTTCGACACCCAATCATGGTGGAGTGCCAGCGCCGCATTGATCGTGCCCTGGCCTTGCCGGCTGGCTACGACATTCTTTTAGTCGTGGGCCCCACTGGCGCGGGCAAGACCACTTTAATGAGCACGCTTCTTTCTTCGCCGGTAGGCGGAGGTTTGGCTTTGCCGTCCTTGGCCCGTGCACTGGCGCCCGGGGCGATTCCCGTCATTTCCGTCAAGGCGCACAACGGCAAAACTTTCCCGTCCCGTTGGAAAGCTCTCTTGCTGGACATTTTGAAGGCGGTCAACCCCGCCCTCTTTGAGTTGGGCAAGCTCTCGGATCCTCAATCCACGCGCCTTGCCTACGCCGGGACAATGTTGGAGAAGGTCTCCATTCCCCGGTTGCTCTCTTTAGTCACCGAGGGTCTGCGCCTCCGCCAGACGCGCGCAGTCCTTGTTGACGAATCCCAACATCTTGCCCCGACGGCCTGCGCCGAGGATCTCCGCCTCATGGCGGAAAGTCTGAAAGACTTAGGCTCCAATGCCGGCACCGTCTTGGTGCTGTTTGGCGACTACACCTTGCTGGATTTCTTGGGGGTGTCGGCGCAACTGGCTCGGAGGTCATCGCCCATTCACTTCCGGCGTTACATGGTTGACGACGAGACCGACTACGCCAATTTCCAGCGAATCGTGTTCAGTTTTTCCAAGGCTGCTCCAACGCTGTTGCCTTTTGACCAGTTGTCAGGGTCGTTGCACCTTCTCTATTTCGGTTGCCTCGGCTCGACGGGCACTCTGGCTCAATGGCTCGAACGCGCGATGGGGGAGGCGATCCTGGCTGGCTCTCCCTCCGTCACGGTGCCGCTCTTGGAGGCCACCATGCTGGCGGGCATTCAGTACACCCAGATGGTCGATCAGATCAACTTGGGCGAGGAGAAATACGCCAAGATGTTCTCCCCCTTGAAGTCGTTAATGGCTTCGGTTCTGGGCACTGCCCTCCCTGCCGCCCCCGCGGCCCCAAAGCGCGCCCATCCCCAGTTAAAGCCCGGCCAGCGGAAGCCAACGCGGGACCAAACGGGACCTGATGAAGTTCCCCTCGCCGCATAACCTTGCGTATGAATTCCTCTCCCATCGAGGCATTTCCCCCGTCGGTCGGCGGCCCGTCCCTTTCGGGGCCGCCGCCGACTCGGGGCTTGCCCCTGCCGCCGTGCGGATTAGGCACGGGATTGCAGGAGTCCTTCGGCAGCTATCTTCACCGTTTGTCATGGGCCCATGGAATTCCAACTCCAACCTTTTTCCGGCGTGAATTATTTCCCAAGCTTTCCGCACCTTGGAGCAACGCACGTAGTTTCGTGCTGAGCTTCCGGTCCACCGTCATGGTCGCCGACGAGAACCCTGACGGGGATCGCCTCGCCTCTGCGGTGGCCACCTTGACCGGTTTACCCGAAACCAAGTTTTTGCGGCACCCTTTTTTGGCTGAACGTTTGGTTTTGTCGCGTGCCCTTCTCCGTCAGCGTCTGGCCTGGTGCCCGGAATGTTTGGGCCAATGGTCCAGTGAGGGCCGGCCGCTGTTCTTTCCCTTGCTCTGGGCGTTTAAGCCTGTCGTCTGTTGCCCGCAACATGGCGTTCCGCTGGTGACCGGTTGCGACACCTGCGGCCATCAGTTCCGCCATGTCGCCACGCGGGCGTGGGGCAAGGAATGTCCCGCTTGCGGCGCAGATTTGCCTCCCGCATCGGATCGACCTCTCCCTGATTGGGACCTGCTCGTAGCCCGCGCGATGCACGATCTTTTGGAGTGGTCCGCGCGGTTGGATCATTCCGTCGATGATTTCCTCGGGCCCAACCTCCGCGTTGCCGCCAGTGTTGTCGGTGGCTACGCCGCGCTCGGTCGTTTTCTTGGCGTTTCCGCCCATAATGTGGAGACGTGGTTCCACAGAAGTCCCTCACACCCCGGCATTTCCGCGGTTATACGTGCCACACTGGCCTTTGGTATCCCGCCAGGGCAGTGGTTATCGAGCCCACTGACGACTGATCTGTTCGCTCAATTTCGCTTTGTTCCGACGGCCATCCCTTGTTTGGCTCCCCACCGAAAGTATTTCTCCCGGGCGCAGATTGAACCACACTTACGCGCTGCGCTGGCAGACCTTCCGCCTCGCTCTGTTGAGGCGCTGGCCAGGAGCCTTGGTACGACCAACAACAACCTCCGCGCCTACTTCCCGGAGTTGTGCGCGCAGTTGAGCGCCCGCTATAAACGATTCACCAGCCTCAACCGGTTGCGCAAGGATTCGCACCGGGCCGCATTGGTCCGTGAAGCCATGGCTTTTTTTAAGGCGGCGACCCAACCCTTTCGTGCCTCCCAGGCCAAACGGTTCCTTGGTTCCCGCTGGCCCGAGTCTGATTTGCACCTGATTATGGTCTATCGCCGTATCCTGGCCAACGACCCGGCCTACGCGTTGACCCCCGATCAAGTCCCCGAATTTATCCCTTAAACTTATGGACGCATTTCCTTTTTCAATAGCCCCGGTTATTGCCCCGGCCCCTCTCAGGCTGGTTCCGTTGGAGCCTTCCGCCCTTGGCACGGCCCTCCAAGAATCGCTCCCCAGCCATCTCGCGCGGTTGGCCCTCGCCCATTGTGTGCCAGTCCCGGCACTGCTCTCGCGCGAGATTATTCCCGCGATTGCTGGTGCGTCTCACCTCCCGGTCTCCAACTTCCTGCGGCATTACAGCCGCCTGCTTTTGGCCGGCGATGGTCAGGCCAAGAAGGTGGCCACCCGCGTTGGCGCGTTGACCGGGTCTGATGCCGTTTTGAAGTTGGTTCACCCTCACCTTTCCAGTTTCGTTGGTTGGACTCGTGATTTGCGCGCGCGGCCCGCGTGGTGCCCGCTCTGTTTGTCAGACTGGCGCCAGGCGGGACGCCCGCCGTTTTTTCCGCTCCTTTGGGCCATCCGCGAAGTTCGCTGTTGTGTTGAGCACCAGGTCTCTTTGGAAGAATCGTGCCCCTCCTGCGGCCGCCCTTCGTGGCACTTGGACGGGAGTAGCCAACTGGGTGCGGCGGGCGGCTTAAATCCGGCGTGAAAGTCGCGGGATAAAATTCTCTGGGGTATTCGGGCGATGAAAGAAAAAAGCCGGTGGAGGTTTTCACCGGCTGTGAATGCCAGAACGA